>ERZ795048.20-NODE-20-length-170750-cov-12.818677_pt1 | contig 170750 bp, 150 predicted proteins | sample MGYA00375132_ERZ795048 | MGnify/ENA primary metagenome ERZ795048 (study PRJEB30177, sample SAMN05720225) | activated sludge metagenome | isolation source: Anaerobic digester | place: Hong Kong | collected 2014-12-17 ...
TTATATCATACAACAGCCCGGTTGTACCCGGTAAATAATCAATTGTAATTCTTCCCCCGAAAACGTCAAGTGATTGCCATGTATTAATGAGATTAATTACCATGGCATCACTTATCAAAAATTTTACTAAAAGTCAATAATAATTTAGAGACATAATTTAACTGAAGAGCCAGGGAACCATGTTTCATGGAGCAGGAGAAACGATAATCCGTCCGGACAGTATTTCGAGCGTGACCTTATGTTCTTCTTCAAGGACCTGAAGATGTGAAAAAACTTCGGATATCATCAGAAATGTTTCAAGAATAAGGTTTTTTCTATCTATCACGGGGAAAAGCCTGCGGGCTATGGAATAAATATCATTCCTTCCAGAGGTGACTATCTGAACAATCAGGTCCTGCCTCTGTTTAAAGCTTTTCCGGTACTGTTTCGCTATTCCCGGCAGATCATAAATGCTCTCCCCGTGCGCGGGGAAAACGACGGCAGGATTCATCCGCTCGATTTTCGCGAGTGAATCATAATATTCCCTCTGGCTTTTTCGAACCGGAATCTTTAATGTATCATCCAGCATCACAAAGGCATTGGGTGTGATATGGCTCAGGATGTGGTCCCCAGAAAAAACAAATTTTTCATTCTGCAGCCACAGGCACACTGATCCTTTTGAATGGCCAGGAGTTTCAGTCACCCGCGCCCGGTATTTTCCAAGTGTAACGTCATCCCCTTCATGCAAGAGAACGTCAACGCGGCAGGTGTGGGCCATGATTCTGAAATACAGTCCCAGCATCCACAGGGAAAACCAGAATTTTACCGGGACCGAAGAAAGTTTTAAAAATCGAAGGAAGGTTCGAGCCGAAACATCATTCCCGGTTTCAATGCTGATTCTGTCCGCTTCAGAGGCGTATATCAGCGCGCCGGATTCCTTTTTAATGATGCTGGCGGCCCCATAGTGATCAATATGGCCGTGTGTTACGACCACCTGCCTGATATCCCTGAATTCAATGCCGATCGTCGCCATCGCCTGTCTCAGGAAACCTGCGGTCTGAACCACTCCGGTATCAATCAGGGTTATCGGGTCATCGATAAACAGATACGTGTTTACCGGACCCGGCTTTTTTCCCGGCAGCGGGAGCCTTATTCGGTATATTCCGGGATGTATTTCAACGCATGTCTGTTCTGGAGGGATTTGTTGTATTAATGAAGCGTATCGTTTCCCTGAGGGTAATAGTGTTTTCGGGCCCATTCAAGTTTTTTCTTCTCCTCACTGCTCAGGGAACTTATTCCCTCACGGGCAATTTTTTCAAGAAGTTCATCAATGATCTTCTTTGCTTTAATGCGATCATCAATTGTTCTCTGTTTGCGCTTGATCCTGAAGCTTTTAAAAAACCGCATAAATGCATTATTTTTAACAATTTCCGGGGTCCCGGTAAATGACTGGCGGCGTTTGTACATAAGAAAAACGATGCCGGTAACAAGCCCGCCAAGATGCCCGATGTGGCTTATGTTTCCGCCTGCACCCTGGACCGTTGACAGTGAACCAAAAAATTCAATGAGCCCGAACACCAGCACGAGATACTTCATCTTTATGGGAAAAAGAAAATAGAGCAGCACCTCCCTGTTGGGCCAGGTCACGCCGTATGCCAGCAAAATACCGTAAATCGCGCCCGATGCGCCGATAGTGACCGGTGAAGCTCCATAGCGCTGAAACACGAGAGCGTTCATGCACGCGATAAAAATTCCCGCCCCAAGACCGGAAATAAGATAATAACGCAAAAAAAGCCTGCTTCCCCAGAGCATTTCCAGCTCACCCGCGAACATCCACAACGCGATAAGATTAAAAATGATATGAAAAAAACCGCCGTGAAAAAACATGTAGGTGAAGACCTGCCACACCCTGAACTGGTAGACCAGTCCCTCATGGCTGAGGCCGAAAACGCTTTCCAGAAAGCCCGGCATAAAAAGCTGGGCAAACTGCTGGATTAAAAAGATGACCCCGTTGATGATCAGAAGATTTTTTACTACGGGTGTAATAGGGCCGCCAAATCGAATGTTGATGTTCTGTCCCCGCATGGTTAACCTGCCAGTCTCACTGCCTCATGTTAATGATGAAAGGAATATACCTGTTCTGCTTTGTATGATGAATACACAAACCGACTCCGGGTCAGTCGCTGTTAAACCTGTTTTTTATTTTATTAAATTCAATGGCATTATTGATAAAAGCATCAAAAATATCAGGATCAAAGCGGTATCTCTCATTCATCATGATCTTGACCGATTCTTCATGCGAATAAGCGTCTTTATACGGCCTCCTGGAGGTGAGCGCGTCATAAACATCCGCGATAGCAACAATGCGCGCAGCCAGGGGAATGTCCTTGCCCTTCAACCCGTCAGGGTAGCCGTTGCCGTCCCATTGCTCATGATGAGAGCGCGTAACATCCATCGCCATTTTCAAAAATGAATCATCGCCAAGATCTTTGGATGCCGACTTAAGGGCGTCATACCCGATAATCGTATGGCTCTTCATGACTTCCATTTCCGTTTCATTCAGGAAGCTGTCTTTAAGGAGTATCATGTCAGGGATGCCGACCTTGCCGATATCATGAAGAATCGATGAGTCATACAGGTCCCGGAGATACCGGTTCGTTATTTCATCGTATTTTCCTTCATACTTCAGTATCTGGGCAAGAAGGACACTGTAGTTCCTCATCCGTTCAAGATGGTTGCCGGTTTCAGTGTCCCGTGTTTCAGCAAGGCGGGACAGGGCGAATATGGTCGTCTTCTGGGTCTTCAAAAGCTCCTGGGTCCTGCGGTCAACCAGGTCCTCAAGATTTTTCGTGTGCTGTTCGATCTCATACAGAAGTTCGCCCCGCTGAATGCTCAGGGATATCTGACCGACGATGGACTCGAGAAAGGTGATGTGTTCATCGTTGAAAGCGTCCGCTTCCTCAGAACCGAATATTAAAAAGCCCCGTGTCAGGTCATTGACAATCAGGGGAAGCACGAGAGAAGACATCATCCCCTCTTCCATTAAGAGCTTTGAGCTCCGGGAAGAAGGATGTATATCATAATACTCTTTCAAATTGCTTATATTGAGGACCTGTTTACTGTCAGAAACCGTTTTTAATGAAGACTCCCTGAGGCTTATCGCAGAATCGGTTCCGAGAATTATCTTCCGGTCTGAAGCGACAAGTTTTGTCGTGATAACTTCTTCTCCCTTCTGGATGGTTGCCAGTGTCAGCCGGTTAAAAGGAATGACTTTTCTTAAAATAATATTGAGCGTGTTAAAGATATCTTCAGTGCTTTTACCGCGGTTAAGCATGGATATGATTTCGTTAATCTGCTTGAGCTGCTCGATGTAGCGGTTCTTTTCATCGCTCAGCCTTTTACGTTCAATGGCCCTCTCGATTGAGTGTTCCAGGATGGTGAAATCAGTAATCGGCTTTGTTAAAAAATCATAGGCCCCCGTTTTCAGGGCAAGGATGATATCTTCGTTGGTACCGTAGCCGGTCAGAACAATTTTAGGGATATCAGGAAACCTGTCCGACATGGTCTGAAGCAGTTCCCGTCCCCCCATGTTGGGCATGCGCAGATCGGTCAGCACCAGATCAAAGCGGTCATGATCCAGTTTCTGCATAGCATTCTGACCGTCATCAGCCGTTTCTATATAATAATTTTTTTCACCCAGATATTTAGAAAGAATTTTCCGGATCAACGGCTCATCATCAACAATGAGAATCCGTGCCTGCGGCTTTATCTGTATATCAATCTTATTCATCGTGGTTAACGTTTATTGCAATGTGCTGTCCGGCCCATAATAGGTTACGGTTATTTCTTGCCGTATACCTCTTCAGGATCAAAAATCTTTACCCCGTCAATTTCAAGCGTATCACCGCTCACCCTGCGGTAAAAACAGCTCCTGAAACCAGTATGGCACGCGGCTTCGCCAATCTGGTTCACCTTAATTAATACACAATCATCATCACAGTCAACTCTGATTTCTTTTACTTCCTGAACGTTTCCCGAAGATTCACCTTTTTTCCACAATTTACTCCTGGATCTGCTCCAGTAATGCACAATACCTGTTTCCAGAGTGAGAGCCCATGATTCGCTGTTCATATAAGCCATCATAAGAACTTCGCCAGTTTTATAATCCTGCGCAATTACCGGGACAAGGCCGTCCCCTTTCTTAAAATCCAGTTCAATCATAACATAAAATCCCTGATTATAATATTATTTTTATCATTACCTGCAACACTATATTTAAAAACGAAAATAGGCACTCTTCTCAGACTCCTATCTCACCGCTTCAGTATTACAGCATTGACAGTATTTACCTGATTCTGCCAGATGAAAGTATAGTTCTTAAATGTCCACAACATTTCTCTTAATAATAAATTCACCCCGGAATGATGAGAACAACGAGATTAGCCGAAACCAGAAAATAAACTGATTCATATTGCTGATTCATTCCTGATACCAGAATCTGGTATTATGTTTAATATATACAAGAAATAATTAAAAGGCGATATGAGAAGAAAGAGCTCCAGCTGTCAGCCGGAGCTTCTCTTTGACCCTCTGAATATAAACCTGGTTCTCCCGATTTTTATCTCATCCCAGTCGTTAAGGATTCTCGGCCTGAGAAGTTTTTTCCCGTTGAGATATGTCCCATTATCTGAAACCAGGTCAAAGAGGTAATAGGTATTGTGTATTGTTTTGATCTTGCAGTGATTATGGGAAACCGATTCATCCGGAATTACAATGCTGTTCTCCCTGCTTCTGCCCAGAGTTATTTCATCCCAGTAAAGAGGAAATTTTTTGCCTGAATCCGGCCCGTCTTTTTCAATGAGCCAGGCTGAAGCGTAACTGTATTCAGAGTCATCCGCAAGAATGGTCGGGTGTTCAACCTTCCTTGTTTTTTCTTCCTCATCAATGACCCTATGAAAACGCTCGCGCATGTTATCAATTTTGTATTCAGACTCATATTTTGCTGCGAGCAGCTTCTTTTCGCGGCTGATAAAATACAGGACTGTCGCAGCCAGCACTAGGAGGAAAACTGCTGAAAGGATGATAAACAGAGCATCCTTTTGCACCGGCCCTATACAAAATTTGTCACGATAAAAAACAACATCCTGAAAGTCCCTGTCGCGCATTTCACCATAGCTCAGACGAACTTCGATGCGGTGAGTCTTGTTGTCCTGTTTATTCTGGGTGCGATATTCAATTTCATACGTGCTTTTAATCACCGAGAGTATTGTACGGTACATGCCGGCAACATCTTCATTCCGGTCACTGTAAACCAGTTTGCCGCCGGTGAGCTTTGCTATTCGCGCCATCTTTTCTTTGTATTGAGACGATTTCAGGCTGATGAAATAAATCGGGACACCTTCCTTCCTGGCAAGGCTAATGACATCTTCATCCCTGATACTGCTTCCTTCATCCTTCCCATCAGTGAAGACTATGATCTTTTTCCGGTCAGAGGACACCTCGTTGAGCAATTCAAGGGAATCATATAGTGAATTAAAAAGCATGGTCCTGGTGCCGTGGCGCTCTATCCGCTCAATATGGCTGATAAGGTTCTGTTTTTTTTCAGTGAAACCGGTGAGCAGTTTGACATCATCATCAAAATGATAGATGGCGATTTTGTCTCGCGCCCCTGAACCGCTGATAATTTCGCGGGCATTGGCCTTGATGCTCTTTAAAAACTCCCTGCTGATACTTTTACTCGAATCAACCGAAAAAACCAGGTAAAGGATATCATCCGTCCCGGCAATATGCTTTACTTTCAGCCAGTTTCCCCTGTAGCCGTCCTCGTACACGGTGAGATGTTCGTCGGTCACGCCTGAAAGGTCAAGGGAACCATCGCCCTTTATACATAACTGCATCTTTATTTGCGGGAATGAAGTCTGCGAATCAATGCTCTTGATACTCAGAAAGGGGCCGGCACTCAGCGGCATGCTGATGATTGTGCAGAAAAAAATTATAGTATTAATGATTACTCGGATGCGTCCCATGTCTCCCCTGGTCTGTGCTGGAGCTTCTGTGATGTGTATTCAGTTATAATTATCGGTGAACACTGAACTTATGTGAACTTCTTTTTACTGAATTGCCGGTCACGAAAAACCCGTTCAGGTCACGGCCTGGCAGAAAGGTAGGATGCCCGTGCTTCAGCGATGAGAGACTTCAGCGAAAAGCTGTCTGAGGCATACTCAGGTTTGATGACTTTGAGAAAGCGTATCGATACCGGATTTTTAAAACAGGTGCTGTACCAGAGATTTCCCGGTTTCATGAGCCTGTCAGTGTTGGTAATCTGAAGAAGCACTATCGGGGCATCACATCTGCGCGCAAGGCTGAACGCTCCCTTGTGAAACTTGCCGATTTCACCGCCCGTCATCCTAGTCCCTTCAGGGAAAACAAATAAATTGCCTCCCCTGTAAAGGTAATTCCTGAGGTCCTGGATGAGGTCAATCATGGCCAGAGAATTGGAATCGTCAGCGGCATAGGCAATATACCCGGAATTTTTCAGAAACCACCCGAAAACCGGCCTGGTATAAATACTGCGTTTGACAATGGTCTTCTGCAAGGGGTAAAGAGAAATTAAAAGAATCGGATCAATATAGGAAATATGATTACAGATGATAACCGAGGACCTGATGTTTTTAACTTCATCAGGGATGGTTATTGAAAGCCCGGGGATGAATATTCTGCTCAAAGAGAAAAAAAGCCGGTAAAAATAATGATTCAATCGCTGAAATAGCGTTTCCGGATTACGCATGACCAGGAATCCGATAAAATAAACGGGGAACAGGAACACGCAGAAACCCAGTGTAAAATACAGCCAGAAAAATAAATTGATAACGATATCCATGAAAAATCGCAATGGATAGAGTAAATACTTCATGGCTGCCTATTCGAACCTTTTTATGTAGATACAGGTATTGACACCGCCGAAAGCAAAATTCTGAATTGAAACAACAGACGGTTTCCCCTCGCGGACTTCAGTCACATGATTGATCATGCCGCACCGCTCATCCACTTCTTCAAGGTTCAGGGTGGGGATGATAAGCCCTTCGTTTATCATGTAAAGCGAGATAATGGTTTCAATTGCCCCGCACGCGCTCATGGTGTGCCCCATGTAGCTTTTAAGGCCGGAAACCATAGGCCGCGGGCCATAACAGGTGTGTATCGCCCGTGCCTCAACAATATCGCCCATTTTCGTCCCTGTTGCATGAGCACTGATGAAATCAACATCATCAGGGTTCAGTCCTGAATCATCAAGCCCCATCTTTATCGACTGCTCAACGCCTTTCTCGCTGGGTAGGATCATGTCGCCGCCGTTGTTGTTGCAGGTAAAGCCGATCACTTCGCCAAGGATTGTCGCCCCTCTTTTTCTGGCGAACTCGTAATCCTCGAGAAGCAGGGCCGCGGCCCCTTCGCCGACCACAAGGCCGTCCCTTTTAACATCAAAGGGACGCGGGGTTTTTTCCGGTGAATCGTTAAAGGCGGTAGAACAGGCGAGAAGGTTGTCAAAAACAGCCACCGTAGTAGTGTCATATTCATCCGCGGCCCCGCAGAGCATCACGTCCTGCTTGCCGTATTTAATGGCCTCATAACCGTATCCGATTGACTGGCTTCCCGTGGTGCAGGCGGTGCAGGATGATATCACCCTGCCGGTAATCCCGAACATCCTTGTAATATTAACAGCTGTTGTGTGGACCATTGATTTCAAATAATCAGAAGCGTTTATCGACTTGTATGATCCTTCGGAAGAGCTTAAAAAAGTTTCATATATGGTTCTCTGAACAGAAGGGCTCCCGTGAATCGACCCGAAAGCGACCCCCATGCGGCCGGATGAAATGAAGTCCTGGTCAAGACCAGACGCGTCGATTACCTCTTTCGCGACCTGGCAGGCGTAAAAGGAAACCGGGGCCAGGGTCTTTTTGAACTTCCGGGGAAAGTCATAGTCGACCTCGTAATCAACGGTGCCGAAAACCTTTGAATGGATGTATGCGGCAAGAAATTTATCCTCTCTGAGCGGGCGGACCCCTGACCTGCCTCCGAGAAGATTCTCCAGAATCCCCTTTTTCCCATGTCCGACGGGTGTAATAGCTGATTCAGCGGTAATGACAACCCTGCGTTCCATTAATCCTCCCTGGCTATTCCCTCAGGACCTGGTTTTGAGCAGACCCTCAATGTAATCAACAATCTGGCTTATGCTTTTAATATCCATGGCGCTTTTTTTCTCTTCCTGAGTCAGCGGCGATTCAATCAGTTCTTCGATATATTCCAGGAGAACTATTGCATCAATACTGTCAAATTCATGCTGTTCCCGCAAGTTATCATCAAGACCTGGATTTTCAATTTCAAATTCTTCATCAAGAAAGGCCAGGATTTTTTCGGTGATGGCATCCCTGGTCATAGGATTCCTCCATGATACACTCAATCATTAACTAATTCCACGCTTGTACCGCGAAAGTACCCATACTATATATCATTATTATTTTTGCAAGAAATTACTTTATGAATCGAATAGCCGCCATAAAGCGAACGGAGAAATAGCCTTGACCGGTTGGTGGTTCATTGCTTTTATGGCCTCATGGCTCATATCAGTGAATTTATTCCCGATTCCAGCCCGGTGGCAATTATCATCAGGCATGCCGAAAGAGATCCGATCAGAGACATGAACAGTCCCTTTGAGGCAATGCTGACTGATAATGGAATCAACCAGTCAATTGAACTGGGAAAACGCATATCTAAGCTCGCGCCGGTGCGTATCTATTACAGTCCCGTACCGCGCTGCCGGGATACCGCAGTGAACATATGCAGGGGCATTAATGAGACAAACAAAGCCGCAGAAAATGCCGGTGATATTTTCGATCTTGCTGCGCCTTACATAGTAGGAGGATGGAGCACTATTGCGGGCATCATCAAAAAATCCGGTCATGATACTTTTTTACGATCATGGTTTGATGGAGAAGTTTCAGATGAACTCATAATGCCTCTTCGCGAGGCATTCTTCACTCAGATGCAGATACTCCTCAAGCAGCTGTCAGAGAACACATCATCAACAATAAACGTCACCCACGACTGGAACATTTTAATACTGCGGGAAGCAATTTTTAATCTGCGCCATGAGGATATCGGCATGCCCGATTTTCTGGATGGAATCGCATTAAAGATTACTGATGATTCACTGGATTGCTATTATCACGATCATCACCGAAGACTACCCATAAAAGATCTGCTGATCCCGCTCAACAAAAAATAAAACTCATGCCGTTGAACCACAGTCAGTAACCTTGCTGTTCATGAGTTCAATTGCATGCGGGATGGCCTTTTCAATGAATCCAAGATTTTCCCGCACTGCCTTCGGGCTCCCGGGCATATTTATGATAAGGCTTTTTTTTCGTATGCCGGAAACAGCACGGGACAGCATCGCGTGAGGCGTTATCTTCAACGATTCCATCCTCATCGCTTCAGCAAAACCCGGTGCCTCGCGATCAAGCACCGACCGTGTCGCTTCAGGAGTGACGTCCCTTGGAGCGAAACCGGTACCGCCGGTTGTTAGAATCAGATCAATCTCATCATCCGAACATCGCACCAGGACATTTTTTATTTCATCAAACTCATCGGGAACAATTATCTCCCGGCTTACAACGAAACCCTTTGATTCAGCCCATTTTTTTATTTCAGGCCCGGAAAGATCTTCCCTTTCCCCCTGTGAAGAACGGTCGCTTACCGTGATAACCGCAACGTTAATATTCATAAGCCCACCTCTGTAGTTGATATTAATCAGGCACTGAAGCTGATTTTTTATCAACAATAAATTTTTACCATCTGTTTTTACTAAACATTATCTGTTGGACCGATCGATATTCATCAATAGAACGGGAATGATAATGAGATGAATTCGTTTATTTCTTCTGCAAACAGCTATATCAGCAAACATAAAAAATATATTGATGCGCGAATATCCCTGATAAATGATTATGTCACTTCAGAAAATTCAAAATTATTCATTCCTCAAATACTAAGCGATCTGACAGCTAACAGTTCCCAAAGCCGTTGCCACGAAAATGAAGAACTCACTTCCGCAATTCTGGATTTAAAAAAAATAATGGCCACCTGGGATATCCTCAATGAAGGCGATCTGCTCGGGTATATTTATCAAAACCTGCAGACCAAGGAACACAAAAAAAACAAGGGGCAGTTTTTTACCGACAACACTATCGTATCATTTATAATAAACCGCTCTCTTCACGATCTTCAAAAAGACCAGATCAGAATCCTTGATCCGGCGTGCGGTTCGGGACAGTTTCTTATTTCCGCTGTTAGAAATTTGTGTCGCGATCAATACAGTGACAGTGCCCGTAAACAAAAAATAAAATCTTTGATCAAAGAATCAATATTCGGGCTGGACATAGACCCGGTAGCAGTATCGATCGCGCGGTATAACCTGTCAAAAATATCCGGGTGCTGCTGCGATGAAATTAATATTCACCGTGTTGATTTTTTAAGGAGGGATGATTTAAACCTGTGCTCATGCTTCAATGACCATGAGCCTTTCGATCTCATTACCGGCAACCCTCCCTGGGGAAGCAAAATGAGCAATGAAATAAAAAGATACTATCATAAAAATTATTTCGCGGCCAGGTCAGGAATAAACACCTTTACTCTCTTTATCGAAAGATCATTCGATTTTATTGCTTCAGGAGGAATAATTTCGTTTCTGGTCCCTCAGGCATATCTCAACATCAAAGCACATAAAAACTCACGTGAATATCTTCTTGAAAACAGTCTCATCCGCAACATCGCGCTGTGGGGCGAAAGATTCAAGGGAGTTTTCGCTCCGGCAGTTTCAATCATTGTACAGGAAGAAAAATCTGCTGCAAAGAGAAAGAGTAACATCACGGAAATCCATTCCGCGCCTGACACGAGAGACATTGCGACAGTGGTGCCCCAATCCAGTTACCATTTTCATCCTGACGCAATATTCAATATTAATTATTCACGGAAAGCAGCGAACATCATTTCCGCGATTGAGGAGAAAAACTGTTTTTATCTCAAGGGCAAAGCGAAATTTTTTCTGGGTATCGTAACCGGCAACAATGCGCTGCACATCAGCAGAGAACAAAACGAGCTGTTTCCCGATAAAATAATAATCGGCAGGGATGTTCATCCGTACACGCTTTCATTCAGCAGCCATTATTTTAACTTTAACCGCGAATCACTGCAGCAGGTAGCGCCCCGGGGATTGTATACCACCCCCAATAAAATTCTGTACCGGTTTATCGGGAAAAGGCTTACCTTTGCTCTTGACACGGATGGCCATTATACCTTAAACAATGTTAATGGATTTATACCGGGATATGACCTGTTAAACATCGAATCCACCCTTTCCATACTGAATTCAGCGGTTATTCAATATTATTACGAAAAGAATTTTTTCACCATTAAAGTCCTCAGAGGCAACCTGGAGCAGCTGCCGATTAAAATAATCAGCGCTGATAACCAGAAAAAGCTGAAAAAATTTACTGAAGAACTACTTCACACAGGAGCGGGAACAAACAATACCGTTCGAAGCAACATAGAAGACATAATATTCCACGAATATGGCATAAAAGACAAGCTGGCCTATTATATCAGCGAACACCTTGAGTAGCATTACATTTGAAAACTGCGTATAAATCTATGTCGTTATCATTATCGTCATCAGCGATGCAAATCCCTTTTTCCGCATAGAGAAGCAGCTGATTTTTCCCTGATTGAAATTTTATTATGCCCCTGTTGCCAAAGGAGTAAATAAAATAATCAACACCATTAATAATAGAAATATTATTTAATACAACACTGTCATTATTTGAGCCGGTTATCGCACAAACCGAACCATTGTACAGGAAACAGGCGATATTGGCATTGGCAATCTTAATAATTTTATTAAAATAAACCGGGCACGGAGCATTGATTCTCAATACATCAGAAAAAAAATCCTTTTTTTCGGTTCGTATAATACTTATGTCTGAGTCCTTATATTTTCTTATTACGTCGCCTTCCTTATCTCCAAGAAGAACCCCTTCAGCGCCAATCCCCGGAACAATTACCCTGGTATTGTTATTAATAATTTCAGACGGGTTTGTTATTGCATTTTGCGCATATGCACCAAGAGAAAAAAACAAAATAATAATTATTCCATATTTATTCATGGATCCTGTTCGCCTCACGAATGATTGCCGCATATTTACGCGGGTATTTTATGCCCGTCCCTCTTTTTTTTAAAAACAAAAGGCCATTCTCTTCTATCCCCAGGACATGATAATCCGCCTCATCAGCCGCAGCCAGGCCCAGCTCATTCGCATGAGACCGTATCTCTGGGTGTAACGATTTCCTTTCCTGATTTGAATATATATATATAAATCCGCCGACTTTTACAAGCGGAGCGGCCAGCTCAATCGCGGCAAATACCTTCGACATGGCCCGAGAAAGAACAAAGTCACACGATTCCCTGAAAGCATCATCTTTTCCCATGTCTTCAACACGCGCCTGCAGGGCCGTAATATTCTTTACATCCGCTTTTTTGCAAAAATCCTGAACAAACTCGATCTTTTTCCTTGATGAATCAACAAGAACGCCTCGCAGATCATTTCTATATACTCCCAGCGGGACACCGGGAACACCGGCCCCGGTCCCTAAATCACAAAATTTTGTTCCACGTGGAACATTGAGCGTTTTCAGAGGCAAAATGCTGGATATAATTAAATTTGTAATTATTGCTTCAATTCCATGGTGTCCGGTAAGATTAAACTTCCCGGCAGCGGCTTCAATAGCGTAAGCAAAAGCGTTTAGTGTTGCAACCTGACCGGGATCGAGCTTTAAATCATGAGTTGACGCGGCTTCAGACAGCGTTTTATTTTGTTCCACGTGGAACACCCCTTCCCCTCTGCATTGATTCAAGATAAACGACAACAAGAGATATATCTGACGGGTCAACGCCGGAAATTCTTAAGGCCTGCCCGATTGTACGGGGCATGATCTGCTTTAATTTATGACGCGCTTCGTTTTTAAGTCCTTTAATATTATCGTAATCCAGTGATTCAGGTATGATTCTCTCTTCCATTTTTTCCATTTTTAATATTCTATCAGCGTCTCTTTTAATGTATCCTTCATATTTTATTTCCATTTCAACGACGGGACTTATTTTACTGTCAATTTTGAAATTACATAAATCCGATATCTGCTCGATATGGATGCCGGGCCTTTTTAATACTTTCTCCACGCTGACTTTTCCTCGTATATTAAACGTTTTATCAGACTGAGAAAGCCTGGAAAACGCATCATCATCAACTGTCAATGTCATGGACCGCAATGAGTCAGTTGTTTTCTTAATCAGTTCATATTTGTCGCGCATCTTCTGATAGGTGTCCGGTGTAACAAGACCGTTATCCCGGCCATATGACATAAGGCGCTTATCCGCATTGTCCTGACGAAGAAGAAGCCGGTGTTCGGCCCGCGAAGTAAACATTCGGTATGGCTCGAGAGTCCCCTTTGTGACAAGATCGTCTATAAGCACGCCGATATAGGCCTCGGACCGCTTCAGAACCAGAGGTTCTTTATCCTGTAAAGAACGGCATGCGTTTAATGCAGCCATAAATCCCTGCACTGCCGCCTCTTCATATCCCGAAGTTCCGTTTATCTGGCCGGCGTGATAAAGCCCCCGGTAGCGCTTTGTTTCAAGTGATGGTTTAATTTCCGTTGGAGGGACAAAATCATATTCAACTGCATAGGCCGGCCTCATTACGATGACATCCTCAAGACCGGGAATTGTTTTTATCATCTCGAGCTGAACGTCTTCAGGGAGCGAGCTTGAAAAACCGTTGAGATAATATTCACGGGTGTTGTATCCTTCGGGTTCAAGAAAAAGCTGATGCCGGGATTTGTCTGAAAACCTGACCACCTTGTCTTCAATTGAAGGACAGTAGCGCGCCCCTACCCCCTGAATCTGGCCTGCGTAAAGAGGAGACCGGTACAGATTCTTTCGAATAATATCGTGGGTTTTTTCGCCGGTATACGTGATCCAGCAGGAAACCTGGTCCCGTAAAATTTTATCATTTGAAAAAGAAAAAGGAACAGGTTCGTCATCCGGCACCTGCTCTTCACAGCGGGAAAAATCAATTGACTCCGCATTTATCCTCGGAGGCGTTCCGGTTTTCAGTCTCAGCACCGGAAAGCCAAGTTTCCGCAACGAATCGGACAGACCCTCAGAAGAAAAATCACCGAGCCTTCCGCACCTCTCTTTGTACTCGCCGATATGGATCAGCCCTTTTAAAAAAGTCCCGGTGCAAAGAATGACTGAACAGCCATGGTGCTCCTGCCCCCGAATGGTTTTAACGCCATAGATACGGTCATCTTCAGCGAGCAGTTCTTCAACGATGTCCTGTATAATGGTGAGGTTCTTCTGGCATTCCAGAATGTATTTCATCCTGAACTGGTAGTCCTTTTTGTCCGCCTGCGCGCGGGGAGACCACACCGCAGGCCCTTTACTTCGGTTGAGCATCTTGAAATGAATGCCGGTCAGGTCAATTGTTTTGCCCATCTCGCCGCCAAGGGCGTCGAGTTCCCTGACCAGATGGCCTTTTGCGAGGCCGCCGATAGCCGGGTTGCAGCTCATCTGGGCTATGGTGTCCAGGTTTCCCGTTAAAAGCAGCGTTGAACATCCCATGCGAGATGCAACAAGGGAAGCTTCAACCCCTGCATGCCCGCCGCCGACGACAATTATGTCAAAATTCCTAATCATTTCCTGCTCGCTTCTATAATATAACAGACGTTATATTTAAAGTGCCGATGTGTGCATTAATGACAAAAACTCCGTATAGAGTCAATATTAATATAAATCCGTTCCCCGTGCCAGCCATAAAAAGAACTTTACAACCCCGGGCCTCATATGGTAATTATGTCTCATGAAAGCATTCGCCAGCCTTATTGTTATCGTTGCCTGTCTTGTCGGTTACAGCTGTCAAAATCTTTCTCAAATGAGATCAGGAAAAGAATTAAAAACCCAGGTTATAATCAAAAACGTGTCACGGGATGATCTCGGGCGGGTCATGATTTTTGCCATGGATGAAAAATACGAAAAAATAATTTTCATTAAAGACTTCTATTCATCCGGAAATACGACAGAAAACATGCAGAAAAAAATACATGACTATATCAGATCCCTGCGAAAATTAATAAACAAAACAACACGGGTAAAATATTTTGAAAACAGCATCGGCGATAAAATTATAACCGGGATAACGGTTATCAAGGAACAAACGGATAACAGGAAACTTTAATGACTAGTAGCTGTAACACACCGCGGTTGTTCCCGGTTTTTAGCGCGATCTTTCTCATTCTCATATCATGCAGACATAATCAGGTTGTCTCTACCGGCCCCTCATGGATTCTGCACGTTCCCGAGCAATGGCGCCTCACCGACCAGGGAAAAACAAGCACCGCCACGTATTCCATATACAAACGCAAACCGATTATTGATCGAACAGACATAAAAATCATCCCCGCCTGTATCATAACAAGTGAAAAAACATCCCGGGGAACGGACCTGGCCCAGCATGCCCTTGATGAACAGTCTGAAAGCATCACCTCCATGGAGATAAAAGGATATAGAATTATCACCTTCAGGAAGGACATCCAGGAAGAACTCAAAACAGCATTCAGGATCAACGAAATCGTGAGCCTCGCCTATGAATATCAATTCAATGAGGTACCCAAACGGTTTTTAACCATAACGGTATACGCAAAAAAAGGGAATAATCTGTTGAACGTATCAATTGAATCATCATCAGAAACGTATACGTTCTTGCGCAAGGAAATATACCAGATAATCTCGTCAATACGATGATTTATTAAAGGAGTAGACTCATGAAAATCCTTATCCTCTATCACAGCATGACAGGCAACACCGAAAAAATCGCGCGGGCCATTTATGAAGAATCAAAAAAATCCGGCGAAGCGGATATCTGCCGCATCGAAGAAGCATCCGGCATGAATCTGCACAACTACCGGGTGATCTTTATCGGGTCGCCCTGCCACGCAGGGGATATTTCAGCTCAGGTAAAAAAATGGCTCACCGATCTACCGGAGCCGTTCCCTCCCAGAATCGCTGCCTTTATCACTCATGCTTCGCCGGCGTACAAAAAAGAAGATTTCCAGAACTCCCTTGCCAGCGTTCAAAAACTCTGTTCAGAGAAAAATATCGTTTATTCAGGTTCTTTTGACTGCCAGGGATTTTTAACCCCGGAGCTTCATGACTTTATCAGAAAATCACGCAATATTTCAGAAGGCGAGTGGGAGCAGATGGTAGAAAAAATGACCGGCCATCCTGATGAAAATGACATGGAAGCCGCGCGAAATTTTTGCAGGATGATCCTTAAATCATGAAAAAGGCACCATGATAATAATCATGGCTTATAAACTTTAATTATTGTTTGACGCTGCTAAAGTAGTATAATTAATAATATTCCGTAAATATTTTGCATCTATCATTTAATCAATATCCGGCCAATTAAACCAGAGGGGGAAAAAATGAACTATAAAAAATTTCTCCACGTCAAGCAGGGGGACATAACACAGATTGACTGTGACGCAATTGTGAACGCGGCGAATCCAGGCCTGCTCGGAGGCGGCGGCGTTGATGGCGCAATTCACCGTGCAGCCGGACCAGGGCTTCTGGAAGAATGCAGAAAACTGGGGGGATGCAAACACGGTGAAGCGCGCATTACGAAAGGGCATAAGCTCAAAGCGCGCTATGTTATCCATACACCGGGGCCCGTGTATAAAAACGGTAAAAGCGGCGAAAAAGACATCCTCGGCAATTCATATAAAAACAGCATGAAGCTTGCCAGAGAGAACGGATTACAATCAATAGCGTTTCCCGCGATATCAACCGGCGTATACGGTTATCCCAGAAAAGAAGCGGCTGAAGTCGCCGTTGCAACAATTCTTCAGTTCATGAAAGAAAACGATTACAGCGCGGATGTTTACTTTGTCCTTTTTGACCGGGACAACTATGATATTTACAATACACTTATTGAAGGACTCCAATGAACTATATTGAAACATTAAAGACAGCGGCAAAAAAATTCAACAGCATTGTGTGCATGGGCCTTGACCCTGTTATTGAAGACATCCCCCTGCAGGGAAAGCCGGGTGGGATCATTGAAAAATTCTATCTGGATATACTGAATGAAATCATCCAAAAAAAAATATATCCCGGCGCGGTTAAACCCAATTATGCGTTTTATGCCCAGTACGGCCTTCAAGGAATTGAGGCCCTTATGTCGATAATCTCCATATACAGCCGTGAAGGCATTCCGGTTATTCTTGATGTGAAACGGGGTGACATCGGCAAAACAGCAGAAGCATATGCGATTGAAGCTTTTGATTTTTTCAAAGCTGATGCGGTAACCCTTTCACCCTATATGGGCTATGATTCAATTTCACCCTTTATGAAAAGAAAACCTGATGGCGGATTTTATATTTTGACGAAAACATCAAACAAATCATCCGGAGATATTCAGGATATAGTTGCAGGGGAAAAACCGTTATTCATGCACACCGCGGAAAAAATTATACAGTGGTACAGCCCGGGGATAGGATCAGTTGTCGGGGCCACCTATCCGGAACAGCTGGCAGAAGTGTCCTCGCTTTTTAATAATTCGGGAAAAGAAATACCTCTCCTGATACCGGGAGTGGGCAGCCAGGGAGGAGATTTACAAAGCGTTGTGGATGAATTAAAAAAATCTCCTGACATAATGATCCACCGGATCAATTCATCCAGCGCGCTTAATTATGCTTACAAAAAGAATACGGATGTTAATTATGCGGCAGCGGCGGTGCAGGCTCTGCATGATTTAAACAACCAGATCAACCGGCTGAGCGGAGCATGACCTCTGCAATAAAAAAAGACACCATCCTTATTGTCACCCAGGACAACGGGATATACAATTCAATACACCAGTTACTGAAGAGAGCCTATTCGTGCCACTGGTCAAAAGACGTCACCGAGGCCATGCATTTCATGGCATTTCGCGTTCCTGACCTTATTATTGCGGAAACAAATGAATCAGAAAGCACCAGCATCGATTTGCTGAAAATCATCAGAAAAAGCATCAAAACGAAACTCATCCCCTTTATCATTCTCACGGCATCAAACCACAGCAAGCTCAGAATACAGGCATTTGAGTCAGGAGCGGACGGCTCAATCGCGTATCCCTTTCACGGAGACGAGCTCAAGGCCCTGGTAAAATCATCATTAAAAAAATTTAAAGAATTCTACCTCCTCACGATTACGGATGAACTGACCAGGCTTTACAACAGGCGGGAATTCATAAAAAAATTTAACGATGAAATTGATCGGGACCACGATAATACTATTTCACTCGGCATACTCGACATAGATTTTTTCAAGCAGGTCAATGACCTTTATGGCCACCAGACAGGCGACGTTGTTTTAATGAAACTGGCGGACCTTCTTCAGGAAAATACCAGTGAAACCTTTTTCCCGGCCCGTTTCGGCGGGGAGGAATTCGTCATCCTTTTCCCGGATACACAGATCGAGGACGCCCGGAAAAAAATGAAAGAACTGCTGGTCAGCTTTTCACATATTGAATTCAAAAAAAGTAAAAAAATATTCCGCGTCACGTTCAGCTCAGGGATAGCTGAATATCCCGGCATGGCGCGGACCATTTCGGAACTCCTCTCACGGGCAGACCAGGCGCTGTACGCGGCTAAAAAAGACGGGCGAAACCGCATTTACACGTTCAGCCCGATCATGGGACACAATGACCAGTTCTGGGAATACATGCGCACCAAGCAGGGGCTTTTTACCGATATTCATTCCAATGACGCGATCACGGGACTGCCCTTCCTTCCCCAGCTCCTGGAGATCGTATCTGACCTGGATTTTGAAATTAAAAGTATCGGGGTTCTGATTCTTTCCCTGGATGTTCATTACGACATTGAAGAATTTTCCGGGCTTAAAAACATTACCTATGACCTTGAAAGCGTTAAACTGCTGATCATTAAATCGTGTGAACTGATTTTTCCATCCGATACGTATGTGGGCCTTTCGGACATTTACACCTATGAGTTTATCGTGATGTTTCCCAGTGCGGTTGACTTTTCGTTTAACCGAAACAAATTCAATGCTATCTGTAAAGAAATCTGTTCAAAAATCAATAATGACCTGATACGGTATAATTTTAACCTTTCCTGGTCATCCGGTGTTCTCGCGCTTGATTCCTCCAACACAAGAAAAATAATTGATGAAATCGCTGAAATCAGAAAATGCACCAGGCCTTTCAGCGAGAAAGATGACATTAAATCATTGGAATTGCTGTTTAAACAGGAAAACATTCGTGACCTGTATAAAAACGTCAAAAAAAATAATTTTTATCATACAAAGAGTTTGAAACAGGCATTCAGTTTCTTTTCCTTTACCGAACCCTTTGACAATAACTGCATCTTTGAAACCCTGACCTCCCAGATAATCAACAACAGGGAAAAATTAAAAAAATTCTTAACGGCCATACTGCCCCATTTCAGCATTGAATCAGCCATACCGATGATCCTGCCATGCCTTCAGGGAATAAAATTTCAGGAATTCATCGATACGCTTCATGAAGTAATTCCCGATCAGAAACTGCTGGTTATGATCAATGAATATCATCTCAGGCATGTTGTTTTTAACGAATACGACCACTTCTTTAACGAACTGCCCGATACGATATCAGTTGGCCTGGATAACTGCTATATCGGAAAAGAAATTCTCAATCTTCTCTCGCGGTTTAATTTCAGCCTGCTGGTCTTTTCAGAAAACATCACCAGAAACATCTATCATTTTAAGGACAGAATAAAAATTATCAGCGGGCTTAAAATATTTCTTGATCAAATCGGGGTGGAAACCGGGGTTAAAGGAATCATTCAGGAAGAAGAATACCAGATCATAAAAGATCTCGGCATAAACTTTACGGCCGGCCCTCTGTTTAAGTAATGGTTAGGCCTTTACGAAGGTTTCTTTTTCGCAAAAGAAAATGGAAACGACACATGAACAAAGCCGATTTTTTCATAAAACAGTTTCTGTTCATCCTCGTTTTCAAAAGCCACCAGCTCGGTCAGTTCTGAATAATATTTTATGAGGTATTTCTCTGCTTTATGATAAAAACCCGAAGGAATTAAAATATTGCATTCCCGTATTGCTGCCTTTATCAACCCGGAAAAATTCTCTTCACTGAGCCTGATTACCGGCTCAATCGTGGTATAACAGGCCAGAGCCTTTTTAAAGTACGAAACGCGGTTAAAGACCTGGTAGAAACGCAGGGGGCAGCCATCCTTCTTCTGGTCAAAAAAATGAAGGCGCTGATAAAAAATATCGGTTTCAGTGAATTCGAGCAGATCATCCAGTTCAGAATCAGGCAGCAGGTTCTCACAAAAAACAACAATATTAAAAAGTTCGCTCCTGCCGAAGAGCCGCCTGAGGCGACGAAACCCGTCACGGGCCCGGCGCACATCGGTAAGCCTGATAAAAATCGTAAACACCGACGTTTCAACTAAATCAGACCAGCGGGCGGCATCCCAGTTTGAAACGATGTCACCGTCAATTTCCAGGGCGCCGGTCAACATCCCCCCGGCCTGTTGAGTGAAATCAGGCAGGCGGCGCTGCGCATGTGAAAAACCGGTGCGGGCTTCGGTGTACCAGATGATTTCCCTAAGAGACGTAAAGTCAAAACCCCACCCCTGAACATAATAATACGGCGGCTTTGGCAGATAATCTATATTATCATTGAGCGCAGTATCGCGAAGAGATGTTCCCGGAAGGACCATGAGCGGATACAGTTCTATGTGTTCCCCCAGCCCGGCATCGACGAGCCTGTCTATGGTACCAGTAAACGATTCAGGCGTATCACCGGGAAGGCCCGGAATAATGCCGATTTTCAGATCAATGCCGGCACGCTTTAAATGCAGCATGCCTTGAAGCTCCCGTTCGGGGTCGCTTCCCCTTCTCACCTTTTCAAGCACGGCTTTGTTCAGGCTCTGCAGCCCGACTTCCAGGCTGTGAAATCCCGCGTCATAAATCAGCCGGGCCGTTTCGGCATCGACCCGGTCGGCCCTCATTTCCGTATGCAGGGAAACCCCGCGGTTGATCCGGGCAAGCTCGGCGAGCTTGCGCCTGAAATCGGGCGTGCGGTCAAACGTGGGAGAAAGGATGTATATCTCGGCGAGATCGTTTCTTGCGGCCAGCGCCCCGGTCAGCACCTCGAAGGGAAGTTCGCGCAGGCCCGGGCAGTTTTTTGAATAGTAGCAGTAACTGCACCGGTAGGGACATCCCCGCGTCATTTCCATAAAAATGGAACCGTCGGGCATGGGATTGAGATACCGGGCCTGAAAGGGTTCAACGATGTCCTGCACCGGGATCAAGGCGTTCTGCGGCTGAAAAAGGACCCGGTTTCCCGACATATCCACCGCCAGATTTTTCCAGTCAGCACCGGATAACAGCATGGCAAAAAACCACTCCCCTTCTCCTGAAACGAAGCAATCGACTTCAGGATGAAATTCGCTCAACGCCCATGAACCGGGGGCTATTTCAGGGCCGCCGAAAAAAACAGAGCATGAGCCGAGGTCTTTTTTGACCATGCCCGCGATGTTCAAAGACCGTTCGATATTCCACAGGTAGGCGGTAAAGGCGACGACATCAGGCCTGGAATTGACAATATAGCGAACAATATGCCGGTCTGAACCGAAAAGAGAAAGCACCCGCGGTAGAAGGGCGATTTCTGCATCCGGACAGTTCTTTGTAATGAAAGCGGCCAGGGAAGCCGGGGCATAATCGATATTGCCCAGAAGGTAGCCCTGGGTGTGATCGAGCAGAGGCAGCTGAATAAACAGTATTTTCATTTTCCATCAATCACGGATAGGGAACCGTAAAAATTTCAAGCAATAATGCATATCGTTTTTAATGAGAAATAATTTAATGATTGAAATTTATGGCACTAAATATTATAGTAATACGATTTTAAGACTGCTTCATAGTTCAGTTTACATGAATTTTGACATAATCAACAAAGAGTGGCATATTCTCGCCATCGACGACAGTAAACTCAACCGTGCCATAATAAAAAAAACACTGGGCGAATTGAACATGCGCGTTGACGAGGCGTCTGACGGCATTGAAGGCCTTGACGCGCTTAAAAAAAAGAACTACGACCTTATTCTGGTTGATTATGTCATGCCCAACCTTGACGGGTTCGGTTTTCTGGCCAAATTCAGGGATTATATCGGAGATTCCTTCGTTCCCGTGGTCCTGATGACCGGCTCGGATGACCTCAACTCGAAAATCAAGGGGCTCACCATAGGGGCGGATGATTTTCTTCTGAAGCCCCTGAACAACAAAGAGCTCATAGCCCGCGTTTTTTCACTGCTCAGACTCAAGAACGTCCACATGGAATTATACGAAAAGAACAAACAGATACAGTGGGAACTTGAAGCGGCAAAGAAGGTACAGCAGTTCATCATCCCCAAAAATTTCAGCAATATCAAATATCCCCGGGTGAGCGGTCTGTACCTCCCGATAGAGGACATCGGAGGGGACTATTTCGACTGCTACAATATCAGTGATGATTTAAGCGGATTTCTCATTGCGGACGTTACCGGACACGGGATTCCCGCGGCCCTGGTAATGGCCATGTCAAAAATGATTTTCAGCATATATTCCTCGCGTTTCGAAAAACCGGCAGAATTCCTGCAAACCGTTAACACAAAAATGAAAAGCGTCCTGCTTGACGGCCAGTACATTACCTGTTTCTATATTGTTTACAACAACACCGATAAAAAGATTTATTACTCGAATGCCGGGCACACCCGTGCCTTGTACTTCCGGGCAGATTCCGATAAAATTATTGCGCTCGACACCAAAGGCTTTTTTATCGGCATAACCGACGAATCGGACTATCAGGAAAAAAGCATGAATGTACAGCCCGGAGACCGGGTATTGATATACACTGACGGGCTCAGTGAAATAAAAAACAGCCAAAAAGAAGAATTCGGCGAAAAACGGATCGCCTCATTCATAAGACAGAATAACAACCTCAAAGGAGATGATTTCTGTACCAGCCTCTATGAGACAATTGACAAGTTTTCTCTGGTATCGGAAAGAAACGACGACCTGGCATTTTTAAATATTGAATTCTGATCATGGTACTCAACCTTGCATCCAGAATTGTTATCAACTGCCTGTTTCGGGAAATGGAAGCTTTTCTGAAAGAGACCTTTGATAACGCTACTGTAGCGGTATCGCCAATTCTTGAAAAAACAGCCATACCGCCCGTCATAGATCACGTTATAAGGATCAAATCTCACCTTCATGACTATTCACTCTGCATTTTTCATGAAGGGATTAAAAATAAAGAAAAACTGTTTCTTTCAGAATACCTGAAAAAAAACCTGAACTATCTGACCAGTATTCTTCTGATCATTTTTCACAAAGAGATCTGGGCGCAGTACTTTCCTAAAAAAAATATCATTCCTGAATCCGAAAATTATTACAGTATTGATCTGGCCATAAAGAAAGATTCGCATTCTTCCATGCTGTATATTCTGATCCCCCGCGGACTGCTGCTCTACCTGTTCCCCAATATCAAAAATGAATCGCCATCCCTGTCTCCGGAAGAATCAATTATCTCATATTTTAAACACACCGAATGGCTGATCCCCTCCCTTTCCGGCATCATCCTGGGATTAAACGAAAAAGAACTGGCGATCCTCATAAACAGGTTGCAAAGCCAGAACCTGCTTTCGGTGTACCAGATCGTTCTCACGATAACGGCGTTCCCAGAACTGTCGCTGAAAATAAAGAAGGCCCTTTCTCAGAATATCATCAATGATGTACTGAATTTTAAACTCGAGATGGACCGCTACAAAATCAACAAACGGGACCTCAGGGGCGGTATTTACTCGATTGAAGAGAGCATTTACCGGATGATGAAGGAAGGCCAGGACTTCAGCTATTCGTCATTCCTGAACCGCATGGAAGAGATAATCCGCAGCATCGCCGGCATGGAACTGCTCATGGAGAAAAATTTCATTGAGTGGATCACGGAAATGGCTGAAAACAACCTGCTCTACAAGACAATCGCCCTGTGCAGCGAAGCGACCGTTGCACAGGCCGTGAGCAGTAACCGGGACATGGTGATGAAAATCATATCGGGCCACGCTTCTGAACACAAAATTCAAGGCATTGAAACACTGATAAAAAAGACCGATTATTCACGCATGATTGAAGCGCAGCTGCGCATGATCCAGACATACAGGAGCCTTAAATTCGAGGAGATCAAACCCGGGCCGGAAAGCCTTGATTATCTGCTTGCGCGGTTTATCCGCCCCTCTGATTACACGTACCTGCTTCTCGCAGCCGGGTGGTTTAACCTTTCCACGGCCCTGAAGGGTGTCAGGAAAAAAAACAGGGAGCACCTTATCATCAATCTTCCTGAAGGGGCCCGTTACCTGATTGAAGACGTTCTCAAAGGCATTGTCAATCCGAACATCCTTCACGATGAAATCCAGATATCCAGGGCAAAGAGCATCTGCGTGAAAGAGATATTGAAACTCTACGACGAAGGAGTCATCCTTCTCGACCTGCAGTGCTAATTATTTCTCAGCCGGGTCATCATCGTCAGTTTCTTCAACAACTTCATCATCATTCATGACATGCTCGCTTATAGGCTGGTCAGGGACGCTGCCGCTGTGCCGGTCACGAATGTACTGGCCAAGCTTTTCAATACCGTCCTTGAGCTGCTCAAACTCAGCTATATTCAGGGCAACGCCCTTCTGGGTCGGCTTGTATACCACGTCCCCGGACTTTCCGTCCACGGCCTGGTACCAGATGCGGATATTGATCAACTCCTTGCCCTTGAATTCTGAAACTTCAATGCGGATGATTTCACTGCTGTTCCGCTGTATATCCTTGATTAAAACAGACATAATTGAGCCTCTTGCTTTATTGTAATATTTGGTTTATTTTCTGGAACCGTGCCAGCCTGCCGGATAAACAGGCGGCAAACAATTCATGGCCCTTTTCATTGGGCAGCCGGGTATCGGGTAAAACAAAATCCGCGGTCCGCAGGCCCTTTTCCATGAGGTAACCCTGCCACCACGTATGCACCGCGACCAGTTCGCATTCAAGGTCAACCGCTACCTCGCGTATGGTCCGGTAATAGATATTCACCGCGTCCATATCATAGGGGTCATCAAAAGGATGCGACGTCATGATCATGATATGGGGATCAAACAGGCTCCTGGCCAGGCGCACGGTCTGAACCAGGTTCTCCTTGAATTCAGAGCGGTAAACCGGAAAATAGGCATCATCGATGCCGAAATGCAGCACCAGAACATCCGGCCTGTAAGGCCCGATATCTTCATGAAAACTCCAGACGCAGTTAAACGATGTTTCCCCCGGCCGTGATATGTTCGTTAAAACATGCCCGGACAACGCATCATCCCCCTGAAGAATATCGACATATGACCTGTCAACGCCCTTTCCCGCAGCAATGCTGCCGCCCCTGAAGAGAATGTTCACGCGAAATAACCTGTGGTAAGATAATAATTAATTTTATCGTAGAAAAAAATAATCCGGTTATTAATTTCAAGCGCGGTATAGATTTCCAGAGGGGATGATATTATTCCCTGAGACATGATATAGACCCACAAAGCCTTCCTGCTCAGAGCCATCGCGCTGAGAACTCCGGGAAGAGGTATATTTTTTGACTTTATAACGAACCCGGCTTCAATAAACTCTTCAACCCCAAGGGTATCGACCCCTCTTTTCAGCCAGAACTGTATTCCTTTAAGAGAATTTCGATGTAAACTTAACAGAAAATCAAGATGGGGAACAAGGTCAGGCAACCCCTTTATAAGATCACTCTGCCATTTTTCGGAAATGGAGTCAATATGTTTATGGATGATCTGGATTAAAATATCCGAAAGAAAACGCCGCTGGTCGCTCAGCGTTGAAAGTGAATTATGTGTCTGCGATTCAGGAAAAAGCCTGCTGAACGAATCGACCATTGACCAGTGGTCACGGTGCAGGTCGATGAAGATTTCAATCGCCTTTTCATTCGATTTCCATGCCAGGGGGGGAAGGCTTTCAAGATTAAAAAACCCGGCATCAGAGGCATCGTCACCGGGCGCGATATTGAGTCCAGCTGGTTTTACTTCATAGGTGACAATGGCAAGAGAACCGTAAAAATAGTTTTCAACAGTATCAACATCAATAAGGCGGATAATTGTCCCGTCTATGCCGGCCTCTTCTTTCAGTTCACGCAGCGCGGCATGCTGGATGTTTTCCCCGGATTCAGCAAAACCTATGGGCAGGCACCACATGTCCCTGTAGGGGTCACGAGCCCTTTTTACCAGAAGCACTTCCCGTTTTTCGTTTGCCACAATGGCGCAGGCCACGGGAAGCGGGTTTTCATAAAAGACCGTACCGCAGTCGGCGCAATAATCCCTTTTTTTTCCGTCAATCTCTTTAACGATCACCCGGTTGCCGCAATAGGAACAATAGACCCGCTTTTTCATTTCACCTCAATGCTTTGGCATCATGCACCTGAAAACCGCATCATCTTTATTCAGCGATATATTCCCATGGGTGGCAACATGGGAATATATTCTCTGTGCCAGTAACGATTCAAGTTTGACAACAACCTCATGATCAATATCCAGTATTTCTTTGTATATGAGGTTTCTCTTTTTGACCAGATAATAAATACAGTCATCAATGTTTTCAATTCCAAAAACCAGAGTGTTGTTATAATTTATTTTCTCGATCATATTAAAATGATTACCGAGTTTTTTTCTTCCATTTTCTGAAGAAAATGATGAAAAAAGCCGGTTAATCATCAATTCATGGGGCAGGTCAAATCCGATTGCCTGAATACACTGCGGTAAAAAATTCAAGGCTTCCTGCAGCGAATTTTTACTGTGCGTGAGTACAATAAAAATTCCATCATCACTCAGCAGACGGGAAATGTCATCGACCAGGTCGGGAAAAAAATATAATGAGTAACTTGCGATAATCAGATCAAATGAAATATTGGTCATTGAGTTGATCAATGATGCGTTTCCCCGGATAAATTCGCCTTTATATCCTGAAGCTGCAACTGAATTAAGAAAAGGCTCCCTGTTTTTTTCAACCAGGTCGATTCCAATAATAACCGCATCCGGATGAATCCTTCCGGCAAGCTTTTCAATAAAAAAACCGTAACCGCAGCCGAGTTCAAGGATTTTTAATTTCCCGGAGAGGTCAAGAGCGTTAAGTGCTACATCGCGGATGTCTGACTTGTTGATTGAATACGTTTTTATGATATGGCGCGTGATCAGCAGATCATGTACTTTTTCGTAGGTTCGTTCAATTTCCTCAATAGAAAACATATGCTTCCTTCATGACAACAGCAGGGACCATATGCCTTCTATCTTATAAATTAAATGCTACCAACTCATACGTGTTAAGCGATATAATTATAGCTGATTATAACATCATTATAGCATTCATTTATACTTTATGTAAAGAAAACTTGTTACAGGCATGAAAGATTGTTATTGTTTCCCATAAACGCTGATGAGCAATTTTTACAAAATTATAGATTAATCAGAAATTCAGATTAATCTATAATGCTTAAAATTTTTTCTTATTAACAGAAATTCGTTGATTATCAACAAAAATCAGCAATTATCAACACTGCTTGACGGTTTATCCACATGATATCCAGTACTTATCCCAGATTATCTATTTTTTGAAATTAATCAAATTTTTCATGAATTAATTGGTTGCAAAAAATAATCTGATTAATTAACACACAAATAAGAACGAAGTAAATCCTGTTTAAACAATACTTTCGCGTATTCAAAGAATCAGTAATACGTTCTTCAGCAACTGAAGATAATCATTCAAATTCATCAGGGTGAAACAATATGTCAATGCAGTGAAATACACCTTATTTTTTCGCTGTATACATATATTATGTCACTAAAATTTCTTTTGATTCAACTTTGGTAAACATTAAAGGGTTGTATTTATGAATATGATTTATCATAAAAATGATCAAACCTGAAATTATGTCATGATTTAATTAAGAAAAAAATTTTTTATTTATACAATAAAAAATACTGAACAAAAGTATATTTATACACAAAGTTATCCACATTTGTGGATAATTTGTTGAGGTTTATTATGCCAAAAGAACTCTGGAATAGTGTTCTTGATCTTATACAATCAAATATCAACAAACAGTCTTTTGATATGTGGCTAAAAGATACTGAGCCCCTGTATATCAATGGGAATACTATCACCATTAAAGTTTCAGATGATGTTGCACGCCGCCACATCAGCGAACAGTATTCATCACAGCTTCTATCGCAGATAAAAGCATTAACCGGAAAGGATTTTTCCTTTGAATTTATTACCTCAAACGGATTTAATGCTGAAAATGAAAAAGAACATTACGCAGCAAACCATAATAACAAAGATATTCAGCAGAATTCTGACCTTTCAGGAATCAGCAATATTTCCCAGCTGAATCCTAATTATACGTTCCAGAACTTTGTTGTCGGGCCTAATAATGAACTGGCTCACGCAGCAGCAAACTCAATTTCACAGGCGCCTGCAACGCAAATAAACCCCTTTTTCATTTATGGAGGGACCGGTTTAGGTAAAACACATCTCATGCAGGCGATCGGGCACAGGATACTGAATGAAAAGCCCTATTTGAAAGTACTCTATGTAACCAGTGAACAATTCATAAACGATTTTATATCATCAATCAGAACCAATACAACACAGAGTTTTAAAATTAAGTACCGCGGCGTTGATATATTGCTGATCGATGACATACAGTTCATTGAAAAAAAAGAAGAAACTCAAAATGAATTTTTTCACACCTTTAATTATCTCTATGAAAATAAAAAACAAATAGTAATATCCAGCGACCGGCCGCCAAAGCAGCTGTCAACTCTTGAAGACCGGCTCAGAAGCCGGTTTGAATGGGGAATGATCACGGATATTCAGCCTCCGAACCTGGAAACGCGAGAAGCCATTCTGAGAAACAAAGCCGAAAGAGAAAACATAGACATCCCTGACGAGGTCTTGAATTACATTGCGCGAAGAATTAAATCCAGCATACGGGCGCTTGAGTCTGCTCTGGTCAGGATCAAGCTGGTTTCAAACCAGTTCAATGAACCCATTACAATCAATCATGCAAAATTACACCTTAAAGAGCTCTTTGATGATGACAGTGATAAAAAAATAAATATAACTGATATAATGTCGCGCATCAGCGAGAAATATGATGTACCGGTTGATGATATCATTTCAAAAAGCAGGCACAGTAAAATTGTCCAGCCCCGCTTCATGGCAATGTATCTGTCACGAAGGCTGATTCCCGGAATAACAACCACTGAAATTGGTAAAGAATTCGGTGACAGAGATCATTCAACGGTTGTTAACGCAATAAATAAAATTGAAGAAGACATGGTAAAAGATCCTCTTTTTAGGGAACAAATTGAGGATATGATTACTGAAATGAAAAATTAGTCACCTTTTCTTTGTTAACAAATTGTTAATAGAGACATAATATCCTGTTAGCAATTTAATAAAAATTTCAGTAATGGTTAACAGCGAAGCATACACTGATAATATTTTTTATGTCTCTTTGTTTTTTTTAAAATTATTAACAATTTAATAAATAAATAAATCCTGAACAATTCAAAAGTTATTGAATTATTAACATAAATTGAGCTACTACTACTATCACTATATATAAAATATTTTTAAATTATTAATAATAAAAGGAGATATCGAATGCTGATTACTGTTGATAAGGAGACCCTGTTAAAATCCATAAATATCGCTGACTCAATAATATCATCAAAAAACATTAATACAATTCTCTCGAACTGCCTTTTCAATGTGATAAGCGATGAAATTGAAATTATTTCCATGGACAATGAAATTGCAGTCAGGACAAGAATAGATGCCGTTTCTGATAAAGCTGGTTCTTTTACCGCTAACGGCAAAAAGTTCTCAATACTTTTAAAAGAATTACCTAATGATGAGCTGGTATTAAAAATTAATGACAAAATGCTGATTGATATTAAATCAAAAGCTAAAGAAATCAAAGGCCATTACTCTCTTGTAGGAACTTCAGCTGATGAATATCCTGAGATTCCGGAAATTGTTGATGAAAATTCCATAGAACTGGATCAGGGCGTATTTAAAGAAATGATCAAAAAAACTATTTACGCCGCGTCAACCGATACAATCAAACCGGTGTTTAACGGTATGTTTTTCACCGTAAATTCAAGTGGGCATCTAACCGCGGTTGCAACAGATTCACGAAGGCTTTCACTCATATCACGGCCAATTGATAATTCCATTGACCTGGGAGAAGGCATAATTATACCGCTTAAAACGGTCCACGAAATATACAGACTGCTGGAAAATACAGGAACATGCAGGTTTGCAGTTAATAAAAATCAGTGTTTCTTTAAAATTGGGAAAACAGAAATCATTTCCCGTGTTGTTGACGGCAATTTTCCCAATTATCGCCAGGTCATTCCAAAAGAATATTCACTTGAAGCAGTCATAGAAACAAAAAGACTTCTCGAATCAGTAAGGCGGGTGATGATTTTTTCTCGTGAACCGGCGAACAGAATAATTATGAATTTCAGCGCAAACAAACTTCATATTGAAGCTAATACTCCCGAACTGGGACAGGCAGAAGAAGAAATTGAAATTGAAACAAAAACAGCTGAATCATTTACTCTGGGGATAAATGCCCAGTTTTTAATAGATTCACTCAGGGAATTCGATTCACCGTCTCTTAAATGTGGCATTACCGGACAGATGAGTCCAGTATCGTTAATACCGGAAGATGATGAAAATTTTGTATCGGTAATTATGCCGATTCAAATTAAGTCTGCTAATGAATAGGTCATTCGTAACAATCAGGTGATGATCGCAAATTCTGCTAACAATGTATTTAAAAAGATTAGTTTTAAAAAGTTTCAGAAATTACAGTGATCTTGATCTTGAATTCTCTCCTCTTGTAAATTTCATTGTCGGCGATAATGGTTCCGGTAAAACAAATATCCTTGAAGCAATATCACTGACATCGACACTGCGTTCATTCAGAAATATTCTTGATAACGAAATAATCCAGTGGGGAAAGGAATATTATTTTTGTTCATCACAGGTCAATAATTCTGAGGATTCTCTTTTTGAAGTTGGGTGCGGTTTTCAGGCCGGTAAATTACGGAAAAGGATAAAAATTGACGGAGCTGAAATTAAAACCATCACCGATTATTACGGACGATTCCAGACTGTCGTTTTTGCTCCTTCTGATATTAATATTATCAATGGAGCACCTGATTTAAGAAGACGGTTTACTGACAGTGTTATTTCAAAGAATGACAATCAATATCTCCATGATCTCAGCGAATTCAGAAAGATTCTGGTATCCAGAAACCGATATTTAAAAATCCTCAAAGAGCATAAAAGTTCTGATATTCGAGAGCTGGAAGTCTGGGATAAAATGTTTTCTGTTAAAGCTGCAAATATAATAAACACCCGTGAATTGTTTTTTAAAAATCTTAATGAATTATTTATTCAGGCATATAATGAACTTTCAGGGGAAAATGACGCTCCAGAAATATTTTACTCATCAACCATAGTAAATACTGATCATGATCAGATTATCAAGCAGCTCAACCAGTGTAGAAACCGGGATATTATTCTGGGGTCTACAGGAATAGGCCCCCAGCGGGATGATTTCATTATCAGAAATAGAAATAAGGTTTCATTTGTAAACTATGCTTCTCAGGGACAACGCCGTCTTGCTGCAATTTGCCTGAAAATATCAGAAAGCGAATGTATAGAAAAAACTACGGGATTAAAAGCTGTTCTCCTCGTTGATGATATTTTTTCGGAACTGGATAAAAAGAGAAGAAAAAACATGCTTGATGTACTCACGCAGGGTAATCAGATAATTTTTACCATGGTTCATCGAGATATTGCAGACTCAGTTGATTTTAAAGCATCAAAAATTTTTTGTGTAGAATCGCCAGGCAATGTTTCTGACCTGCCCGGTTAAAAATATTCGACAGGTCATATTGAGAAGGATACATAATTCATCTCAGATTATTAGTTGACTTATCCAGATAAAATTGATTCACTACGTTTACACTTGCAATCAAGAAAGGAAAATGATGTCAGAAAACAATACATTTTCAAAATTGCGTGAACAGGAAAAAGATATTCGCAGAAATATCATTATTGACGCTGCTGAAAAAGAGTTTATCTCAAAACCGTTCAATAAAGTTAACATGAGGGATATTGCGAAAAACGCGGGTATTTCGCCAGCTTCAATTTATCGTTATTTCCCTGATCAGCAGTCATTATTTATAGAGGCATTTGTTCGTGGAACAATTGATATTTTTGAAAAGTTAAGCAAGATTGTTAAAAATTCAACAGATGGCTCACTTGAACAGGTGGCGGATGATTTTACTGACTATTTCACCCGAAATGATCAGTATTTCAGAATGATGATGCATTTTTTTCTTGATGGCCCGGTTGATTCTCGGGTATTTGAAAAGCTCATTGCTCTTGAAAGAAAACTCCTTGAAGAATTTGATATTATTTTTCAAAAATTGAATGTTAAAGAAGATATCCGGCTTTATTCGCATGCCTTTTTTTCGGCCCTTGTTGGAATGGTAGCAACATTCAGAAATCATCCAAGCAAAAGCGAAGAGGATGTTTTACGCCACAGAAAAAGAATTGCCCGCATGTTTTCACGATTGATTATTGACGCATTATTATATCGAAATTCGAAAAAGTGATTCTTGAAAAAACCCGACTTTAACATCTATACCCTCGGTTCAGTTGATTATGATACAGCTTTTATGTTCCAGCAACAGGCATACAACCGTGTTCTTAACATGAAGGATAGCGGTTCAGTTTTTTTTCTGGAACATGACCCGCCGGTAATTACTCTGGGAAAACGATCAAATCCCGAAAATATACTTTATCCACAGGAGGAGCTTGAAAAGCGAGGTTACCAGATTCGCAATACAACCAGGGGAGGAGATGTAACGGTTCACGAAAAGGGGCAACTGGTTATCTACATAGTTTTTCCGGTAAAGTCTAAAACGTCTGGTATTTTTGTTTCTTCCCTCATGAGTATAATTATTGACGTCATTAAGCAAAAATGGAGTATTGAAGTTTCATATGATCCCGGGAATCCGGGTATCTGGATTCAGGACCGGAAGCTCGGCTCAATAGGTTTTGACCTGAGAAACGGTACCAGTTTGCATGGGATTGCGATTAACGTTTGCAATACACTTGATGGATTTAATCTTATTAATCCATGCGGGATGAGAGATCTGAAAGTAACAACGCTGGAAAAAGAACTTGGATATAATGTTGACATTTCATCGGTAATTACTGAGATTTCTGAAGCTTTTAAATTATATTTTTATGCTGATTCGAAATAATCTACTTCATATGAACGGATAACAGTAATTTTACTGTTTTTATAATTGAGAATTTCGCACGGATGTTATGGATCATGGAAAATAAAAGAAAAGGCCCTCTTCAGGATATATCTGAGAAAATGGTTTCTCTTATGAAACTGTTCGAAGGGAAAAGGCTGGGCAGTTTTCCCGTTCAATGTGTTACTGCCTGGCTGGATGGGCGTCTTCTTTCAATAGAACGCGGAAGAGTTTCAATTGAATATTTAATACGCGAAGAAATGACCAATCCAAATGGATTTCTTCATGGAGGAATTCAGGCTACCATGCTTGATGACTGCATCGGAATCATCTGCGCTTCTCTCGGATATGACACTACAGCTCTTTCCATCGATCTGCATGTAAATTTTTTGGGACAGGCGCGGAAGGGTGATCTTCTTGTTGCCAGTGCCGAAATCGAACGCGAAGGCGGAAGTGTTATACACGCTCAGGCGAGCCTCGTCAGGGAGGATGGAGATAAAGTAGCGACGGTCCTGTCAAACATCCTTATTTCATCTTTTCCCGCCCCTTATCTTGAAATGGTTAAAAAATTTATTCCGGATCTATAAAATGTTTCTCTTTCAAAAGAATTACCAAAGGCAGTTTGAGGGTAAAGTTGCAATTATAACAGGAGCTGCTTCAGGCATGGGGCGATGTTTATCAATAATTCTTGCCCATTATGGATGCAGAGTCGGAGTTGTTGATATTGATAAAATTGGCGCCGATAAAACAGCTGCGCTGATAACCGATAAAGGCTATGATGCATTTTCGCATGAATTAAATGTAACCAGTTATGAAGCAGTAAATGATGTAATCAATAAAACAATCAGTCGCTGGGGAAGGCTTGATTATTATATAAACAATGCCGGTATTGGTATATCAGCCGAAATGCAGGATATTTCCATTGATCAATGGAGAAAAGTAATCGATGTCAATTTGATTGGCGTGATCAATGGAACCTCCATAGCCTATGGATTGATGCTTAAACAGGGCTTTGGGCACATTGTAAATATCGCTTCAATGGCGGGTTTCGCTCCTTTCCCGGTCAATATTCCCTATACCGCTTCAAAATTTGGGGTTGTCGGATTGACGAAGTCGTTACAGGCTGAAGCTGCAATACACGGGATCAAGGTCAGCCTGGTATGCCCCGGTGTTATTAAAACGAATTTTTACCGGGATATTATCGTTATAAATGTTGATAGAGAAGAGTATACCGGAAAGCTTCCTTCATATTTACTGACACCTGAACAAGCTGCTCGCAAAGTTGTAAAGGGTATAGCAACTGGAAAAAAATTTATTGTTTTTCCTTTTCATGCGCGATTGCTGTACCAGCTATACCGGTTTGCGCCAAATTTATTTATGTTCCTGATGAAAATTATTGTACTGCAATTCAGAAAATTAAAAAATATTAATATTCTATAAATTCTCCACAAATAATGTATTAATTACTTGACTTTATTATGCCAAAAAAGACATATAAAAATACATTTATTTCCTGCTGGTAACAGGTATAGATATAGCTGTTTTGATGTATTATCAAAGCAGCTTTTTTTTTACCAGAATAAAAATATAACATAGTTATAATTTTATTATAATTATTGACAATTGATGTTTTATTCTTTATATTAAAAAAAACCCATCTGGATGGAATTTATATGAAGGTCCTTGCTGAATTACTCATTGAAGACAAAATTATAACAAAAAAACAGCTGAATAAAGCACTGGAAAAGCAGGACGAGAATGGCGGTCTTTTAGGAATGATTCTTTTATCGTTGGGATATATCAATAGAGAAGTCTTGATGAATTATATTGCCAGGGAAGATCAGTTTCATATTGACCTGTAATCAGTATCACACAGGGGCATGATTTAATCGTAAAGAGCTATTCAGGGGGTAAATTAAGGGATTTCGCAGCATCTTCAACATTGCGATAGAGTTCGCAGAACCTGTTCATATTAATATTATCGAAAACCTGAATGATTCTCTCGTTATCCGAAACAAGGAACATTCTTTTATTATGTTCGTTGAAAACATTCCGTATTGTAATAAAAAAACCAATTCCGATTGAGTCAATATACTCTATATTCCTCAAATTGAAAATCACATTAGGATAATCATACTTCTTTAAATATTTCGTTACCATTCGAAGAATTAATGGTGAGATCGCCAGATTGAATTCATTAAAAAGAAATTCAATGTGCAGATAATCCTTATGGCTGCTTGTTTTAATTATTTTTTTCATTACTATAATATTCTGCTGATTAAAAATCAGCAGAAGTGATTATTTGAATTAATATAAAACAACCTGAATTGAAGTAAAGCATATTTTTATCATGGAATTTCTCTTTACAAGTCCCTCAATAAATGTATTTTATTTTTAAGGCTTGATTATGAATGAAAATATTTCAGATATAATAAGAAAATTTTTAAATACTGCCACGCAGGAAGAAATCGAAGAGTTTATGACTCTTATGGAAAAAAAGAAAAAGAAAAGCAGTAATATAAACAATATTGCAGTAACAACCGCCGCCGAAATCAATGCGCAACTAACAATAACTGATGATATCGTGAAAAAGACCGCGCGCAATGTTGTCGCGACTCTTGCGAAACAATATAAGCCGGATTTCACCGATAGAGAAATCGAATCCATTGTCAATGAACTGGTTCCTGATAAAAGAGTCACCGTTGCCCCTCCCCCGGAACTGCTGATAACCATGGTACGGCATTTTCTTGATTACAGTAAGGGAAAAATTTCTGAAAGTGAATTAAAAGATTATCCAGTTGGGTGGCAAAAAAAATACTGGAACAGCTTTTCTCCAAACCTGAGACAGATGATAGCTGATCATTTAAAAGGCAATACCGGAGAGAGTGAATTCTGGAGGAAACTCAACAGAATGATTAAAGAAGATATTAGTTTTAAATGATTTCAGTGTTGAAAATCGGTTATAAATTTCTAATGTCTTCAACGCGTTGACATTGGGATGAATTATCATTATTATATTAAGGGCACCTCTAAAAATCAGGTTTTTTCATTAACTGAAAAATGATAAAACCTGATTTATCCAATGGTTGTGCCCTCAAGGGAACATCCAAAATGTAATTTATAGAGGTTCCCTTAATAAATTTTATATGTGATAAACTGATCAATGCATTATTACATTCTTATATTATCAATTGTAATCGTTCTTCTTTCCCTGCTCGTAATTCGCTATTCATTGACACGCTCATTTTCGAAAGGTAAAAAGGACAGGAGAAAAGGAGAGCGGCGGGTTCATGACAGAAGGATTTTTTCCTATGAGTCTCGTGTTGAGAAAGCGTTTGAAGATATGGAATATTTTCAGGAAAAACAAAAGGTAATGAACGAAAAACGCAAGGCTGAAAGAAGAAACAATAATGACCGCAGAAAAAAAAGAAAAGAATATTAAGGGAACATTGAATGTAATTTACTGAGGTTTTTTTAATATTTAAATTCCTGTAAAAGTTTTAACATTCTCTTATGTTCAAGTTTTATCGCATGTTTTATAGGAGTCATTCCATAGTTATCCCTCTTGTATACACTTGCCCCGTGCGCCAGAAGAATTTTTGCAACGTTAATCGAATTCTGATAAACGGCATAGTGGAGCGGCGTGAGCCCGTACTTGTTTTTACAATTGATATCGGCTCCGCGCTCAAGTAGAAGTTCAACAGCAGCATCGTGCCCCATGTAGGATGCATAATGAAGAGGCCGCTGATTATTTTCATCCTCAATTTCAATAATGGCCCCGCCGGCAATGAGAATATTCATGATTTCTATGTTTCCTTCAAAGGCGGCAAAGTGAAGAGGCCGCTGCCCGGCTTTGTTTGAACCATTGACATCCTCGCCCAGAGACAGGAGTTTAATGACGGCGTCAACCGAGCCTTTTTGTACGGCAACATCAAAGGAGACCCGCGCCTTTTTATCTTCTTCATGGAAAGAACCGTCCCGGAACTCTCCTATATATCTGGTCCCGTCCGCGTAGTGCCACATTCCAAAGCCGTGGAATTTGCCCTCTTTGAAATAGCCGGTATATTTGCTTTTTGTCGAGGCAAAATAGACCCCCCATCCATGCTCAAGACGGAGTTGACATTGGCCCACATAGCGGCTTCCGCTGGGGTATGTCTTTTGAGTTATCGATGACAGAAACTCGGCAGTTTCTTTCTGCTTGTTCTGGTTCGCTATTTCAAGGGCTGTTTTGCCAATGGCATTGCGTTCATCAGGACTGACACCTTCGCTGAGAAGTAATTTTATCTTGCTGATGTCGCCGTTTTTAGCGGCCATGTGAAGTTCGCCCGCTGCAGCAGGGAATGCAATTCCACCAATCAGGATTACCTTTAAAATCAGGGATGGATTTATAAACATAGAAATTTTCCTTGATCGCATAATATCTGTTGATCATCAAAGCAGGGTATTCGGGAAAAGCAATCTATTTTTCATGTCTTTTTTTCTTGTATTGATAGCGATAATAGGTGAAGAGTGTTATCGGGGATTATTTTTTCATTTTTTGTACTGGTAAGGTAATTAATTATGATTTCGCTCAAGGACATTTCTCTATATTTTCCGGGAACCCGTTCCATGGTTCTTCGCGATATTTCCTGGAATATTGCCGCTAAGGAAGCATGGGTTCTGTTCGGAAGGAACGGATCAGGAAAAACAAAGCTTCTGGAAATAGTAACAGGATATACTTCGCCAAGCGCGGGGAGCATACACCGGTTTGACAGCATGTCAATCGGATGCGATATCCGGGAAATCAGAAAAAGAATAGGCATTGTAAACAGTCTCATTAAGGAGATGATGCCGAGAAATGAAAATGTCATCGACGTGGTAGTAAGCGGTTTTTTCGCTTCAACGGGGCTTTATGATTTTGTTGATGCTTCTTTGACACAAAAAGCGGCGCTGTTACTGGATGAAATATCCATGGATACAAAAGCGTACCTTCCGTTTCGCGTTCTCTCAGACGGAGAAAAACAGAAAGTATTGATGCTCAGGGCCCTTATCAATGATCCGGAAATTTTAATTCTTGATGAGCCGTGTATGGGGCTTGACCTTGCTTCACGGGAAGATCTGCTGGAAACGGTTGATTCACTGATCAGCAAAAGAGGAATTGCCGTTATACACGTAACGCATCATATTGAAGAAATAACGTCTCTTTTTAAGTATATTTTTATTCTTGATAACGGCTCATGCTTCTATTGCGGTCCTCTTGACAAGGGGCTGTCCAGTGAAAACATGAGCAGAATTTTTAACCGATCTGTTGATGTCGAGAAAAGAAATAATCGGTATTTTTATATTCTCTGATCCGGAATGTTTCTTCAATGAATACTTTTGTCGTGACACAGGGCTTCATCAGTCATCATCACGAAAAATTGTCCCTCCATGAATTTTTAAAACGCTGCCCGGGATTAGTTGATCGAGTCTTTTTTATAGAGAAAGCTTTCAGTTTCCATTAAGGAAAGAAACATGCCAAGGCAGTCATCGTATAAGGCGAGCTCGCTTCCAAAGGGGAGTGATTCTGAAAGAAGCGGTATTTCAATGATATCCAGGCCGAAATGCGCCCCCTGAATGTAAACCTGAAGAAAGACGCCATGCGTTTCATCAGTCAGGTCCATGGTGCTTATTGATTTAATATTGAATGCTCTGACGCCGGAAAGAGGATCAGTGATATCATAGGCAGTAAGCTCCTTCAGCCGTTCTGAAAGAGCAGTCATGATCTCGGTTGCATCGCTATCGGCAGACTGGTAATCATAGTTTTCCAGTATTCTGCTGCAGGACACGATATCATACCCGTAATTAAGATTATCCATCATCGCGGCAATATTTTGAGCGGGCTTTTTGCACTTCGGATCGATTAGCAGCGCAAATGAATACTCCATGTCTGAGGCATACTTCAAACCGCTTTGAACACAGCTCCCGTACCCCAGAAACTGTTCGTGGCGAATGCATTTTGCCTGTTTGAATTCCCCGATTTGCTCAAAAGTGTCATCCTCAGAGCCATCATCGATAAACAGCATGTCCGCATTCTCAACCTGCGATAACTGGGTCACGATGTCCCTGATCAGGGCAGAGAGGTTCTGTATTGGAATGATGATCAGTATTTTATTCATAGTGTTGTTTTTCATAGTAAACCAAATATAGAATTATTTGCTTTCACGAGCAAGATTAAATTGTTTATATTTTTGCTTTTCTTGTCACATGGCTTGCAGATACCAAAATATGTCATTTTGGTTTCCATAATATTAAAATGGTTTCCATATAAAAATAATAGTTTCCAAATTGATTGAATTATCCCGTAAATTTAGCAATTTGTAATTGATTTTTAATGATAGCACGTTAATATGGTTTCCGGCATTATTAACTGGTTTCTTGCTGTATTTTTTAGTTTCCGAAGGATCAGCATAACTGAAAATTTAAAGAGGCAACCGATGGAATTCGCCAATGGACATCATTCTGATCTTAATTCAGGTAATCATTCTTTATTAAATGACAAATTTCCGGGCGGCAGGGATGATATGTTTTTAGGGGAAGCCGGTTTTATTAAAAAGCCCGTAAGAAGCAAAACGTTTGAATCGCTTTTTCTGTTTGTAACCTCGCAGTGCAATTCGCGGTGCAGGACCTGCTTTTACAGTTCAAAAATCAATGAAGGAAAAGATCTGACGTTCCAGGAGATACAGAAGCTTTCGCTGACCGCGCCTGAATTTGACAAACTGTGGATCTCGGGCGGGGAGCCGTTTCTGAGAAAAGACCTGGCTGAAATAATTGAGCTTTTTTATGTGAATAACCGGATCAGGACCGTGAACCTTCCCACGAACGGTATACTCAAGGACAGTATTGACGTGACGGTCAGGAGGCTGCTGAAGAGCTGTCCGGATCTTGACATCCACCTGAACTTTTCCATTGACGGTTTTGAAGAAACCCATGATCAGGTTCGGGGCATACCGGGAAGTTTTCAGAAAGTCATCTGCACCATGGAAAAAATTGAAAAGCTTTATGGTGACAATAAACGGCTGTACATCAATGTCGCCACGGTGATCACTCCTGACGTGATGAATGAGGCCGCTGACCTGGGACAGTATTTGTTTAACAGGTTTAATCTTGCCACGCATTTTTTTGAAACGCTACGCGGCAACCCCCGTGACCCGTCAATCAAATGCCTTGGCCGTGAACAAATCGCACGGGTCCACGATCAGGTGCTTCCGCTGTATGAACTGATGGCTGACCGGCTTTTCGGAAAGTTTCCCTTTTTATTGAAGGGGATTGCCAGGATGTTTTTTATCGGTACCATTCATTTCATGTACCGGCTGCAGGAAAAGAACGTTGATAAGCCCTGTCCATGGGGGATGAACTGCACTGCGGGAAAAACGACCCTTGTCGTTGATCACGACGGCGCGTTCAGGTCATGCGAATTGCGTGATCCTGTTGGATTCATTCAGGACCATGACTGCAATTTTGCTTCGGTGTATAATTCTGTTGAGATGAAGCGTGAAATTGACGCGGTCGGCGGCGGGAAAAAGGCCAACTGCTGGTGTACCCACGGCTGCTGGATGATCGCGTCAATGAAATTCAGCCCCCGAACTCTTTTGGTGAGAATACCGGTCATGTATTTCAGGTATCTCAGGCATAAACATCAATTTCCGGCTGTCACAGAAAGTTCCATCCCTGAGTTGAAAGAGGCATCAATGGTGCCATGAATATAACAAAGAGACTTTATGAGAATCGTTGTATCAGGCAGAGGGTCCAGAGGCGATGTCTATCCCGTACTTGCAATCGCAGAGGCCCTGAAACGGCAGGGCCATGAAATAATTCTCTGCGTACCCGACTTTACCCGCTCGCTGGCCCTGAAGATAACAGAGAATACGATATTTTACCGGGAGCAGAGCCATGATGTCATGCGTGGCCTTGACCGTGGCTGGCTTGCCGCGTACCGGGCTCTCAAGTGGTTTAATGATTCTCTTGAGGGCCAGTTCTCGCCGCTTTTTATTGCCGCATCAGGAGCAGACATACTGGTTACCACCGCAGGGGAGATGGTCGCGCCCTCAATTGCCGAATACTACGGAATTCCTCATTTCAGGGTCGCCTACGCCCCGATACTTCCCGGGAACCAGCCCCCTCCCCTGCAGCCGTTTCAGAGACTGCCTGAAATCGCAAACAGGATATTATGGAAGGGGCTCAATGGAACCGTAAAAGTTTTATTCGGGAAACAGCTTAACTCAATGCGCAGCAATCTTGGCCTTCAGGAAATAGCTGATATGGGCGCGTATTTCGCCGGCAAGAGCCATACCGTCCTTGCGATTAACCGGCTCCTGGGGCCGCCTTCCCCGTCATGGGGATATGACTATACCTACAGCGGCTACTGCTTTTATCATGACCGGGGACCGCTTCCCGCAGATCTTAAGGCTTTCATTCATGCGGGTTCGAAGCCGGTTTATATCGGCTTTGGAAGCGTCACGGTCAGTGAACCGGAAAAGTTTGCCGGCATGGTTATCGGCGCGGTTAAAAAGGCCGGATGCAGGGCCGTGATCGGAAGCGGCTGGGCGGGGCTCGGCAGGGGGATGAGCGTGTGCGATGTATTCGTCACCGGAGAGGTGCCTCACGGGTCCCTTTTTCCGCTGATGGCAGGAGTGGCCCATCACGGCGGAAGCGGCACGACCCATAATGCGGCTGCGGCCGGGGTACCGCAGTTTATCATGCCGCAGATAGCCGACCAGTTTTACTGGGGACGGCGGCTCCATGTCCTGGGACTCGGGCCTGAACCGGTTGTTCCGGGAATGGCCACGGTGGACAGCATGGCCGCGGTGTTCAGGGAGCTGTGCTCGAACACGATACACAGGGAAAACGCCGCTGTTTTTTCGCGCTGCCTGATCGGGGAAAACGGCGCGGAACAGGCCGCTTCAATAATTTCCCGGCCTGGTTTTACCGCTCATTCATTGCAGGAACTTCAAAATTGTTATCGTCCGACTCTTCAGTAAAATTTTTTTTGACTTACTGCGGCATTGGTTGCATACCGGTATCAGAATTATACAGTCGTCCTTTTTCGTGAAACCGGGAGCCTGCCGCGCGCAGTTGTGATCCGGCAGCAGCATCATCAGTTCAGGAGATTTCATGTATCAGGTTTCATTTGTTATTCGTGAGGATGATGAAGATGCGTTCACCGAAAGGCTTTTCAGCCTGGGCGCCGGAAGCGTATCCAGCTGTAAATCAGACGAGAAAGAGGTTACCCTTATGGCCCTTTTTGAGGATGTGAGCGACATGAAACAGTTCTTTTCCGAGGACCAGTATGTGGTCCACAAGATCGCGGAAGAGGTCTGGAAAAACCGCTGGCTCGAGGAGTACATGGGGTTCCCGGTGAACGAAACGATCTATATCATCCCGGTCACGGCCGACACCAGGCCGCCTGGCCAGTACCGGTGGGTGATCCGCCTTGATCCACGGGACGCGTTCGGGGACGGAAGACATCCCACCACGTCCCTCTGCCTTATCAAACTGGAAGAATATCTTTCACCGTTCAGTGAACAGGATTTGCACAATCTGCAGATTGTCGACGTGGGAACCGGGACCGGAGTATTGTCCATCCTTGCCGCTGAAATGGGGGTCAGAGCAATTGACGCTCTTGATATCGAAGAAGCGGCGGTAATCAATGCCGGGTATAATGCCCGGCTCAACAACTGCCCGGACATAGCGTTTTTCACGAGCGACATCGCCGGTTTCAGACCGGACAAGACCTATGACCTGGTAATCGCCAACCTGCTCACTCATATCGTCAATAGCAATATCTCGCACCTCATCGCTTTAATGAAGGAACGCGGGACCCTGATCCTCAGCGGGATCAGCAACCAGTGGCACGATGAGGTCGTTGCGCTGATCAAATCGTCCGCCCTTGAAATTGTCGATCATGAGCGGCGTGATGGCTGGAACTGCTATCTCATTAAAAAAGCAGACACGGCAGAGCGCATTTAATCCTTGACATAAAGCCCATGGTGATATACAAATTATTACAATACTCAGAACAATTAGGGAGGCATCATGCGTTTTTTACGAATATTTCTGGTACTCGCGCTGGTTTCATTCATGACGGTTTCATGCTGCAAGAAAAAAGAAATGACGATGGAAGATTTTGTTAAAATCGATCTTCAGATAACTCCCACCATGGAAGACGCGCAGGTGGAGGAAATCGTTAAGAAATACGGCTATTCTCTTGAGCAGTATAAAGAGTTTGCCGCAATGGTCGAAAAGGACCCCAAGCTCCAGGAGCAGCGTGGCGAAGTCCGTCTTCAAGACCAGAAAGAAAGCATGTAGCGTCTATGAAATACCGAGAATCCTGGCGGCGTTGCCCCCCAGGATTCTCTTCCGCGTTTTTTCATCACTCACCGATTCCGCGATCGTGGTGATATATCTTTTTGGCCGAATCAATGGATAGTCGCTTCCGAAAAGGATCTTTTCTCCGCCGATAATTTCCAGCGCAACGGTGTACACCGTGTTCCGGTACAGATAGGGAGTGGCTGCCGTGTCATAATAGCAGCGGTCCAGGGTCTCCCGGACTTCGGGCATGAGCTCATAGGCGAAGAGCCCGCCGCCCCAGTGCGACAGAATGACCGTGACGTCCCGGTACTGCGCGAGTATCGCATACAGTCTGGCAAGGGACGGTTCGTATTTCCCCGGGTATTCATGCCCCACCGGTTCATTCACATGAAGACAAAGGGGAAGGGATGTTGCCCGCGCCCGGTCAAAGAGCGCGTAGAGAAAATCGGTATTTTCATTCGTCATGCCTTCAGCATAAAAGGCAACCTCCCCGATCCCTGCAAGGCCCGCGGCCCTGATTTCACGCACCCAGCCGGCGATATTTTTTTTGTCGTCCAGCGGCACTGACCCGAAGGGGATGATTTTTCCACCGGTGAGCCCGGGGAGTTCAGCGAAATAGCGGTTCTGGCGCTGGCAGAAGGACGCGGAGTGCCAGGCGAACCCCATGGCGACCATGAAGTCAATGCCGTCTTCAGCACAGGCCGCAAGGGCTTCGGTGTGGCCGGCCAGGCGTGATGCGGGGTCCGTATTGAGCAGCGCGAAATGCCGGTCGCTTAAGTACGCGTCCCGGTGCGAAATAACATCCGGGGCGAAAAGATGGGTGTGAAAATCGATTACCATGAATCGTTAGTACCGCTTATATGCGCCGCAGTCAAGGCAAATATGCATAAGCGCATTTTCGTTGACTGGAAGCGGTAAACGGGCTACATTTGATTCGGGCAGTTAATCCGGGAAGCAGAGAGGGGGAGTTCATGGAAATTATAACCGTTTTCGGCGTGAAGTGGATCAAGGCGTCATACCCTCAGATTGCGGTTATAGCCGCGTTTCTGCTTTTCATCGGCGCTTTCCTGGGCCTGTTAAAATATTACCAGTACTTGAAGAATAAAAAGATCCATGACGAATCACTGTTTCTTTTTAAAATGAAGCGCCTGGGCCTGTCCAATTTCCAGATAAAACTGATCAACAACATGGTGCGGACCCTGAAACTGTCAAACCCCAACGAGCTGCTGGAACAGTCGGCCCTTTTTGAAGCTGCCACTGGCAAGTTTCTCCAGTTTCTAAAAAGTAAAACTGAAAACCTCGATGCCCTGGCGTCAATCTGCAAGGACATAACAATCACCTATGAGAAAGTATATAATCCCGGACGGTATAAAAAGCCGCTTGAAAGCATATCGCAGATTGAAAACACCCAGCTGCTTTATTTCACCACTGAAGACGGTACCGTATACCTTGGCAAGATCCTCACCAAAGTGCCTGACTCTCTGACACTCAAGCTGTTCCGTTCGATAAAAGAGCTCCACTCCCTTCGGGGCGAGCAGCCCATCACCGTGTACATCTGGCGTATCGGTGACGCCGAGTATGTGTTCAACTCCAAAACCATAAGCCTTGATAAAAATATTCTTACGATTGTTCTTCCAGAATCGTTTATCAGGGACCAGGAATTCAGGCATCCTTATATAGAAACAATACTGCCGATGAGCATAGTGAAAATAGAACCTGATCCGGTTGAGGAAGTTGAGAATGTTACGGGGACCCTTTTTAAAATAAACGATTACGAAGCGGTCATTCGAACAGGGACGAGGCTGGATTATGATACTGATTACGCCCTTTCGTTCGAGATCATGGAATTTCAGTTTAAGATAGTCACCAGAATTATCGCGAACAAAACGGTCGAAGAAGGGAATATTATTTACTACACCCTCAAGTTTACCGAGATGTCAGACGCGGCGCGCAGCGTTCTTAAAAAATATATTTATGAGCACCTCTAAAAATATTCAGGCAGGATGCTTTTTAGCCTGCGCGCCTGCTCTGGGTCTCTTTTTTCCGGGGCCGTGATCACCGCGTATTTTGCCGCTTCCCTGCACGCGCAGGTGCGTTCTCCGTCCATGCTTTTTATCAGGTTTTTCAGAAGATTGCGCGCGTGTTCCGAGTTGGTTTTCAGGTTCTGGATAACCATGTCAATGGTGACGTCTTCCTCTTCGTCATGCCAGCAGTCGTAATCGGTGCTCATGCAGATTACCGCATAACAGATCTCGGCCTCGCGCGCGAGTTTTGCTTCGGGAAGGGTGCTCATGTTGATCACGCCGCATCCCCATGAGCGGTACAGGTTGCTTTCGGCTTTGGTGGAAAAAGCTGGCCCCTCCATGCACAGCAGGGTCTGGTTTTTGTGCAGGGTGATTCCCGTCTTTTCGGCAGCGGGGATTATCAGGCCGTGCAGCCGCGGGCAGAATGGCTCGGCGAACCCGATATGGGCGGCGACTCCGCTGCCGAAAAAGGTTGAGAGCCGCGCCCTGGTGCGGTCAATGACCTGGTCGGGCAGGACAAAATCGAGCGGGCGGATTTCCTCTTTCAGGCTGCCAGATGCCGAGATGGAGATAATTTCCTCTACGCCGATCATTTTCAGTGCGGCGATGTTGGCGCGGCTGTTTACTTCATGAGGAAGGAAGCGGTGGCCGCGTCCGTGGCGGGCGAGAAAGGCGACGGCCCTTCCTTCAATTTCTGCGATGGTTATGGTGTCGGATGGCATCCCCCAGGGGGTCTCACGCGAGACTTCATCAAGAACGGTCACGCCGTCCATTTCATACAGACCGGTGCCGCCGATAATTCCTATCTTTGCCTGTTTCATTGATACCTCATGAAAGTAAATGATACTACGATCGGATGAATGCTGATTAACACAGGATTCATAATTCAGGAATTTTAATCAAGATAAATTTATCTTGCGCTGTTTTATCGCTGTAATACACTCTGCGTGTTATAATGATGAAGCAAATTATTTGATCGTTGAAATAAAATAATGAAACCAGTTGATTTTTTTCCGGGTCTTAATTAGTGATATTTAAAATTATATTTATTAAAAACATGATATGAACTATAGAAATTTGTATTTACCTATATTCACTTTTATTGTCCTGTCCGGTTTCCTCACAACACCGGCTGCGGCGTTGACATGGAAGGAATGCGTTATTCTCGCTAAGCAGAAAAGTCCGCTGCTCAAATCTGCGAAGGAATCCATCATACAGAAAAAAGCCGACACGGGCAATGCGGTAAGCCCGCTGCTTCCCCAGGCAAGCGCATCTCTTTCAGGAGGCCAGGGATCGTCATCGGGAACAGAAAGCAAAAGCATGAACTATTCGGTTGACGGCAAGCAGCTGATTTTTGACGGCCTTAAATCGGTGTATGACGTTAAATCCGCGAAGGCCTCGACCGACGCCGCGATTTATGAATACATGGTCGTTGAATCGGACCTCAGGCTTACCCTCAGGCAGGCATATGTCAGGCTGCTCTCCGCGCATGAAACCCTTGCCATGTCAGAGAAAATCGTGAAACGGAGAAAGGAAAACTGTGAGCTCGTCACGCTGAGATACCAGGCAGGCAGGGAGCACCGGGGCGCGCTGCTTACGGCCCGGGCGAACCTTTCTCAGGCCGAAGCGGATCTTGCTGAATCCAGACGGGAGATCAGCCTGGCGCGGAGAAAGCTGGCTACCGCGATTGGCATTGACGATTCCCGGGGCATTTCTGCCGAAGGGGAACTCGTGCTGACCGAGACAAGCGAAGACATTCCTGATTTCGAAAACATCGCGCGCAATGCCCCGCTTTTAGTCAAGATGCAGGAACAGAAAAAGGCCGCCATCCTTTCGGCAAAATCATTAAAGCTCGCTTTTTTCCCTTCGGTGTACGGTTATTTCAACGCGGGTAAAAGCGATTCCTCCAGAACAAAAGCAAAAAGCGAGTGGGATGTCGGTCTGCAGATGAGCGTTCCGATTTCCGATGGCGGCACGAATTACAACAATGCGCGCAAAGCCGATTCCCTGGCCCGCCAGGCTGAAGAGGAATTAAAAAGTGAACGGCTCGACATGCTCTATACTCTTGAAGAGAAGTGGCATTCCCTGCGCCAGTCCATTGACCGGATCAAGGTCTCGAAGCAGTATCTTGAAGCCGCAACCGAACGGTCGAAGATCACTGAAGCGCAGTATTCCATTGGCCAGGCCACTTTTGATAACTGGACCATTATCGAGGACAATCTTGTTGAGGCCCAGAAAGACTACCTGAACAAAGTCCTGGCAGGCCTCAACGCCGAGGCTGAATGGGTGCAGGCAAAAGGGGGCGATTTTTCGTATGATCAACAATAAAATATTTTTTTCAGTATTTCTGGTGGCAGTAATTCTGGTTTCGCTGCTGTTGGTTCACTGCGGTGACAGCGAAAATAGCACAGGCGATACATGTACCGTGATCAGGCCCGCGAGGGGCACCATCTCGTCCGCGGTTTCCTGTACGGGAACCGTTGAGCCGCGCAACCGGCTTGAAATTCTTCCTACCATCAGCGGCAGGGTGGAAAGGATCCTGGTCAGGGAGGGGCAGCCGGTCCGCGCCGGGCAGATCCTGGCCTGGATGAGTTCGGAGGAACGCGCTGCCCTCATTGATGCTGCCAGGGCCCAGGGAAAAGAATCCGTAAAATACTGGGAGGAAACCTACAGGGAGATACCGATCCTTTCGCCGATCTCCGGGACCGTCATTGTGAGGGACATCGAGCCGGGACAGTCGGTCTCTTCCACTACCGCGATACTGGTTGTTTCAGACAGGCTCATTGTCAAGGCCACGGTTGATGAAACTGATATCGGTAAAATCAGAAACGGTCAGAGGGCGAGAATAACACTTGATGCCTATCCCGAAGTGTCTGAATCGGGAACCGTGAGCCATATTTCATATGAATCGACCACGGTCAACAACGTAACCACGTATGAAGTTGACATCATCCCCGACCGTGTCCCTGAAGTATTCAGGTCGGGCATGACCGCTGACCTGAGCATTGTTCAGATCGAAAAGAAAAACATCCTCACCCTTCCTCTTTCCGCGGTGAAACAGTCCGATGCCGGGTCTTCCGTAGTCGTTGTCGACGAAAAAACCGGCAGAAAAACATCAAAGCGAATCGTGACCGGGCTGTCCGATGATTCAAACGTGGAGATCGTTTCAGGCCTGACTGAAAAAGACCAGGTATGCATGACCGGCAGCACCTTGACGATTCCGGAGAGCAAGAGCCTTGACAGCCCCTTTCTGCCGAAAAGAAGGGGAAGAAAGTAATGGCGTCCCTGATCGAGCTGAACGGCATTTCGCGCATCTACCCCATGGGAAGCGACCTGGTAAAGGCGGTTGACGAGCTTTCCCTGACGGTTGAGGCTGGCGAGTTCGTCGCGATCATGGGCCATTCAGGATCGGGGAAATCGACGCTGCTGAACATCCTCGGGTTTCTTGACCGGCCCGATTCCGGTTCGTACAAACTTGCGGGAATAGAGACAGCCTCTTTTTCGGATGACGAGCTGTCCCAGCTTCGCAACCGCGTTGCCGGCTTTGTTTTCCAGCAGTTCCATCTTTTGCCGAGAATGAGCGTTCTCGAGAATACCGAACTTCCCCTGCTTTATTCACGCGCTTCCAATAACGATAAAAACCGCTCGGGAGAACAGCTCGACATGGTCGGGCTTCTCCACCGGCTGAAGCACAGCCCGGCTGAACTTTCCGGAGGGGAGCAGCAGCGCGTCGCAATCGCCCGGTCGATGATCAACAACCCGTTGATTCTGTTCGCCGATGAGCCGACCGGAAACCTTGATACGAAAAATGAAAAGGAAATACTCGGCATCCTTAAAGACCTCAACGATACCGGCACCACGATTATCATGGTGACCCATGAAAGCGACATCGCCCGCCAGGCTGGCCGGATCATCACCATGCGTGACGGGAAAATAATCGAGGATAAACGCACCGGCAGAAAAAAAGCGGCCGCAGCGAATAGTGACGCTGAACTTTCGTTTTCATACAGTTCGCTGAGCATAAAGGAAATCGCAAGCTATCTGCGCCAGGCCGTGACCTCCCTGGTTTCCCACAAGCTCAGGTCTTTTTTGTCCATTCTCGGCATCCTTATCGGCGTCATGTCGGTCATAACCATGATGGCGATCGGGAAGGGGGCCCAGGACTCAATTGAAGAGCGGCTGAGCTCCCTGGGTTCGAACCTTTTGTCAATACGGCCCGGTTCAAGGAGAACTCACGGGGTTGCCCTTGAGTCCGGGTCAGTGACCCGTTTCACTCTTGACGATGCAGAGCAGATCGCTGCCCTGCCCGAGATACAGGGTGCGTCAGCGGTTGTTTCGGACCGCGCGCAGGCCGTGTACGGCAACAAAAACTGGAACACAAAGGTCCAGGGAGTCAGCCCGTCTTACGCGGACATCCGTTCATTAACACCCATTGCCGGGAGTTTTTTTACCGACAAAGACACACGCATGCGCAAAAGGACCGCGGTCCTGGGCATCACGGTGATGAAGGAGCTGTTCAATGACACCAATCCCGTGGGCAAGATCATTAAGATCAACCGCGTCAATTTCACCGTGGCCGCGGTGCTTCCCGAACTGGGCTCTTCGGGCCCGTTTGACCGGGACGATACCATCCTGGTGCCGGTAACGACCGCGATGTACCGCCTGATGGGCAAGACCTACATCGATTCAATCGACGCGCAGGTCAGGTCGCGCGATTTGATCGACCGGGCAAAGGAGACGATCTCGACCACGGTCAAGCAGCGGCACCGGCTCAAGCCCGATGATGAGGACTCGTTTTCGATCATGGACATGACTGAAATCAGGGAAGCGGTGTCCCAGACGTCCAATACGATCGGCATGCTTCTGGGCATTGTTTCGGTCATTTCGCTTATCGTGGGCGGGATCGGCATCATGAACATCATGCTGGTCACGGTAAAGGAGCGGACAAGGGAAATAGGGCTGAGAAAGGCGATCGGGGCGCGCAAAAAAGACATCCTGCTTCAGTTTCTCATAGAATCGGTACTGCTCACGTCAACAGGGGGGATGTTCGGTATCGCTTCCGGAAGCGTCCTTTCTTTCATCCTCGGCTCGCTGGCCCAGTGGCCGGTAAGCGTCACGCTTCTTTCAGTTGTCATGTCCACGGTCTTCTCGGTGCTGGTCGGGGTCTTTTTCGGGCTCTGGCCCGCTGTTCAGGCCTCACGCCTGAAGCCTGTTGAGGCCCTGCGCTACGAATAATTAATAATTGACAATTAATATTTGTAAAAGAGATTGTAGTGAACCGGCGGCATGGCCGGTTGAAAAAAATGACAATTAATTGATCTCATTTTCAGTTTTTCGTGATATACTTATCGAAGCCACCAGAAAATACTTTCTTGCCCGGGAATTATGCATTCATTTTTACAGGACTGTAAAGGGGGTGAGAAGCAGCAGATGTTCTCAGCATCATTTAATCTAATCAGGGGATTATTATCGTTTGCGGTCAGGGATGATATCGTTGCCGGGCCATCGGGCATGACTGATATCGTGTCATGCCCGGATTTCATCCGGGTGAAGACATGAGCACTTTTGAAAAATATCTTACGGCATAATACAGGCAGAGATAAAAAATACATACTAAAAAACAAAACAGGAGTGAGAATATGATCAATAAAAAAATTGAGGACGGCATTATCATCGCTGCCTTTGAAAACGGTAAATTCAATTCAATAACGGTCCAGACCCTGGCACAGCTCAAAGAGATCGTGAAACAGGCTAATGAGGATGATGCTATCAAGGGGATCATCCTTACCGGGACCGGGAGGACTTACTGCTCGGGATTTGACCTTCCCACGTTTCTCGGTTTCAAGGACCTCAACGAGGCAGTGGACTTCTTTAATGTTTCAGAGGATGTTTTTCTGGACCTGTTCATGTGCGCGAAGCCGGTTGTCGCCGCGATCAACGGCGCTGCCATGGCCGGCGGCCTTATTGTTTCCATGGCGGCCGATTACCGCATCCTGAAAAACCATCCCAAGATCCAGCTGGGCATGACCGAAAACAAGATCGGCCTGGCCCTTACCGTGGTCCAGTCCGGGCTGATGCGCTACGGCCTTGGAAGCGACAGCAATTTCCGCGAAGTTATCTATGACGCGGGCCGCCATGACCCTGAAAACGCCCTCAGGCTCGGAATCGTTGATGAACTTGCTGAAGAAGACCAGCTCATGGCCCGCGCCAAGCAGGTCGTGGTTAACTGGATCGATAACCCGGGCAGGGCATTTACAATGCTGAAATACACGGTCAGAAAGCCCCTGTATGACCAGATGAAGCATTATCTTGAAACCGAAAACTGGCAGCAGGGCCTCAACTGTATTTTTAATCCCCAGACAAGGGCGACGCTTGAAATGGTCGTGAAAATGATGCAGTGATGTTTTTTGTTTTACTGAATGGCTCGATCGGTTCACATAACAACAATACATGATGGAGGCACCCCATGGGAGAAGCGCATGACAAGTGGTACATAGATCAGTTTACCGCACCGGCAATGATGAACCGGAACGCGGTCCGTTTCGGGCACTGGCCGTTTCAGGTATGGAAAACCGGGCCCGACTCCACAAAGACGATCACGTACGCCGAGGGGTGGCGGATCATGAAGGAGCTTTCATGCGGCCTCATGGATCTGGGCTTTCAGAAGGGCGACCGGGGCGCTTTGATGTGCCATACCTGCCCGGAATGGGTATGGGCGGATTATTCGATCATGTGCGCCGGGGGGATCACGGTATGCGTTTACCCGACCCTTTCTGAAAACGAGATGAGCTATATCATCAATGATTCAGGCGCTAAGATCATGTACCTGCAGGACGAGGCGAACCTTGCCAAGGTCCTTAACGCGTGGCACAGGATGCCGAATCTGCAGAAAGTCATTGTCATGAAGGACGATTTTGAAACCTCTGACGGGAATGTTTTATGTTTCGGGGAGCTCAGAAGGCGCGGAATCGCTCTGCTCGCCGCGGAGCGGTTTGCCTTTGACAACCGCTGGCGGTCGGTTGAGCTCACCGATAACATGACCATCGTGTACACTTCCGGTACGACCGGCACTCCCAAAGGCGCGGTTCACACGCATATGAGCTTTAATGCGGCAATATGCAGGGACTTCAGAGACGCGCCCAATTATCGTGAGGGGGACGTCCTTCTATCATTTCTTCCCCTCTCGCACACGTATGAGCGTGAATGCGGCCACGGCGCGGCCATGATGGCCGCTGTTACTATCGCATACTCCACGCCGAAAGACCTCGTTCGGGACCTGCAGCTGTTCAGGCCGCACATCTTCATGTCAGTGCCGCGGATATATGAGCGGGTTTACATGGCGATGAAGGAGATGTCATCGAAAAGTTTTATCACCAGGGCGATATTCAACGCCGCGATGAAAACCGGGATCAGGGTGGTTGAGGCACGGGCGGATGAAAAGGGCTTTATCGAGATGGATGAGTTTACCGACCTGAGCAAAGGCGTGAGCTTCTGGCTCGGGTTCAAATATCGGCTGTTTGACAGGCTGGTCTTCAAAAAGGTCCGCGACCGTTTTGGGGGCAGAATCCGTTGCGCGTTTTCAGCTGCGGGAAGCCTTCCTGCCGACCTGTGCAAGGCGTTTATGGCCATGGGTTTTACCATACTTGAAGGCTATGGCCTTACCGAGACCTGGAACACGATAACCCTGAACAGGCCGGGTAAAATCATGCCCGGAACCGTGGGGCCGGTCTCCACCGGCGTGATCGGCCGTATTGCCGAAAACGGCGAGTGGCAGGTGAGGGGCGACAATCTTTTCGTCGGTTACTGGAACAAACCGGAAGACACCGCCGAGGCGTTCACCGGGGACGGATATTTCAAGACCGGTGATGTCGTGCAGGAAGTGGCTGACGGATATCTCAAGATCATTGATCGCATCAAAGGCATCATGGTCCTGGACACGGGCAAGAACATCCCCTCGGCCCGTATCGAAAGCCTCTTTTCCCTGAGCCGCTACATTGATATTGTGGTCCCGATCGCTGATGACCGGAAATTCGTTTCAGCGCTGGTCGTCCCTGACTTTGACGCTTTGATCAAGAGTCTGAATGAAAACGGCATTTCATATGACCGTTCTTTGCTTGAGTATACACAGGAAGGGCCAGTGCCCGTGTGCATTAAAGTGGGGGATGATTTTATCGCGAACCCGGCAGTAAAAGAGCTCATTGACAGGGACATCCAGGAGGCGAACAGAGAGCTTGAGGAATACGAGCAGATCAAGAAATATCACATTGTAAACCGAAAACTTCTGGAAGAGAACGGTGAGATGACCCCTACCCTGAAGGTCAAGCGTAAAGTGGTGATAAAAACATTTCAAAGTGAAATTGATGCCTTATACAAATAAGGGAACCTCGATAAATTACATTTCGGATGTTCCCTTGTGGGCACAACCATTGGATAAATCAGGTTTTATAACCCCCACTAACTCCCCCTACCAGGGGGAGAATAAAAGAGGGGGTTAAAAAACCTGATTTTTAGAGGTGCCCATAAGTCTGTTTGCCACGGGTGATTATCGTGAATAATATCAGCCGCTGACATCATGCCGAAAACCGCTTTCAGGCAATTTTCGATTGAATTGCCTGCCGCACCAGTTCCATGAGCTGCTCCTTTGTTTCATAGGAAAAGGTGTCTGTTTCTATTGCCGGATGTATATATATCTCTATTGTTCCAGGCGTGATCTTCTTGCTCCCCTTGGGCAGGATGGACCTGCTTCCCACGACCGTGACCGGCAGAATTGGAACCTGGCCCTGAAGGGCCATGACAAAGCCCCCTTTTTTAAACGGCTTCAGGTTCCCGTCAGTGCTTCGAGAACCTTCGGGAAAAAATACAACGGATGCTCCTGCGCTGAATTTATCACGGATAACCTGAAGTTCTTCGCGTGATTTTTCCGGGTTTTTCCGGTCGATGTAGATGTGTCCCATGCGTTCGCACCCGAGGCCGAAAACCGGTACTTTTCTCAGTTCCTTTTTTATCACCCACCTGAGCTGGAGAGGAAGATATCCTATCAGCGCCCAGACATCATAGTGGCTCTGATGATTCGACATTACCACGTATGATTTGTTTTTCTGCATGTTTTCAAGTCCGTGAATCCGGATTCTCGCACCGGTAAAAATGAGATTAAGCCGCGACCATAATTTTCCAAGATAGTGGACCATGTTACCCCGTGGATCGATGAAAGAAATCAGGATAATCGTGGTTCCGAGTATTGTGGTATTAATACCGACAAACAGTACAAACAGCGGGCGGTATAACGCAAGGACAATGCTTTTCATTGGGATCCTCGTTAATGGATATCTGAAAATTTTGCTATTGTTATTCGGTGCAGAAAAAAAGCAAGAAAAATTTGTGTTATGCGTTATACGTCAATTCCGAGTAGTGTACGTATACCGAACCCGATGCCGAAAGACAGGGCCGCGACACCCAGGCTGATCCCCGCCATCTCAAAGAATCTTTTTTTAAAAGAGAGGTCGCGTGCAACAGAGATGTAGTAATTAAATAACGCGATGATGAGCACTGCGTTGATCATGGTCGCTGCGAGGCAGATCATATAATTTTCGAGAATAAGGTACGGCGTTATGAGTATGGCAACGGTACCTATATAGGCGATTCCGGTGTAGATTGATGCTGTTAAAGCGTTTTCTCCTTCCTCCGATTTTGTTGAGAGGTATTCTGACGCGGCCATGGAAAGGGCAGCGGCGATGCCGGTGATCAGTCCTGCAAGCGCGATGAGGCGCGTGTTCTGCAGCGCGAAAGAAAGGCCCGCCAGCGCCCCGGTGAGCTCCACCAGCGCGTCATTGAGCCCCAGGACAACCGAGCCCATGTATTTCAAGCGTTCTTCTTCAATGAGGCCGATCAGTTCCTGTTCATGGCCGTTTTCGTCCTTGATAATATCGTTGATTTCTTCAACCTGGCCGATAAATTCAGAATATGACATCTGGGCGCTGTCTTCGCCTTTTTCCATGAGCTTGATGCCGAAGGTCAGGCCGAATATACGCGAGATCCAGAAGAATTTCATTATTTTCCAGCGGGATGGGCGCACGTCCTGTCCGCTGTATTTTTTTATCAGGTGATAGTGGCGCAGTTCGTCATCCCCGATGCGTTTAAGCAGCGCGCTGTTGTGTTTGTCTTTGACTTTTGTGGCAAGGCGGGTATATATAATGTGTTCGGTTATTTCATTTTTTTGAAAAACAAGGATTTTTTTGATCAAATCGCTGTTGTTTGTCACCGGGAATACCTCTCCGTTTGTCGTTTACTGGATGAAATAACCTCTTAAGAACATCAATTCACGGGCTCTTCACCGCACGGTCATGGGCACATACATTTTTAAGCATATTTTTCAAGATGCCTTTCCATACTGCAGGCGTGAAGAGTGAAACCGTATGGGCCAGCCTGCTCATACTGCTCATGGGCTCATCAACAAGGGATGTCATGTGATTGAACAGCCCGTTTGAATTGCCGGGCGTGATACTGTCGCCGTGTCCGGGAAGAATCATTGTAATGTCCAGAGTTGAAAGCTTATTATATGAGCGTTTCATCGTCCCCTTAAAAAACACCGGGATCGGTATGCTGAATTTATTTTTTACCACCAGAACCGCGTCGCCGGTATGAACGATTTTTTCCTTTTCATGATACAGCGCAATGTCGTGAAGGGTGTGGCCCGGGATATGGACCACCTTCCAGTCATTGAAAAGCGGGAGCAGGTCATTATCGTGAAGAAGATAATCCGGATTGATTTTTCTTCCGAAGAGGACGGGCTCCTTTTTTTTGCCGATTGCCTTGCTGACGAACTGTTCCATTCTGCAGTCAAGCATGTACTGGATAAAGCCCGTGACGCCGCTATACCATACATCGATCGAATGAAAGGCCGCAACCGGGATGCCGAATTCCGAGCGCAGATAAACCGCCCCGCCCGCGTGGTCGGGATGCATATGGGATACCGCGCACAATTTTATGTCAGACATGGATCTTTTACATATTTTTTCGCAGTAGTGCCTGATCTTGCCTGCGTCATTGATTGAACCGCTGTCGAGGAGAAGGATCGCATCCTTGTATTCCACCAGAAAGATGTTGCTTATGTAGCCTTCGACAGCATGAAGGCGAAAGGAAGGATTTTCGGCAATAACGTTTAGTTCATTCTGAATCATGTGTTATCCTCTATGCCGGGAACCGGCATGAAAGTTTGATGAAGCCGCTCTCATGATTCCGATACCATTCTGCCCATTTTTTCCCTGCCGCCGAGGACATGAATGTGCAGATGCCAGATGATCTGTCCGCCCGCGACGCCATTGTTGATTATTACTCGGTATCCCCTTTTGTTTATTCCCAGAATGGCGGCGACTTCCTTTACTCCGAGAAAGAGATCGGACATGATGGAACTGTTGTTTTCATTCAGGTCTTCAATGCACGAAATATGATTTTTATGTATGACGAGAATATGAACCGGGGCTTTGGGATTAATGTCCTCGAAAGCGATGACTCTGTCATTTTCATAGACTATAGTTGCGGGATGTTTCCCTTCGATTATATTGCAGAACAGGCAGCTCATGGTATGTTCCGTTCCTGTTTTTTTAACAGGCGATTATCCTACTATGACTGATTCCCATATGTCAAGTATTAAGCTTCAAGGAATGATTAAAATAACCGGATCATTTTTAACATTAAAAAGGATTATTTTACCCCTACTGTTTTTAATGTTGTAGACAGATATAATATGCTGTATAATAATCAAAAAACACAGAGGGATGAATTAATAAACATAAGAACAACTGCTTATCATATAGACTAATGTTTTCCGGAGGGTAATGATGAATGTCACTTCAGCTGATAAAGGCGATTATACAGTGATAAACATTAATGGTAATATCGAGATGACGACCATGAAATCGCTCAAAGAGATGCTTCTCGAAATCGCCGCTTCTTCAGATAAAAATATAGCCATTGACTTTTCAAAAGTTGAATATCTTGATTCATCCGGGCTCGGTGTTCTGCTGACCATATCAAAAGTTTTAAAAGGCAGAGGGAAAAAGATTAAGTTGATAAATATTCCCGATAAAATCGCAATGGTGATGCAGCTCAGCTCAGTTAAAACACTCATTGAAGATTAAAATTGTCGATACGTTACCCTTAATAAAATTATAATTCAGGAATAATCAATGCCCTGGGAAAATTTTCTATCAGCGTTAATCCCTGTTCCTGCTTTTTATCTTATCTATTTTCGCTATTTTACCTACAAGCCGGTATACAGCAAACATGCCCAGGCGTTTCTTTCAGGAATCGCATACGCCTTGCTTCTTGTTCTTGCATCGAACTACCTTTTTAATGACTTCGCCTTCAGAAGTCATTTTTTAACAGGTTTTGTCAAAGCGGCCCTGATTGAGAAGACCGGAGCCTTCTTGATTATTCTATTCATTCTCAGATATTACCCCCGATTCAGCGTGATGGAAGGCACGCTTTCCGCCATGATGTATGGTATCGGGTTTTCGCTTGTGGAAAACCTTTTTTATGCCGGGCAGTTCGGTTTCTCGATTATTATTATACGGATTATATTTTCTGTGCCTCTGCATTTAACAACGTGCGGAATGATCGGCTATTATCTCAGTATGAGAAAGATGAGTCAATCATTCTCGTCGCGCACCGGTTATCTGGCAAAGGGTTTTTTCATTGCCTATCTCCTTCACGGAACCTTTGATTCACTGCTAATTTCAGGAGGATATAAATCCTATATTGCAGCACCGATCATGATTATAATGGTCATTATTCTGGAATTCATGCTTTCCCGGTCTCAAACATACCAGCCTTTCAGCGTGCTTCATGCGATGAACATGCGCTTCGAAGACTGGCTGACCATGGACCGCCAGCCGCGGTACGAGCGGTGGATACTGCAGTCAATGGGAACCCCCAGTGTGCAAAGGGTGCATCTTTTTCTCTGGAGACCCGGAATTATCCGTTTTTTACTGGTAATATTTCTCATGGTCATCGCGATTTACAGCCTTTCCTACAGATCTAATATCATGAAACTGCTCAATATGGCGATGAAGATCGAGGACCAGATCATCCTGCTCGGTATTTTTCCCGTTTCTCTCAGTCTTATCATTATCCTGGTCGGGGCGATAAACCCGAACTTTTTCCAGAAAAGCATGATCAGGATTCCCATAATTTCTGATGTTGAGCTGTACCTTGAAGGTGAATTTCAGGAAATGCTGGTCACCTACGCTATTTCACCATCAAACTGCTTTCTCAGAACTTCTGAAAAGCTCGGTCTTGGAACCAGGGTCAAGCTCAGATTTGAGTGTCCCAGTTTTTCCTCAGAAGAAATCAACGGGGAAGTGATCTGGGAAAATCACACCAGCAAACAGCAGGCAACCGGGACCATTGTCAGGTTTGACCGCACTCCGCTGATTTTTTATCGCTTCATGGTAAGGTACTTCTTTTTTCGACTGAGCAAGGGCCTGTATTTTTTTCTCAGGCTTCCCGGTTCGGAAACCACGAGAAGGCTGTTTATGCGCCCTATCTCAACGATGCAGGAAGAGCGCATTCTTCCCTCCGGAACGATCATTTTCAGGGAAGGAGACCGGGGGACCGAATTTTATCTTCTTAAAAAGGGAAGGGTTATTTTTTACAAGAACAAGGATACCGGCGGCATCATAACCATGGATACGATTGATGCGGGAAATATTTTCGGAGAGATGTCGATTGTCGCCGGCACGCCCCGGGCTGCCACTGCAATATGCGCCACCGAATGCATTGTCGCGGTCGCGGACAGGGAAAACATGGACGCCCTGATCGCGAACAATGCGCAGTTTACCAAGACCCTGGTTCAGGCGCTGGTCGAAAGGATCAAAATGTCAGAGAAGATTCTGGTTGACCAGATAAACAGCCTCGAAAAGGAAAAGATGAACAGCCAGCGCTATTTTCATGCGTCGATGATGCTGCTTCTCATCGGCCTCGGCTACAATCCTGCCCGGGTTGGCATGAATTCGCATGTGGACATGAAAAAAATTGCCGCGGTTGTAAAAAACATGGATGATGATATGGCTCTGGAACTCATGAACCTCGTCATCCAGAAGCAGGAGGCGATGATGAGCAATGAGGATGCCAGTTCAATTAGCATTGAGGATATGATTGACCACCTCTATGAGAAGTTCAATACAATGAATGAAACAAATGAACATGAAATAAGTAAAGACGAAAAAAGGCCGGATAAATAATCCGGCCTTTTCGTTTTCACGCTGACTTTTATGCTTAAGCCTGTTTTTTCGCCCTTCCTCTGTTCCAGATTGAAATCATCGCGATAAGGCCCACCAGAGCAAGAAGTATTCCGGTCATCAGGACCCTGTTTCCGCTTTTGGTTCCAAGCAGATACGCGGCAAGAGCTGAACGGTCAGATTCACCGACGCGCTTGAGCATCAGTTTTTTGAACTGAAAGTTTGCGTCATAATCATTTTCTTTATAGCTGTCATTCAGCCAGGTCAGGAAAATATCGGTTCCGCCGGTGATGTCAAGAACGACCGATCCTTTTCTCCAGCCTTTGATAGCAGCGGGCACCTGTGCTTCAGCGCTGGTCCCGTCTGCATCGACCGCAACAGTGAAATATTCATAATCAGAGGGCAGCGGCATTTCGCCGTAATTTTTACCCATGACCGTTATTTCATATTTTCCGGCTTCCAGCTCAGGGAAGCTGAATCCCAGGGTCTGGTCCTGCCAGTAGGTCCACGCTGAATTGTTGTCCCAGAAGAACCTTCCGTCAGCTGAGGTATACTCATGTGCGTTGCGGACAAGGCGCTTTAAGCTTTTATTCGATTTTTTTGACCACTTCAGGGTTACCCGTTTGATCTGAATGTTGGCGTCATAGGAATTTTCCTTATAGGCGTCGTTTGTCCAGAGGAGATTGAGGTCGGTGTCTCCGGTATCAAGATAGACATCTTCGGCGCCCCTGTAGTAAACGGTGTCAGAAGCCGGTATCGAAATACCGCCGACTTCAGCGTCGTCAGTTTCATTTTCTATCGTTACGTTGAACTGTTTGTACCACGCAGGAAGAGTTCCGTAGTTTTTGGCAACGATGCGAAGAGTGTACCAGCCGGCAGTTGAAACGTTCTTTACAGAAAGTCTGAGGTTTTCATTGGCCCAGTAGGTGTAAATACCTTTCTGTGTTTGACCATAGCCGCTTTCTTCTCTGGCTTTTTTAATAAGCGCGAGGTATTCATCGATCTCAGCGTTGAGCTGGTCAGATTTTGATTTTCCAAGCGCCTTCCCTTTTCCCTTGCCGTTTGCCGCTTCTTCTTTTTCAGCTTCTTTAAGGTCGGCTTTTAACGCTTTGATTTTCTTTCTGTATTCTTTAATCTGGTCTTTATTCTTTTTATATTTCTTTGATGTTGCTGAATCCAGGGCTTTCTCCTCAACTTTATACCATCGCCCGACAGTTGTATCAAGTTCAACGGTCATTCCGCCGGTGATTTCCCCGGCATCTTCTTCAGCCTGTTCTTCAGTTGTCGCTTCAGCAGTTTGCTGTGATTCGGAAGCTGTTTCCTCCGCAGCCTGTTCCTCTGTTTGCTGGGTTTCAGTAGTGGCTTCCTGTGATTCTGAAGTTGTTTCTTCTGCAGCCTGCTCTTCGGTCTGCTGCTCTTCAGCCGCAGCTGTTTCCTGTGTGGTTTCGGTAGTTGTTTCTTCGACAACGTCTCCTTCTTCTTCAGCTACCGCTTCACCAAGGTTTTCTGAAGTATCTTCACCCGCCTGTTCTTCAGCCTCGTCTTCGGCGTCTTCATTGCCTGAATAGCTGGAGGCATTTTTTTCAAGTTCACTCTGAACAGCGGCAAGAACATCTGATGATTCTGCTGTTGTGAGATCTGTGGTTTCTTCAACTATTTCCTCAGGCGTTACTTCAGGACCGCCGAGCCCTGCTGCTCCGGACGATCCGCTGTCACAGTACTGAGCAGCCATAGACAGGGCCACAATTAGAATGAATAGCTTGATTTTTTTCATGTAACTCTCCTCTCTGTGGTGTTATTATTTGTCAGGTATATGCCCGAAATTCGATTTCAGTATATCCCAAAACCGAAAATTCGTCAATATTCCAAATTTTGTTTTAACACCCGCAAAATAATAATTCGATTTTTGATACGTCTATTAATACTTATCTACGGATGAAAAGTGCTATAAATAGCAAAAAATAATTAATGAGATTTTTCAGGCGGATTATAGGTTTAGTCTAATTATTAGTATTTTAGCAGTAAAAAAGGGTATGAATCAGCTATCAGCGCCTGATGTGGCGCTGATGTATCGCTAAATGCCGTTAAATCACGGCCTAATCAGTGGCTGAATCGATTTTTTTCCTCAGTTCATCGAGTTCTTTGCTGGGCTTGTACAGTTGAAGGGGGATGAGTTTTCTCATGTTGCCGTTGAGCTTTATCTTTCTGGCGACATAGCCCTTCATGCCCACCGACCAGTCACCTTTGACCAGCAGGCCGTGAGCATACTCCTCAGGCATTGACATGGTCACGTCCGCTTTTTCCGCATGCCCTTTTTGCATCACGCCGCCGTTCATGCACAGGGGCACGATGCCCTGCGCTGTTTCGATGTTTAAATTGACCACAACGGCCTGCATCGATTTGGGAATATTGAGTTCACCCGATTCCCTGGTGAGTTTATCAACTGTTTCAAACCATTCATCAGATAAAAATTTTGACATAGCTGTTTCCTTTGTTAAATTTTATTTCCCAGATCCCAGGCCTCGGCAATGGCATGCAGTGCCTGCCGGGGCTCCCGGGCGTCCCCAATGGTATATACTTCACCGCTGTAGCTTTCAAGGGATGATGCCAGTTCGTTGGCCGGTTGTGCCCCGGTCGCGTTGACCAGGTAGTCGAACCCACGCAGTTCTATCTTCTTTCCGCCGCGTTCGATCGCTGCCCCGTCATCGAACAGCTCCGTCACCGTGGACCCGGTATACAGGCGCACCCCTTTTTCACGGAGGGAATTGATCATGAAATAGCGGGCTTCGCTGAACATGTCCAGGCCGATGCCTTCGTTCATTTCGATGATGGCAACCTCGGTCCTGGTTTCCGAAACGCTGTCGCCGGGCGAAGCCAGGAACTCGGCGACTTCACATCCCACCATGCCGCCGCCGATGATGAGCACCTTGCCGCTGTCGATATCAACACCGCCCGCGAGCACTTCGCGCGAGCAGAGGATGCCGCAGTTTTCAAAACCGCAGATTCCCGGTGTGCAGGTGCGCGCGCCGGTTGCGATGACGACCGCGTCGGGTTTCTGTTCCTGTATCATGGCCGCGGTCACTTCAACGCCGGTCAACGGGCCCACACCGGCCTTTTCGGCCTGCCGTACCTGGTGGCGAATCAGGCCCAGAATCTCCCGTTTGCTCCGCACAACCGCGGCAAGATTGAGCTGCCCGCCCGGCCTGTCGTCCTTTTCGTAGAGGGTCACCTCATGGCCCCTTCGGGCAGCTGCGCGTGAGAACTCGAGCCCCGCGGGGCCCGCGCCCACGACCATGATCCTTTTTTTCTTTGCGGCGGGTTCCGGCCGCTCCTCTTCCCTGCCCACGGCTGGATTGACCAGGCAGGTCATGTCTCCGCCCAGCTCCCTGTTGGTCACGCAGCCAAGGCCGCACCCGATACAGGGCGCGATATCATCATCCCGCCCTTCGCGTGCCTTGTTGACGAATTCAGGGTCGGCAAGCAGTGCCCTGCCCAGCACGACGAGGTCTGCCTCTTCGCGCTGCAGTATGTCTTCGGCAAGCCCCGGGGAAGTGATCCTTCCCACGACCATGACCGGAACGTCGGTCGCCTCTTTGATCATGCGGGACAGTGACGTGTTTATTCCCAGGGGTGTTCCCGCAGGGGGGATGACCCTCCATGAGGTGTCAGGATAAACGCCGGCTGATACGTGAAAGGCGTCCACGCCGGAGGCAACCAGCCGCGGAAGAATGTACTGGGTCTCTCGCACGGTCCTTCCTCCCGGGACGAGCTCGTCCGCGGATATTCTCATTATTACGGGGAAGTCGTTTCCCGCAGCACGCTTGATGCTTTCGATCGCCTCGCGGCAGAAGCGCAGCCGGCCCTCGACCGTGCCGCCGTATTCGTCCGACCTGCGGTTCTTCAAGGCCGAAAGGAAGGAGCCGGCAAGCATGTACGCGTGCGCCGCGTGGAACTCAACGCCGTCGAAGCCGGCCTGCCTGGCGCGCAGGGCCGCATCCCCGAATTTTTGTAGTATTTCTTTTATTTCATCGATAGTGAGTTCCCTGCACTTCATCCGGGTTATGCCGTTGCGTATGCCGGCTGACGGGCCAACGGTCTCGGTGCCTGAGAATATGGTGCTCAGCGATTCGGGGCCAGGGTGCGCAAGCTGGGGGATGATTTTCGCGCCGTTCCCGTGTACAGCGTCGGTCAGGGTTTTCAGCCCCGGTACCAGCGAATCGTCCCATAGTCCCAGCGTGCGCGGCACATACGGGAACAGGGAATCGATGCTGCACACTTCAAGGGTGATCAGACCCACGCCCCCGCGCGCGCGGGCCTCGTAGTATGCCCTGAGTTTATCGGATACCGAGCCGTCCCCGTCCGCGAAGTCGGTAGCCATGGGTGCCATGACCACCCTGTTTTTCACGGTCATGGACCCGATTTTAGCCGGGGTAAAAAGCTTTGCCGACTCTTTCATGCTTTACCGCCGTTGCCGGGAACGCAGAGCCCCTGTTTCATGTCCTGCTTGAGCGAAACCAGGGTCCACAGCGCGCCGAGGGCGTCAACCGACACGAACGCGATAACGACCGGCCTGACAATACCGAGCAGCGTGAAAATGATGACGATCACCAGGGCGGACGACCGGGTGAAAACGGTTATGCGGTAAAAAGGCCAGAAGTCCGGGTGCCTGCCCGCGAGAAAATAATAGATCGCGAGATAGATCAGCACCATGCCGAAGAGCCGGGGGACGGTCACGTCATCCAGGTACATGCCCGCGATATTGAGGCAAAATGCCGGAAAAAACATCAGGGACACTCCGCAGAGGAGGACCCAGAAGCCGAAATAAAAAATTGAACTTCCTGCGCGCGTCATTTTCATGATAATCTCCTGTTTAAAACCGGGTTAAGGCGGGTTTCAATAATGCACGGGAAATGCGGGACGGTCAAATCTTTTTTGCGGGTATGTTTTGCGGCCGTGAACGGCTGATTTGTTCACGGCCGCGGTTTGATCATTCGTCGTCGGTATTTACGTAGTCGATATCTTCAGTCTCGCCGTTATAGGTCACGGTCGTATAACCTCCGCTGGTGATCTTGTCTTCTATGGTAAGGTGGTATACGCAGGTGCCGGTGTGCGACCCGGTCACTTCAAGGGTCCCGGTCTGCTCGCCGTCTCCGCTTCCGCTCCATACCTTGCCGCTGATCACGCCGTCAAGGGTGATGCCCCCCTCGTCGGTGCCGGTGGTCGCCTTGTTCAGGTCACCGTCGTTAAGGTTGGTATAGGTAATGGTTGTTTTGCCCCAGAAACCGCTAAACAGGACCCATCCTCCCAGGGTGACGACGAAGTGCATGGTGCCGCTGCAGTCCCCGTAAAAGGTCGCGTCATCGCCGATGTTCGGTTCGGGGAACCGGTCATAAATTCTGTCCTTGGCGTATTTTGATGCCGGTCTGAAAATATAGTAGTAAAACTCGTATACCGTGATCTGCCTGCTGCCGGCATCAGCGTCGCTGAACGAGCTTTCTCCGACATCGTTGACCGCGGTCACCCGGTAGTAATACACGGTGTCAAGGTCCATGGTCGTGTCCTGGTATGAAGTCCCTGGCAGGTACCCTGATATCAGGGCATAGCTGCCGTCAGCGCTTGTTGACCGGTAAACGAGGTAATATTCGGCATCGCCGACCGCGTCCCAGGTGATGACGACTTTTTCAGTGTCATTGGATTCCCTGTCCGTTGCGGAAACGTTTTCCGGCGCATCAGGCATTCCAACCACGGCTCCCGCGTAGCCTGAATCGTAAGTGCTGTACTCGCTTTCGACTGAGGAGCTGTTATAGGCCCTGACCCGGTAATAGTACTGGACACTGTCGCTCACCGAATAATCATCGAATGAAAGGCCGGTAATGTCACCGCTGACCAGGGCATATGACCCGATACTGCTTGACGAGCGGTAGACCCGGTAGTAATCAGCGCCGCTCACCGCGATCCAGGAGACCTCGATCCATGATGCATAGGTGCCGTCACTCGCGGTGACTCCCGTGGGTGCCGGGAGGTCCGCAGCGACTGATCCGGCGTATCCCTTGTTCCAGGTGCTGGCTTCGCTTTCGATATCCCCGTAACAGGCGACGATTTTGTAATAGTAGTCTTTGCCTGCCTCAACGTCGTAGTCATTATAATTGGTCACCGCGATGCTTTCTGCGATGAGGGTATAGGTGCCGTACGCGTAGTCTGAGCGGTATACCTTGTAATTCACGGCGCGGCTGGAGGCGTCCCACTGGATTTGCACGTAACCGAAATATTCACCGTCCGAGGCCTGGACATTTTCAGGCGGGTACAGCACGATGACCGTGTCAGGCTCGCGCCACTCAACGGTCTCGGTGGTCCCGCCGGAGGAAATGATATAGTAGCCGCCCTGCTCGGAGGAGTGCCCGTCAGGCCGGGGCCCGATGGTTATATGGAATTCGACTTCTGCCACATGCGCGCCGGTAATGGTGAGGGTCCCGGTCTCGGTTCCCTGGAGAATGGTGTCGAGGTCGAGGGTGAGGGTCCCGTTGGCGATATGGCCTTCCTGGTTGTAGTCGGAGAATTGCAGGGTCACGGTTGACCCGGTAAACTCGTCGTCATCGTTGTACACGCCCTTCATCTCGGCGTAGATGCTTCCGCCATAGGCGCCGTCAATGGTCATGGGGAAAAGAAAATCATTCTGGTCGATCACCAGCCATACCTGCTCAACAATGGGTTTGAGAATTTCATAGAACTCCGCCGGGCTGAGATCAGAGGGAACATCGGCATAGCCTTCGGCGTATTGCGAGAATTCACTTCCTGTTTCGTCAACCACGGCTTCGATTTTATACAGATAATGCACGCCTGTTTCGACATCATAATCGGTGTATGTTGTCGCGTAAACTTGTTCCTGAATCAGAACATAGACGCCGTCATTATTTTCTTTACGATAAATATTATAGTAATCAGCGCCGGTGTCTTCCCAGGCGATTGATATGTAGTTCGGGTCGGTCGCCTTGGTCGCGCTTACCCATGAAGGGCGGGTGACGGTTTCGGTATCGGTGTCTTTCATCGTGGTCCCGTCGTCGCTTGGCCCGTAAACGCTCTCGCCCGCGGAGTTAATCGCTTTGACGCGGTAATAATATGTTTTGCCGGGGGCAACATCCTCATCATAATAGGATGATGCGGGAATCTGGTAGTCCACAATTTTATAATCTCCGAAGCGGCCGCTCTCGGACCTGATAATGACATAGTAATCGGCGTTGCTGATCTCTTCCCATGAGACCGTGACCCTCTCTTTGAAGGCGGCGTCCGTAGCGTCAATCCATGAGGGAAAAACCGGAGGGGATGCGTCCTTGCTGTCTTTTGAGTCGCTGTCGCATCCCCCTGCAGCGAAAACGAACAGTGCGATTATGGAATAGATAAAAACTCGTGCCCTGTTTTTCATATGGTTAACCTGTTTTTGAATTATGCCTGGAATCGGTAGCATATAAATTAGTGTCAGATAATTAAACATAAATTATTATTTGTCAATAAATTAATCTTATAATGATATAGTGTTGCTTTTTTGTGCAACCCGGTGTATACCCGTATTGATAGCTTTCTGATTGTTTTTTCATTCAGGCTGGATTTACGAATTATCTGCATTCGGGGTTGGAAGGTGACCTGTCGTGTTCATGACAGCGTAAACCATTATAAGGAACAGGGAGGCCGCTATGATTTATAAATACCTCTTCACAAAAGCCAAAATCGGCCCGGTTGAAATAAAAAACCGCATTGTATTGCCCCCGCTGGAAGTGGGCATGGCGAATTTTGACGGAACGCCCTCGGAACAGCTTACCGCTTATTATGAGGAGCGGGCGAAAAACGGCGTGGGCCTGATCATTACGGGCATAACGCGCGTGAATGAGCTGCACGGGGCCACCCTTCCGCGCCAGCTGTCGATGTCATCCGACCGCCATATTAAGCCGTTTACCGAAATGGCCGGGCGCCTTCACCGGTACGGAACAAAAGTTTTTTGCCAGCTCCACCACCCGGGCAGGCAGAACCTTTCACTCATGGTCCTGTTCTGGCCGCTTCTCGATTTGACCGGAAGGGTGTGGCCGGGATTCTGGAAGGTCTTCCCGAAAATCGTCCCCGCAACAAAATGGCTGTACGAGAAAATATGGGCGCCCGCGGTCGTGGCCCCCTCGCCGATTCCCTGCAACCGGTGCCGGCAGAAGACCAGGGCCCTGTCAAAGAGAGAGATCAGGGGCCTTGTGCGTGATTTTGTGAAGGCGGCTGAACGGGTGAAGAAGGCCGGGGCGGACGGGGTCGAGTTCCACGCAGCGCACGGGTACCTGATCCAGCAGTTCCTGAGCACCAGGACAAACAAGCGCACGGATGAATACGGCGGCCCGCTGGAAAACCGCATGCGGTTTCTGCTCGAAATAATACAGGGTGCGCGCGATGCCTGCGGGAAGGACTTCCCCATAGCGGTCAGGCTCTCGGTCGATGAGTTTTACCGCTGCATCGGGGAGAGCGACTGCGGCATTGAGCGTGACGAAGGCGTTGCAATCGCCCGGGCCCTCGAGCGCGCCGGAGTTGACGCCATTGATGTTTCCTCGGCGAGTTACGAGACCTTGAACTACTGGCTTGAGCCCATGTCGTTTGAGCCGGGCTGGAGAAAGGACCTGGCCCGCTCGGTCAAGAAAAAAGTCTCGGTCCCGGTAATCGCCGCGAACCTCATCCGCTCGCCCGAACAGGCCGAGAAGCAGCTCGCCGCCGGCTTCCAGGATTTTGTCGCCCTGGGCCGCCAGCTCGTGGCCGACCCGGCCTGGGCGCGCAAAGCGAAAGAGGGAAAGGTAAAAGAGATCACGCGGTGCATATCATGCCTGCGGTGCTTTGAGTCGTTAAACGCGAACGCCCCCCTGGGCCTGCCCCTGGAGTGTTCGGTCAATCCGCGCCTCGGGCGTGAAAAGGAATTATCGGTCATAACGAGGAACGGCAGGGGGCGGACGGCGGCCGTTATCGGCGCCGGTCCCGCCGGGCTTGCCGCTGCAGAAGTCCTCGCCCTGCGCGGGTTCAACACCGTGGTGTATGAAAAAAACGCCCGTGTCGGCGGGCAGCTCCAGCTGGCGAACAAGCCTCCCAAGAAGGAAAAAATAAACTGGTGCTTTACCGATCTCGAGCTCAGGGCCAGAAAGGCGGGCGCGCGGTTCGTCTTTAACCGGGCCGCCACGGTAAATGAACTCAGAAAGCTTGATCCCCGCGTGATCATTGTCGCCACCGGGGGAGAGGCACTGGTGCCGCCCATAGACGGTGTTGACCAAAAAAACGTGTGCACCTACGCGGATGTGCTCAGCGGCAGGGTGAAACTGAAAAAGAAAAAGGTCGCGGTGATCGGCTCAGGCATGACAGGCCTTGAAACAGCCGAAAAAATCGCCGAGGACGGCAATACGGTGATCATGGTCGAGATGCTGAATGAGATCGGCCCCGGTGCCTATGACCAGAACCGGGACGATGTCCTGTCGCGGCTCAAGGGGTATTCACCTGAATTCATCACCGGGCACCGGCTCGTTTCGATCGGCAGCGACCGTATCTTGCTCAAGGACACCGCGACCTTTGCGCCGCGGGAGGTCCCGGTTGACCGGGTGGTGCTCGCGGTGGGGGTTCGGAGCGACCGGAGCATGTACGATGATCTCAGGAACGAATTCGGCACTGTTCATATAGTCGGTGACGCCCGCGAGCCGGGAAGGATTCATGACGCGGTGCGTGACGGCTTTGACACCGCGCTGAACGCGTGAGCGGCGTTACTTTTCATTTTTTGTGTGCATGATGTCCAGAAGCTGCTCGGCGTTTTCGACGAGGCTTTCGGTAGCTCCGGAAACCTCTTCGGAAGTTGCGGCGTTCGCCTGGGTTATTTCATTGATCACGTCAAAAGACTTTGAAATTTCCTGGGTCGACTCCGACTGCTCCTTCATGGCCAGAGATATGCTCTGAGACAGCGAATTGATACTGTGAATGCTTTCCTTCACGCCGTTGCTCAGCACGGTCTGCTGCTTCGCCGTGGTGTCGAGTTCGGCGCTCAGCCTGCTTGAAGATTCCAGGGTTATGTTCATGTCACGGATGTGTGAGTACAGTTCGTTGAACATGCCGTAGCCGTTCTTGATGCTTTCCGTCGTTTCATTGATCAGGACCGATATCTCCTTTGCCGAGGCGGTGCTGTTGTCTGCGAGTTTTGATATCTCCTCAGCGACCACGGCAAAGCCCTTGCCCGCCTCGCCCGCCCTTGCTGATTCAATCGAGGCGTTCAGGGACAGCAGGTTGGTGCGGTCCGCGATTTCCGTGATCAGGTTTACCATCTCCCTGATCTTTTCAGCGCTGCTGTATATTCTCTGTATGCCTTCCTGCACCTGTTCGAAAATAGCCACCGCTTCCTCTCCCTGTGTGATGGCTTTTTTTGACCCGTTTTTAATTTCATCCGCCTTGTGAGCAACCCGGGAAATGAGGGTATCGAGCGCTTCAATTGACTGTTGAATCTCATTCAGTGATTCGGTCTGGACTGCCGCGTCCGAAGAAACCTTGTCTATTGCTGCTGCGATCTCAACCATTGACGCGGATGATTCTTCGATCCGTGAGGCCTGGTTCTGGGCACTGTCCGTCAGATTGCCGGCAGTCGCCCTGAATGTCCCGACCGAGAGCTGAAGGTTTGAGGCAACGCTTTTAATTGAGTCAAAAACCCGCGCGATGAACTCGTACTGGCTCCTGGTCGTTTCAGCTTCCTCCTTGTGCTTGTTGTTGGAGAGGTTCGTGAGCACGATATTGATATAGGAGACAACGCCGGTCACGAGCAGAGCGGCGGTGCTGTTGGCAACGCCCGCGCTTGATATCCTGAGGCTTTCGGGGTTGAGCTGGTCTTTAACCAGGACATAGTAAATAATGTTGAAGATGATGAATATGAGTGTTGTTGCGGGAACGGACGTTTTTTTGCCGAAGACCGCGACAAAAACAATGATGTAAAAATTATAGTAAAGAAACGAGGTAAACCCCATGTAGGGGGCGATCGCCAGTTTTCCAAACCGGGCGGCGATGACCACGAGAATGGTGGGTACGAGATAAATCATGACCGACAGATCAAGTTTGCCTTTTGACAGCATGAAAATGCTCAGCACGACAAATACGATAATACTTCCCGCGCCGCCGCTCACGGTGATGATTTCTTTCGGATTGATTATTGAATAACTTACAATCAGGCATGCCAGCAGAAACAGCATTAAAAAATTGAAATAGAGCAGCGCCCTGGCCTTGTTCCTGATCGTAAAGTTTTCAAATTCATATTTTGATAAAAAAAACCTGTTTATCGCGTCCATGACATTATCCTCAAACAGGGGTTAGTATATGTAACCCTTTAGGTTTACAGCTTAAAATGGATACCGGGCCTTCTAATGCAACTAAAATATTTAATATATACCAATAAATTTTTTGAACAGGTAAAAAGAATAGGGGTCTTTCAACATAAGACTATATTATAACACGTGTCCGTTTTTCAGTTATGATTTTTTGTTACAAGGTGTAATATCTCGATGCATGCGTCGAGGATGTAAGCCGTGCTGCCGAAGGCAGCATCGGGTTTCCTGCGAAGTCCCGACCGGTCGGGATGTTTATCATGGATTGAATGTTTCAGTATTCACACCATATTGTGGCCGGTTTATGAAGACTATAAAAGTATTGAAAATATAGGCCATGTTTTTAACCTAAGATCTATTATTACTTTTTCAGGAGAACCATATCATGGATCTTACCAGGGACCAGCTTTTTGAACTGGCGCAGTACTCGTTCACCCGCCTTGACGGCGCGTGGTTTATCGGTGTCGCGCAAAAATTCGGTATAGAAGCGGCATGGGAAGCGGATGTTGCGGCGTGGACCGGTTTTGCCTATCGGTTCGGAAAACGCGTCAGGCAGGAACATATTCCGGAACCGGTATGGCCAGGGAGCTATATCGACGCCATAAAACTTCTGAGCGAGGTATTGAAGATAACCGGCAGGGAGGTGATTCTTGACGGTTCACGGATAATCGTGCGGGTCACCGATTGCGAGACACAGAAGATGATCGCAAAAGCGGGAATTGCCGACTGCGGGATTGTGACGGTTCACACCTACCGGGAGCTGTTCCGCGGACTGTTCGGAAAGGACAGGAACATTCAGGTCGAGCACCGGAAAAACCTCAACAGGGGTGATGACTGCTGCGAGGTGGTCATTCATGCGCCTGATATGTAATATATGATTCCCGGAAATTTCTTTTTCTGACGCTGGTCTGCACGAGTGGATTCGGGCTTCTACTTCCCTTTGTTCCTGTCCATGCACAGGCGCAGGCATCTCACCCGTTCGACTTTTTCATACACGGGGAATGATGTTTTTTATGAATAGTCATCAGTGGACACCTGGGCGATTTTTAAGGATAAATTTAAAATGGATTTATGCCCGGGTTCCGATGATGGAAACCGGGCATAAAAATATTATTTCATACCATTGTATCTGCCATGGTCAAAAACAGCAACGGGATTCAGCGGATCACTTATATCAAGAATTACAAGCCCGCTGTTACATTGTTTCACCCAAGCATAATTCCCCCGAATGCTGACATTATCGGCCTGGCTGTCTACAATATATTTTACAACCTGAACAGGATTTGTCGGATCAGAAATGTCTAGGATAATAAATTGCTGGCTTCCATACGCTACGAAAGCATAATTATCCTTTGTCTGTATTCCTGTGGCATAACTTCCTGTAGTAAAGGTAAGTTTATAACTGCCTACTTTAGTTGGATTTAATGGATCGCTGATATTAAAAACAATAACGCCCTGCGAATCATCGGCTACATAGACATGGTTATCATACAGGCTTATATCGGAAGCATAACCAGTTGTGTTCACTATTGCAACCATGTCCGGATTCGAGGGATCACTGATGTCAATAATCATTACCCCATCATCCTGATCAGTCACATAGGCGTAATCACCATCAAGACATATTGCGCTTGTCGATCCGTATTGTTCATGTTTGTACCTTCCTGTACGGACAGGATTTTCAGGATCACTGATATCATATATCAGAAGCCCATCATAACTATCAATAGCATAGATATAATTATCTCTCACCAAGACTTCTTGTGTGCTGTGGCCGGTATCTATGCTTTGTATAAGTGTTGGATTTGCCGTATCGCTAATATCAACGATAGCTAACCCCGAAGAGCCGGTTGCCACGTATGCATAATTACCGTTTACACAGATATCAAATGAAGAGCTTCCTACTTTATATAATGAGCGAATAACATCCGGATTTGTAATGTCACTGATTTCGAGAATAGTCAGGTATCCTCCCCATACAAGAAACGCGATATTATCTTTTACATCTACGGCTTCAGGGGATAAAGGAACTTTATATCTCCCAACCCGGTTGCAATCCGAAGGTATGCTTATGTCGATAATATCAAAGGATCCGTATGAAAGTGCGTAAGCATAGTTCCCGTTCACGGTCACTTCCCAGACACTACTTGTTGTATAAACTCTATCAAGTAAGGTTGGAGATAAGGGATCGCTAATATCGACAATCTCCAGTGCGGTGTTGGTTCCCACATAGGCAAGATTGTCTCTTACTGTCACGCTGCCTGCCGTGTTGCCTGTTGTATAGGTCGCTGCGAGAAAAGCGCTTGACGGTAGACTGATATCAACGACCAGGAGTTTTTTATTATAATCAGCGATATAGGCATAGTTCTCTTTTATATATATACCTTCACCATCTAAATCATCCAGGATATTAGTTAGTCCCGGGTTTTCCGGATTACTTATATCAATAATAACCACGCCACAGCTCCTTGTAAGCATGTAAATATTATTGCCATTAATGGTGAGATCAAGGCCGCCATATATCTTTGCCCCTGTTTCTGTTGTTGTTTCGTAAATGGTAGTTAAAGAAGGGTTTTTCGGATCACTTATATTTACAATAATTAATGAAGTGGAATTATCAGTCATGTAAGCATAGTCGCCGTGAATACATATACCGCGACTGTAGCCACCTGTAGTAACCGACCCGATAATTGATGGATTTGAAGGGATGCTAATATCGATAGTCACCAGGCTGTCAGTATCAGCAATATAAGCAATATTTTCTGAAACCTCAACGTCATAAGCATAATTATATGTATCACAATTACCTGCAAGTTCTGGGTTCTCGGGATCCGTTACGTCAAATATTTTTAATCCAGCCGGTCCAGCGGCAATATATTTAAATTGAGGTTCAGGAACTGTAACAATACACGTGGCTAGGAATGAGCCATCATTGGTGGTAACGTTTATAGAGGCAGTCCCTATCTTATGAGCTAGCACGATTCCGTCGCTCGAAACAGAGGCAACTGATTCATCATTGCTTTCCCAGTATATCGTCTGATTGGTTGCGTTTGCAGGAAATACCGTTGCTGTAAGCTGTTTATTTTTTCCAACAGGAATGATCGTTGATTCCATGTTAAGGGTTACACCTGTAACTGCCACGGGCGCTACAGTCAGAATACATGTGTCGGTAAAGCACCCGTCTTCCGTTGTCACAGTAATAATTGTGTTCCCGATAGAAACACCTGTCACAATTCCAGTCGAACTTAATGACGCGATGTCTTCATTATCACTTGACCATGATACGTTTTGATTTGTTGCATTGGCTGGTATTATTGACGCTGTAACCTGACCTGTGCTTCCAACAACAACCGGTGTACATGTATTCACCGATACGCCGGTAACAAGCACATTATCATGTGAATTTGATGATTCACGACATCCAAAAAAAATGATAATCATAAAAGAAAAAATGGAGTGCAATAATATAGTTTGTATTTTCATGGGGCCTCCAGAGATTTATAAAATTTGATATGTTGAAAAAGCCTTTGAGCTTGTATACAAAAAGGAGAATCCTGCTAAATTTAGTTAAAGTATAGAAACTAATTATCAGACAGCTTATGGTAAATTTTAAAGTAAATATGAAAAAACAAAACATAGGTTAACTGAAAGAGTTATACCTCCATCAACGTTTCAATCTATTAAGTTTTGTATTTAATTATTTTTGAATTAATAACGTTTGTTGATATAAAAGATGACTACTATAAATTTTATTTATAAAAGACAAGCACTTTATTGATATTTTTTATATTATTTAAACTCTATAATTTTTATAGTAGAATCCATTCATTGTTATATTGTATCAGCAGCGATTGCGTAATCCCGTGAATCTTCAGGAGTTCGGCCCGCTGCCGTTCGATTTTTTGAAGAATCCTGTTTTTTTAATAAAATTTGACTGTTCGATAAAGGCCCAACTATCGTGGATGAGCATGGAGGCCAGCTGGATGTGGTGTGATTATGAATTGTTATTCTGGCAGTTCTGTGGGTTGTATATCATTATCACTCATTTCCCCTTGTTCCTGTCCATGCACAGGCGCAGGCATCTCACCCGTTCGACTTTTTCATACACGGAGCAGATCTCCTCGCATTCGCTCATTCTCTGGGAGACCTTTTTTTCTTCCCTGGGCTGGTGTTTTTTCATGGTCCTCACGCAGGTCTGGATGCACTGGGAGTAGGCCTGGTCAGTGAACCCGGAACAGCGCGCGAGGCACACGGAGTCAATGTCATCCCCGGATGAAAAAGCGGGCACATATAAAAATGAGCCTATGAAGAGGAAAGAAAGGAGCGGCAGAATAATCCGGGCTGTATGGCGTGGTTTACTATTCATGACAGTACTATCAGGCTATCTGTTTGAAAACGCAATTCTTTTTTTGAGGAAGGGCCTTTTCATCCATGTGTGCATGCTGACTGTTATAGTTAAATTATAAAAAATCCTTGCACTTTCCCGTAGCTGGTTCGAATAGTAAATTACTGGAAATTACCTGTTCTATTCAGGTGATACGGTTGGTGGCCTGTCAGCCGATTGAGGGTTGCGAATGTTTTTTAATATCATGAAAAATACCGTAAGAATTATGGTATTCATTCTGACAATCACGATAATGGCCGCATCATCCTGTACGGATGATTCAGGCTCTGAGATTACTGGCGGAAAGGAATATCTGCTGAACGGCTCGTGGTGGGTCAGCGCCATGGGCACCGGTGAAGGGTATTATTTTGACGGGGCCGGCGGCGGGTTCGACCTTTCGCTGGACGGGTCGTCTCAGGTGTACATTGTCTGTGACAATGTGATAACGTATTCTTACGACGGCTATAACCTTAATGTAATCGAACACGGAACATCCAGATCGTTTACCTTCGAAAAAACCGGAGACACCACCGCGGCCATAACCTTTATGGGCTACAGTTTTACCGCACAGTTCCAGGAATTGACCGCGGAATGCGTTGAGTAAGCGGATGAATGATCATCCCCCCAAGAGAAGTGAATATTCACAAACAGTTCTATTTGCTTAACAGCCACAAGAAGGTGTAGGGGCTTGCCCATGTCGGGCTGCTGTCATGGCCCACGCCGGGAATCTTCGTTAACCGGTGGTCGCCGCCGGTGTGGGGCATGTTTTCGAACGCTTCATCCGTGCCGTAGGTGTCGTTTTCACCGTAAAACAGCCAGATGTCCGTTTTGCCGAGGTTCCCGGAATATTCGCTGTTGCCGATCCATCCGCTGATCCCGTTGGCGACAATCGCCCTGAAGTTATATTGGTCGCTGCCGTCATCGTTCGCGATCATCATGACCGCGCACCCTCCCGCGCTGAAGCCGTATGCGTAAATTCTTTTCCGGTTAATCTTATAGGCAGTGTCTTCGATAATGGAGTTCACTTTAGTCTTAATCGCTTCGACATCATAGAGTGACTGTTCCCATGAGCTGTAGCGCATATCAGTATCGAAGGTGATACACGGGAAATTGGGGTCACTGGCGGTAAAATCCGGCGCTTTGACTGACAGAACAAACGGCCAGGTCTTTGAGGAAGCCGTGTCATAACCGGAAGGGAAACTGATGGTGTATGAAATTGAGCTGTCATTGTACCCGGTAATGGTCCCGGTTTCCTGTAGCCCGGCGGCAGGGGCTTTCGTGGTCACGGCAAATGATTCGACCGCGCGGTCATGCACGCTCAGGACATAGACATGGTAGCGCGTGCTGCTTGCGAGGTATGACAGCGGAATATAATCATTAAACTTCAGGCCGTCGGCAGAGACTGATGCTGTTGTTTTGGTCTCGCTGCTTGCGTTGAAGTCGTCAAAATAGGCAATATCCAGGTCTGTCCTGCTGATGATGTAGCTGATTTCCCCTTTGAAGTCTCTACCGTACAGGATGTCAAGACGGCTGGTGGAGGCAGTGGGTGAATTCACCACGGAAAATTTGCTGGTGTTTCCTGAGGAATCATCGCATGAAGCCAGACACATAAAGAGCAGCAGCGAAAGCAGGGATCCTTTGATTTTTACTGGTATCATAAAATGTTGGTGCAGGGCTATCCGCTCTGGATAGCCCGATCCGAATCAGAGACAAGAATGTATAATCCGGTTATTTACATCCCACCTTCAGCTTCTGTCCAGCATAAATTATATACGGGTCTTTAATTTGATCCTTATTGTCCCGGTATATTTCCTTCCAGCGGGAATAATCTCCCAGCTTTTTCGCGGCAATGATGACCAGGGAATCTTTCGGCTGGACCACATAGATGCAGGCTTCGTCTTCGACTGCGCTGATAACCGGTTCTGCCGGTTTTTCAGCCGGGGCGGGTGTTTCCGGTGCCGGCTGAGTGACTTCAGTGACCGTTTCCGTGGTTTTCCAGAATTTTTTATCTTTCAGGCCGGGGTAAAACAGATAGGCGACTATCGCCACGATGGCGATCAGCAGAATCAGCACCCCGATCCAGGAATGGCTTTTTTCCCTGGCCGGTGTTGCTTCGGGCGCGGGCCTTTCATATAAACCCGGAGGAGGGGTTGTGGGAATTTCAGGTGCCGGCGCCGGTCTGGCGGGCTTGACGGTTTTTTTTACGGGCTTTGGCGTTTTTTTCGCTGGCGCCGCCTTTATTCGAGCTGCCGGTTTTTTTGCGGGCTTTTGCGCCTTTTTTGGTGATGCAGGCTTTGGGCTCGCAACAGATTTTTTTACCGGCTTCTGAACTTTCTTTTGTACTTTTTTCGAGGGAGCTGATTTAACTTTAACAGCGGTCTTTTTCGCAGGAGCTTTTCCTTTTGTTGTTTTTTTCTTGCTGCTCATAATGCCCTCCTGAATACTCCTTAATGGATTCATTCTTAACATTAATTCGTAATTGTGCAAGTATATTTTATCTTACACTGGAATGTTCGGCAAATCCACAACAATAGGTAAAGAATTATTTAAAGAGTGGACCTTGTGTCACTTGAGTACAAGGGACTGAAAAGTGAACGCCCGGCTTTCGTTACTCCCAGGGAAGGGGCTTCGCGATTGCGCCGATCCTTCCCGAATCTACCGCTTCAATGAACTCCCCACCGAGCCGCTCGCTCAGCGCGACAACCTCGCGCCAGTACCCGATGCGGCCTTTGTCGTCCCCGGCAAAGAGATGGAAGTCGTCGCGGTCGGGAATTTTGCTGTAGGGAAGGGCGGTGACAAACTCGCGTGACGGGCACACGAGCACCAGCCTGTCCATGGCCGGCGAAGAAGGCACGCGCCATTTAAGGGTCTTGTCAAGCCACCCGGGCACGATCGTGTCGGTGTAGTGGGGGTACAGGGCAATGCCGTCGTCATCCTTCCCGAGATAGTCGATATCAAGATGATAATCGATCATGCCGCCGTCACGGTACACGCCCGGCCTCGCGCCTTCGATATTGTTGATGCCGGACATGACTAGGGGGATGGAGCCCGAGGCGAGCACCGCGTCAGCAAGGTTCCCTCCGGTGAGCGTTACCCTTGCGGTCGGGAAATTTTTCATGGCGTAAAACGGGGGGATGTCCCGCGCGTCAAAGAAAAGCGTGCGCTCGAAAAAATAGCGCAGGAGCTTCCTGTTCGCCAGGTTCGCGAACACCGCGCCCGCGAGCCCCAGGGTCTGGACCTGTTTTATTTCGCTACCGATCAGGTGCCTGCTTCTGACCGCGAGGATGCTCAACCGGTAGAAGGGATGGGCAAGGGCTTTTTCAGGCGGGTTTTTCCCGATGAGCTGGTCAAGGATTTTGCGGCTTTCCACGGTCACCTCTTCGGGCGTGGGTTTGCCGCTGTAGCGCTGTTCTATGTAGGCTTCCCTGAACCGGTCACGGGAGTGTCCGGCAAAAACCGCGGCGAGGAAGCGCCAGGTCCCGATCGATGAGCCCACGAGATAAAGCGGCTCTTTGCGCTTTTTAAAGAGCGGGAAGAGGACCTTGTCCAGGCCGTGGAGCACGAGCCATTTCGGCCCTCCGGCCGCGCCGGCCACGACTTTTATGCGGCCGGGGTTGAACCCCTCATCTCGCAGAAGCGCAAGGGCCTTTTTGCCCGCATAGACCGCCAGGTTCGGTGTGGATGATGCTTTAGTTTTCATGGTTGTTTTTATTATGCGGCGCAGGCCAAGGGCCTGCGCCGCATGACTGAAAGATTCTAATCCGCTTTTTTAAACTGGAGACGCGCTCCCATCGCGAGCAGGGTCTGGTTTCTGTCCTCGATATTGAGCGCCTGTTCAAGCCCGCACGCGTCGAGGTTCATGTTGATGGCCTCTTTGGTAAGCCTGAGCGCGGGCGGGTTCTTGGTCATCAGTATCTGCGCGTATTCCATGGCTGCGGCTTCGAGCTGGTCGCGTTCGACCACTTTGCTCACCATGCCCAGGTTCCAGGCGTCGTCAGATGAGATGAATTTTCCGGTGTACATGATTTCATATGCCCTTCCCGCGCCGATCACCCGCGGCAGGAAGTAGCTGCACGACATGTCCGCGCCGCCCAGGCCGATGTTGATATAGGCCGCGCAGAAGCGGGCGTCCTTGCTGATGACCCTGATATCGGACGCGAGCACAAAGCTGAATCCAAGGCCAGCGGCCGCTCCGTGGCACGCGCAGATTATGGGCTGCGGGCAGCGGCGCATATGCAGGTTCAGCCTGCCGAGCTTGGCCTGAAACCGGTAAAACTGCTCGGCGTTCATTTTGAGCGAACCTTCCGCGGCTTCCTTGATGTCCAGGCCGGCGCAGAAGCCTTTTTCCCCGGCGCCCTTGAGCACGATCACCCTGGTCTCCAGATCGTAAAGCCGCTCTTTCCAGAACGACTCAAGCTCTTCCATCATGGTGTAGCTGACTGAATTATACGCCTCGGGACGGTTCAGCGTCAATACCCCGATGCCGTTGCCTTTGTCTTCATAAATAAGTGTCTGATAACTCATAAAATCACCTCGCGTTGTTTGAATGATGATCCGCAGCCAGGATTACGTTTCTTTTTTCGCATCCTCTCCGCTGAAAAATAATTACACTCCCACTTGGGATCAGCTCGTCTAAAAAATCAAGCCACAATTAATTCTTAAGCGAGCCCGCCGCCGTCCACAACGATAATGCTTCCGGTTGTGTATGACGAGGCGTCGGAAACCAGGTACAGGACCGCGCCGGACATTTCGTCAGGGTCAGCGTGGCGTCCCATCGGGATCTGCTTGACCGCGTAATCGTAGATCGCCTTGTTGTCCATCAGGGCCTTGGAAAACTTGGTGTCGGTAAGGCCCGGGAGAAGCGCGTTCACGCGGATGTTCTTGCTTGCCAGCTCCTTGGCAAAGGCCCGGGTCATGGTTATAAGTCCTGCCTTGGTCACTGAATAGATCCCCTGCATCAGCGCGGGCCTGATCCCGTTCACGGACGACACGTTGACGATCGATCCGCCGCCGGACTCGGCCATGAGCGCTGCCGCGTGCTTTATCATGAAAAACGGGCCTTTGAGGTTCACTTCGAACGTCTTGTCCCAGGCGCCTTCGTCCGCGTTGATCATATCCCCGAAGTAGGGGTTCGTCGCGGCGTTGTTGACCAGGATGTCAAGCTTCCCGAATTTTTCCTTGATCTGCTTGAACAGCGCTTCGATCTGGCTTACTTCGCCCATATGGCACGCGATGGAGTCCGCCTTGCCTCCCTTGTCGCGGATCTTTTTGCCGACTTCTTCAAGGGCGTCGAGCTTTCTGCTCACCAGGATCGTATGCGCGCCGTACTGAGCAAGAGTGATCGCTATGGATTCGCCGATGCCCCTGCTCGCGCCTGATATTAAAGCTATTTTTCCGTCAAGTTTGAAATCTACCATGATAGTCCTCCATTGGATCAGATATTTCTTCCCGCACGCGCGCCTTCATGTATCGCTTCAAGAAAACGGCGGGGTGTTTTGGCGTCCCCGACAACCGTGTGCGGAATGTTATTGCTGTTTAAATATTTTTCGAGGTCGTTGTTCGCCCGTGCTCCCAGCGCGAGAATGACGGTTCCCGCGGGCTCGGCCTGTTCCTGCTGGTCGCCCGTGCGGTACGTGACCCTGCCCGGCTCTATGCTGAGCACGGTTGAATTCAGCTCGATCCTGCCGCCGGCCTTTTTTATGCGGCGGTTGAGCCAGTATCCGTGCGCGGTGAACGCGTTCACCGGCGGAAACTGTTTCATCTCGATAATGACCGATGCCATACCTTTCGCGCTCAGGTAATCGGCGGTTTCCATGCCCACGTAACCCGCGCCCAGGATCACCACCGGGGCCGATACTTCGGCTTTTCCCAGGAGCACGTCGCGCGCTTCAACGACCGAAGGCCCGGTAATTCCCGGAATGACCGGAACAAGCGGCCGGGCGCCTGCTGCGAGCACAACATAATCGGGCCTTGCCTGCGCGATCATATCAGTCGTCACCGTGGTGTTCAGCGTGACCTTGATCCCTCTTGAATTGATCTGCCTCAACGCCCAGCTAAACCATGCCTTCAGGCCTTCCTTGTGGGGAGGCCTGCTTGCCGACAGGAGCTGTCCGCCGGGGTCGCTTTCGCTTTCAAAGACTTCGACCCGGTGCCCCCTCATTGCCGCGTACATGGCGGCGGAAACACCCGCGGGTCCCGCGCCGATGATCCAGACTTTTTTCGGGTTATCGGTTTTTTCAACTTCGCCTTTATATTCATTGCCGCAGTCGGGGTTAAACACGCAGGTCGTTGACTTGAATTCAAACATCAGCCGTTCAATGCACCCCTGGTTGCAGGCGATGCATTTTCTGATATCGTCGAAGCGGCCCTCCCTGGCTTTGAGCAGAAAATCGGGATCGGTAAGGTGCTGCCTGCCGAAGCTGATCAGGTCCGCGTCGCCTCTTTCCAGGGCCTCTTCTGCCAGGCGCGGGTCATGGATCCGCCCCACGCCGATTATGGGCACTTTGACCGTTTCTTTGATCGTCCGGGCCCTGAAGAGGTTGAACCCCTCCTCGGTGTCCATTGAGGCGATGCTCAGGTTCCCCGGCGTCGAATACACGCCCACTGAAACGTGGATCGCGTCCGCCCCCGCCTGGACCAGCCCGGGAGCGAGCCAGGTCGCGAAAGACAGATCAAAGCCGTTCCTTATGGCCTCGTCGCCGGATATGCGCACGATCACCGGGAAATCCGGGCCGACCGATTTTCTCACTGCCTGGATCGTTTCCAGGAGCATGCGCGCCCTGTTCTCGTCAGACCCGCCGTATTCGTCCGTGCGCGCGTTGGAAAAGGGAGAGAGAAACTGGCACAGAAGATACCCGTGCGCGCCGTGGACCTCCACCGCGTCAAGACCGGCGGCCTTTGCCCGCGCCGCCGCCGAAGCGTAGGCGCTGATGACCTGCCCGATGCGCTCCTTGGACATTTCCTCGCAGGGCTGGTTGAGCACCGCGCTGGGTATCGCTGAGGGCGCTTCGGGCTTCGCGCCGACCACTCCCTCGAAGGTCTCCCGTCCGGCGTGGTGGAGCTGGAGCGCGATCCTGGACCCTTCCCGGTGCACGGCGTCAGCCAGTTTTTTAAGGCCGGGGATGAATGAGTCGTCCCAGGCGCCGATCTCGGACCCGAAGCCCCTTCCCCTGGGGTCAACGGCGCATACCTCGGTGATGATCAGGCCCGTGCCTCCTTTTGCTCGCCGCGCCAGGTAGGCGATCAGCCGGTCGCTCATGGTGCTGTCCGGGTTGCCGTAACCGGTCGCCATGGCCGGCATGACCGCGCGGTTTTTCACTTCCATCCCGTTTATGGTGATGGGTGAAAAGAGATGCTTCAGTTCATTGCTCACAGTTGCCTCCGTTTTTCCCGATCAGCTTTTTTTAGTGTCCAGGCCGCTGACAAAGCCGGGCTGAAAGAACGCCGGGTTCGGGTAGGTGTAAAATCCGCTTTTTGCTTTCGCTCCGAGCTTGCCTGCCTCGACGTATTTTCTCAGGAATTCGGCGTTCTTGATGGACTGGGACTTCTTTGTTATTTTTGCCCAGTAGTCCGTGATCGAGTACACGGTTTTCAGCCCCACCTGGTCCATGACCGCGAACGGCCCGAGCGGCGCGCGGAGCACTCCCATCCAGGAGCGGTCAATGTCCTCGACCGAGGCAACGTCATTGGCGGCAAGGGACAGGGCGGATTCAAACCAGGTCATGAGCATGGCGTTAAACACGAATCCGATGTTTTCCTTGTGCATCACAATGGGGACCTGGCCGATCTTTCGCGCGAATTCGGCCACGAGCTGTGTGGTCTCGGGCGATGTTCGGGGGTGCGGCATCACGTCGACAATGTTGGTCGAGCGCACGTCATGGAAATGAAGGGCGCATAATTTTTCGGGCCTGCCCGTGGCGTCAGCGAACATTGACGGCATCAGGGAGGACGTGTTCGTGGTAAAGACCGTCCTTTCGGCGCACAGCTCGTTAAAGCGGCTGAATATCTTTCCTTTGATTTCAGGATTTTCAGGCACTGATTCGCTGATAATATCAGCGTCCTTCGCGGCTTCGGTATCGCTGGTTGTCGTTGTTATCCGCGCGAGCAGTTTGTCCGCTTCTTCCTTCGTTATCCTTTTCTGTTCCGCGAAGCTGCTTGCCAGCTTGGTCATGTTTTTAATGGTTCCCTGAAGGACCTCCTCAGAGATGTCATACACGACAACATCGAACCCTGAAAGGGCGCACTGGAAACCGATCTGCTGGCCCATATGGCCTCCTCCGAGAATCAGCACTTTTTTTATGTCATTAACGTTCATGAAACAACCTCCACTGGTTAATAATTATTTTATTATCATTTTTTTAAATGCCCTGCATTATTTACAAAAAGAACAGGATGCCACGGAGACACGGAGTACACGGAGATAAAGAATTTTAGACGGATGTTGCTTGTTTTAAATGACATCATTTTTTTGTCCTTCTTGTCTTGTTATGGGCACCTCTAAAAATCAGGTTTTTTCATTAACTGAAAAATGATAAAACCTGATTTATCCAATGGTTGTGCCCTCAAGGGAACATCCAAAATGTAATTTATAGAGGTTCCCTTATATTATTATCTTTTTCTTATATCTCTATATTCAGATATCTTTACCCTTTTCTTCTCTGTGACCTCGGTGTCTCAGTGGCATATTTTACCATATGCCGGCAATTTCTGCGAAGTTCTCGCCCAGTATCCTCCGCCGCACACCGCTGTCCCTGAATAAGGTTTCAATCCAGGTTTTTATGACGGACATGTCGAAAAGGCCGTCCCTGCCGTGAAACCCGAACGGGCCGTCAGTGCCGAAAAGACACCGCTCCGGGCCCATAAAATCAACCGTTTCCCTGATGGTCCGCCTGCTTAGGTAGGACGTCTGGGACAGGTCCACGTATACGTTTTTCATCCCCCTGATCGTTTTCCACGTGTCGGCGAATTCAGGGAAGCCCGCGTGCGCGAGGATGAGCTTCAGGCCCGGCACCTCGTTCAGGAGCGGAAGAAATTCGCCGTTCCCGTTGAACCCTAGGTGTACCATGAGCGGTTTGCCTTTCTGCGCGGCGATTTCCGCCAGGGGCGCGAGCTCAACCGGGTCATAGCGGTGCCAGAACGAATGCGCCTTTATCCCGACGCAACTGGGATGATCGATCCATCGCAGCATCTGCTTCTTCTGGTCCTTCTTTCCCCTCGGGTTCACGAATATCCATCCGAGGAACCTTCCCGGGTTCGCGTCGACCGCGTCAAACACCGGGCCGTTGTCCGGCTCGGGGTAGATGACGATCGTCTGCCCGGTGGGAAGATGGATGTTCCCGTCAGCGTTGAAACTGGCGGTCAGCCGTCTTCCCATCCACCTGAGGGCCTTCCTCTTCAGAAGAAACTGGGATATCTTAACGCCGGCCGTTACCGGTTCGGGAAACGGATCATTCAGTGCCCCGATAAGCGCCACGCGGTCGATGCCGTTCTCGTCCATCTTCCTGAGCAGGTCAGGGATGGAGAGAAGGCGTTCTTCCAGGTGGAAATGGCAGTCGATTATCATGGATTAAAAGTTGTCCTGCTTAACGTCAAGGGTGACGGTGTTGCCGCTTTTCAGGCGTTTTGCCAGGCCGAGCGTTTTCGGCAACTCATATTCAAAGAAGAAATCTGCGGCAAGCAGCTTGCCTTCATAGTAGTCTCTGTCTGGGGCGGACGGGTTTTTCGCCAGGGCCCCGGCCGCGGTAATGCCCTGGAGTATCCACTGCCACGCAACGGTCACATGGCCGAAAAATTCCAGGTACAGCGTTGCGTCTGAAAGAAAGTGGTCGATATTGCCTTTCATGGCTATGCCCATCAGGTGCATGGTCACGCCCTTGAGCAGGTCCAGGGCCTCTTTGAGCTCAACCGATCTCTGCTTGAGCCTTTCCACTGACGAAGCTTTGTTTATGGCTTTCTCAACTTCCTCTGAATAGATCATGAGAGCCCTGCCCTTTTTCATGGTCGCCTTGCGGCCGAGCAGGTCCATTCCCTGGATGCCGGTGGTTCCCTCATGGATGGGATGGATGCGCATGTCCCTCATGTGCTGCTCCAGCGGAAAGTCGTCGCAGTAGCCGTAGCCCCCCAGGCACTGCAGGCCCAGGCTGGTTGAGAGAATCCCCATCTCGGAGGGATAGGTCTTGACCACGGGGGTGAGTATCTCGAGCAGAAGCTCGTTGCGCTCTTTTTCTTCGCCCTCGGTCACGTGGCTGAGGTCGACAAGCTTGCCCGCGTAGATCGCAAGGGCCAGCCCTCCCTCGCAGATCACTTTCTGGTTCAGGAGCATGCGCCGCACATCCGCGTGCCCGATAATGGGCATCTGCGGCTTGAGCGGGTCCTTTTCAAGGACATTGCGGCCCTGGAGGCGCTCTTTCGCGTATTCAAGGGACGCGTAGTAGGCCGCTGTCGCGATGGCCACTGCGCCGATGCCGACGCCGATACGGGCCTCGTTCATCATCTGGAACATGTACGCGAGCCCCTTGTTCTCGCTGCCAAGGAGCCATCCCCTGCAGTCGCCGTTTTCGCCCATGCTGAGCTGGGCTATGGGCGACCCGCGGTATCCCATTTTATGGTAGCAGCCGGCGCAGGCCACGTCATTGGACTCAAGGCCGCCGTTAGCGGTGGCCCTGAATTTCGGCACCACGAAGAGCGAGAGGCCCTTTACTCCCGCGGGCGCGCCCTTGACGCGGGCGAGCATCAGATGGACGATGTTGTCCGCGCTGTCGCAGTCCCCGGCCGAGATGAAGGTCTTCTGTCCGCTGATCAGGTAGTAGCCGCTGTCCGTGGGCTGCGCCGAGGTGACCACGTCCGAAAGGGAGCTTCCGGCCTCGGGCTCGGTCAGGGCCATGGTCCCCTGCCACTCCCCGGTCAGCATTCTGGGGACATAGGTTTCCTTGAGCTCCTGCGTACCGAACGAGAGGACCAGGTGCGCGGCGCCCGTGGTCAGGTGCGGATACACGCTCAGCGAATAATTCGCGGCTGAAAAGATGAACTGGGCCGCGCTGTTGATGGTGATCGGTATCTGCTGGCCGCCGTGTTCATAGGGGAAGGGCGCGTTGATCCATCCCCCTTCGCCTGAAATTTTCATGTAATTTTTCACCGACGGATGGACCTTTATTTCGCCGTTGACGTATTGAGGCGGCTGGCGGTCCATTTCGGTAAAGAACGGATGCATATGGTCACTGGCGATGTTTTTCGCCGTTTCCAGGACCATGTCAAAGGTCTCCCTGCTGTGGTCGCTGAACAGGGCATATTGTGTCAACGAAGTGAGGTCATTCACTTCATACAGGTGGAATGCCAAATCTCTTTCACTGTAAAATTTTTCTGCCATGGTATTTCTCCTTTATTATGATGCGGTGGCATGTAGTGAACGGTCGCGACCGTTCACTACATGCCCCACGCCGGTTCACTACATGCCCCACGCCGGTTCACTACAGATCTGATTTCCCGATCAGCTCAATCGTGCTGCCTTCCGCAATTTTTACCAAATGAATTAAAAGGCTGAACCGCGGGTCTTTTGTCTGGCCGTGATAAAAGCGGTAATAAATCTGCTGCGCTATGACCGCGTACCTGAACAGGCCGAAGCAGTAATAGAAATCAAACGTGTCAACCGAGCGCCGGGTCAGGTCCGCCCAGAGCCGCACCTGCTCCTTGCGCGTCAGCATGCCTTCAATGTTCGTGGGCATCATGCGGATGAGCTGCATCGCCGGCGGATCGTCCTTTTCTATCCAGTAGGCCAGGGATGAGCCCAGGTCCATGAACGGGTCGCCGATGGTCGCCATTTCCCAGTCAAGGATGCCGATTATGTTGAGCGGGTCGGACGGGTCGAGCACGACGTTGTCGAATTTATAGTCATTGTGGATCAGGCAGGGCCGGTCCGTGTCGGGCGGCATTTTTTCCTGGAGCCACTCCATCACCTTTTCATAATCAGGCGCGTCCGGCGTTCTGGCGTCCCGGTAGCGCCTGCTCCATCCTTCAACCTGGCGTTTTACATAGCCTTCGGGTTTGCCGAAATCGCCGAACCCGGATTTTATGTAATCCAGGTTGTGGAGCTCGCTGAGCACGCGGATAAGGTTCTCGCTGATGGTGCGTGCCTGGGACGGGTTCAGGGTTATTTCAGGCGGAAGGTTCTTTCTGAAAATAATCCCCTTGATGCGTTCCATCACGTAAAAGGGGCAGTCCATGACGCCGTCACCTTCGCTGTAGACCAGCGGTTCCGGGCAGTACGGGAAATGGGGCTTGAGCGCGCTCAGCACGCGGTATTCCCGGGACATGTCATGCGCGGTTTTCGCCTTTTTGCCGAACGGGGGCCTGCGCAGGACCATTTCCCTGTTCCCGATCGTGATGAAATAGGTCAGGTTGGAATAGCCGCTGGGAAACTGCTTGACCGTGATATCGCCTGAGAGCCCGGGTATTGAGTCCATGAGAAATGTGCGGACTTTCGCGATATCGAGTTCTTCTCCTTCACGTATTGTTACGGGTTCATCCAGTGCAGACATGGGCAACTCCTTATCGTTCTTTATTTTTCATGATAAATGATTCGACGACCGCGATGATAAACGCGGCGTAGTCGTCGATATTGATTTTTCTCTGCGAAAATTTCCATCGCTTGAGATACCAGTCCTGCAACAGGGCCTTGATCGCGGACCCGGTGAGTTCCGGGTTGGCGATTGAAAAGACGTTTTCGTTTATTCCCTGTTCAAGAATATCGATATAGAATTTTTCGGTCCAGATCTCGCTTTCAACCGGGATGCGGCGGTCCTCCTTGCGCAGGTTTTTTGTTTCCATAAAGAAGAAGGCAAACCAGTAGCGCATGATCTCGCTCAAATACAGGTGGGCGCGCATGGCCATACGCAGCTTGCCGAGGGGGTCCGCGATATCTCTGGTGAACCGGAGCAGGATGTTCTGGACCGAGGTGTGTCCCTGTTCGTGTATCATGTGGAGCAGCTCGTCCTTGCTTGAGAAATATGAGTAGAGCGCTCCCATGCTCAGGCCGCTTTCGCTGCAGAGGTCTCGGAGGCTCATGGCCTTGAACCCTTTTTCATTGCTCAGCTTGAGCGTGGCAAGACAGATGGAGACGTAGTTTTTTACCGCCACGTCTTCCTTCTTTATTTTCATGAGGTCCCGGTTCGCGCGGTAGAAGTCACGGCAGATGTCTTCCAGCGAAACCATGACCAGGGCCTTGAATTCGTCAAAGGTTATGTCAGGGGACGCGCCGGTTTTATCCGGGATGTTATTGTTCATAGCGCTGCAGCACCCTTTTCGCCAGAGATGTCTTGTGCACTTCGTCCGCGCCGTCATAGATGCGGGCCGCGCGTTCATGCCTGAAAAAGTAGGCGATGATGGTGTCGTCGGTCATGCCGAGGCCGCCGTAGACCTGAAGCGCGCGGTCAACAACGTGCTGCATGGTGTTCGCGACCACGTACTTGATCATTGATACGTCGTCGCGCGCATCTTTGGGGCCGACCGTGTCGATGCGCCATGCCGCGTACAGGGTCATGAGTCGCGCGGCCTGTATTTCCGCTGCCGAGTCGGCGACCCACTGCTGCACGATCTGCCTGGTCGCCAGGGTTTTTCCGTTGGGGGCGATAAGCCGCTCGTTGGCGCGCTTGCACATCAGGTCGAATGACCTCTTGCAGATGCCCAGCCATCTCATGCAGTGGTGTATCCTTCCCGGGCCCAGGCGCTCCTGCGCGATCACGAATCCCATTCCCTCCTGGCCCAGGAGGTTTGACTGCGGCACCCGGCAGTTCTGGTACAGTATCTCGCCGTGGCTCGCGTAGCTGCTCCCCTCGTGGCCCATGACCGGGATGTTGCGCACCAGGTTGAACCCCGGGGTGTCGCAGGGAACGATTATCATGCTCGCCCTGAGGTAAACGGGCGCCTCGGGGTTGGTGATCGCCATGACGATGGCGAACTTTGACCCGTCAGCGGCTGTCGTGTACCACTTGTGCCCGTTGATAATGTAGTCGTTTCCGTCCTTGACCGCGGTGGTGTCCATCATCACCGGGTTTGATCCCGGAAGGTCGACTTCGGTCATGGAAAAACAGCTCCTGATTTCACCTTTGATCAGGGGCTTCAGGAGTTTTTCTTTCTGTTCATCCGTTCCGTGGAGGTGGAGAATTTCAATGTTGCCGGCATCAGGGGCCTGGCACCCGAACACGTAGTGGCCCAGGGGGCTTCTTCCCAGGGCTTCGGAGACCAGCCCGTGCTCGAGCATGGAAAGGCCCATGCCGCCGAGCTCCTGAGGATGGTTCGGCCCCCACAGCTCCATCTGTTTTACCATTCTGCGTTTTTCCTCAAGGACCGGTTCCATGTCCCGGAATTCCTTTTTGACGAATTCCGGCTCAAGGGGGATCAGCTCTTTGTCCACGAATTCATTGATAAGATCCAGTATGGTCTGCATTTTGTCGGATATGGTAAAATCCATTGAGTCCTCCTTCTGTGTTCTGTAGTTAAGATTTTATGCTGATATTGGGATGTTCTTTATCATAACCCCTTTACCGGGAGTTTGCAACTTCATCTATACGTGATCATGTTTTTCTCCGCGCACTGCTCGAGGTGGACATGTTCATTAAAAGTCGCCATCATCAGGCTTTGCGTTGTGCATTTGAACCGGGTGACCGAGCTGTTCACGATCTGCCAGGTCAGCTTCAGGGCCCCTTCATCGGAAAGGTCAAGGGCCCTTTTAACAAAAGCGCCGATGGTCCCGCCCGAGGTGAAAATGCCGACTTTTTTCCCCTTGCCGTGATTCACAAGGATCTCGTCGATCGAGCGGTTTACCCATGAGAGATAGTCGTTCCAGGAGGGGATGCCGGTGTCGGCATAGGCGCCGGTTATCCAGCGCTCCATGACCTTTTCAAACAGGAGCTGAAAGGATTTTTTTTCAGTGAAAATTTTATCAAGGTGTTCCTTCCACGAATCGTCTTCAGAAATAAGTTCGGGAACAATGGCGGTTAGTATTTTTTTTGAGTCGTACTCGTTTAAATCCGGCGTGCTGATGATCTCCGGCGCGGCGATTCCTCTTTTTTTAAGTTCTGAAAGGTATTCTTCGCAGGTCTCCCGGTGGCGGAGCATGGTCCCGGTATAAATAACATCGAATTCAGTGCCGGTTGCCAGCAGGTGCCCGGCAACTATTCTGGACTGGATCACTCCTTTTTCGGAAAGCTTGTCATAATCTCCTTTTCCAAAAGAGGCCTGCCCGTGTCTTATAAGAAAAAGTGTGCTCATGCCTGTTCATCTTCCTTCGTTTCGTGATGATAGTAAAATTAACGATAATATTGTCAATAAAAAAATCGAGCGCTCGCTATATTTTTCTTGACCTTTTTTATGGATATTGTTTAATTACGGTATGTTTGAACAGTGTTTACAGGAATGAATTTATTTTACCTATAGTGGAAAAAGTGATTGCTTAACTGATAGTCACTTAAAGAATCAATAACATTGTTATTGTAGTTATTTTTTTATTATGGAGCCTGTTATGTCGGTAAATCCTCTCCAGAAACTCATGAATCCCGGATCAATTGCAATTGTCGGCGCAGGGAACAATCCCATGAAAATGGGGACCATGCATGCCCTGAGCATTTTAAAAAACGGATACCAGGGGAAGCTGTACTGCGTCCATCCTAAAGAAGAAACCGTGCTCGGGACTCGGGCCTATAAAACCGTGGCCGATATCCCTGAAGTGCCGGATCTCGCGTTTATCGTGGTCCCGTCATCCCACCTTCCGTCCCTTATGGAGGACTTCGGGAAGAAAGGCACCAGGCACGCAGTGGTGATTACCGCCGGTTTTAAAGAGACCGGCGCCGACGGCAGACAGCAGGAGGAGCTGCTCAATTCGATCGCGGACAAATACGGCATACGCTTTATCGGGCCCAACTGTATGGGCATCATCAACAGCCAGATCTCGCTGAACACCACGGTCGCGCGGCTTGAAACATCCCCGGGCCTGCTGGGCCTTGCGTCCCAGAGCGGGACCTACGTGACCCAGGTCCTTCCCTATCTGAAGGAGCGGGGCATCCGCTTCAGCAAGGCGATCAGCGTGGGAAACGAGGCGAACATCAACATAATTGACGCGCTGGAATACCTGGGGGATGACGAAGACACCAGGGCCATATCCCTGTACATCGAGGGCATCCGCGACGTGCGCCGCTTTCTTGACGTGGCGCGAAAGATCACTCCCCGCAAGCCCGTGCTGGCCCAGTATATCGGCGGCACCGAGGCCGGGGCCCGCGCCGGCATGAGCCATACGGGCGCCCTGGCCGGCCCTGACCACCTGTACGAGGGCCTCTTCAGGCAGGCGGGCATCATCCGCGTCCATTCGGTCGAAGACCTCTACGGCCTCGGGTGGGCCCTCGCGACGCAGCCGCGCCTTAAGGGAAACCGCGTGGGCATCATTACCAATTCGGGCGGGCCGGGCTCCACGGTCGCCAACACCTGCGAGCTGGGAGGCATGACCATTCCCCGGTTCAGCGATGAACTTCAGGCGCGCCTGAAGCCGCTCATCCCCCCGCACGCGCCCGCGGGAAACCCGGTGGACCTGACCTTCAACCTTGAAATGAACATCATAACCGAGAAGATCCCCCGTGCGATCATGGAAAGCGGCGAGGTCGACGGCATCGTCCTTCACGGGGCCATGTCTTCGGGCTTTGTCAAGGCGATATACCTGCACATCAAGGAGCTGGCGGGCAACGCGCCGCTGGACCTGCTGCTGAAGACCATGGGCCCCAAGAGCTTCGATTACGCGCTGCTGCCCAGAGATCTGGGCGTCCCCATGACCGTTTCTTCGTGGTTCCAGGACCGCGACGATTACACCGAGGGATACCAGCTGAACGACGTGCCCACGTACGATTCGCCGGAAAAAGCGGCCAGGGCCATGGTGAGCCTTTACCAGTACAAGAAGATAAGCGAACGGGCGCCCTATGATCCGGCGGCGCTTCCCCGGGTCAACAGCGAGGCCGCGTCCATCATCGAAGAAGCGCGCAGACGGGGCCAGAAGGCGCTGGATGAATATTCAGCCAAACGGCTGCTCTCGCTGTACGGGATACCGGTGTGCGCCGAGCGCCTGGCCGCAAGCGCGGACGAGGCGCGCGCGGCAGCGGAAAGCCTGGGATATCCGGTCGCGGTAAAGGTGTGCGACCACTCGATCATGCATAAGACCGAAGGCGGCATGGTGTTTCTGAATGTCGGCGACGCCGAGGGCGTTGCGCGCGCGTTCTCCTCGATCAGGGAAAAGGCGGGCAGGGACGTTTCCGTGCTGGTCAGCTCCATGGTCTCCGGGCAGCGCGAGTTCCTCGCGGGGATCGTGCGCCAGAAGGGCTTTGCCCCGTGCGTCGTTTTCGGGCTTGGGGGCATCCTGACCGAGGCGCTCAACGACACCGCGTTCAGGGTCGCCCCGCTCACCCTTTCCGAGGCCGGCGAGATGCTGGATGATCTGCGCACCCGGAAGGTGCTCGGGGAATTCAGGAAGATGCCTCCCGTCAACAGGGACAAGACCGCCGGCCTCCTGCAGCGGCTGAGCTTCATCCCCCTGCTGCATCCCGAAATCGCCGAGATCGACATGAACCCGATCATGTACCGCGGCGCGGACCCGGTGGTGGTTGACGCGCTGATCGTGCTGGAGCAGTAATGAAGATACTGGTGTGCGTCAAAGAGGTCATTGACCCGGGCTCCCCTCTTTCCCTGGGCAGCGACGGCCTGATTGAGCACACCGGAAAGCTGACCTACAGAATGAACCGCTACGATGAATTTGCCCTTGAAGAAGCGGTCCTGATCAGGGAAAAAATACCGGGCACCGTGATCACCGCGGTAAGCGTGGGGCCGGCGCGGGTAAAGGAAACGTTGAGAAAGGCGCTCGGCAAGGGCGCGGACCATGCCTGCCATATCGTTCACGAATCATCCTTGTTTCTTCCTCCGCGGCAAACCGCCTCGCTCATCGCCGGTTTCGCGAAAGCGGGCGGCCATGACCTCATTCTTGCCGGGGTCATGGCCGAGGACGACCTGTACTGCCAGGTCGGCCCCCTGGTCGCGGCCATGCTGGGAATCCCGTTCGCGGTGTCTGTTGTTTCAGAGGAGCTTGATGCTGAAAAAGGGCGCGTCTGTGCAGAATGTGAAATTGAAGGCGGCCTGAAGGAGTCGGTGATGGTCACGCTTCCCTGCGTGCTCGCGGTCCAGTCAGGCATCAACCGTCCCCGGTACCCGTCGCTGTCAAACACGCTCCGCGCCAAGGCCCAGGAAATACCTGAAATTATCGCTCATGTCCAGGCCGGGCCCGGGTATGGGACGTCATCGCTTTCGTATCCCCCTGAAGCGGCAAAGGGGATGATGCTCACGGGTTCCCGGGACGACATGGCCTGTGAGCTTGCGGCAATGGTGCATGAAAAAGGGCTGCTCTGAAGATTGAGGAACCGGTGCCAATGGAACAGGTGTATAAAGAGATACTGCTTGCGGGAGAGACCCTGGAGAACCGGGTCGGCCCCTGTACGCGCGAGTTGTACGGCTTTGCCCGCGCCCTGGGCAGCGCTCCTGGCCGGGCTGCGCTCGTGCTCGCCGGGCAGGCGATCAGGGAGCAGGCTGAAAAGGCCGCGGCTGAAGGCGTGGATGTTTTCGCCGTGGAAGGGGAGGGGTTCCTGTATTATAATCCTCCGCTTCTGGCGCGCGAACTCAGCCGGATCGTGAAGCAGACCGGGGCCGGGTGCGTGTGCCTTCCCCACACCATGCACTCATGCGCGGCCGCCGCCCAAATTTCGGTCGCGCTCGGATGGCCCCTGATCACCGCTGTCGAAACGGTTGAGGCAAGCGAAGCAACGGTGCGCTTTTCCCGCTCGGCGTACAATGGAAAAATTGTCGAGCACATCGCCCTGGGAAGGGAAGAAAATTTTGTGTGCACGATCCAGGGCGGGTCGTTTTCCGATGACGGGGGCTATGCCTCGGGGAATGGCCGGGCGTACTGCCGTTCCTGCGATGGCGGGACTTCCGGTTTTTCGCCCCAGGGCATATCCGGCGCGGAAGAGTCGGGCGTCTCGCTGTCTGAAGCTGACGTTATCGTCGCAGCGGGAAGGGGCATCGGCGCTGAGGAGAACCTCGGCATCATATATGAAACGGCGCGTGTTTTCCCGAACAGCGCGGTGGGCGCCTCGCGCGTGGTCTGCGACAACGGGTGGCTGCCCTACGGCCACCAGGTGGGCATGACCGGGAAAACGGTTTCGCCGCGCCTGTACCTGGCCTGCGGGATATCCGGCTCGCAGCAGCACGTGGTCGGCATGAAAAACTCGCAGTTCATTGTTGCGGTCAATTCAGATCCTCAGGCGGCCATTTTTTCCGTGGCGCATGTGTGCGTCGTGGATGACCTTACCCTCTTTCTGCCGGTATTTGTTGCGAAGTGCCGGGAAGCGCGTGAGGCCGGCTGACGGAAGCGGGGCGCGCGCATGAATAAGCGGGTGATTCAGGGAAGCATCATCATCCGCCCGCCGGCGTCTTTTTTTAAGAAGAGTGCCGGGGCGGATGTGAAGAACGGTATTACGAATGGATTTATGTGCCTGAATTTTTACCAGGCATAGATAAGCCCGAGCGTAACGCCGAAATCTTTAGCGTTGAATTCATAGCCAACCTGTGAAATAACTTCAAGCTCTTCGGTCGCCATGCCGTTTACGCCGACCGCGATTTCACGGTCAGTGTCTTTCCAGGCGTCTTCGTCGGTAGGGGTCCAGCCGAACTGCATGAGAAACTCGATTTTTTCTTTGACCGGGAACATCGCTCCCACTGCCAGGGGGAAGGCATAGGATGAATCGTCATCCGACCGGTAATCGTAAGACCCTTCAAACCCGGCGAGAAGGTACGGCTGGAAACTCTGAAGGGCCATGCAGTTGAATTCCAGGTTCAGGCTCGCGGTGAACGCGTCAAATCCGGGATAGGAGAGATTTCCGTCACTGCTGTTCGCGTCAAAGGATATGCCCGGCATGATGTCAAAAGCGAATTTTTCCAGGTCAACCGCGGTCCAGAGAAAGCCAAGCCCGATTGAGCCGAGTTCGACTTCTTTGCCGAGTACCCAGACATCGGTCGTGACCAGGTAGCTGAAATTCTCGGTGATCCCGCCGCCCACGAGGAATTCCATGCCGCCGCCCACGCCTTCAGCTCCAAAGCCCATGCTTCCGTAAATTTCATAGTCCGTAAAAGCACCAACTGAAAAACATTCATTAGTGTCAACAGCCCATGCCGGGAATTGATGAGCTGAGCTGATGATAATACCAAAAAGAACCACTAAAAAGGCTTTTTTCATTATCAACACCTCATTTTTTTTGATATAATAATTATATTTTGATGCACGTAATTCTTGTTCTTGACAAATGTTACGAAAAAAATTTTTATAATATTTATTAAATATGTTATAGCTTTAAGGAGGCATCTTATGCATATGGCTGACGCCTTGATTTCTCCAGCAGTGGGAGGGACAATGATTGCCGCCACTGCAGGTCTTATCGGCTATTCATCGAAAAAATTGAATGAAGAAATGGATGACTCCAGGATCCCTCTGATGGGGGTAATGGGAGCGTTTATTTTTGCCGGGCAGATGATCAACTTCACTATTCCGGCCACCGGGTCAAGCGGCCACATCGGAGGAGGGATTCTGCTGGCAATTCTGCTGGGGCCTTATGCGGCCTTTCTCACCATCGCCTCGGTTCTGGTGGTCCAGGCGCTTTTTTTTGCCGATGGCGGACTGCTTGCCCTGGGCTGCAATATCTTTAACATGGGCTTTTTTCCCTGTTTCATCGTTTATCCGCTGGTATTTAAGAAAATAATGGGTTCGTCCTTTACAAAAGGAAGGCTTTTCGCGGCGACCACACTCTCCGCGATTCTGGGCCTGCAGCTCGGCGCTTTCTGCGTGGTGCTTCAGACCCTTGCGTCAGGAGTTTCAGAGCTGCCGTTCGCCACCTTTGTGCTGCTCATGCAGCCCATCCACCTGGCCATCGGGCTTGTGGAAGGGCTTGCCTCTGCAGCCGTCGTGCTGTTCATCTATAACATGCAGCCTGAAATCATCGACGGGTCGAAAGTGTCCGCAGGCGCGCCGTCATTCAAGAAGGTTCTTGTCTCCCTGGTGGTGCTTGCGGTAATCACCGGCGGGCTTTTCAGCTGGTTCGCGTCCGCGTTCCCTGACGGCCTTGAATGGTCCATGTTTAAAACCGCCGGGGTCGAGGAGCTTGAAAAACCGAAAAGCCCGATCTATGGAATTCTTGAGTCCATACAGGAAAAGACCGCTTTTCTGCCTGATTATGATTTCAAGGCCGAGCCCGAAGCAGGGCCCGCGGCCGCAGAAGAGCCTGCGGCAGCAGCAGCGGAAGAAGAGGCGTCATGGCCTGCTGTCAGCCCGGGGACTTCTGTTTCAGGAATTCTGGGAGGGGCATTCACGCTCATCATTGCCCTGCTTTTCGGTTTTGCCGTACGGAAAAGAAAAGTTGTTGATTCCTGATTGTATCGGCCTTTAAGGTGTTAACATCAGTGACTGATTCATAGAGCATCATGCCCCTCCCGTTACGGGAGGGGTTTTTATCTTGATGGCCGGTCACTGCCACTACGTCTGAGGAGTAAGCGTCATTTCCAGGATCGAATCAACGCTTTTCAATCTGGGCTACATGGACCTGCTGTCCTACCGGGAGACAGCCGTGCACCGGCTTGATCCCAGGGCAAAGCTCGTCACCACGCTTGTTTTTCTGGTCTGCGTTGTCTCGTTCCATAAGTACCAGCTGTTGAACCTTTTTCCCTATTTTCTTTTTCCCGTGTATCTTCTTTCTGCCGGCGATATTCCTTCTGGGTATATAATGAAAAAAGTCCTGGTCGTGTCCCCGTTTGCCCTGATGGTTGCGGTCTTCAACCCGGTTTTCGATACCGCGGTCATCACCCACATCGGCCCGTTGCCGGTAACCGGCGGCTGGGTGTCATTCTTCTCGATCATGGTGCGGTTCGCGCTCACCGTGGGAACGGTCCTGGCCCTTATCGCGTGTACGGGTTTTTACGGGATTTGTAATGCGCTGGGGCGGCTGGGTCTGCCCAGGGTCTTTGTGGTCCAGCTTCTGTTTCTGTACCGCTATATCTTTGTCCTGGTTGAAGAGACGGCGCGGATGCTGCGCGCCCGAGACCTGCGCTCGTTCAAAAACAGGGGCCGCGGGCTCAGGGTTTACGGGCCGCTGGCGGGCACGCTCCTGCTGCGTTCCATTGACCAGGCGCAGAAAATTCACCGCGCCATGGTGTGCCGGGGGTTTGACGGCAGCATCAGGATTTCCGGGGACTATCATTTCGGGTGGCGGGAATACGTTTTTATGGCACAGTGGATGGCGCTGTTCACCTGCTTCAGGCTGTGGAACGTGCCGCAGATAGCGGGAGATCTTTTCGCGAGGTTGTTTTCATGAGCCATCATATCATCAGGGCGGACGACGTCCACTACGCGTACCCGGACGGGTTCCAGGCGCTGAAAGGGGTGTCGTTTCTCATCACTCACGGCGAGTCGGTTGCCGTGGTGGGGGCGAACGGCGCGGGCAAGTCAACGCTTCTCATGCATCTTAACGGGCTGTTGCTGCCGTCGCGCGGCGCACTCAGGGTCGGGGATTACCCGGTCACCAAAGAGACCGTCCACCACATCAGGCGCACGGTCGGCATGGTGTTCCAGAATTCCGACGACCAGCTTTTCATGCCCACGGTGTATGATGATGTCGCCTTCGGCCCGCTGAACCTGGGGTTTCCTCATGACGAGATTAACGGTCGCGTGCAAACGACCCTGGAAACCGTGGGCGCGGCACACCTGATAAACCGTCCCACGCACCGTCTCTCGGGCGGTGAAAAACGGCGCGTCGCGATCGCGACCGTTCTGTCAATGACGCCCGATATCCTGATACTGGACGAACCGACATCCGACCTTGACCCCGGGGCCCGCCGCAGGCTTATTGAGCTTTTGAAAACATTCACCCACACGAAAATCATCGCCACGCATGACCTTGACATGGTGCTTGACCTGTGCGAGCGCACCATCATCATGAACGAGGGAAGAATCGTTGCTGACGGCAAATCCGTCGACCTCCTGCGCGACGAGGCCCTTCTGCAGAAGAGCAGCCTGGAGAAGCCCCTTCGCTTTCAGGGCTGCCCGGTGTGCGGAAAACGCAAAAAAAAGTGACCTTCTGCTATGCGAAATCGTCCGGGTCAGGGCCCAGGCGCCTGTTTTCATTGAGGCCGTCGATCTCTTTCATGTGATCATCTGACAGCGTGAAGTCAAAGACATCCGCGTTTTCAATAATGCGTTCGCGGCGGGTCGATCTGGGAATGACGATTATTTCGTGCTGCATAAGCCAGCGCAGGCATACCTGGGAAGGGGTTTTCCCGTAAACGCGCGCGAGCCGGGAGAGCAGGGGGATGTTCCCGGCGGCCCCTTTCATCAGCGGCCTCCATGCGACAATGCGGATTTCCCGTTCATGGCAGTAATCGATCAGGTCACGCTGATACAGCAGGGGATGGCATTCGATCTGGTTCACCGCGGGCCTGACCTCGCATGCCGCGAGCAGCGCCTCGCAGTGGGCCCTGGTGAAATTGCTCATGCCGATGGACCGTACCATCCCCCCGGCGCAGAGGTGTTCAAGCGCGCGCCAGGTATCGAGGTACCGGCCCCTGACCGGCCAGTGGACCAGGTACTGGTCGATGTATCCGCAGTCAAGGAGCTTCCGGCTCTGCTCGAACGCCTTCAGGGTCTGTGCGTATCCCTGGCTGGTGTTCCAGACTTTTGTGGTGATGAATACTTCTTTTCTGGGGACCCCGCTTTTTTTCAACGCCCGGCCGATCCCTGCCTCGTTGCCGTAGAGCTCCGCGGTGTCGATGCTCCGGTACCCGGCCTCAAGCGCCCACAGGACTGAGCGTTCAACATCTTTCCCGTCAGGGATCTGATAGGTCCCGAAACCGAGCCGCGGCATGGCAACGCCGTTGTTCAGGGTGATCGTGTATGCCGGATCGTTCTTCACGGGCAGGCCCCGGGTATCAGCGCGGCGCGCCTCAGTCCGCCGAGGTGGCGTGATGGGGCGGCACGCGGTCGAACCAGGGCTTTGCCTTTTCAAGCTGGGCCGCGAGCCGGAACAGGGTCTTTTCGTCCCCGTAGGGAGCGATGAACTGGATGCCGCAGGGCAGGCCTTCAGTGCTCCAGTACAGGGGCACCGACATCGCCGGCAGGCCGGTAAGATTCGCCAGCTGGGTGAATGGTGTCGGGGCCAGTGAATCAAAGGCAATATTTTCTATCATGTCTGTTTTTAAAAGCAGCTTTTCCAGGTTCAGTTTGTTGATCATGCCCAGCGCCGCTCTCTGGACCAGTGGCAGGTTTTTCTCACCGATTTTAAGGGGCGGTTCGGCTGCCGTGGGCGTCATGTATAAATCATACTTGCTGAAATAACGGCCCATCGTTCTGGACGCTCTGCTCCACTGGCGGATTGCTTTAACGAAGTCATTGGCGGAGTAGAGGTTTCCCAGCTTGGCGAGAAACATGGTCAGCAGTTCAACATCCCCGACCTTTGCCTTTCTTCCCAGGTACTGCGACAGGGCATCGACATCAGCGGCCATTTCACCGTAATACATCATGAAATAGCTCAGCGCCAGGGCCCGGCCGTCAACTTCGGGTTCGGCTTCCTCGACATGGTGCCCCAGGGACGCGAGCAGTACGGCCGTTTCCTCCACCGCGCGCACGCACTCATTGTGCACTTTCGTGCCCAGGGGCGATCTGGTGCTGAACCCGATAATCAGTTTTCCGGGGTCTTTTTTGGCTTCTTTCAGATACGGGGCCTCGGGCATGGGTATTTCGTAGATCGCCCCCTGGTCGGCCCCCATGATGCAGTCGAGCATTGCCGCACTGTCGCGCACCGACCGGGTAATGACGTGCTCGATCGCCGCGCCCTGCCAGATTTCACCGAACTCGGGACCGGCAGGCGTACGTCCCCGCGAGGGCTTCAGGCCGAAAAGGCCGCACCACCCCGCAGGGATGCGGATAGACCCGCCCCCGTCACCGCCGGAGGCCATGGGAAGAATGCCGCTCGCTATTGCCGCGGCCGAGCCGCCGCTCGAGCCTCCGGGCGTGTGGTTGAGGTTCCAGGGATTGCGCGTCGGCCCGAAGAGTTCCGGCTCGGTTACACCTTTGAGCCCGAATTCCGGGGTGTTGGTTTTGCCGAGAATGACCAGCCCGCTTTTTTTAAAGCGCCTGACCAGCTCGCTGTCATAGTCGGGAACGAAAGACCGGTAGCCCCTGCACCCTGATCTCAGGGGCTCGCCTTCACAGGCAGCGAGCAGGTCTTTCAGTAAAAAAGGGACCCCTGAAAATGGGCCGCGGGGGATGGTGTCTTTTATGGTCTCTCTTGCACGGTCGTACATGGTATGAATGACCGCGTTGATTTTCGGGTTCACTTTTTCAATTCTGGCGATCGCTGTCTCGCAGACCTCGCGGGCGGAGACCTGTTTCTGCTGTATCAATTTAGCCAGTCCAAGAGCATCATACTGGTCGTATTCAATAAATTTTTTCATTGCGCTCCCTCCGCTTAAAAGAGATGGCACCGGGGACCCGGGGAAACCGGACGAACACCTATACTACCAGATAACGCTTCATCGTTCAACTGATTAATTACAGGGCTTTCATCGTGGATATCACTTTTTCGCCAGGATAAGCTTCCAGGCCGGTTCGGTCAGTTTTTCAACTTTTATATCGCTGAATCCGGCCTTTTCAAGCCAGGACACATACTGTTTTTTCGTGTAAATATCGCCCTGTTCGCTCTGGGTGATCATGTGCAGGGCGACCCGCGCGGCTCCCGGGGTCTGGCCCCGGATGTTGTCGAAGATAACGATGCATCCCCCTTTTTTCAGCTCATCAAAGCACAGGGAAATCATTTTCTCATTGTTTTTCGGAGATTGCCCGTGGCAGATGTTGCCCAGAAACGCGATATCAAAGGGCCCCCCGGGCAGGGACTCGGTAGCGTCCCCTTCGGCAATTGTAATGTTTTTGATTTTTGAAAGCTCGCTTTTCATGACCGCCATGGATACCGGAAGGTCGTAGACCGTTGTTTTCAGGCCCCGGCGCGCGAACTCCTTTGCCATGGTCCCCGGCGCGCCGCCGATATCTGCAGCGGATTTTGCTCCGGGGCAGTAGTCAAGGCATTTGCCCACGATCTCGGGCGCGAGCTTTTTCTTCCAGGGCGAATCCATGCCTCTGATAAAATCGTCCATGGACAGGTTTTTGTAGGTCTTTTTGTCGGGCTTGCCTTTTTTTAGCACATGGGGAAGGCTTTTCCAGGGATCGATCAGGTACAGGAGAAATTGCCAGAAGTCCCCCTCGTAGCGCTCCCCTTTTTTGTTCACCAGGCGTTCATACACCTCGTCCGTGACGCGGTAGTAGTCGTCGACTTTTTCAAGGTATCGCATTTCGGCAAGGGCCTCGAGCAGGACCGTCGTGGTGCGCTGGTCAAAGCCGAGCCGCTGCGCGAGGCCGGCGGCAGTGTCGTTTCTCTTGTAGAGCTCCCTGAATATTTCGGTTTTATGCGCATGCCCGACAAAGATCAATTCTTCAAGGGCTTCCTGCAGTTTTCGTATGTCCATGGTGTTCTCCCGCTCGTGGTATTGGTCATGACATGGTGCAGGGAACGCGCTGATAATCAAGAATAATTCAGGCCTGATGCGGAGAAAACCGTTCAAGGGCGCGGCATCGCAGAGTATAAAAGGCCGGTTTACGTCATTATTTTTGCCTTCTGCTCAAGAAGATTATTGATTAATTTTGTTTCATGGTTTAGAGAGGATGTCAGGAGGACGAGCCGTGTCAGTATTTCACCTGCCCACAAAAATAATTTACGGCCCGTCAGCGGTAACGGACGGGGCCCGCGAGCTTGCCGCCCTGGGCACAAAGGCCTTTGTGGTGACCGGGCGCTCATCGGCAAAGACTTCGGGGGCGCTGGGGGATGTTGTTTCCGCGCTTGAACAGGCCGGCACGGCCTGGGCCCTGCACGACCGGATACGGGAGAACCCCACAGCGGAAATGGTGAACGCCGCGGCCGACGATTTCCGCGAATCAGGTGCCGACTTTGTCGTGGGCATCGGCGGGGGAAGCCCCATGGACGCGGCAAAGGCCGTGGCCGCGATCGCGGCGAGCGACCTGACCGGCACCCTGTTTTTCGAGCCGGATCTGGTGCGCGACGCGTATCCCGTGGCGTGCGTGCCCATCACCGCGGGCACGGGCTCCGAGGTGACCCAGCACAGCGTGATCACCGACCCGGCAAGCGGGAAGAAAGGGGGCTTCGGCATCCCGGCCATGTTTCCCCGGGTGTCTTTCATCGATTACCGGTACACGCTGACCATGCCCGCGGCGCTTACCCGTGACACGGCAATGGACGCGCTGAGCCATCTCCTGGAAGGGATGTATTCGACCAGAAGGACCGCGGTCGCACGCCCCTTTATCTTCAGCGGCGTGAAGATGATCTATGAGAACCTGAAGCCCTGCCTCGCCGAACCGGGGAACCTCGCGTGCAGGGAAAAGCTCATGCTTGCCTCTCTGTACGGCGGCATGGCCATAGCCCAGACCGGCACCACGCTCCAGCACGCCCTGGGTTATCCCATGACCACCTTTATGGGCCTGTCCCACGGGCTCACCAACGCCCTGTTTTTAAAAGAGATCATGGACCTGTACTGGCCGGTATGCGGCAGTGAACTGTCAGAGCTTTTCAGCTCCCTGGGCGTTTCCAGAAACGGGTTTTACGCATGGATCGATTCGTTCGAGCTTGCCAGGGGCGTGTCCATCCCGGCAGATATTGTTGAAGGATTTGTTGACCGGGTGATGGAGGCCCGCAACATCGCGATCACCCCGGTTCCTGTCACCAGGGAAATCGTTTTTTCATTGTATAAAAAGCTGTGCTGATGGCGAAAGAAAAACGGCCTTGAATTTTTTCAAAGCCGTATTATCGCATGCACAGAATAACAATTATTTAACGAGTTTATTTCTTTCCGTACCCGATCTTTTTGAGATGCCCTTCGATCTCGGTGAGTACCGCCGGGTCATCGATGGTTGAGGGCGCCTTGAACTCCTTGCCGTCCGCAATCTGGCGCATGGTCCCGCGCAGGATCTTTCCTGACCGGGTCTTGGGCAGGCGCTCGACGATCAGGGCCTGCTTGAACGCCGCCACCGCGCCGATCTGGTCGCGGATCATCTGCACCAGCTCTTTGAGTATTTCATCCTTGTCGCGCGACACGCCGGCTTTAAGCACGACAAACCCGAGCGGAAGCTGTCCCTTGAAGTCGTCCGCGGCCCCGATGACCGCGCACTCGGCAACGTCCCTGTGCGTGGAAATGACCTCTTCCATGGCGCCGGTCGAGAGCCGGTGCCCGGCAACGTTGATGACGTCGTCAACGCGGCCCATTATGTACAGGTAGCCGTCCTCATCCACGTACCCGCCGTCGCCCGTGAAATAAAACCCGGGGTACAGGTCGGTGTATGACTCCTTGAATTTCTGGTCGTTCTGCCACAGCGTGGGGAGCGTTCCCGGAGGCAGGGGCAGCTTGATCGCCACGAGCCCTTCCTGGCCCCTGGGGAGCTCCCTGCCTTCGTCGCTGATGATCATGACCTGGTAGCCGGGAACCGCCTTGGTCGGGGAGCCAGCCTTGACCGGGAATTCTTCGATCCCCCTGCAGTTCGCGGCAATGGCCCAGCCGGTCTCGGTCTGCCACCAGTGGTCGATTACGGGCCGCTTGATCAGTTCCCTGGCCCAGTGGTACGTATCAGGGTCGAGGCGTTCTCCCGCGAGGTACAGCGCCTCGAATTTTGACAGGTCGTATTTCTTGAAATGGTCGCCGTTGGGGTCTTCCTTCTTTATCGCCCTGAATGCCGTCGGCGCGGTGAAAAGCACGCGCACGCCGTACTGCGAAATCACCCTCCAGAACGCGCCCGGGTCGGGAGTGCCGACCGGCTTGCCCTCGTACATGACCGTGGTGCATCCGTACAGGAGCGGCGCGTAAACGATATAGGAGTGGCCAACGACCCAGCCGACATCCGAGGCGGCCCAGAAAACGTCACCGGGCTCGACTTTGTAAATGTTCTTCATGCTCCACTTCATGGCGACCGCGTGCCCGCCGTTGTCGCGGACAACGCCCTTGGGCATGCCCGTTGTTCCCGACGTATAAAGGATGTACAGCGGGTCGGTCGCCTTGACCATTACGCAGGGAGCGGCGTCCGATTTCGCGGCGAGCTCTTCCCAGTCATGGTCGCGGCCGCTGATCATCGGAGCGCTGACCTGCTTGCGCTGGAAGATCACGCATTTTTCCGGCTTGTTCTTCGCGAGCTCAATGGCCTTGTCAAGCAGGGGTTTGTAGTCTATGACTTTTTTCCCTTCGATCCCGCATGAGGCGGAAACGATGACTTTCGGTTTTGCGTCATCGATGCGGATGGCGAGCTCATTGGAAGCGAACCCTCCGAACACGACAGAATGAATGGCGCCGATGCGCGCGCACGCGAGCATGGCAACGGTCGCCTGGGGGATCATGGGCATGTAAATGATCACGCGGTCTCCCCTGGTGACGCCCAGTGACCGCAGCCCGCCGGCGAATTTCGATACCTGTTCCAGGAGCTGGTTGTAGGTGATCTTTTCACTGGTATCGGTCATGGGGCTGTCGTAAATTATCGCGGCCTGTTCCCCGCGTCCGTTTTCTACATGAACGTCAACAGCGTTATAGCAGGTGTTCATTTCCCCGTCGGGGAACCAGCGGTAGAACGGCTGGTTGGAACTGTCCAGCACGGTGGTGTATTTTTTGTGCCAGGCGATGTCCTGCCCTGCGTCGCCCCAGAATTTATCCGGGTTTTTGATCGATTCATCATAAGCGGTTTGGTATTTTCCCATTGTAACCTCCAATAGTGTAATCAGGACAATTCCCTGAGTTAGGTGCGCGGTGTGATGTTATTTGTCGAGAATGACTTTGAATTTATATTTGTTTTCCACGAAATGCGTCCACACGACTTCTATGGGTGACCCTTCCGAATCGGACACGGACGTTTTTACGGTCAGCACCGGGTCCAGGTTGCTGATGCCCAGAATGTCCGCGATCTCCTGGTTCGCCCTGGTTATTTCGACCTCGTGCTTGATCGTGCCCAGGCTCAGGCCCACGACCTGTTCAAGGGTCTCGAGCATGGTCATCGCCTCAAGGTGTTCTTTTTCAATCGGCCCGCCGTAAGCGGGAAGCAGGTAGTTGATCGTGTAGCTCATGGGCTCGTCATTGGCAAGGCGCAGGCGCGTGAATTTTATTATCTCCGCCCCTGGTGCGATTCCCAGCTCATCGGCGATGATCCCGGGCGCGGGAATTTTTTCCCTGGAGAGCATGCGTGCCACGGTCTTCTGGGTAATCTTGAATATTTCGCGGTTTATTCCGGAGAGCTTTTCTTTTTTGTAATGGGCCGCTTTTTCGGTCCAGAACGTGCCTTTGCCCTGTTTGCGGTAAAGCAGGCCCTTGTACAGCAGGTGGTCCAGGGCCTTGCGCACCGTGGTCCTGCTCACGGTGAACACGTCTCGCAGCTGTTCCTCCGTGGGCAGAGTCTCCTCGGGCGAAAGCTCCCCCTGTTCAAGCATCATGAGCAGGTAGTCCGCGATCTGGTAATGGAGCGGGACCGGGCTGTTTTCAAGGTTGATCTTTTTCATTATTGTTTCTATGCGGTTTGCGTATTAACCCATTGTATCAACAATGATACAAATATTTTATTGTCTGTTGTGTCAATAATAAAAGTCAGGATTGTGAGGTAAAAATGATATGAAAGTAGGAGGGGCACGCATATAAAGTGGAAAATTTCTATTTTCGGCGGCGAAGATTCCCGGTACCAAAAAATTTTTTGTTGACTCAACCATAAATATGACCATATATGATCTTATGAAGACCATAAACATATCTACATTGAAAGCAAAAGCCAGCTCAACGTTCAGGGAAGTCCGTAAAGGCGCTTCGTTCATCGTTGTGTCACATGACATACCTATAGCCGAGATTATTCCATATAAAGATGCGGATATTATTATTAAAAATCCTACAAGAAAATTCAAAATGTCAAAATCCAGTCTAAAAATAACAAATGATCCCGTTAAGTATTTATTGGAAGATAGAGATTCAAGATGATCTGCTACATAGATTCATCCGTAGTTCTGCGAAACATTCTTGGTTCTGACGGAGCTTATAATGATTTTAGTCAATTTAAAAAAGTCGGCTCAAGTGAAATATTATCAATCGAGTGCAACAGGGTTCTCGACAGATACAGACTTGAAAAGATACTGAGCGATGAACAGATTTCAAAGGCTAAATTTGAATTAAACCAGACAATAGAGGGATTGTATTTTATTGAAATCAGCGAGAAAATAAAACAAAGAGCGGCATCGGCGTTCCCAACCATTATCGGAACATTGGATGCTATTCATCTGTCATCAGCAATACTCTGGAGAGAAACTGAAAAGACCGAAAAAATGTTTATAGCCACTCATGATAAACAAATGACCGCATGTGCAATTGCGCTGAATTTCACCATAATCGGGAATTAACTGTAGTATCAGATTATTTTATAATTTTAAAAAAGCCTTGCATCCGGGGCTTTTTTTGTCAATAGTTACCCATTCGGGTTGGATGAAATTGTTCTGATGCTTCGACTGCGGTTGGTGAGCCTGTCGAACCACAGCACAGGTAAAATGGATTGTGTCCCGTGCAACGGATTTCGGTGGAGGAAATTCCTAGATATCAAAATAATGAAGATTCCGGGCATGAGGACTCCTGCCACAGAAAGCGACCACACCCCCACTATATCTAGCAGCAGAAGTTAATTTTATTTCCTCACTGTATTAAAGTTCATCCTTTCACAACAAAAAAAATATCTGGTATCCGTTTTCACTCTTCTTGTTATTCCATTTTTTCTTTAAGCATAATACTTTCCTAAAAATTTGGATTTTATCTGATGCGTCTATATGTTTAAAATGAGGGAGTTATATAAGTACTCAACTCAAGCGATTTTTAAAGAGAAAGTGCCAAAAAGGATCGATCAATACAAGGGGTAAAACTATGCCCAATTTTCGTCCCAATATACCGATCATGAAACCAAAAGGTGATACCTTTTAATTTCTCTAAATATCAGAATATACTGCAAGGGGGTTCCAATGAAGATTCTTGTTACCGGTGCTAACGGTCATATCGGCTCCCATACTGTCCGGTTCTTACTAAAAGACGGTCATAAGGTTGTGGCTTTTGTCAGGGAGGGGGCCGATGTAAGGTCGCTGGAAGGCCTGGAGATTGAATTCAGAATGGGTGATATCAGGGACAGCTCTGCGGTTGAGTCTGCTGTTAAAGGATGTAATGTCGTTGTTCACCATGCCGCAGTGTATAAATTCTGGGAGAAAAATCATTCTGATATTATTGAACCAGCGATAAGAGGGGCGGAGAATATTTTCAACGCAGCGAAAAAGGCGGGGGTAAAACGTATCGTTTATACCAGTTCCGCAGCTGCAGTTGGCCTGAATGACGGTCCCGAATGCAGAACTTCGGACGATTGGAATGACGACGCGAAAAACCCATACTACGTGGCAAAAACTGAAAGCGAAAAAACAGCCTGGAAAATAGCGAAAGAAACCGGGGTTGAGATGGTGGTAATATGCCCGTGTGTTGTACTGGGTCCCCAGGATTACCGCATAACACCATCTACTGAAATCATTAACTCTATGGCGAACAGGAGGCTCCCCCACATGCTGATCTTCAAAGGGGGATACAATATTGTTGATGTCCGCGACGTCGCCTATGTTCACGCCCGGGCGGTTGACATGAAGGGGATTGTCGGACAGAGATTCATTGTTGGTTCCGAAAATCTCTCTATCAGGGATATCGGGAAACTGGTAAAGAAATTTACTGGTACAACCAGTCTGTATCTTCCCCTGCCGCGGTTCCTGTTTCTGTTCAGTATGGGATTTCTTGAAATCATTGCAAAGCTCTTAGGACTCAAACCACTGGTGCCCACAGACCTGGTTTATCAGCATGTAAACCGGTGGAGCTGGTATGAATCCGGGAAGACCAATTCAACCTTCGGGCTCCGGCCGCGGGGTGCGGAACAAATCGTGGAAGACTGTATCTCATGGCTTGACGAACAGGGGAGATTAAAGCCATCGGTATCCAGGCGGCGGGCTAAACTAATGGCCGCGAGTGTTCCGGGTTAAGAACCTGTTTGTGGGGCGGATTTTTCTGTGAAAAGAAAGGGGGTACCGTAATGAGATATCAGGATCCCCTGTTCATCATCTTCCCCGATAATTTTTAAAGCAGGGTTAAAAGCATGAAACGGTCATGTAAAGCAGCGCTATTTATATTTTTTACGGCATTCCTGTTCAACGCATGCACGCACGACAGAAGTAGTTCGGGATCTTCTACATCCCCTGTGGCGAAACGAATAAACGGGGATACCGCGGGCTACTATGAATATGCAGATATCGCCTTCAACGGCGATGGATCAAAGGGGCTTGCGGTGTGGCAGGCATTCAACGGTATTAATTATCAAGCAATGTATTCATTTTACTCAGGGGGCTCGTGGTCTGAAAACAAAATAATAAACGGTGAAATCAGTTCACCCCGCGTGGAGAGCAATGGCTCGGATTTCATGATGGTCTATTTAAGGGGTCGGGGCATCTACGCCCGCCCCTTTAATGGCGACACACTGGGGGCCGAGACCCTGCTGCAATCACTGGAAGGCGTTTCAACGCTTATGAGCCCTGACATCCTTTCAAACGGCGGCGACTACTGCGTGTTCTGGGCGCAGGAACACCGCAGCCATGATGGTCAAATGAGGCCCTATGCCTGTGTCCACAGCTGGGAGCCTCCGGCATGGAGCAAGGCAACCCTCATTGAGCCCGGCAACGGAACTGTAGCCTACATGTGCGGCGCCTCAAACGAGACCGGGTACTGCATCGCATGGATTTTTCACGGTGGAGGCCCTTCTTGCATCCACGCCAATATCCATGACGGATCGGCATGGGGCGCCAATGCATCCCTTGTCAATTCAAGTGCTGCATCTGTTGATTTTCCGGCCATAGCTTCAGATAACAGCGGCTACTGCATCGCGTGGCGGATGAATGACGGCAGCCATCAGTCCATATATGCCAGCTTCTACAACGGTTCAACGTGGAGCGCGGAAACCACGGTTGAGTCGGCTTCGCAAGACGCCTGGTATCCCACCATCGCATCGAACGGGACCGGTTACTGCGTCGCATGGAGCCAGTACGGAGGATCGAGCAACAGCCTGCATGCGAGCGTTCACAACGGCCTGTCTTGGGGCGACGCAGCTACAATTATTGAAGCAGTTTCGGATGACGACCACCTGTGCCAAACCATGGGTTCAAACGGCGACGGCTACTTGATTTCATGGACAATACAAGAGGAAGATCAGCTAAGCCTGTATGCGAACATGTCCACTGCGCTGGCAGAGGCATGGAACGGCCCTGTTCTCGTCAAAAGCGGAATAGAAACGAGTACATATGCTTCAATCACGAATAAACATGGAGATTACGCGCTCATCTGGAACCAGAAGGACGAGCTGGGGAACAGTAATATATTTACAGGTGTTTATTCAGGCAGCGGCTGGGGTTCTGAGGAGGCAATTGTGGATGCGCAAATTAAAGGAATGGCAGCGCAGCCGTGCCTGACCACCAACAACAGCGGAACGGCTATGGCAGTCTGGAACCAGTATCACAGTGGCCGATGGAACATGTACGCCTGCACCGGTAACGACGGGTCCTGGGGTCTTCCCTTCAATCTCGCTGAAAACATCTACAGGTCTGCCAGTTCTCAGGCAGTGGCGACCACCGGCTCTGACTTTATGGCGGTCTATTCAATAAACGCTGACGTCTACGCCCGTTTCTATAACGGAGAAACCTGGGAAGATGAAACGAAGCTGTTTATCGCCCCCTATTCGACTGGTATCGAAGCCTCGATTGCCTCGAACGGGTCCGGGTACTGCGCCGCATGGCTGCAGTGGGATTCGGACTGGTACATATATTGCTCTGTTTACAACGGCACCACATGGGTCTCTTCCCCTGTCGAATCAATCACCGGTTACACCTCTGGCCCCCTGGTGTGCTCAAACGGCGAGGGCTATTGCGTGATATGGCGTCAGCTCGACGGCATTCATGCAGTCATATACGACAAGGGCTCATGGGAGGGCTGCAGCACTGTGCTTGATCCAGGCCTGGGGAGCGAATTCATGACCCATGCGATCGCGTCAAATGGAACGGGTTACGGCGTGGTGTGGACAGAGGTTGACGGTTTCGATCAAAACATCTATTGCAGTATTCATGACGGTTCTGCGTGGGGAGAACCGATGCTGATTGAACCGGGCCTTGAAGAAGCTGAAAACCCATCCATTGCATCGGATGGTGCCGGCTACTGTGTGGTATGGCAGCAGCATGAAAACGGCTTTTCCAATATATTTTCCAGCATGTACAACGTGCTTGAATGGAGCGGTGAAACGATAATCGACGCGGGAGTTGGAGACTCGACATGCCCCTTTGTTGCATCGACTGGCGCGGGATATGGCGCGGTCTGGATACAGGTTGACGACGCCTGCCCCAGCGTTTTCGCCTCTATCCATAACGGCGATGAATGGCAAACTCCGTTTATCCTTGAAAATATCGATATACCGGTGCAGGACCCGGCCATATTCTCCAGAAACGGCGGATACTCGGCCATCTGGCTGCAGGCCGATCCCGATAACATGGAACACATGAATGAAGTCTGGGGCATTCAGGGATTCTTTTCCCATTACCGGTGATGGCTAAATTTTAAAAAAGCCTTGCATCCGTGGCTTTTTTTGTCAATAGTTACCCATTCGGGTTAGATGAAATTGTTCTGATGCTTCGACTGCGGTTGGTGAGCCTGTCGAACCACAGCACAGGTAAAATGCATTGTGTCCCGTGCAACGGGTTTCGGCGGAGGAAATTCCTATATATTAATATGTAGAGGGTGCGTTATGGATTTTAAGAAAATCGGCTCTTCAGCCTATAATATCGTGCTTCTGGGAAGAACGTTCCTCTTGATAATTACAGGAAGCATCGGTGTGCATATCATGGTTATGTTTGTTGATTACTATACAGTAAAAAAACCAATGTACATAAATTTTCAGGATGACTTTCTTGGAAGTTCTTTTGCAATGCCCATGCTTCCATCGATTGCGGCGTATACTGTTTTTTGCGTGGCAACCTGGGTCATCTGGAAGAAAATGAAAAAAGCGCTGATACGCGCCACTGCTATTGAAGTCAGCCTCGCGCAGGAGCAATCCGCTGTAAAAACAATGCAGCACATAACCGGCCTTGTTGCAGAGCACATTACTCAGAGCAACGCGGAAATACTAAACTGGATACACAGCAAGAAACAAAAGGGGGAAAAAGCGCCCAGGACTGTCGAAACCGCTGCCAATAATATCGCCCGTGTGTTAAAAAATTTAAGCGATGTAGCCTTTATTTTGCCCTATGAGTCAGGCCCTCTGAATGAAAGGCTTAAAGATATCGAAACACTGCTTGAAAAGGGGGAGGAACATAATGAAATATAAGCGCCTTTTTACCAGGGGAAAAATCGGTATAGTAGAAATAGCGAAACGGATTGTGCTGCCGCCGTTTGAGGTGGGAATGGCTAATTTTGACGGTACGCCGTCTGAGCAGCTCATAAATTATTATGAAGAGAGAGCGAAAAACGGACCGGGTCTTCTCATCACCGGAATAACCCGCGTGAACGATCTCCATGGAGCTACACTGCCCCGCCAGCTTTCACTATCATCTGATCAGTCAGGGGAAATGGTTAATTAAGTATAATGATCTTTATTTAAGCTGTTATCTTTGCAGGGATGATATTCCGGCCGCTACTAGAAACCGGAACCGCTTCGATCTTCTGTCAGGATCAAATTTTAAAAAAGCCTTGCATCCGTGGCTTTTTTTGTCAATAGTTACCCATTCTGGTTAGATGAAATTGTTCTGATGCTTCGACTGCGGTTGGTGAGCCTGTCGAACCACAGCACAAGTAAAATGGATTGTGTCCCGTGCAACGGGTCGCATCAAAGTGATTCCCTAAATATCAAATCTATTGATTTAATATGTAATCTTTTTGTTGACACCACTCTTTATTTTGCATTATACTGAAAGTATAAATTTTTCTGAATGGAATAAAATATGATTAATATTAAAGAAAAATATATTGTTGATACAAAGGGGAACACCACAAACGTGATCCTCTCCAAAAAAGACTACGACCGTCTTGTTGAGTACATTCAGGAACTTGAAGATGTCACTGCCTATGACAGGGCAAAGGCTGGCCAGAAGGGTACCGCCTCATGGAAAAAGGTCAAAAGGCAGCATGTATGAAATTCTCCTTTCCTCTGCCGCAGTTCAGGATTACAAAAAAATCCCTGACAGTGAGCTTGATAAAATAAACAGAGCGATTGACCAGCTTGAAAAGAACCCCCGGCCTCAAGGATACAAAAAGCTTCAGGGGAGAAACGCCTACCGGGTCAGGGCAGGCAACTACAGAATTATCTACGAAATCAAAGACAAAGAACTCATCATACTTGTCATCCGCATACGACACAGATCTAATGTGTATAAATTTTAAAAAAAGCTTTGAACACTAGACAATTCCTGGTTAATCAATTGTGTTGCCTGCACTTCGACGGGCTCAGTGACCAACTGGTTCGGATGCTTCGACTGCGGTTGGCGAGCCTGTCGAACCACAGCACAGGTAAAATGCATTGTGTCCCGTGCAACGGGCTTCGGTGGAGGAAATTCTAAGTGTCATATCTTAATTACCAGCTTAAGCGGCAGTAATTATCAACCCTTCCCGTCTCGCGATTTCAATTATTGTTGTGAAATCATCTTCTTCCCATTGCCTGACTCCGCAGGGAACCGGCTCTATACGGCTGTCAATTATAGCCGCGGTTTTCCACAGGATATTAATATCGTCCCGGTTTTTCATATCATCAAAACGTGGTGAAATTATCAGGAGATCAATATCGCTGAATTTATCATGAGTGCCATTTACATATGAACCGAACAGCACAGCCTGTTCAACGGGAATTGATTTTTTTTCCAGTTCTTCGATGTACCGAACTACCGTTTTTCTAATTGACTCATCAGACACTTTCTTATCTCCGAAATTGTATTCATGTATTCATTAAGAATGTCGGCCGTAATTTGAGGTGTTGATGGTGAAGGATATCTTCCCTCAAGATTAAAGGCATTCATTTCAGCAAGAAAACCTATGTGCTCTTCAGATAATACAATGCCAGACAGTTCCGACAGGCGCACAAGATTGTGAATTCTCGGCGCGATGTCACCTGTGTTGCGGCAAACGTGGGCCTTGAGAATTTTTTCTAAAGACAAATGAGCAAAAAAAAGGGTATGACGTGATCTTCCCAGTTTTTGAAGATCAATGGAAACCGCCCAATCCTCTTCTGAACCTTCAATCCAGTAGGCTATGTGTTTTTCAATATTAACCATATTTATGAAATGGTTCATAATTTGTTAATTGTCAATTAGAAAAATACATCAGACCATTGAGAAATACCGGTAAGACAAATTGCAATTCTTCTCCACTGACACACACGAGCGCGTCTCAACGATTAAATTTTAATAAGGGCTTGCGCATATGATAATTACTGGTTACTTAGATATTCCAGGGAATAATTCTGCAGCGCATGGTCCCATCCCCTGGCCGGTATGGCATGCTACTGCTGAATGCCTGTTTGAGCAGGTTCTCGTCACGTATAATTGTAATTACGGTGTTTCAATAAAAAATAGTGGGCCATATATTACGGGGGAATGACAGCCAAATAAAGAATAAATTATTATTTATGCATTTCATGTGCCGATTTTTACACTTCGTGACGCCAGGTCTTGATTTTTTATGAGAAAAAGTCTAATGTTTGTAAGTTTGTGGCTGGTTCAGGGCGCTGGCATAACTAACAGGTTTTAATTTAAGGGGATAAATTTCATGACTTATATTCACAGAAACTCCTGTTTCAGCGGAATAATGATAATACTTTCTGCTTTTTTTATTCTCTCAATTTCTGGATGTTCAACAGTCAAATTCTACAAAGACGGCACAAAATACTGCGGGGAGCAGAAAGACGAGATGCGCCATGGTATCGGGATCATGAATTATAATGACGGCACCGTATACCGCGGTTCCTGGAAACAGGATAAAAGAGAGGGGAAGGGGACCCTCTACTACGCAAACAGTACGGTAAAATACAAGGGTTCATGGAAAAATGATCATGAGCACGGTAGAGGCACATGGCGCGGCCTCAAGGGCGAAACATATTCAGGCCAGTGGGAAGAAGGTCTCCGTCACGGCACGGGCACAATGAAGGAAGAAAAGGGAAAGTATAAAGGACAATGGGACAAAGGTAAAAAACAGGGTCAGGGAGAATACCGGTTCGCTAACGGGGACCGGTATACCGGAAGTTTCAAAAATGATGAAATTTCGGGCAAGGGGACCATGGTCTATAAGGGAGGTCTTTCCTATGCCGGGGACTGGTCAGGAGGTCTCCGCAACGGAAAGGGTGTTCTAACTATAAAAAGTAAAAAATTCAGCACCTGTAGTTATACAGGAGAATGGCAAAAGGGCAGGTTGAAAGAAGGGGCAGCGATAGCCGGAAAATGTGATAATGGCACCGGCCTGTATCTTTACAGCGACTGTTCCTACTATGAAGGCGGTTTCAGTAATGGCAAACCCGAGGGCCCTGGCACCCTTTACGGCCCGGGCGGCAGGATGAAATACAGCGGCACCTGGCACAAAGGCTCTGAGCACGGTGAAGGCATGGCCTTTGAATATAAGGAAACCCTGGAATATAACGGACAGTGGGATATGGGCCAGCGGCACGGCCCAGGCTCGGCGCGGTATGAGACAGGCCTTTATAAGGGTGAGTGGAAGAAGGATAAACGTCACGGAAAGGGCGTGCTCTATTACGCTGATGGAAAGAAAAAGGCCTATGAGGGAGAGTGGGCCAATGGACAGGAAAACGGCAAAGGCATACGCTATGGTCTTAACGGAGAGAGTATATCCGGTGTTTTTAAAAACGGGCAGGTATGGGAAGGCAGCGGAGTACTGTGCAACAGTGAGGGCGTGAAAATATATGAAGGTTCCTTCACTAAAAGTGAATATCACGGAGAGGGAAAGCTTTTCTGGCCCAATGGCAACGTCCTGTATGAAGGGTCCTTTATTAAAGGGAAGTTCAACGGGAAAGGCACCAGCTTTTACCGGAGTGGGGCAGTCAGGTACAGCGGTTCATGGAACATGGACAGGGAGCATGGAGAGGGGATTCTCCTTGCCTCTGGTCCCTTTTCAGGAGAAAACCGGGTTAGATATAACGGCTCCTGGGTCAATGGCGAAATGTCAGGCAAAGGCATTATTTATTTCTGGTACGGTTATTACTCCGGCCAGGTGAAAGAGGGAAAGCCCCACGGGTACGGGACCCTGCAGTGCAATAACGGCCTGTGCTATTCAGGATCATGGAACAGGGGCGTAAAATCAGGAAAAGGCGTGGTCTATTACCCCTGCGGGGACGTGTTTGAGGGTGTTTTCAGGAATGACGCTATCTGGGAAGGAAACGGCGCCTGTCCCTTTGATCTTCGCCTTAATAAAAACAGTTATAATTACGGGAACAGTGATGAAGGACCCTTTAATTATCTCACCGGCATGCTGAACGGAAAGGGCGGTTACCAGTGGACCGGCTATTCCTCTATGGGGTCTGATGAACAATACTCAACAGACAGGGGTGTACTGTACAGGGGACCCATAAAGAACGGTGTTCCCAATGGCACCGGCATGTTCCTTGAAAATGGATATAGAAGGTATTTCGGCCAGTGGGTCAATGGTGAACGACATGGAGCGGGTCTGGGCTATAACGGCGATCATGTGGTTTATGAAGGCAACTGGAAGAATAATAAAAAGGACGGGTATGCTTATGAATATTACGCCTATTAAAAATATAAAAACGAAAACCGCAAAGAAAGCAGCTGTCCTGTGTATCGCCTTTGTTGCGGTGTTTTTTGCCGGTCCTGACGGGAAGAGTGCTGGGGCCATGAAGTACCTTGCGAAATCAGATGACGGCATTTTTACGATTTATTACAGCCCGGCCCAGGGCGGATATGAGATATACGGCAAGATTGACTGGAACAGGGTGAACGCCAATTTTATTTCAGTCAATGAGCTTTCCTTTACGGCAGACGTGAAGAATGACCGCACCTACTGGTCCAGAACGGTGAATGTTAAAACCGTTGAGAAATACTGTACAGGATGCCCAAGAGACGACAGGGTCGGCATCTGGCCTCACCATTATTTTGAACAGGGCGATTATATCGCCATTGCCGAGAGCTTCGGAAATGAAGCGCAGGCCGGTCTTATAATCAGCTATCTTGGAAACAAGGTGGGGGGAGCGTTTGTCAGAGGTTCATCAAATGATGTTATAATGCGGATGAATAAATCAAACAACTTCAGGGACAGCAGGGAGTTTTCTTTCCCGGCCTTCAGAGGCGAAAACGAGCTGGTTTTTGTCGCCATTCATCCCATGCCGGTATGGGATGAAAAAGGGAAACTGAAAGAACAGGCCAGAAAAGTCCGAATAACCATCAAGCGCAAAGACACGGTTAATCCCGAGAACAGGGTGTATGCACTTAAAATAAATAATATATCACGAAATACCCATAGCGGCGTGTGCAGGCTGGGTTTTATCAATCTCAGCGTGCCTGGCGTACCCAGTGAGAAACCAAATATTCATAATATCAGTTATTCCATTCACGAAGAAAAGAAAGGAAGCAATTCTTTTACAGGAACCTACCAGAAAGGAGTAAGGGATGGTTACGGCTGCAGTTATTATTCAGGCGGGAAAACAGAATATTGCGGTGATTATAAAGACGGCCAAAAAAATGGTTCTGGAACCCAGTATTACCAGAACGGGGCAATAATGTTTTCAGGAACATATAAAAACAATGCAATGAATTCAGGCGATTACTATTATGAAAACGGCGAATACGCGCGGTATTCAGATGGCAGGGTCACCTACGATCAGCGGCAGGAACGCCTTGACCGTGAATACCAGGCCCGGCAGGAGCAGCTTGCCCGAGAAAGGGCCGCCGCTGCCGAAAGGCGAAGACAAGAGCTGGAGGAGGCCGCGGCCATTATGGGCGGGATAGCCGCAGGCCTGGGAGGATACAACAATTACAACTACAACAGCGGATCTTCAGGCGGGAGTTCCTCATCAGGCAGATCATCTTCAGGAGCATGGTATTTTAAAGTCAAATACGGGTCAGAAGCCATTAATGGGGGATATTCCTGGCATTACAAAAACGCCGGTCCCTATTCATCCCAGAGTGAATGTAACAGTGTACGGAATTCATGCAGTGGCAGCAGCTGTTGCGGTGAAATCAGCGAATGCGGCTATGAGGTATACGAGGCCGTGGGCGGCTGTTTCTCGAAGTGAATATAGATATTAAGCATTGGAGAGTGATGTGAGATCGGTAATTTCGGTATTCTTGATATTTTTTCTTATTTTCCCGGCAGCCCTTCAGGCCGACTGGTTCTTGGAATATCAATACATGGAGGGGTCGTACAACACCCTTTTCGGCGACGGCAACAGGGAAGTTGTGAAGGGCATGAGAATAGAACAGCTGTCCGTGGCTGTACTGGATTTTCAGGCAAAGGGCGTGTCAGAGGCCGAGGCCCTGATGGCATCTGGCCTTTTACGCCAGAACTTTGGCGAAAGCGACAGCTTCAAAGTCATGAAGCGCGATGACATGGACGACCTTCTCGGTGAAAAGGGCCTTTCAGGCAGGGACTGTGTTTCGGAACAGTGCCTGTCCCGGCTGACCGAAGTGCTGAAGGTGCACCGCATTATTACGGGAACACTGACAAAGGGAAAGGGCGGCGTGAGCGTAACGATCATTGAATACGACGCGCAGAATAAAAATATCCTTGCCACTGTGACTGAAAGCGTAAGCGACCCTTCAAGCAGCAGTGAAATGGCCGCGATCTCCAACAGGCTGATGCTGAAAATTGAGAAAAAGGTGTTCCTCTCCCGCAAGGCGGAGCAGGTAAAACTCCCTCAGCCCTACGGATGGTCCGCCCTGGGTACGGGACTTTTTGCCGCCGCGGCTCTGGGCCTTGGCATATACTTTAACCAGGAAATTGTGTCAATCCAGGGCGACTATGACAGCCTGGCGAAAAAATATAAGTCTTCCACCGATATAAACGAAGCAACGGCCCTGCACAGGAAGATGGACTCCCTGAAGGGCGATTCAGAAGATCAGGAACTGTACCGCAATATCTGCTTTGGCGTTTCAGGCGGGCTCATGGCAGTGGCCTTAGGACTGATGATCAAGTTTGCCGTTGATAAATCCAGGGAAAACAAGTTTAACAATTCTATTGCCCTGTATGACGATCACGAAAGCCTGGAGCCGCTGGCTTTTTCAGGGCTTCGCTATGCCGGCGACCCAATGGCCTCTTCTGAATACTATTTCGGGGGCGGGGTACGTTATACCTTTGACTTCAATTCTCTATCAGGGGGAAGCAAATAATGAAAAAACTGATTGTTCTGGTATGCTTTATTTGCGCTTTTTATAGCTGTGATACCCTTAAGGAAATAGATTATAACAACCCCTATGATTTACTGGCGGGACGCACCAGTGTCAATTCACCAAAGGTGAGTTTCAGTCCTGAAAGCGGCAGTGACATTGTCGCCCGTTCAACCCTTACACTTGGTTTTTCAGAGGCAATGAACAGGGATGATGACTGGTCATTGAGGTATTCGGAAATAGATAATAATTTTACAGAAGAGACGTCTTCTGCATCCTGGTCATCTCGAGAAAGCCATACGAGTGTTGTCTTTGACAATAATATATGGGTTCTGGGGGGCAGCAATAAAAATGACGTGTGGCACAGTGAGGACGGCGTTAACTGGACCGAAGCGACCTCATCAGCTCCATGGAGCGGTCGTTCCAATCACGCAAATGTAATTTTTAATAATAAGATATGGGTCCTTGGTGGATATGACTGGGACAGCTCTGTTTTTAGTAGAGATGTATGGTACAGTATGGACGGCGTTAACTGGACCGAAGCGACAAGTTCAGCTCAGTGGATGGGCCGTCACAGCCACTCATGTGTTGTATTTAACAATAAGATATGGGTTCTGGGCGGGAATTTCAGCTATCCAATAAATGACGTATGGCGCAGTGAGGACGGCATTAACTGGGCAGAAACAACTTCTTCAGCACCATGGGCCGCACGTTACGAACACGCAAGTGTTGTGTATGACAACAAGATATGGGTTCTGGGCGGATATTCTAACTGGTCTGATTACCACAATGACGTGTGGTACAGCGAGGACGGCGTTAACTGGACAGAAGCGACCTCGTCTGCTCCCTGGTCCGCACGTTGCAGCCATACCGCTGTAGTATATGATAATATGATGTGGATTATCGGTGGCAAGGAGGATGGCTCGCGGAAAAATGATATATGGTACAGTGTAGACGGTGTTAACTGGACAGAAGCGGCCTCTTCAGCGCTGTGGACTGCACGTTGCGAACACGCGAGTGTTGTGTATGACGATAAGATATGGGTCCTTGGCGGGGATTACTCGAATGATGTATACAGTTATACTCCCTTTAGCACCCTTCACGAGTATACAAAAGACTCTCCTGAAATCAGTTGGGAGGGAAATCAACTCATCCTTAAACCCACGGGATCTATTGCTTCAGGTACTCTGGTAAATGTGGGCTTATATGACTTCAGTGCAGCGCGTGACAACTGCCTCCTTTCGGGTGTCACCTCTGCGATCTATACGGTCTGCACTGACAGCACTGATCCGGTTGTTGAGATAACGTCCCCTGCTGACAGCGACACCGTCACCGGTACCGTCGCTGTTGCCGCTTCTGCCTCAGACAATTATGAAATTGACTATGTGGAATTTTACATCGAAGGGACCCTCGCGGCCACTGATGAGACTGAACCCTATGAATACCAGTGGAACAGCCTCGCTGAAAGCGAAGGGGACTATGTCATTGAGGCTGTGGCTTATGATATTTCCGCCAACAGCGCTTCTGCTTCGGTAACTGTTACCGTTGACCACCCTGACGATATCATTGACCCTGAGGTTGAGATAACCTCTCCTTCAGATGGAGGAACCGTGAGCGGCATGGTGACCGTGACCGCATCCGCTTCGGACAATACGGGTGTGGCGTCAGTTGCCTTTTACATAGCAGGATCTCTGGCTTACACTGACACGTCCGCCCCTTATGCGTATTCCTGGGACACCACAGGAGTTTCAGACGGCTCAGTCACCATAACCGCCACGGCTTATGATGCCTCAGGCAATGACGCCTCGGATTCAGTGACCGTGACTGTTGATAACGTAACAGAAGACGTCACCGATCCCACAGTTACTATAACCGCTCCCTCTGATAGTACTGAAGTGAGTGATACCATAACCATAACAGCTTCTGCCTCTGATAATGTGGGTGTCACTTCGGTCGAATTTTACGTGGCAGGGTCTCTGGTGAGCACCGACACATCATCCCCCTATGAATACTCCTGGAATACCACTGGCGTATCAAATGGATCGTATGCGGTAACAGCCACAGCTTATGATGCCTCAGGCAATGACGCGTCCGATTCAGTGACTGTGACTGTAAATAATATAACAGAAGACACCACCGATCCCACAGTTGCTATAACCGCTCCCTCTGATAGTGCTGAAGTGAGCGATACCATCACCATAACAGCTTCTGCCTCTGATAATGTTGGTGTTACCTCGGTTGAATTTTACGTTGCCGGTTCTCTGGTGAGCACCGACACGTCCGCCCCTTATGCGTATTCCTGGAACACCACAGGAGTTTCAGATGGCTCAGTCACAATAACGGCAATAGCTTATGATGCCTCGGGCAATGACGCCTCTGATTCGGTGACCGTGACCGTTAATAATGATTTCCCCAATGACTACATCGCCTGGTATCCCTTTAACGGCAACGCCAACGATGAAAGCGGCAACGGCCTTAACGGCACAGTAAACGGCGCAATTCTCACGTCGGACAGGGACAGTAACTCCAATTCGGCATATGATTTTGACGGCTCAAACGATTACATTTACATAGGCAATCCATCGGAACTTACGGGCATGTCCGCTCTTACGGTATCGGTATGGGTGTATACGCACAGCGCCCCTTCCCCCAATTCAAGCATTATAGTGAAGGGTGACGGAACAAATACATCGTATGGTTTTGGGTTAGCTGACACTTCGGGTACGATCAGCTTCAATTGTAATTATTCCGGAAGTATAACAAGCACGACCATTGATTTTAACACCTGGGTCCATCTGTTGCTGGTATGGAACGGGTCCACGGCACAAATGTATTACAATAATTCAATTATCGGAAGTATGTCATGTTCCGGTACCATCAGCGGCTCCGAGGTTTTAAGTATCGGCCGGTGCGGGTCATGGACCAGTTGGGCATATTTTGACGGAATTATTGATGATGTGCGCATCTATGACAGGGCCCTCACGGCGGATGAAATCGAGGCGCTCTATACAGAGTAGGCATAGAGTGATTATCAATCTGGCACAGAGGGGTAGTATATTTTCTATAATACCCTGATTTACAGGAGAACATACATGAACCATGAAACCCTCTCCGACTCTCAGAAACTCTATGACCGCGCCCTTGAACTGGAATACCGTGACCCGGTGCAGGCACTTGATCTGTTTCAGCGGGTCGTCGCGGCTGACCCGGAATTTATCATGGCGCGCGTTAAAGAGGCCGAGCTCACGGGAATTGTTTTTGAACGCTTTGAACAGGGAAGGTCTCTTTTCCACCAGGCCCTTGACATGGCCGGGCACCGGTTCAGCAGTGAGGGCGCCGAAATGCTTCGTCTCATGGGCGTGCTTGAAGAAATAGCCGGAAATGATGGGGACAGCATTGATTTCTATAACCGGGCTGAAGTGATGTATAAACAGCTTGGTATGGAAAAATCTCCTGAATATGCCAGATTGCTTACCGGTATGGCCGGCCTTTTTATTTCTTCCGGTGAATATGACAGGGCTCTGGAACTACTCAGGAAATCGGCCTCTGTGCTGAAAGAGGGGAAGGGACAGAAGAGTGTTGAATACAGTGACGTTCTTTCCTATTTAGGTTTGGTGTATATAGGGAAAAGGGATTTTGAACGGGCTGAAAAATTTTATAACAGCCAGAAAATGGTGATACTCTCTCTGGGCATGGAGCAGAGCGGCGAGTTCAGCGGCTATTTAAACGCGCATGGCCTTATCCTGTTTCACACCAGGAGGATAGAAGAAGCGGTTGAATCGTATATGAAGAGCATTGCTCTGCGTGAGGACCTGGGCCTTGATGACACGCGGGGAAACGCCGTGACCCTGGGGAACCTGGGCCTTGCCATGATGCAGCAGGGTAACTTTAAAGAGGCAGAGAAATACTTTAACAGGAGCAGGGAGTACTATGAGAGGAGAGGACTTGAAAATACCTCCCTGTATGCCAACCTCCACTGCTTAATAGGGTTTTCGTACTGGCGCCAGGGAAAATCCGCCAGAGCCGAGAAAAGTTTTGAAAAAAGCAGGCACCTGTATGAGTCCAACAGGCTCGATACCGTGCCCAATTACGCCTCGCTTCTCATCAACCTCGGGCTTCTCTATTACCAGTTTCTGAAACACGACCGGGCCCTGGAATGCTTTGAACGGGCTACTGACCTGCATCAGGAGCTGGGCATAACGCGTTCCGTTGACCACGGCAATCTGCTCAACAACATGGCCCTGGTGTACATGAGCAACGGCGAACATGACAGGGCCATCGCGCTCTTTGGCCGGGCAAAGGACCTCTTTAACGATCTTGGGCTCAACGATACCGCTGATTACGCCAACCTTCTTTATAACATGGGTTTTGCGTATGAGAAGATGAAAAAGAAAGTGGAGGCCCACAGGCTTTTCAGCGAGGCAGGGGATGTTTTTCTTGCCCAGGACAGGAATTACAGAAAGCATGCGGGCAAAGCGCAGCGGAGAGCAAAAAAGAACAGGCCGCGGCGCAGCTAAAGTCTTCCGTCATTTTTTCCTTTTTTCCTCATTGTTTTATGGGCGCCAATGCGGCTGCTGGCGATGTTTTCACTGAATCAATACCGAAACAGTAAACTTCCCGTCATTATCATCAAACACCAGGTCATTGATAAGAAGCGTCAAGTCGCCACTTGCGGTAAATGTTCTTTGGAAACTGGTGCCCACCAGGAAATACTGACTGTCGAAAAAACCGATTAATGCCATAAATGGCAGTCCCCGGCACCAGCTCTCTGCCACATAGATGCATGTTTCGATACCATTGGCGTCCGTCCAGAGGTCACAGTCAACAACAGGGCCGTCGGGATTGGTATTGACCTGGCCGGTTGTCGTAATCTCAATAACCTGCCCGGTTGTCACTGATAAGGTTATGCCATCGGCGTCGGTTGCCGGGAGCTCATAAATTGCCGGGTTCGTTCCTGCGGGTGTATTCGTTGTGGAATCATCGGTACATGCGGCAGAAAACAATAACATGCCGCAAAAAAATATTGTTGAGGATATCCATGACTTTTTCATACGCCGCCTTTTTTTTTATGGTACACTCAAGATGAAATCAATATATATTCATCCTTTGCGTTAAACAAAATAAAGAGCATGGTTTATCAGTGGATTTAGATTATATATAGAGCTGAAAGAAGTACGTGATGGCAGTTCGTGGGATAATTTAACAAAAGCCCCGCATCCGGGGCTTTTGTTGTCAATAGATAGTCATTCAGATTGGATGAAATTTGTTCCGATGCTTCGGCAGCGGTTGGTAGTCTTTGAGGAGCCCAGTTACCATGTCGAACCACCCTTCGATAAAGCTCGGTGCATGCAGCACAGGTAAGAAACATTGTGTCCCGTGCAACGGATTTCGCACTATTGATATCAACCTGAAAAAGTCATTATGCAAATTTTATGAATACGAAGCGATAGGTGTTCACGATAAAGACAGGCCGCGAATATCTGTTCAGATATATGAGTCTTTATTCAATGAATTATTGCAGGCTCCCATGCCTGAGCTCGGGAGCCTGCAATAATCGATAATCTCATTCGTTCCAGTTATGGTACACCCGTTCATTCGACATATACGTTACGGTCACCTTTCTGAGGTAAAAGTTGCTTTCACTTTCAATCCAGCTGTTGTGGCCGTGGATAAAGGGCGCGTATCCGATGGACGGCTCGTTGCTTGAGGATATAGTAGCCGATCTCACGAAAGTGCCGTTCATGCTCACCGTTATCGTACTCCCTTCTTTTTCTATGGTGCAGGTGTTTAATCCGCTTTGGACCCCCGGAACATTCCCGTTATAGTCAGTATATGAATATGATCCGTTGCCCTGCGCAAGCGTATAGAATGCCCACTCATGCACAGGGAATTTGGTATATTCTGCGGAAAAGTCAAAATATCTGCGGCTTGAATTGTTTTCCCAATTCGGATCAACCAGGCGGAATGCATAGCGGTAAATATAGTCATCATCAACGAATTTAAGATAAAAATCGAACTCGACCGTAAAATCCCCGGTAAAAAGACAGGGGGCAGCGATGCTGGTCATGTTCATATAATAACCATTCCCGGTCTCCTGGGCGCGGGGATTACTGCCGTCTTCGCTGTAAAACCAGTCGGTTCCATATACATCTTGATCGCCTTCTGCCATGAAGTCGTAAACCCATGTCGTCTCTACCGCTGGAGAGACGGTCACGTCACACTCGGCAGAAAACCCCCCGTCAACGGTTGTCACGTAAATGGTCGTAGTTCCTTCTGAAACCCCGGTTACCAGGCCGCCGTCTGTCACCGAGGCGATATCTGGATCATCGCTGCTCCACGTCACGCTCTTGTTTGACGCGTTGCCCGGGGTTATGGTCGCGACAAGCTGTTCAGTGTCGCTTATTGCGATTGAAGCGCTCGTTGTATTGAGGCTTACTCCGGTCACAGCAATCGGTTGCGTGACGGTCACGTCACACTCAGCTGAATAATCCCCGTCATCGGTTGTCACGTAAATGGTCGTGCTTCCTTCTGAAACTCCGGTTACCAGGCCGTCTGTCACCGAGGCGACACCTGAATCATCGCTGCTCCACGTCACGTTTTTGTTTGACGCGTTTTCCGGGGTTATGGTAGCGACAAGCTGTTCAGTGTAGCCTATTGCTATTGAAGTGCTCGCATTATTAAGGCTCACGCCGGTTACAGAAGAAAAAGCACTCGGTGGATTCTGGTTATTTTCAGTTGGGCCTTCATCGCATCCTGCAACCGAAAAGACCGATGCAATCAAAAAAAGACACAGGGCCAGATAAGATAATTTTGTCTTCATATACACCTTCGTATCATTGATAAATTTAAACTTTTATTCACTGACTATTAAAAAAGCAGCCAATGAAATGTCAATGCCGATAAAACGAATTACATATATAATTTTTAACTGCACCGCTTATCTGGGTCAAAGAAAAAAAGCAAAGCCAAGAACAAAGGAGCCTGATAAAGCGCGGCATGGCCTCTTGACATAACATTCGGGTCAGGCGAAACTGGTCCGGATATGATTCGTTGTGCCCCATCGGCCTGTTCCTGAAAGCGGAATTTTCATGGATATCAAGGGGTAAATTTATCAATTTCAATGATTCGAATTAACAAAAAGCCCCGTATCCGGGGCTTTTATTGTTTTACCTTCCCAGGCGGAAGCCCGTGTTAACGAGCGGGGAATAGGGGGAGGCGTTGCTCAGGAAGCCCACCCTCAAATTGTAATTGTATGAGTTCCAGGCCCCGCCCCGAGTCCTGCGTAACGACGTATACCGGTCAAAACACCACTCAGACACGTTGCCGCTCATGTCGTACAGGCCAAGGGCGTTCGCAGCGAGGCCCGCTACCGGTTCAGTGCTGCCGGAATACTCAGGCCGTTCAGGCCAGCCTGACCCGTTATAGTAATACCGGTAAACCGCGACCTGGTCATTGGCGGTTTTTCCCGGCTCTCCTGATCCATCAGTACTATCGTTGTGATAGGTGACCGCTCCACTGGCTGAATCGCCTTTTGTCCATTTCGTTTTCTGGGATGAAAAATCAACGCCATTAATGGTCCCTGTGACCGTATTCGTCGAGTCGGCCCCGCGGTAGCGCGCGGCAAGCTCCCATTCATCGCAGGTAAGCAGGCGAAAACCCTCTGCCGCGTGATTTATACGGGGATCATCGAAACCGCCCGGATTGGGATTAAATGAAGCAGTATAATCATCCCCCTCTTCAGATACATCGCTGTCATCATCAACGCAATCCCTAATGGGATCATCATAGGATTCTGTATAATGGTACACGCAATTGTAACACGTACCCTGCTGCGCGTTGTACCATTCTGTCAGCGCGTTGCACCAGACCATGGCGTCGCGCCAGCTGATATAGGTCACGGGCTCCTCACTTGCGGCCAGGGTTGGATCAGCCCCTTCCGTCCCGTCAGCGCCTTCACGTCCCGGGTTGGCAAAGTCATATCCATTTGAAACGGCCCAGGTGTATACTTTATGCCACAGCTCATAGGTGATCTCGGTTTCGCCTATCCAGTAGGCATTGGTCACCCATGACCTGCTGTCGTCATTGATCCCGGTGGGAAAGGTCAACCCGCCCGGAACGTATGCCATGGCAAAGGATACGCCGTCAGCGGTAAATGTTTCCTTGTCACCGGCGGAAAGGCCTCCGCCGTTTTCACCGGAACCGCCCTCATCGTCACAGGCCGTAAGTACCAGCGCGGCTGAAAGCATCAATACTCCTGCACACCGTATGTAATAGTTCATATAATCCTCCTGGTAAAAGATATTTCTCTATAGATTAATGATAGAAACAGAACAGGATGTTATCTTTATTGAGAATAACCGGTATACATTGCTCTCTTTTACACGCATGTCAAGATGTTATTGTGGTATTTATTGAGATTACATGATGACCAATGATTAATTGAAGTATAACAGATTTTCATCTGCATATAATTCCGAATCGAAATGTTTTTGATTTTTTACTGATAGATAAGGGGCTATACCTTAACAGTCGCAATCAGGTCCTGGAGCTCCTCGGAATTCTGCTTCAGCTGGCTGGCAGAGGACTTGAGCTCTTCAGCGGCCGCGGCAGTCTCCTGGCTGACAGTATCGGCCTGGTTCAGGGCTGTGGTTATCTGGCCGAGCCCTTCGCGCTGTTCAGTGGTTGCTATGGTAACTTCGGTGATTATCCGCCTTGTGTGTTCAATTGAACTGAAAATCTCGTTTAACGAATCGCCGCTCCTGTTGACAAGGTCTGTGCCGGCGGCAACTTTTTCAACGGAATTTTTAATAAGCTTGCCGATTTCATCTGAGGCTCCCCGCGACCTCAGGGCAAGGTTTCTGACTTCAGACGCGACCACTGCGAAACCCCTGCCGCTTTCACCGGCGCGCGCCGCTTCTATTGAAGCGTTAAGTGCCAGCAGGTTTGTCTGGAACGCTATGTCATTCATGAGGTTTATTATTTCGGAAATCTTTTTGGATGACTCATTAACATCGTTGATCGCGGCAACAGCTTTGCTTACGATTCCGGTGCCCTCGCCGGCAAGCGTGTATGACTTTTGAGACAGAGATTCAGCTTCCGCAGAATTGTCGGCGTTCTGGCTGACAGAGGAGAGCAGCTCCTCCATTGTTGAAGATATCTCTTCAAATCCCGCAGCCTGGGACTGGGCGCTTGCTGAAAATGTAGAGGCTTTGAGGGAGAGGTCATCCGCTGTATTTTTGAGTGTAATGGAAACCGCCGCGCAGGTTTTAAGTATTGAGTTCAGGTCCGCAAGGGTTTTTCCCAGCTTGTTGTTTTTCTCTTCTGCTTCATTCAGGGTCGCCATGACAATCTTGAAGGTAAGCAGGCACAGTACTGATATAAACAGTGAAACAATCGTTATATTCGCTATTGAAGTTCCGTGCACTTTCTGGGGGATAATCTCGCCTGATTTTAGAACAATAAAGCTTCCTGCAACCATGACAATCAAGGTGATGACAATAATCGTTGTCCTCGTTCCGAGCAGTGATGCCATCACAATGAAAATCATCAGGTAGAGCATGTATATAAATTTCCCTGCCTCGGTCCCGACCTGGAAAGCCTGGGCCACGACAAGTACCAGTGGCAGGATAATACCGCAGTATGCGGCTGCTGTATACGCCCCGGTTTTCAGAATAAAGAGGCAGAATAGAAATCCGCACAGGATTATGAGCATGCTTATATTGTAGAACCTTGTTGCGATTTCAGGCGAGAGAAGGTTGGTCGTGGTCTGGGTCAGGATGATAAGGAATATGAAAACAATCTGGAGCCACATCAGCACTGAGGCGCGCTGCTGTGTCATGAATGGGGATTTTTCATATTTGCTCAGGAAGAAGCTGTTGAGAAAATTCATATTGTTTTTCATATCCTCTTACCTCGGATAAATTTGCTCTCCAGTGTCCCACGGAATGTTTGTCCGCGGCAGTCGCCCGCAGTTTGTTTGTAGTTACATTATAGAATATTTTCCTGAATTATCAATTTGATTTTGTGAAACAATGAAAAGATAATTGAAGGGGCACCCTTTTTTAGAATCCAGTTATACTGTGATAGGATTATATTATGGGTATCAGGTTTTAACCTCCTCTTTTGTTCTCCCCCATATAGGGGTGCGTGGGGGCATAACACCTGATTTCACCAATGCTTGTGCCTGCTGAACAGGATGTTCGAATGGCAAGTTGTTTTAAGCTGTCAATGGCAAAAATTGCCGGCTTGCCTCCTGATAAAAACATTCTATCAGGTGCTTTTTATTATAGATACTTGTTTGAGATAGGTGCGCTTTGACCCCGGTTGGTGATCGTGGCGATCCTGGAAACAGTTATAATTTCAGGAAGAGACGACAGGATATCCCTTTTAGACACAGGGGTTTGCTGTTGAACATCAATGGAAAAGCTCCATATACAATGCTGCATGTGTCTTTTCGTCAGGTAGAATCCTTCGCAGTATTTTATGGAAGCTTGTTTCTTCCCCGGTTGACAGAGCTTCTTCTATCTTTGCTACGGCCCGGGATTCTTCGCGTGTGATTATTCTGAGCTTGAGAGAAAGCGGAAGCAGCCTCATTGACACAGCCCCGGCCACTCCCACTAAATACCAGAATTGTTCACCTCTCATGAGCCTGCCGAAGTTTTTTCGATAATATACTTGAAAAAGCCGTCCATGCATGGCCTCCTGGTCCGAGAACACCTCAAAACGCTGTGACAGTTCAGGTCTTTTTTGATACTGCCCGGCCAGTGCCCGGTAAATACCGGTGCCTATTCTCTCCATGCGGTATGATTCCCTGATAAGTTTTTTCAGCTTCTTCATTAAAGTTTCCCCTTAGTGTATATTAAACATGGTTTTAAATTCATCGTGCTGCAGCATGTTCCTGAGCCACCTGACCATGTCAGGAGGATCATAAAAGGGCTGACTCCTGAAATGTTCAAGAAAAGGTTCATAAAAGGATTCGGTGAAATCGCTGAAATGCGTTTCTATCAGATCTTTTATTTTTTTATGATCCGGTTTGTGGTATCGCAGGGATGACGGGTCCATCATCCCCAGGTCAAAGAAGCTTTTTACTTTTAGGGAACACCTGCAGGGGTTGTCCGGATTTACATGACCGCACTGGCCGTTCATGTAGGCATAAACCTTGCTGCGCGAACGGGAAAGTATTTTTCTAAAATTGTCCCTGCTTATTTCCATGATCTCTGAACCGACGACGTCTGTTACGTTGAAGACCGCTCCCAGGAGAAATATCAACCGCTCCCTGCGGTCAAGGCACATGAGCATGCCCATCATGCATCCTGTTTTGAGTTCTTCCTCAAGAAGTATGGCTTCAGGGTGGGCAAAGTTGCGGTGATCGGGAATGTTATCAATGAGGCCCACATAGGTGTCAAAGTCGTGAATCCTGTGTTCGAATTTTTTTGTTTGCATGGTAAGCACATGGTTTGCCACTATCCGGTAGAGCCAGGTCCTGAATGCAGCCTTTAGCGGGTTATAGTTTGCCAGCTTGGTAATGACCTTAACGAGTATTTCCTGAGTGATGTCGCAGGCATCGTCATGATCCATGACCATTTTAAAGGCAATGTTGTAAATCCATGCTTGGTGCCGAAGAATAAGTTTTTCCAGTGCTTCCTCTTTTCCCTGAAGAGCCTCTTCGATGAGAGTATTGTCATCTTCATTCTGGTTTTTATTTTCTATAAATGGATTATACATTGGCTTTTCCTGTTTATGATATGGGCATGCCCACAAGGGAATATTAAATATGTAGTTTATTGAGGTTCCCTTGTTATACTTATACTTACATGTGGCAACTTTGTGACAAGTATATCATAGTTTTTTATAGTGCTTCTGATTTTTAGGATGGCTGCCGTAAAAGAGAAAACACCGCCGCTTCGCAAGATTTCGAAAACCCCAATCATAACATTATCAAATAGGTTAAAAAAGCAGGCGCCTGAAATTTAAGCGCTATCAGTTAATTCCGGTGTTTAACCGGCTCGTTTTCTCAAAGTCGCCAAACAGGTGATTGCCCTGGAGTGATAGCGGTTTAATGAGCGAAAAAGCAAGCAGCCGATTGCTGAGATGGAAATCCCGGATAGAATATTACCTGAAGCCAATCCATGTGAAATGATCAGGCATGAGGGCTATTGAGCCTGTTGTGGGCATCGGGTTTGTTGAGGTACAGGGATCCGTGCCGTAGATGGCGCAACGACACGGACGAATGCTGTAGATTTGTATAAACTGCATGCAAACCCCTCAGAATATACCGAGTTGGGCAAAACAGGAGATTGAAAAGTTACGGATGTCTTTATCCCTCACTTCGTACATTCTTGCGCCATGTGTGAACAGGTATGACGCACCGATTCCAAGACGATGTCTCTTGCTAACGTTCAGGTACAGGTTAAGTTCGGGTTCCAGAGCGAAAAAATAGCTTATCCTGCCGTTGCACAGAGAAAAGAATTCATCCGAGAGCCATCCCGCCCCTGCTGTCATGCCCACTGAAAGATGGACGATCTTATCGGGGAAAAAGTAATACTCGAAATAAGGGCCACCGTATTGTAAAAACATCCTTTTTTTTGTTATGTCATCGCCAGTGAGTTCCCGGTTTGTGGTTGCGGGCAGCATGAAATTTCCCGTTATTCCCATGGCAAAATGATGATTAAATATCATCGCACCTCGAAGACCGGCAAAGACATTCATATAATCTCCCATTATAGGGTATTTAATAACCGGTGTTATGAAAGCACCTTTGATCATCTTTCTTTTTTTAAAAGGCATGTCTTTAGCAAGTACATCCATTTTAAATCCTTCGTCATCGGTCAAAGCCATGCAGTGTTTTGGTAATGCAGTGTCTTTCCTGTTCTCGGTTTCAGGTTCGCTCTGTTCGGCCGCAAAACACATGGTACTGATGAGTATAGCTATGAATAATACAAAAATCCTTCCAGTCATATGGTCCTCCATTATTATTGCGTTTGCGAGATCGGGTCGTCTCCGCCATTGTGGTACAATATGCATGAGAAAACCCGGAATCCTGTTTTTTTATACATACTTATACTGCCGGGATAAGGCTCTGTGACAGGGGAGAGTGTTTTTTTATATATTATAGGCATTTCTAAAAATCAGGAGTTTAACCCCCTCTATTGTTCTCCCCCTCACAGGGGGAGTTCGTGGGGACATATCCCTTGGTTTTATCAGATATTGTGCCCACAAGGGAACATTAAATATATAGTTTATTGAGGTTCCCTTATTATCCATATAATTAAAATTTAAATAAACCCGGCATTTCCGGAATAATCTGCCAATACTTTAACTCAGTTGTTATCCGGAACAACTGCAATATTGTGGAGAGCCATGAATTTGTAGAAGAGGAAGACGGCCATTTTTTCATGCGCACGGAGTTTGCCGGTGGCGCGGGCGACAGTACCCTTGCGGGAGAGCTTTATTCGGTCCTTCCTGAAGGGGTAAACATCCGCCTTACTGGGCATGACAAAAAAACATTGTCATCATGGCAACCATGGAGCACCACTGCCTGGCCGAACTGCTTGTCAGGCATTATATGGATGAGCTGAACGCCAGGATCCTGGCAGTAGTCAGCAATCATGACATCCTGAGGGAGCTTGCGGAAAAATTCGGCATTCCCTATCACCGCGTGCCCCATGAGGACAAGAGCATTGTTTTTTGATTAATGATGTAAATTTAAAAAAGCCTCGCATTCGGGACTTTTTTTGTTAATAGTTGCTTATTCAGGTTGGATATAACTGGTTCGGATTAATAGTCGTGTATGACCGGGTTTGGTTCCGGGTGAGGGGCCCGGTCAGTCATGACCGCGTAAAACATCTTCCTCACCGGCGCGCCGTCATCCGGGAAAACAACGGTTATCAAAAAAATTATCGGCCTGCTTGATTGCCCCGCTCAGGGGTTTTTCACCGAGGAGGAACGGGTCGAGGGCAGGCGCACGGGCTTTATGATGAACTCGCTTGATAATGAGCGCGGGTATCTCGCCCATCAGGACATCCCGTCCCCCGTCCGCGTCAGGCGGTACGGGGTGAGCGTCGAAAACATCGAGAGGATCGCTGTCCGCTCAATCGAGCCCGGGGACGGCACGGTGGTCATCCTCGACGAGATAGGAAAGATGGAGTGTTTTTCCCTCAAATTCAGGGAGGCGGCGGTCCGGGCCCTGGGATCTGCGAATATTGTCGTCGGCACTGTCACGCTCGGGGGCGACGATTTCATTAAAAGCGTCAAGGGCAGGGATGATATCGAGATCATTGAGGTGACCCCGGAAAACAGGAACAGGCTTCCGGAAATGATCCTGGAAAAAATTCACGGCCTCCAGCGGGAACGCATGGTGTATCAGCTTTTTTAATTTTCATAGCGGTGAGCTGTGATGAATCAGACAATAACAGTACAAGTAATGGGTCAACAGGCGCAAAAATTGTCGCCTCTGACGGCAGCGAGGATGATAGATTTGGTTCTTCAGTCTCAATCAGCGGGGACTATGTGATTGTCGGAACGGAAAATGCGGAGGCGGTGTACATCTACCACAGGACTGAGGCGAACATATGGGACTCCGGTTTCGAGATCGCCAATCCCAACGCCGAGTCAAACGATTACTTCGGACGTTCGGTCTCAATAAGCGGCGATTATGCCATTGTCGGCGCCTTCAATGCCGCCTCACAGGACGGCATTGCGTATATCTACCACAGAACTCATACGAATACATGGGAATTAGATGAAGAAATCCTTTCTCCAGATAGACTTGGTTCCCAGTTTGGCTCTTCGGTATCCATAGACGGTGATTACGCCATTGTTGGAGCAGCGAATGCCCCCGGCGTGGAGAATAATACAGGTGCTGCGTATATCTATCGCAGAACAGGCACGAATACGTGGGACACCGGTCAGAAAATTTTTGCCGATGATGGAGCTTCAAATGACTGTTTCGGGACATCAGTTTCGATAAACGGGGCGTATGTTATTGTAGGGGCGGAGTTAGAAAATGAAAAAGGCGAGTATGCGGGGGCCGCGTACATCTTTCACCGTACCGGAGAGAACACATGGGACGCCGGTGTGAAAATTGTCGCGTCGGATGGAGGGGCAGAGGATCGATTCGGCTTTTCAGTCTCAATATACGGGGATTATGCTGTTGCAGGCTCATATGGACAGGATGAACAGGGCTCAAACGCGGGCGCCGCGTACATCTTTCACCGCACCGGTACGAACACATGGGACGCCGGTCAAAAAATTACCGCCTCCAATGCGGAGAGCAGTGATAAGTTTGGCAAATCAGTTTCACTATACGGAGAATATGTGATTATCGGGGCAGAAAATGCTGATACCGCATATATTTTTCACCGAACCGACACCGGCACCTGGGATGAAGAAAGAATCATTAATCAGAATAATAATGCTTTTGGAAGCTCTGTTTCAATAAGCGCGGATTACGTAATTATCGGGGCTGACGATGAGTACTCAGGCGCATCTGAAGTGGGTGCCGCGTACATTTATTCTTATTGATTATTGTATCCGTGGGTGCAAGGAGCACATACTCAGTATTTCATCTTTGCCGCTTTGTTCAGCGTACGCCAGGCTGCCCGGTGAAGCGGATGGCGCTTGCGGCCCGTGATGCCCCGGATTTGTTCGTGCCATCGGTCTTCGGCTTCCCTGCAGGTGCTGAAGCACTGCCCGGCAAAGCCCTGCCGCTCTTCGGCGTTCAGGCCGGCTTTAAGCAGGGCCTCGCTGACAAACTGTTTTTCAAACTCGTCGCGGCCGGGTTTAATCAGCTTGATCAGGGCGCGGTAGTCGCGCAGAATTGAGCGATGCAGCGCCTCATGGCGCCAGAACAGGGACGCTTCGTCATACGTGCCTGAAGGAAGGGGGCCCATGTCGGGCATGGCGTCCGGCCAGACCGGCTTGAAGATCGAGGTGCAGGGAGCGGCAGTGCCGGTTGCGAAGTAGGCAGGTTTCTCCGGATCAAGGTGCGCCACCAGCGAGCCCGTGGTCTGGGAAATGCGGACCGGGCCCCAGCCTGCGTGCATGCAGACACTGGCTCCGGTCAGTCCTTTGCCGGGGTCGTAGTCCGGCGTGTAGTGGTCGCGGAGCATGTCAATTGCGTCATGGGCGGTCAGCCTGTCTTTTCCGGCGGCGAGCAGTTCCATGGTGCGGCCGCGGCGCCTGCGGCAGTCGCTGAACCTGGTGAAAATTTTATCCGAGTAGCAGGCGGAGAAACTGAAGTCGTCCCTGTCTTTGCACCAGCGGTTCGCTACGGCGAAATCAACCAGGTCAGGCGAGGCCAGGTCCCACTCGTTTTCGATGGTCAGGCCGTTACTGATGGAATAGAACCCGTTGATTTTTCTGGCGGCCCAGTGGCGGCCCGAGGTCTCCAGCACCCAGGCTTCCCCCGAGTCAGCGAGGATGAAACTGTTATGGTAATAGATCTTGTTCTGAAATCCGCAGTTTCCGCCCTGGCCGTGTTCCTGAAGCAGGCCGGTGATCACCTCGAGTGCTTCGTATGACGTTGACGCGCGTTCCAGTGCCAGGCGCAGGAAATCCATGCCGATCAGGCCGGGCTCTCGTGATGCTTTTTCCCTGGTGAAGACCGCCTCGTTCCCGATGACCAGTCCCCTTTCATTGACGCCCATCTCTGCGCCCCATATCCAGAACGGCTTTGACAGCATGACGCCGTGGGTGTGCCTGGCCTGGGGAATTTCGATATAGGTGCACTTCACCATTGAGCCGGGGGCGTGGTCAGCGGCCGGGAGACTTATGACGTACTGGGCCTCGTTTGGGTCACGGTCGGAGTTCTTGGCGAAGATGGTTATGCCGTCAGGGGTCACGGAGCCGGTAGCTATGAAGGTGTCGCACATACATGCCTCCCTGGAATTCGGATTGTTTCACCGTATGAAAATCATCCGAATCATATTGTATAAAAAGCCTTGCACTTATAGTGATTTATGTCAATAGTAAACATACCGGTTTCTGAAAATGAATCAGATGTTTTGCAGACCCTGTGATAAACAGGGGCAGGGCTCCGGCCAAATCTGCGAATTCAATGGAGGACAATCATGACCGCTGAAAAAATAAAAAAAATAGTGATCCTTCTGGGAAGCCCCCGGAAAAAGGGCAACAGCACTATCCTCGCTGAACACATCGCCGCAGGCGCCAGGGGGGCCGGCGCTGAAGTGGAGTCCCTTTTCATATACGGGATGGATATCAGGCCGTGCATGGCCTGCTGGAAATGCCAGAACCCGGAATCGAAGGGATGCGCCATACAGGACGACATGCAGAAAATATTTCCCAGGCTCATTGAGGCAGACGCGTGGGTCATTGCAACACCGGTACACTGGTTCAACATGTCAGCGCAGACGAAGCTCTGGATGGACCGCTGTTTCGCTCTGGCGCGGTACGGCAATAACCCCTTCAGGAAAAAAATTGGAATAGCCATCACCTATGGCGATACTGACCCGGTGAAGTCCGGCGCGGTGAACGCCATTCGCTGTTTCCAGGACTCTTTTGCCTATGTGGGCGCATCCATAACCGGTATGGTTTACGGGAGCGCTACAGAAGCCGGTGAAATCAGCAGCAATACGGGCCTTCTTGCCGAGGCCGAGGACCTGGGCAGAAAACTGGCGCTTTAAATCGAGAAAACGGGTTTTTATTTGATTTTTTCACCATTTTTTGCAGCCCATGAAGATGGTGCTCTGACCCCCTTATGTTCCCCATAAGCATTTTTTGACAAAAAATGATTAATAAGAACTTGAACAGCATATTTTGCCGTAAATATGTATTAATTTATAATAAAATCCGGTCGGACGGTTTTTGGCTTGCTTTGTTTATATAAGAATATAAACTTGTTGCAACGAAATAAATAAATTTATATTCGGGAGAAAATTCAGATGAAAGTTAAAAGTTTTCTTGCAATCGTATTATTTGTATTGTTGCTTTTTCCCGGCTGCGATACTATTGAGGCCACGGTGGATGAGGTGGCAGAAAGTCTGAACATCGGCAGCACCGGTGATGGCTCAGTATCGGGAGCGTCCGCTTCGCTGATCCCATCAGTGGCCCTTCCGGATGAAACCCCGTACTGGGATAACTCAGCAATTGATATCGATGAAAACTTCATCAACAGCTTTGCGGAGGATTATTGCGACCTGGTCGGGGATGATGTTGATGTGCTCGAGTTTATCGCGGGGAACCTGCCTCTGGCGTCTGTTGATGAATGCTGCCAGTTTTCCCAGACAAAGGAAAGCATGGCAAAATACCTCGGCAACATGTACATATCAGGTTACTACGGGGGCGTATGGCTCAGGGATGTGCTCTTCTCGAATACGGGTGATGTCCAGCCGGGCGACCTGGTCGGTGCCATTATGGAAATTCTTCCGGACTTGTTGAAAAACATCACCGAGATGGGAGGAGACAAGCTCGTATTCAAAACCCTGGCTGCTGCTGTGGGGAACGTGGTCGATATCAGTCTGGATGGTTCATCGTCCCAGGTAATAACCATGAGTTATTTGAGCATTAATCCCTTTCTCATGATCTATGGTTACGACTACGGGTATTATTACTACCTGCTGGACAATCCCCCGGAAGGGCTGAGTTCCGTGACCAGTCCTCTTCAAACTGAATCATTCATAGACTGCAGCATGAACGGCATCGAGCTCGTAACGCTGAATAAGTATAAACCCGTACTTGATGACCTTCTGAATCCGAAATACTGGAATGTCTGCAATGCAACGGACATGCGGTGGACTGAGATGAACGCGGCGATGAACCTTGTCGGTAAAGGCTCAACCGCCGTCGGGGAACTGGTGTGGGACATCATCATGAGCAATGATGAAATGTTCGAAGACGCCTATCTTCCCCTGCTTGATCTTTCTGCCCGGTTTATGCTGGTGTCTGAGCTCACCCTTCTTCCCACCATGAAGTGCTACGCGGAACGCGACATCGAAGCGGGAAGATGCGGCCTTCTGCAGGAGGGATGCATGATGACCTGGCTCGTCGGCTATGTGATGGGACTGGCTTCTGACCTTCCCGAGGGAACCTTCCCGGAGCTGTCATTCGAGTAATGTAATCCATTTTCGGCGGGCGCGGACAGGGTGACTGGTCCGTGTTCGCCGGAGTTGTCTACCCTGTTAATCCGTCATGTATCAAAAAACGATAGAAAAGTGCCCGAAAATACAAAAAAACTTTTTTTTGTTTATTTTTACTCCGATAGTAAATGAAAAGACGTCATATGAAACAGCTTTTATCTGTCTCCTGGATATTGCTGGCGGACTGGAATGCTGTGCATGAACCGTCTCGCGCCGCTCCCGGTGTTCGTGTAACGCATGTCGATATTCCCGTGGAGGAAACTTTTCCATGAATAAGCCAAGATTGGCCCTGCTTTTAATCATCGGCCTGGTATTTATCCTGAATACAGCTGTACCGCTTTCTGCAGCATCTGTTGATGTTGATGTATTGCTGAAAGACCGAAAAATATGTTCGCACACGGCGTATCTCGAAGATCGCGATGGATTGCTTACACTGGACCAGGCCCGCGGTAATGATTCAGCCAGGAAGTGGGTCCGGTCTGAAAAAAAATCTCTCGGTTTCGGTTTTTCCGGTTCAGCTTACTGGGTCCGTTTAAATATCGGCAACAACGCTAATAACGACAGGGATATCCTGATTCAGCAGGAATACCCGCTTATAGACGATATAAAGATGTGGATTTATTCGGACGACTCTCCTGCCGGAAGTTACGATACCGGAGACCTGCAGCCCTTTGCGACCCGGCCCTACAATAATCGAACGTTTGTGTTTCCAGTGCGCGTTAAGGCAGGCGCAGATACCGCAGTATACCTCAGGTATAAAAGCCAGAGCGCGATGAATATTGTGCTTAACGCCTGGATGCCGGAGGATTTCTCTCAGGTCAGCAGGTCCGAAGAGCTGGTTTTGATGCTTTACTACGGCATCATGCTTTCAATGGTGGTCTACAATCTTTTTGTAATGGTTTTTCTCAGAAGAAATGAGCATTTTTTTTACACGGTTTTTATTTTAGGGTTTCTTGTTTTCGCGATGACCCAGAACGGTACCGCTTTTCAGTTCCTCTGGCCATCGTTTCCCTGGTTCGCCAATATATGCATCCCCCCGGTACTGTGCCTGCTTGTTTTTTTCGCGATATTATTCTCGGTCACATTCATGAAGCTGAAGAAGTCAGACCCGCTTTTTTACCGGCTCCTTATGGGGCTGTCCGTGGCAATCGGGCTGTTTTTTTTCGCCTCGATTTTTTTACCGTACCGCTATTCAATGATCGGGTCAGCCGTGCTGGCGCTTGTCATTGTGGTCACTGCTATCTCCGTGGGCGCACGCCTGGCCCTGCGTGGGAACCGGAACGCGCGCCTGTATCTTTTGGCCTGCTCCATGTTCCTTTTGGGCAGTTTTATATATCTATTGAAGACCTTTGCCATTCTTCCCTCGGGCGCTGTTACTGACTGGTCTCTGCAGGGCGGGTCTGCCGCGATGGTTTTGCTTCTCTCGCTGGCACTTGCGGAAAGGATACAGTCGACGACTACAGAACTTGAGAGCACACGGGAACGGCTTGAAATGAGGACCCGTTCCCTTGAGGATATGATGGTTTCTGCTCGGAAGGTGTCGGTCGAGCTTTCCAGGATCGGCTCTGACCAGGAGCGCATCAGCCAGACCTTTTCGGAGATGTCCCAGGAACAGGCGACCATGAGCGAAGAGATGAGCTCTGCCTTTGAGGAACTGACCGCGGCGATTGATTCGATTCGGGTTTCCGGAGAGAGCCAGGTTGCTGAGCGCGAACGGGTAGGCATGATGGTTGATGACCTGCGCGCGACACAGCAGAAGGTAATATCCATGAGCAATGACGTGCTTGAGACAGTGGGCGAGATATCAGGCTCTGTTGATGGGGCCGGAGAAAACATGAAGAGGATGACGGATGTGATCGACGTTATTGCGGACGGAGGGCGTACGGTACGGGGTTTCATGTGGGTAATTGACGATATCACTGACAAGATAAATTTACTGTCCCTGAACGCCTCGATTGAGGCGGCCCGTGCCGGTGAGGCGGGAAAGGGTTTCGCCGTGGTTGCGGATGAAATCGGAAAGCTCGCGACAGCCACGTCGGATAATTCGAAAGAGATCTCCCACCAGATCGGGAGCATTATAAAAGATATCGAGAGCAGCCTGAAAATCATGGATGACACGCGTTCTTCGGTGGAGAACATCTTCGCGGGTATAAGCCTCATAAGCGGGAAGGTTGAGGCTGTCGCCCATGAGATGGAGAGCCTGGGGAAAGTCATCACGGGTATCGTCGAACAGGCTGAAGCACTCGAGACGATGTCGAAGTCAATCGCGCTATCAACATCCGAACACAAACAGTCCATGGAAGAGAGCGGAAAAATGGTGCTGCGCATGTCTGAGATGGCCTCAGCGATGGCCGCCTCGATCGGCGAGATCGTACGGTTCGCGGGCCTCATGCTGCGCAGGGCTAGGGACCTGGATGCGATGATCGGTGAGAGCGCCGGGGAACGGAACTAGTCCCGATCCCCGGGAGCGGTTATTTCGGTATTTGCACTATTTCAATGGAACCCGGCCCTGTTCCCGCGGAAAAGGGCGATCCGTCAATGGCAGTCAGCGCGCCCGTTTCCCTGTCAATAGAAAAACCGGAAATATCATTTGATCCGTAATTGGCGGTATACAGAAATGATCCTGAAGGGTCAACCGCAACTCCGTATGGCTGTGAGCCGGGCTCATAGGGCGACCCGCTGATTTCTGTCAGGGCGCCGGTTTCCGTGCTGACCGCATAACCCCTGACTTGATTGGTTTCCGGTGTTGTGGTTGTATCATTGATTGCCAGATAAACAAAACTTCCGGAAGGATGGACCGTTATATCATATGCCAAAGCGTCCGCTGAAAAGGGCGATCCGCTGATTACAGTAAGCAGCCCTGTTGCCGGGTCTATTGAATAAACATTTGTCCCCAGCATATTATCCAGAACATACAGATACTTATCATCAGGGCTGATTCGAGTCATAGTAACATTTACAGAAGGAGCCGGATCGTCTAGTATGTTCGTGAGAGCCCCGCTGTCAGCATCTATGGAAAATCCCAGCACAGAAAAGCCGGACTGGGTTGTATACAGATATGAGCCTGAAGAGTCAATCGCGATGCCCCAGCCTGATTCAAAAGGAGACTCTGGTGTTTCTTCCAGTGCGCCTGTTGCCTGGTCTATTGCATATGCGGTTATTCCCCAGCTTATGCGGGAAACATATAAATATTTACCTTCCGGATCAGTAGCGACATGATCCGGGTTCCCGGTAAGCGCGAACGGCGACCCGGTTATCTCAGTGAGCTTCATGTCCGAAGAGAGAGAAAACGCGCTTATTGAATCGGAACCGTAATTTGTCACATAGGCGAATTTTTTTCCCGGGTGTATGCATATCCGGTACGGGTTCGTGCCAACGGTGACCGGCGAGCCGTCAACCTCTGTCAGTTTTCCGCTGCCGGTATCTATGGTATAAACTGACACAGTACTGGAACCCCTGTTCAGAACAAAAGCCGCAGTTATCGCCGAAGAACCATCGGTCGAGTCAGCACACATTGATAAAAACACCGGCGCGAAAATCATTATAAAAAGTATTATTGTTTTTTTCATGGGAATGCTCCTTCTTGTTCCGGGCGGAAAAGCGTTTATTATTAACGTTTTACACACTATCATTAAAAAGTCAACATTTTATCAGTGTTCTTACAGTTTTGATTGAATACTTTTTAGAGGTCATATCAGCGGTGAATTCAAAGATGAATATTACATGATCGATTTCCCAATCATTGCAGGTAACAATTTTAAAATCTTTTATGTTTCCATAGGATCAAGGCATGAATCATAACCCCCCTTTTTTCATGTTTTGCGCCACTGTCTCACTTTTTTTCAGTGCCCTTTTGTGAAGAGTGAAACAGATATTCGACAGTTTAAGAATTGTTTTATTTCGTAATTATTATTTTTTGTCCTGTACCGGCACTTTTTTAAATTTTACCTTACCATCATAAGGAAAGCCGATCTGGAGAAGCTGAATTATGGTTATGTTGTCAGGCATTTCTTTAAAGGTAAGTTTAAATGGCATCGGAATCCCGTTTTCAACTTCGCCCTGGACCTCGCCCCAGTTCCGTTCTGATTCATTGAATTTGATGTATGGCCTGGAATATGTTTCGCCGTCCCCGTCGATCATTCTCGATTGCTCCGGATAAATATGCAGTACCCGCGGTTTTGCCGCTAAATTTGAAACACGCAATTCCACAATTACCTGGTTGCTTTGCCGGTAACATCGGAGAACGGATATTTCAAAGTCATCGTAGAACTGTGACTCAAGTGACGCTTCAGCGGGTTTGATATCGCCTTGAGAAGCCTCTTCCGTTTTTTTGTCAGATTTAATGATGTTCGCCATCATGCGTTTAATATCAGAATTCATTTTTATTTCAACTTTTGCCGAAGAGAGGGTTTCAGCCTTTTCAACGGAAACGAGCCTGGCGTTTATTATGACGTTCTTGCTCATGACTGCTATATCACCAATCAGCATCGCATCTGCACCTTTCATCTTGCCTGCCTCCGCCATTGTTGAATTGTCAATCGCGCCTGAAGCAGAAAAAACAATTTCATTAAAGAGCGTGTCGATCTGGTCTCTTTCAAGGGGCTTAAAAGTATTCATTTCAGACATTGCTGAAATGATTTCTGATGCAAAATAGTTTGAGAACTCGCTATAGGAACCGTCTGTATGTTTAAAAGGCAAAACGGCTATTGTGGAGCCTTTTTTAATTTTATTTCCGGCAATTGTGGTTAAGCGCAGATTTAATGCTTTTGCCGCTTTGCCCGGGTTTTTCTCCTGGGTAAAACCAGCCTGGAGAGCGGTTTGAATCGTAAATATTATTAATACCAGTTTTAGTAAATGTTTCATACACGTTTTCCTTCATCAATATTTAATGATACACTATCGTTATATGAAAATATAGCATAAAACATGATTTGCTGATATTCTTTTTTGATTTTCCGAGGCTTTTCTTCTAATTTTTTTGCACAAGTTAGCTGAAATTTGGATAATCCTTCATAGCGTATAAAGTTATTTTTTTCATGCCTACAAAGAATTCTGCTGTCGAACGTAAATTTCTGGAGAGTTGTTTTTCTTTTTGCTTGAATGTTGGCGCAAAAATGTTATTATTTTTATAAGGGAACCTCTATAAATTACATTTTTGATGTTCCCTTGTGGGCACATTATCTGATAAAATCAGGAGTTATCATATTTGATAATAATGAAACTCCTGATTTTTAGAGGTGCCCATAAGATTATTTATATGCCATGGTGTCTTTGTGTCGTGTAATTATGTTTTCAAACAGGATCCGGCCCTTTCTCAAACGTTGGATGATATGAGTTTTGCCCCGCTGGCCCGGATTTGGCTGCTGAATTTATTGTTTTCCGGTGAGATTAAATTTTTATTAAAATAAAAATAAAGGAGCATTCTGGTATGTTTAAAGACAGAAAATTTGACGGATCATGGATCGGGTTGATTTTAGGCTTGCTCGCGCTCTACTTTAAGTTTGGCGGGGATTTATACGACTATCTTAGCAATCCACAGACCAAAATTGTTTATAATGAACTGATGAAAACCGGTCTGTATTTCGGGGTGGGCTTTATTCTGTATTTAATTGGAAGCTTTGCTCCGTCTGACCTGGTGGATGAACGAAAAGCTAACAAACAGGGCTTCAGTCTCATGGGTATTGTTGCGGGCATGTGGGGAAGTATGCCCATTATCACACATTATTATGTCAACCGGAGAACGGGTGAACGCTCCGCGGGCGACATCTCGACCAATCTTTTTTTCACTCTTTTCAGGTTTTTCGCCCCTGTTATTTTCGCCGGGCTTGCCATTTTCGCGTATATCGTTCTTCTGCCGGTCATAGGGCTTGTAAAATTCATATATAACTGGATCTTTCTTGGCCTTATTGCTGAAATAATCGCGGACAGGCAGTTGAAAAAAGATCCCTATGAGGCAGTAAGCCAGTTGAGAAGAAAAGAGAAAAACATGAAAGCCGTAGAATTCGCGAAACGGTATCTTGCGAAGTTCCCTGATGACCCGGTGATGAAAATGGAACTGCTCTGCAACCAGGCGTTTTTAGACTGTGAAATCGAAGATGATGAAGCAGTAGGGGAATATTACAACATAGAGGATGAAAACGGCGAAATTGTCAGTTTTATTCAATATCCCAAAAAGGCTATTGATGGTTTCCTTGAACTCGGCAAACTTTATGTTCCTGAAAATTATATTGGGCACAAGTATGAATGTCTTATTCTTTTAGGTTATTATATTCTCGAATGCATGACAGGGGATGATGGTGAGTATTTCGATAAAGTATCCGAGCCCAACAAGGGTCTGGTCCGTTCGATTTATAACCTGATAAGCGATCTGAACCCCGTTGATCCTGATACTCTTAATATTCAGGATGATATCAAGAAATCTTTCGGCCCCCTCTGTCTGGCAGAGCAGCCAGGGGGGATGAACGAAGAAACTGTATAAGTCCTGCATGCAGCCGGGCAGGGCGTGTTTCGGGTTTTTATTGAGCGCATTTGCCGGGGCTCCCGGCTGGTGAGCTCCGGCAGTCTTTCTCAGCTTAAAATGGCGGACGGAATCATCCGTCCGCCTGCAGGATATCAGAGCGGGATATAGTACTGCACGCCAAAGAAAAACATGAAGCGCGCGATAATGCTTTCATCACGATCAATATTGGGCAGGAGAGTATTGAACATCCCCGTGATCGTAAGATGATTGATTATTTCATATTCAACACCGCCGCCGAAATCCATCGCGAAATGGGTATGGGGTGCAGGATGCCGGTCCCAGCCGGGGATGTCGGGATATTCCTGCATGATGGTGGCACCAATCCCGCCGCCGGTAAAAATTTTCACCTTGTTAAAGACAGGGAAATAAAACCGGACGCCGAAGAGGAAGGGGAAAACGTCGACAGGATAATCATAATGTCTCCACTTTCCGTTATAAAAATAGCGATATTTATAGAACAATCGTTCCCACAGGCACCTGAAAGTGACTGAAAGATTGTCTATGGGGAAAAACTGCACTTCCGGCTGTATCCCGAAAGCGAATGCTCCCTTGTTATCTGAATAACCGTAATCGGTGGCACCGCCCATGCCCAGATAACCGCCCACGCTCAGATTGAATTTTTTTGCTGTTTCAGCCTGAAGCGCTGAAGCTGAAAAAATAAACAGGACAAGCGTTATGAGAATACCTTTGAACAATGTGTGTTTTTTCATATGAACCTACCCATTTTTCTATCAGACTGTCATTGTTCCGATTGCACGGAGAATGCATCATTGCGATGACAGTCCTATAGTTTTTTTTAGTGTAAAAAACCCTTGCATAGAGGTATTTTCCTGTCAATTGCAAATTGTCAAGTCATATTTTATTTGATTTTCTCCATATTTTTTGTTTTTCAGCTGCCTTGATCAGTTCATCCCTGAAGTCTGGGTGAGCAATTGAAATAAGTTTTTCAGCCCTCATCCAGACCGCATCGAGCTTCAGGGAAACGCATCCGTATTCTGTGACAATATGCTGTGGCATCTGGCGTGGTATCGTCACAATCGTACCGGGCTTGAAAAACGGCTGAATGCGTGAAATAACTGTGCCGTCTCGCATGGTGTACGTCGAAGGCAGGCAGATAAAACTTTTACCGCCTTTTGAACGGTATGCGCCGAGGACAAAATCCTGCATCCCCCCATTGCCGGAAATCTGGTCAAATCCGTTTGATTCTGCGTTCACCTGCCCATACAGGTCGACTTCAATTGCCTGATTAATGGAAATGAAATTGTCGATACTTTTTATCACCTCGTAGTCGTTCACATAACCAACATGATAAGAAGCCAGGGCCGGGTTGTTGTGTATCCAGTCATAGAGTTTGCGATTTCCCAGGGCAAAGGTGTAGACTGTTTTGAAGCGGTCCACTTCTTTAAGTGAGTTATTCATTCGTCCTGACATGTACATTTCATAATAGGCATCAACCAGCATTTCTGTATGGCCACCGAGATTTTTCAGGTCACTCTCGGCAATCATATGGCCGAGTACATTCGGCATCCCCCCGATTCCGAGCTGAATGCAGCAGCCGTCATGCAGATGTTTGAATACGTGCTCTGCGATCTGCTTTTCAATATCAGTGGATTCCATTGCCGGGAGTTCAAATATCGGCTCGTTTTCGCCTTCAACGATATAATCAACCTGCGAAATATGGATGGATTCGCGGGCGCCGCCAAGACCGCGGGGAATATTGGCATTGGTTTCCACGATTACTTTTTTTGCCATGCACCAGCTGAGCATGCAGGCGTTTGAGATCGCGAAATTGAAATATCCGTGTTCATCCACAGGTGAGGCCCGGAGAATGTGAACATCCTGAAGCCGCAGACCGGTTTTTGTCGGATCGTAGGCTGGTCCATAATGGTGAGCGCAACCCCAGTCTGTTTCTCCAAACACAATGGAACAGTAGTTCACCTTCGTCGGGAACTGCATCTTCATGATCCTTGTAAGCAGTGAAAAATGCCAATCGACATAGGTGAATGATTTCCCTTCAGGATCCTGGGATACTACCTCCGGAACGGGAGGGATGGTGACAGCTCCGCCGACGAGAACGTCTTCCAGTTCGTCTTTCCGTCTGGCCAGGGCCCTGTCACATGCCATTGGCCTTCCATTAAAAAAACCATAGGTAACCCAGTCACCAGATTTTATGCATTTCACCGCTTCATCAGCCGTACAGAGTTTGTCCCTGTACTGCCTGGCAATATCTTTCTTGGATGTGTAGGTCATGTCATATGCCATGATTATCTCCTTTATCGTTTAAGATGTAGGTATTTATTTTTTTACCAGTGCTGTTATCAGCAATTTTTCACCGTATTTAAGAACCGGTTTGAGGTAAGGGCTGATGCCCTCTTCGCCCCATTTGTTCTGCTCTATCTGAGCAATACCCCAGAACGAACCCCATACAAATTCTGTTGTGTTGTGAACATCAACATCCTTGAAAAATCCTTTGCTTACTGCGGTTGAAGCAATGGTGTGGCCTGCAACAAAACATTTTTTTCCCAGGTCACGTATCTTTTTAATCGCGGTACTGTTCTGGCCTTTTTTTATTCCCATCTGCATGAATATATTAAACAGTTTGAAAAGGTTCGGGTCGGTTTCAAAGGTATCGTAATAAACGTTATACACGTCATGCACGATCTGTTTGCCTGATTTATAGTTCCCGGAATCTAAATCAGTTTTTATCGCGTTTAGTTTTTCGGCGAGGGTGAGAATAATCGGCTCAACAAGGGCAACGACAAGGTCATCTTTTGTCTTGAAGTACTGGTAAATGGTCGGTTTGGTTATGCCTGCCTCTGCCGCAATGTCGTCCATTGTGGCGCCGGTATAGCTTTTTGCCAGCATTACTTTCAGGGCTGCCTGAAGAATCTCATCAGTTCTGCGCAGCTTTTCTCTTTGTATTCTTTTGGTTATTGAGGATTTTCTTTGCATGATGTTTTTCGCCCTTAAGGGACAATTTTATTGACCGTTGATAAAAGTCAATAAATTATTAAACCAATAGTTAAATAATTTTACTGAGAGTTAAATTATTTTGATGTTCCCTTGTGGGCACATTATCTGATAAAATCAGGAGTTATCATATTTGATAATAATGAAACTCCTGATTTTTAGAGGTGCCCTTAACATATTGGGATGCAGCAGTCTTTTGCGGGTAAATGATAAATATATTTTTTAAGTATCAGATACGGCAGGGGAGCTATTTCTGAGAAATGCGTTTCTGTCTTTTCGCAAGGGCCATTTGGTATATATTCATATCTTTTTGGTGGTGGAATTCGATTTCAGCACGGAAGGCAGGGTCGTTAATATATTTTTCGTTTTCTTTTTTTGAATTGATGTTCTTTTTTTCTTGCGGCAGTGAAATGCCTAAAAAGGTATTGGTGAAAAAATTAAAGTCTTCCAGGTAATATTCTGTGATCCCGATGAAATTAAAGAGATCCGGGGGAAATCCCCAAAGGAACTGGCTGTATAAATTTTGTAATTCTGGACCCAGACAGAAGCGCTCCAGGGACCAGTTTTCTTGTATAACCTTTCTGTGAAGAGCTGGAGCGGTTGCCGGACGATAATTCCTTTTCCAGTAATAATAGTGAGAAACCATCCGTTCAACAGGGTCCCGCAGCCAGGTGACAAAATTTGTGTTATTGCTTTTTAACACAAGGCGATATTTCAGGGGAAGAAAATGACCATGGATGCATTTGATATTGTCAAATATATGAAAGTTATTAATCACACATTTACATAATGCAGCTGCATTTCTCTTTACATAGTGTGTATTGATGGGAATATCATTATAGTCTTTCAGGAGAGCTTCACCGAAATGATTCTCCAGAGTAGCAAGGAAGCTCGACCCTCCGGTTTTAGGCATATGCAAAGAGATCAACATAATATTTTTTTTAATGTCATTTTTACCACGTGAATTGAATAATTTATATCAGTTTGATATGTTTTGTCAATATTTAAACATTTAGGCAAGGTCAATCAGAGAGAGAATTATAAAAACCTCCCCCTGAACGGGGGAGTTTTTACTTAGAAGATCAAATTATTGTCATTATCAAGGTAATTAACAAATTTGCCCGGTCCACTACGGACCCGGCGAGTCTATTCTTTATACATGTCCTCAATGATATCGCTGAAATTTGACAGAACGACTTTTCTCTTCACTTTAAGAGTGGGAGTCAGTTCCCCGGTCTCCTGGGTGAATGCGCGGTCAATGAGCGCAAAACGCTTGATTTGCTCAACCCGGCCCAGAGGCTTGTTCAGCTCGTCAATGACCTCGGTATATTTTTTAACCACTTCGGGGTTTTTTATGAGCTTGGAGGGGTCTGTCTCATTTATATTTTTCGTTTTCGCCCATTTCGCCAGCTCGCCAAAGTTTGGCACGATCAGAGCTACCAGGTATTTTCGCTGGTCGCCGATGATTGCTATCTGTTCGATGAACGGGTTCATGAGAAACATTCCTTCAATTACCTGGGGCGCCACATTTTTTCCGCCTGCGGTGATGATGATATCTTTTTTTCGGTCGGTTATCACAAGATAGCCGTCCTCGTCAAGATATCCGATATCGCCGGTGTAGAACCAGCCGTCTTCGGTGAGGACTTCCCTCGTGTCCTCTGGCCTGTTGTAATATCCTTTCATTACCTGCGGGCCGCGGATGAGGATTTCGCCGTCATCGGCAACTTGACATTCTGTTCGCGGAAAAATGGGGCCGCAGGTCCCGAGTTTGATCTTCTTGAGATACGTGAACGTGTGCAGATGCGTGATCGGCGTGGTTTCGGTGAGGCCGTAACCAAGGTGTATCTCCACGCCGATGGCCTGGAAGAACCCGTTGATTTCATCCGACAGGGGCGCCCCCCCGATTCCAATGGTAATCATGCGGTCAAGCCCCAGGGCCTTGCGGAGCTTGGAATATATCAGTTTGTCAAAAAGACGATAAAGGGCGCCAAGCGGAAAGGGAATTGTTCTGTTCGAAAGAATATAGGGAAGCGATTTTCTCCCGACTGCCATGGCCACGTTAAAGAGTGCTTTTTTGCTTCCCGGCGCGTTTCTTAACTGCGCCATGACGCCTTCATACAGCTTTTCAAGGACACGCGGTACATATACTGCCAGAGTCGGCCTGATGTCTTTGAGGTCTTCAAGAAGAGTTTCGGCTCCTTTGGTGTAGGCAAGGGTTCCGGATTCATGGATGCAGGTGTTGTAGCCGACGGTCCGCTCAAGGGCATGAGAAAGGGGAAGGAGTGATACCGCGGTCACCACTTTGGGGAATGGGTGATGCTCAATAAACTGTTTAACATTCGCGACCAGGTTGTTATGGGTCAGCATGACTCCCTTGGGGTCGCCTGTGGTGCCCGAGGTATAGATCAGGGTCGCGGTCTCCTCAAGGTCGATGTTTCTTATGCGTTTGTCGATTTCAGCGAGGTTGAGGTTTTTGCGCCCTGTTTCCAGGGCCTGTGATAATTTAACAACCATGGGGTCTTTATAGTCGAGATCATCGAAAACAATAATTTCCTCGAGATTTTTAAATTTCTTTTTTTCGCTCAGAAGATTGTCGACCTGGTATTTTCCGGAGCACATGCATATCCTGGACCCGGAATCGTTCAGAACATACAACGCTTCAGGGCCGGAATTCGTCGGGTATATGGTAACATCCGCTGCCCCGATGGACAGGGCGGCAAGATCGGATACGGCCCATTCCGGCCTGTTGTTGGAGTAGATGGCAATTCTATCGGTGACCTTAATTCCCTTCTTTAGGAAGTATGAAGCAAGAGCATCCACCATCTGCCCGGTTTCAGTATAAGAATACTCTTTCCACTTGTTGTTGGCGTCACGGATTTTAACAAAGATTTTATCGCGGGATTTTTCAACCTGATTTTTGAATATACCGGGAATCGTAGTATCGTCATAGGTTTTAAATGCATTCATAATTATGCCTCCTTTTGTTACGCCTTTCCCGGCTTCAGGAACGGATGTCACATAAGCCGGCACAGGCGGCATTCTTCTGATGTGGATACATTCGTGAAAGCATGAAATGCTGTCAACAAAAGTATTTATTTATTAAGAAAATATCTATATTAATAATTATATATATTATTGAATAATTTTGTTTAATAAAATTAATTTAATACTGTATCCTCCTGAATTTTTTTATTGCTATAGTGAACAGCAGGTCGCTTAAAAAGCCTTTAATACTCATAGACCGGCTGAGTTGAAATTTTAAGGCTCATTTTGAGTGACATAAACTTTATTTTCAGTACCGAAAAAATAAAAAAATCTTGCATCAGTGATAATAACATGAATGCATTAAACATCCTGTAATATAACAACTTTTTGGTACCCATGCATCTGCTCAATTGTACAATAAAATCCGAACTCTTTCCGTCTAATGACTGTTATCCTTTTATTATACCGGCAATACGGTTTTTGAACAAGCTTGATTTTACCTCGCCGGTAACTATTTTTGCGGGAGACAACGGCAGCGGGAAATCGACGCTCCTGCGGGCAATTACCATGCGCTGCAACATCCACATATGGTCCGGGCCTGAACGGGAAAAGCCCGGCTACAACCTCTACGAAGACCGCTTGTGGGAATTTCTTGACATAACATGGGCCCATGGCCCGGTTCCCGGTTCTTTTTTCGGCGCAGAAATGTTCAGGCATTTTGCGCAGAATGTGGATGAATGGGCTTCGCTTTCGCCGGGTGTCCTTGATTATTACGGGGGAAGGCCGCTTACCAGCCAGTCTCACGGCCAGTGCCACCTGTCGTATTTCAGGAACCGCTACGGCATCAAGGGCCTGTATTTTCTTGACGAGCCTGAAAACGCCCTGGCCCCGGCAAAAGAGCTTGAACTGATGAAACTCATGCACCGGGTGAGCCGGCAGGGGCATGCCCAGTTCATCATGGCAACGCATTCGCCGATTTTAATGGCATGCCCCGGCGCGAAGATATTGAGCTTCGATTCATCCCCCCTTAAAGAGGTCCTGTACGAAGACACCGAGCACTTTCGCTTTTACCGGGAATTCATGAATAACCGGGAAAAATTTATTGATCCGTAATTTATTCACCCGCGCATGAGGTCCCTGGCCTCATCAATCGCGTGTTATTCGGGCTTTTCTTCCCGTAAAGGATGCGCAGCTCGTCCTTTGCCTGCTCTAAAATCTTCAGCTGTTCCCGGTCGAGGTTTTTCCCGGCGCGGTTGATATAGAACACCAGCATTGACATGGCTGAGCGGAACGGGGGCGATTTGCGGCGGGTGCTGTTCTCCGCGGATTGTTTGAGCGACAGGGCGATCTTCTTCGGGTCTTTCCACGTGAAAACGCCCTGTTCAAGGTCGAGCGCGTCACTCTCCCTGGTAACTCTCCGGGTCCAGCGCTCTTTGTGGGACGGTTCTGTTTTTTTCATCACGCAATCCCTCCTGCGGGGCTGTCGTGCGGCAGGCGATGCCTTACTAAATAATGATAACGGCTTAAAACGTAACCATCAACTCAAAAACGGTACAGCGCTGAATATTATTTTCCCGACTGGATGTCGTCCCAGTCGTATCCCCAGATCGCGCCGCCCATGGGCATCTTGTAGTTGCGCCGGTCCTGGTATGACGGATAGCGCCTGCCGTCTCCTTCGCCGGGCAGAAAGCTCACGGGAAATCTCGGGGGGATGAGCCCGTGCTTCCGCGATTCTTCTTCAAGCCAGGCCCGGTCATCAGGGTGGGCGATCGAGATCAGCGCCGCGGCCCGTTCGTATCCGTTCAGCCCCCTGAGGTTCACGATCCCGTATTCGGTGCACACGTACTGGGCGAACTGCGCCGGAACGTCCACCACGGTCCCGGCGGGAAGAAAGGGCACGATGCGCGGCGTGTTGTGCTTGCTGCGCGAGGTCATGGCCGCGACGCTTCGTCCCCCCCTGGACTGTGCGCCGAAAATGATGAACTGAAAGAAACCGCCGGTGCCCGAGATCGGCCGCTTGTCGTAAAATGAGCACGACATCTGCCCGAGCAGGTCAACGGCAACGGTATTGTTGATGGCGACCATGTTGTCGATCCGGCGAAGGATGTCGAGATTGTTGGTGTAGTCGATGTCGTAAACGGCCAGCGCCTGGTTGCGGTGCACGGTCTCGTAGTACCAGTCAACGTCAACGGGAAAGGCGAAGGTCCAGACGCTTTTTCCCATGTCAAGGTTCTTGTACGCGTTGGTCACCTGGCCTGATTCGATCATCTTTATGAGGCCGTAGTTGAGCATTTCGGTATGGATGCCGAGGTCCCTGAATCCCGCGTCAGCCATGGCAGCGACGCACGCCGAGGGCAGCGAGCCGATCCCGAGCTGCACCACGTCACGGTCGCGCATGATGGTCATGATGTGCCGCGCGATCTCCTGTTCGACCGGGCGCGGGGCAATGGACTTTTCATCCATCTGGGGCCATTTGTACTTATCGCAGTCGACCTCGACCCAGTAATCGATATCGTCGATGTGGATCGTGTTGAAGCGCCCGCCTTCGGCCCAGGGATAATCGGACCGCACTTCGAAAACGATTTTTTTCGCGGTCTGGCGGAAGATATTGCTGCTGTTGGTCCCGTAGGACATGTTGAAATAGCCGTGGTTGTCGGGCGCGGTCGCGGCGTTGAACCACCAGTCCATGCCGCGCTTCTGGCGGTCGTGGCTGGCGAACCGGTAATGGTGCGCCCAGGTGCCGCCCGCCCATCCCCAGGGCGTCCAGCTGGTCACGTTGTTTTCTTCTCTCGCCTTGCGGTTCCAGGGGAAAAAGAAATGCTCGTGCACGCAGTGGTACTGCTGGAGCGGGTCGATCTGCTGCAGTTCCGGGTGAGGGTAAAAGTTCCCGGCAAGCCAGAATTCTATGTCTTTGAGCTGCCCCGGCCCGCTCCCGAGCCTCTGCGCGACCGCTTCGGTGCACACCGTGGAATCGCCTCCGACGGTCCCGTGATTGATCCAGTCACCTGATTTGACCATGTCGGCGATCTGTTTTGCCGTTCTTTTTTTGTCTCTGATTTTCTGCTGTATCGGTGACATCATTCTTTCCCCTTGTCTTTTGGTGATCATAGTATCCCGAATGCGGATGTCGTTTCACCGCAACCCGGTGCCGCCGGTGATGCTCATTGCTTTTATGTTTTTTCGCAATGAAGCTGCTATACAAAATTGTGTTGATATCAGTCAAATGTTTTTCATGCCTGGCCGGTGAAAAATCGCCTTTGCATAAAAAATCCTCCAACCGCGATAAAGCACTGCGTTTCTGCCGGCAGCAGGGAAGTTGCTGATGCACGGAGCAAGCAGAAACTGAGTAGAAAAAAGAACGGTTCATGAAACTGAAAACATGCTGTTAGAAAATATTGAGTTAACTGTTTAGAGAACAACAGTCCCATCTATCGAACATGAAGGTTTTCTATTTGCGCGTTTAAGCGAGCATACGGCATTGCCGTCCCCCTGATTCTTGCTCTCTTCTCTTTAAGAAAATGGAGATACGGGGAAAGGCAGGAGATCGGGGGGATGTTACATGTTTCTATTCCTATTCTTTAATGCCTGAGTTTCATCCCCCTTGACACCTCCGGGTTTTCCGTTTATTGTTAACTACAGTGGTTGTTCTATGAAATAATTTTCATCACTCGTTTCGAATTTTCGGGAAAGGCAGCCACTGAAACACAGAGGGCACAGAGGTATGGAAATGTCATCGACCGGGGAAAAATCTATTGTACAGATCAAGATTTCTCATCGATGCGTGATTCTCAAAGACAGAGTAAACAGTAAACGTATCTATGCCCCGTACCCGTATTTATGCTTCGAAAAAGTTCAGCACGGATCTGTATTAAATCCCTGCATCTTTCTCTGTGTACTCCGTGACTCTGTGGCCATCTTTTTCAAATTGTTTTTTGACATTGAGATCCTGACATGCCGGAATGAGCCATGTTGAGTAAATTAATGCGGGGTGTAATCATGAAACAGGTATTAACAGCCAGCTTTATTATATTACTCATCGTTATTTCTTCATGTAAAAAAGAACACACTCAATTTTTTAAAATCGAAAATTTTATCGGCGATGTCGTTATTCAGTCACATGACACGCGCCGTCAACCCGCTGCCGGGGATTATCTTGCACAAAATGATGTTATAATAACCGGGGAGAATTCTTGTGCGGATGTTCTCTACAGTGAAAGCAGTATAATCCGTGTGAATGAAAACAGTACCATGGAAGTTTCGCTGCTTGATACAGCGAACAGGCAGAGTGAAGTGGACCTCAAAAACGGCAGGATGTTTGCGGTCCTTTCAAAAATAAAGAAGGACTACACCTTCAAGGCAAAAGCAAAAACCATCGTTGTTTCCGTAAGGGGTACCAGTTTCAGGGTCAGGGCAGACGCGGCTTCTTCCGGGGTAGATGTTGTTTCCGGCGAGGTACGGGTCAATCCCGTTGTTGACGGCAAAGAAATTACCGAGGTAACCGGGAACCTGAAAGCAGAACAGACCATAACGCTCGATATGGATTCCGCCAGGCGCGTTGCTCAAAAAGAAGCGCCCATACAGGTCAGGGAAATCAGCCCGGTTGAGTTAAAAGAGATCAACGCTGAACTACAAAAAATCGAATCGGAAAAATTCAACCAGCTGCGAAAAGAGGAGCAGCGCGAACAGGAGAATATATTACAAAGCGCGTTTGATGACACCTACACCTCGTTTCTTGGATTGCATCATGGGGATACAATAAACAGGGCTTACTCAATTTTCGGTGAGCCGTCCCAGAAGCAGATGCCTGAAGGCGCAAACAAATACGCAATGGTTTCATATGCCTATAACAATAAACTCGTTATGAATATGTATTACCACATTGATACGAAGAAAATCAGCACCTTTGTTCTCGGCAACTTCGAAAACCCGCTGGGCGGCCACGATCTTGTTCTGCAATATCTGAAGTCGCGGGGCGTACAGGATTCACAGAAAACATTTCTCGGGAAAAGCATGCGTGAGATCAAAAGGAAACTGGGGAGCCCGACTGAGGAAAAAGAATCAATGTGCCGGTATACCGGGAAAAACACGCAGGCTGTTTTTACTTTTACGCCACAAGACCGGGTCTGCAACATACTGTCTCTGGTCTGGTATTAATGCCATCTCAGCAGGGAACGAGAAAGTCTTTTCAGGGGGATGATGTTCAGGGGTGTGCGAGTTTCATTTCGCCGCACGCGCCCGCCGCTTGAGGAAATAATCCTGCGCCGTTGCCAGCGCGCCGATGGCCTGCTCCGGCGAAGAGTAGGCCATGACCCCTTCCCGGTCAAGGTGCTTCACGATATTGCCCGCTGCCTCGTCAAACGCGACCAGGTCGATCACCGGAATGATCGGCTTGTTGAAGTGCCGTATCTGCTTGACCACGAGGTCGAGCAGCGCCATCTCCGCGTCGATCATCTTCTGCGCCGGCTGTTCCATCGTCTCGCGGGGAAGAACGGGGGAGTCCATCCAGCGGCGCGCGCGCGAGGTCATGTATCCGAGCCCCAGGAGCAGGACCGCGTCCATGTCGGCGTGTTCCATCAGCGCTTCGATGGTATCGGTGATCATGGAGACCCTTCCGGGCGCGACCAGGTCAATGGGGTTGCGCCTGCTCCAGAACGGGGGAAGAAATTTATCGAGCATGGCCACGACGTTCTCCTTAAGGGGCGGCAGCGCCAGCCCCGCCTCCTCACACAGGTCGGCCGAAAGCACTCCCCAGCCGCCTCCCTGGGTGACGATGCCGATGCGTTTGCCGGTGAACTCCGGCTGTGAGAGCATGAGGCCAGCCACATTGACCATTTCGTCGATATTGGCCGCGGGGATGATGTTGGCCTGGCGGCACATGGAGCGGAACACGGTGAAGCTTCCGGCCAGCGCCCCCGTGTGGGACATGGCAGCGCTGGCACCGGTTTTCCCGGTGCCGCCCTTGAGCAGTATGACCGGTTTCTTCAGCGTGACCCGGCGCGCGACCTCGAGGAACCGGCGCCCCTGGCGCAGGCCTTCAACATACAGGCAGATGATCCGCGTCTTTTCATCGGATTCGAGATATTCCAGGTAATCTTCGATTTTCAGGTCGGCCTCGTTGCCTGAACTCACCAGGCGGCTGATGCCGATCTCCCGGCGCGTGAACCGGTAGGTGATCGAGGTCCCGAGATTGCCGCTCTGTGAAACAACCGCCACACCGCCCGGCTTTATGTTCGAGGACATCATCACCGACTGCACCGGCGAGGGATAGGCGCTGAACACGCCCATGGTGTTCGGGCCCACGATGCGGATGCCCCCCTCCCGCGCGATGGAAACCACCTCGCGCTCCAGCGCCGTGCCTTCGGCGTCGGTCTCGCTGAACCCGGCGGTGATGACCACCGCTGCCCTGACTCCGGCCGCGGCGCATTCGCGCATGGTTTCGGGCACGCGCTCCTTGGGGACCACAATTATGGCCAGGTCCACGGGGCGCGGGACCACGTCAAGACTTGTGAACATTTCCCTGCCGAACCACGCGCCACCCTGTGGATTGACCGGGTAGATGGGGCCGCCGAAATTGCCCTTGTAAAGATGGTGAAGGATGTTGAATCCCCATTTGGTCACACTGTTTGACGCGCCGATAAACGCGATCGAGCGCGGTTCGAAGAGTGCCTTAAGATTTGATCTGTTTTCCATGGTCACCATACTATCATAATTTATTTTTCAGCGATTACCAGCATTTCAAAATCTTCCGTGGTGAGCCTGTCGTCCCGTGAAAACGCACCGAGCTTCGCGCCAAAAATATCGATCTTCGCGTATCCCAGTGTTTTCAGCAGCCAGGTGATTTCACTGGGAACATAGTAGCGCTCGTTGCATTCCAGCTTTATCTCGGCTCCCGAGTCATCCTTTAAGGTCGTTATATTGTGATCGCGGAAGGTCATCAGGTCAAAGGTATTGCTTCTGTAGGTCGCGTTCCCTTCTTGTGAAGCCGCGGCGCAGAACTGTTCAACTGAATGGTAGAGCGGAAACAGCCCGTTGAGCGTGGTAAATATTATTTTAGCGCGGTCTTTGAGCGCTCGGGTCGCGTTTTTTAATATCTCGTAATTCATTTCATCCGTTTCCATCAAGGGGAAAGCCCCCTCGCACAGCATCAGCGCGACGTCGAATTCCCGGTCAAACGGCAGCTTGCGCGCGTCATGCTGAAGAAAGGCGATATTAAGGTTCTGCTGTTCCGCTTTTTGTTTCGCTTTATTGAGCATTGATTCGGAAAGGTCAACCCCGGTGACCGAATATCCGCGTTTCGCAAGCTCAATAGAATGCCGCCCGGTCCCGCACCCGATATCGATGATCTTCAGGGTTTTATCGTGATTGAGTTCTTTTTCGATAAAATCGCATTCGGCCAGGGTCCCCTGGGTGAAGCATTCACGCTCGTAGGTGTCAGCGTAATTATCAAACAGCAATTCGTACCATTGCCTCATGTTTTAACATCCTTTGTTTGCCGTGTAATACGGCAAACACGTCATACCAGCAGGCCTTTCTGCGGTCAAAGACTTTTCATGAAGACCCGGCAATTAAACAGGGCGTTGAGCCCCGGCATAACGAAAAAATTACTTGCTTTCTGTATAAATTGAAGTGAATATGCCGTTTCACTTTATTGAAGATGGTGCCGTAAATCGTGGCTGATAAAAAGCTTGTCATTTATGATACAACGCTCCGTGACGGGGCCCAGACCGTGGGAATATCCTTTTCCCTGCAGGATAAGGTGCGCATTGCCCTGGCCCTGGACCGTCTCAGGATCGATTATATCGAAGGGGGATGGCCCGGGTCAAACCCCAAGGATGACCTGTTCTTCAGTGAAATACAAAAGGCCGGGCTGTCACATTCACGGGTCGTGGCCTTCGGTTCCACAAAAAGGCCGGGCATCTCCTGCAACGACGATTCCTTTGTCCAGGGTCTGCTCAATTCAGGCGCGGGCACGGTGACCCTTGTGGCCAAAACATGGGACTTTCATGTCACCCGGGCTCTGAACATCAGCCTTGACGAGAACCTGGCCCTTATCGCTGACACGGTATCGTTTTTTAAAGACAAAGGGAAGGAAGTCTTTCTCGACGCAGAGCATTTTTTTGACGGGTACCTTGTAAACAGGGACTATGCCCTTGCCGCGATTCAGAAGGCCGCTGGGGCCGGTGCTGACGCGGTGATCCTCTGCGACACGAACGGTGGGATGCTTCCCTATCAGGCGGAAGAAATCACCGCCGCAGCCGTTGCCGCGCTGACCGTGCCGGTCGGGGTGCATTTCCACAACGACACCGGGGTTGCCGTGGCGAATTCGATCGCCTCGGTCAGGGCGGGCGCGAGTCACGTGCAGGGCACGATCAACGGATACGGGGAGCGCTGCGGCAACTGCGACCTGGTGACGTTCATCCCCAATGCCGTGCTTAAAATGGGACTCCGCTGTTCGGCCGAGCAGTCCCTGGAGCACCTTACCGAGATCAGCAGGTACATAAGCGAGACCGCGAACCTCGCGCACAATGAGCGGGCGCCGTTTGTCGGCGACAGCGCCTTTGCCCACAAGGGCGGCATTCATGTTTCCGCGATCCAGCGGGACACGAAAACCTACGAGCACATCGACCCCGGGAAAGTGGGAAACCGGCGAAAGGTCCTGGTGTCCGAACTATCAGGCAAGAGCAATATTGAATTCAAGGCGCGTGAGCTGGGCATCGACGTCGAGCGGAAGGTCGAGCTTCCCGGAACTGTTCTTGAAAAGATCAAAAGCCTCGAGGACCAGGGCTTTCAGTTTGAGGCCGCGGAGGGCTCTTTTGAGCTGATCATCAGGCAGTCGACGGGGGAGTATACGCCGTTTTTCAGTCTCAAGGGGTTCAGGGTCATCACCGAGATGAGCGAAAAGAAAAGGCTTTACTGCGAGGCCTCGATAAAGGTCGAGGTGGGTGGCCGCATGGAGCACACCGCGGCGAACGGGAACGGCCCTGTCGCGGCCCTGGACAACGCCCTGAGAAAGGCGCTGGAGAAATTTTATCCCGAAATTCGCGAGATGTATTTGAGCGACTACAAGGTGCGCGTGCTTAACGAGAAGGAAGGCACCGGGTCATCGGTGCGCGTCTTAATAGACAACAGCAAGGGGACCACTCACTGGGGCACGGTGGGCGTATCAACGAATATTATCGAAGCGTCGTGGCAGGCACTGGTCGACGGTATTGAATACATGCTCTTCAAGAAGAAAACAGAGGAACAGGGGAATGTCTGAGCAACCTATCGGTATTTTTGATTCCGGCATCGGCGGATTGACTGTTTGTAAAGCCATCAATGAACTCCTTCCGGGTGAAAACATAATCTATTTCGGCGACACCGCGCGCTTCCCGTACGGGACCCGGTCGGTAGAGACGATCATACGGTATTCGCGCGAGATCTCGTCCTATCTTCTTTCACGGGACGTGAAGATGATCGTCATAGCCTGCAACACCTCGTCCGCGGCGGCGCTGGAGACGCTTCAGAACGATCTGCCGGTCCCGGTGATCGGCGTAATCGACGCAGGGGCCCGGGCCGCATGCGCACGGCACCATTCCGGCCCCGTAGGGGTCATCGGGACCAGGGCAACGGTGACAAGCGGCTCGTACGTGCGCGCGATCACGTCGGTTAAAGCGGGAATGGAGGTGCTGCAGCAGCAGGCCACGCTTTTCGTGACCATAACCGAAGAGGGCATGATCGACACTGACATAGCGCGGCTCGCCGCCAGGGAATACATTCAGGGCATGTATGACCGGGGGATGAGGACGCTTATCCTGGGCTGTACCCATTTCCCCCTGCTTAAAAAGGCCATCCAGGACGTATATCCCGATCTTGACCTGGTTGACACCGGAATTGAAATAGCCCATGAAGTGAAGTCAATGCTGCATAAAAAAAACCTTGAAAATAAAACCAATCCCGGGCATATAGGGAGTATTGAGCTTTATGCTTCCGATATCACTGACACCCTTGAGCGCCTTAAAAACATGTTTTTTTTCAAAAACGGGACAGTGATCGAAAAATTAATCATCAGTGGATAAATTATGGGATCAACACAAAGAAACATACTCTGTGCAGTGCTGCTGCTGGTCTGCATGCCTGCCGTGACCTATTCCTGGGACCATTATGACCAGGTTATCGCCGTGGTCAACAGCGAGCCGATTGTTGAAAGCGAGATAGAGACCCGGTTTGACCTGGTCCAGAAGATGAAAAAAATTTCTCCGAAAATGGTCGTGTATGAAAAAAGCAGGGTCCTGGACGATTTTATTGAAGACGCCCTTATCAGGGAAACCGCATATAGCGAGTCCATTGTCATCAGTGACGTCAGGGTCATAACCCATATTGAAAAGGTGATGACCCAGTATCTTGTCCAGAAGACCGGCAACCAGAAAGAAGCTGATGCCCTGGTCGCAAAGCTGTCAAAGAGGCTGGCTAACCGGATGGAAGACAAAAAGAATCCAAAAGACGAACAGCTTGATAAAGAGCTCGATGATTTTATCGCTTTTCTTGAAAAAAACCAGAAGATGCCTTTTAAAGAATACTTTGAAGAAGTCCGCCGCCAGATGAGGAAGGACCAGGTGATGTCAATTTCGATCGGGATCACGCCTCCTTCGGATGAAGACGCCATGAAGTGGTATAACGCGAACAAGAAAATGATCGGGGATGAAGTGTGGGTCAAGCACATCCTGGTCAAGCCGAGGGGCTCTTCATTCTCGGATGAAAAAAAGGCGAATGACACGCTTGCCGATATTCGAAACCAGATCATGAAGGGCAGGTCTTTTGAGGAAATGGCGAAAAAATATTCCGAGGACCCCGGGTCATCACAGAAGGGGGGAGACCTCGGATGGGTCATGCTCGCCGAGCTCGACCCCTATTTCGCCGGGTTCGTCAACCAGATGAGAAAGAAGGGGCAGATCTCCCAGGTTTTCAAGTCCGGTTACGGCTATCACGTCGTGAAGTTTCTGGGAAGGAAACCTGTTGAATTTGAAAAAGTCAAAAGGATGATCCTTTATAAACTGTACGGCGAGAACATGGCAAAACAGTTTGATAAATGGGTCATGCAGAGAAAAAAGTCATCCGATATTAAAATATACATGAAGAACTATATTGAAGAAAAAAACACCTGAGTTTTTTTCAATTCTATCAGGAGAACCGCGGTGAAAACAGATGTTCTCATTTTCATTGACAAGGGACTATCCGATGAGGACCTGACATTCGGCGGTTCATTTACTCCCGACTCTCTTTCCGGGAAGCTTTCCTCCCTCGATGCGGTTACTGACGTCTATTTTTCAGTCCCGGAAGATTACAGCGGCGCCCTGTCAGGACGGGCCGCGACAGTGGTCCGCTCCGGGGAGGATGACGTTGACTTCTGGAAAAAACTGCTCGCCGCGACATCATCCGATCATGTCATAAAAATACACGGAGACTCGCCGTTCCTTGATCCGCAGATCGTCAGTGAAATGGCTGATATCCATATCAAGTACCTTGCCGAGTTCACCTATTCTGAAAACCTTCCCGAAGGCATGACCTGCGAAATCGTTTCCAGGGAACTCGTTGACGCGATACCCGAGTTCAATGAAAAGACGCTGCCCCTGTCAAAGGTGGTCAGGTCGAACATGAACCAGTTCGATATTGAGCTGTACTACCGCGACCCTGATGTGCGCGACAAACGGCTTTCGTTCAGGGCTTCTGACCCCAGGGAAAGAAGGGTCATGGAGAACATTGCCGGGTCCGCGAAAGGGACCCCGGCGTATGGACAGATCAGGGAGCTCATCGAGCGCAACCCCGGGGTCCTGTATATCGGGCCGTCGTATCTCGAGATCGAGCTCACCGGCAGGTGCGACCTTGACTGCCTGTTCTGCTACAGGACGAAGCTTGACAAGAAACGGGATGACCTGTCCGCGGAGCTTTTCGGAAAGATCCTCTCTGACATGAAAGACTTTGCCCTGCCTTACACGATCTGCCTGGGAGGGTCAGGCGAGCCGCTGATGAACCCGCAGTTTTACGCGATACTGGAACAGGCTGAAGCAGAACCTCTGGTCCGGCAGGTGATCGTTGAGACAAACGGCATACAGGCTGACGGCAATTACCGAAACCATGTCGCCGGAAGCGCGCCGGGTAAAATAAAAACCATTGTCAATATCAACGGCCACAATACACAAACCTACAGCCAGCTTCACGGCAGCGACCATTATGACGAGGTCGTAAAAAACATCACTTCGCTTAAAGAATCACTTTCGGGAAGGGGGGATGATGCGCTGCATGTCCAGATCATGAAGATCAATGAAACCGAGCCTTTCCTCGACAGCTACTATGACTACTGGGAAAAACAGGGCGTGCCCATAATTCTGCAGAAGCAGAACACCTACACCGGCCTTGTCCAGGACCGGCGCTATTCGGATCTTTCTCCGCTCGAACGCGTCCCGTGCTGGCACCTTCAGCGCGACCTTTTCATCCTGAGCGACGGGTCAGTCCCGTTTTGCAGGGTGGATGTCCGGGAAAGCGCGGGCCGCGGCAATGTGCGCGACCTGTCTCTGCGGGAGATTTGGGAACAGGGCAAGGCTCATTTCATCAGTGATTACCGGCGCTCGTACGCGTCCTGCCCCGACTGCGCCGCCTGCGACGAGTGGTACACATTTAATTTTTAAAGGGCACTGTGAAAGAAAACAGCGACATCACGCACGCGGCCGGCAGGGCAGTAGCGATAATCCAGGCACGGATGAATTCTACCCGGCTCCCGGGGAAATCGCTCCTTGACCTGGGGGGACGGCCCCTGCTCTTTCACGTGATCGAGCGCGCGAAAGCGATAGAGGGCGTGGAGCACGTTGTTCTTGCCACTGCCCGCGGTGAGGAAAATTCACCGCTCGTCAATCTCGCCCGTGAATGCGGCATTGAAGTTTTTACCGGGGCGCTCGATAATGTGCTGGAGCGGTTTTATCTTGCTTCAGAAGAGTTCCCGGGCGAATACGTGATCCGGATCACCGGTGACAATCCCTTTACCGATCCTGAATACGCTTCAACCGCTCTGGCGATTGCAATTGAATCAGGGGCCGACCTGTGCTCGATTTCGAACCTTCCCCTGGGAACCGCGGTTGAAATAATAAAAAAAGAGTCCCTTGATCAGGCGTACCGGTCGAGTTCGCGTCCCTATCATTTTGAACATGTGACCCCGTACATCAAGGAGCATGAAGACCTGTTCCGCATCGAGCGCCATGATATATCCCTTAACAATCCCTTTAAAAACCTGCGCCTCACGGTTGATACGGACGAGGACTACCGCCTGGCAAAAACCATTTACGACAGCCTGTATGCGGGCGCTCCCTTTTCCCTGACGCAGGTGATCGCGTTTCTGCTTAAAAATCCCGGGCTTGCCGATATGAACAGCTCGGTCCGGCAGAGGCCCATGACTCATTCATCAAACCAGTAAACGGGAAAGCGGACAGCGGAACAATGCCAGAGCTCATTTCCATAATCACTGACTGGGGCGGCTTTTACGGTTCGGGCCATGCGCAGAGAATGGCATCGCTGTGCAGGGCCCTGAATGAGGCGCCCGGAGTAAGTGCGGTGCTGGTCAACGGGAAGACCCCTGATTTTCTCGCCGGTTCCGCGGCCTTTACGGTCAGCCCCGTGCCCGCCGCGCGCTCTGATTTGATCATCCGCGACATGAGGGACTCCTCTTCGGAAGAGATTTTCTCGCTCAGAAAGACCGCTCCGGTGCTCGTCATCGACGATATCGGGCCCGGGAGGGGCGCCGCGGATTTCGTCCTTGACCTGCTGCCGAACCCGGCCGCCGGAAGCGGCAACGCCGATTACCGGGAAGACTGCTACCTGTACGGACACAACTTCATTGACTCTCTGCGCTCGCTCGGGCAGGAGATTCTGGAAAAAAATATCGATCTGGCGATGTACGCCGGCGCCGGCGCGGCTGACGCGGACATCGGATTTTTCAGGTCGCTCGTTCCCGAAGGAAAAAACGCGGTTATCATGGCAGGGCCGGTGCGGCACACGGTAAACATCCCCCCCGGACTTTCTCTTGATGCCATGAACTACGCGGAGGTGCTGCTGCGGTCCCGGGTTTTTATCGCGCACTTCGGCCTTTCGCTGTACGAGGCGCGCCTGTGCGGGTGCGCGGTACTCTCGGTCAACCCGACGCCGTATCATTCGCGCCTTGCCGACATGGTGCCGGGAAGCGTTGTCGACATCAATGCCGGGACCAGGGGCGAGCTGGATGAGGCCGGTATCCGGGGCCTGTGCCGGGACCTGCTGGAAAGCCGAAAATTTTCTGAAACGGTTCCCGGGGAAATTCTGGAACAGGCGCAGCGGAAACTGTATGCGTGCAGGGACCATGTTCTTTCGCTGAAATGAGTTTACCGGCAAATGACCCTTTTCAGCACAATCGAGAGATCATCCAGCTTGAATGGCTTGGTGATCACGTCGACAAAGCCGTAGTCGCTGTGGCGGGACATGACCGGGTCATTGGAGTAGCCGCTTGAAACGATCGCTTTGAGCGAGGGGTCTATTTCCCTGAGCTTTTTGACCGCTTCTTTGCCGCCCATGCCACCGGGAATGGTCAGGTCCATGATGACCACGTCAAAGGGCCTTCCCGAGTCACGAAATTCGGTGTATTTTTTTATGGCTTCAGTGCCCTCATGAACGGCATACACATCACAGCCGATACGCCTGAGCATTTTTTCGGCAATGTTTCTGACCATCTCCTCGTCGTCCATGAACAGAACGCGGCAGTTCAGCGGGGCCAGCAGGTCGGCTGCCGGGTCATTTATGGCCGAATCAGGCTTCTTGTCCATAACAGCAGGAAGGTATACCGTGAAAACGGAGCCGCTGTCCACCCTTGAATCAACCGTGATCCTGCCCCCGTGCCGGTTCACGATCGAATAGACGCTGGCAAGCCCGAGGCCCTGTCCTTTCTCCCTTGTGGTAAAATAGGGGTCGAAAATTTTCGGAAGATGTTCCTCTCTGATCCCGTGGCCATAGTCTTTTATCTGTATCATGACCGAACTGTCGGGCAGGGAGCCGCGGGGTTCGGTCCCGGCGGATGCGGTATTTTTCGTGCTGATATCGATAAACCCGCCCTCGGGCATGGCGTGCTTCGCGTTGATCACCAGGTTGTGGATGACCTGGTGTATCTGTCCCTCGTCGACTTCGGCGTTGAAGAGGCCGGGGTCCAGGTCAAACCGGCATTTGATGTTCGATCCCGCCAGAGAGAAGTTCACCGCGTCGCGGACGATCCGGTTCACATTTGTCTTTTTTTTCACCGGCGCGCCGCCCTTTGAAAAGGTCAGGAGCTGGTAGGTGAGCCCTTTTGCTCTGAGCACCGCTTTTTCGGCCTCGTCGATCAGCGTGTATTCGTCATCAGTATTCCGGTGGCTTATTTTTGCCAGCGAGAGGTTCCCCAGGATAGCGTTGAGAATATTGTTGAAATCATGGGCGATGCCCCCGGCAAGCAGCCCAACTGACTCGAGCTTCCTCATATTCAGGAGCTCTTCCTCCATCATGCGTTTTTCAGTGACATCCAGAAGTTGCGCGACGGTCAGAACGTTTCCCTGCTGGTTCGTGATTGCCGAGACGCTCAGCTCAATGCGCCGCTCGAGCCCGTCTTTGCGGACAACGCTGATCTCATACCGGGGAGGGGCGCTTTCGCCCTGCTGGCGCAAACGGTAAAATTTGGATACCTTGTGTACGTCTTTTTCAGAAATGAATTCCCTGAAATCGTGGCCCACGATTTCAGGGTTGTCCCTTCCCAGTATTTTGCACAGCTCGTTGTTCACGTAAACGATCTGGAAGGATTTGTTGATCATTACCATGCCGTCGTGCGAGGTGTCGACGATGGTCTTGAACAGCTCCTGGGATTCCTGCAGGGCCTCTTCGAATTTCTTTCTCATGGTGACGTCCCGCATGGCCACGAGCACCGCGGGCTGGCCTGCGTACACGATTTCCGAGCCGTGGATCTCGATCCATTTTTCCCGTCCCTTGAGGTCCCTGATTATGTAATAGTTGGAGTACCCGCTTTTAAGCGTCCTGACCATCTGAAAGTCGGTTTCGATGTGCTGGTGGAAATCGTTGACCACGAATTCACGGATGTTGGCTCCTAGAATATTTTCAGGCGAGGTGCCTTCAATGATTTTTAACACGTACGCGTTGCTGAAAAGAATTATGCCGGCATAGTCGAACACCACAATGCCGGTGTAGATATTGTCCAGGAGATGGGCGTAAAATGAGACCTTCTCTTCGAGCGCACTCATCTCGGACCGGGCATCGGTAATTTCCTTTTCCCCGGAGTTCATCTGTTTGTTCCTTTCAGGCATGGTCGGTACACTGTCAGAGTACGAATGAGTCTCTGAAAAAAAACAATAATAATTTTATTTACACGTTTGATTATGATCACTGAAAGACTATTGACATATACCGTGGCTGATGCTGTTTTATGCAAACAATTCTTCATCAAGAAAAAATATAGTATGAAAGCAGCCGTAAAAGAGTGCACCAGGTGCGGAAGTTGCTGTAATGCCGACATGACGACCTTCGCCGAAGAGAATGACATCCGACGATGGAAGGATGAAGGCCGCGGCGATATCCTTGACGCGCTTTCAGGATGCGAAAAGGTCTGGGCAGGCGATCGCATCGTGCTCTCAAGCGGGAAGAAACTGGGCTCGTGCCCGTTTCTCAGGCGCGAGTCTGGCATGTCTCGCTGTCTGATCTACGAGACCAGGCCCGCGGTATGCAGGCGCTTCATGCCCGGCTCGTCGCGCCTGTGCCCTCAGTGGGAAGAAAGCTGATCATCTCCGCAGCGAAAATTGAGAAGTTGAAGCCAGGCCCCATGCGTTGCCCGGTTGAAATCAAGGGCCGCGTAATCATCCCTTATTTTTTTATAGCTTTTACAGTCTGCCGGATAATAGATCGACAGGCCTGTTGCCCGGTCGCTGGTTGAAAAAGATTCAGGCATGAATGAGTTCACTCCGGGCAGTTCGCTCATCGAATAGGCGTTCATGATGTTTATAAGGCCGCGCGCATCGATCATGTCCTCCGCAAGCGCGCCCCACCGCGGCAGGCGGGCCAGGCCGCTTTCTTTATCGTAAATCTTCTGCCTCATCAAGCCATCGTTGATGATTTGCGCAAAAGAACCGTAAAACGCGTCAAGCTCCTTTCCCGTTTTTACCAGGCAGACCGATCCGTTGAGCCTGCTTTTTTCAAGAGAACGGGCGGATGATGCGAAGACTGTGCGCGCCATGGCCTCTGCCCCGGCAGGAGAATTTTTTCTGACCGCGCGCAGGAGCGCTTCGTAGTCCTGCGCTGCTGCGGGCATGGGCCCCTGTCCGAGCACCAGCCAGGAGGCGCTGTGCCTGAGCTCGTACACTGATTCAAGGTCCGCCATGAGGCACAGGTCAAGGCAGAGGATGTCGGGCTCGTTGAATTCAAGGCCCCGCGCTATGTCGCTCACCCGGTAAGCAGGGCCCTGGCGGCTTATGATCTGTTTGCCTGACGGGGTGTACCGGACAGCGCCCGAAAACCATCCCTGCCCGTGGCCCGTGATAAAAAAGGCATAATGGCGGGATGCAAAGTTGTCGCGCACCAGCGAGAAAAACCGTGACATGCTTTTTGCAGTTGCCGAGTCCGCGGTCCCGCCGCTTCCGCTGCCAAGATACCCGCTTTCGCGCAGGGCCGCGATCATGGCCTGCTCGTGGCCGGATGTAATCTTCTGCGTGTTGAGCACAAAGCGCCCTTTCGCAAGGGAATAATACCTGTTGAACAGCCGCGTCTTTTCTTCCGGGATGCCTTTAAGCAGAAGCCCGGTGAAGCGCTTCTCCTCGACCGAGCGCGGCAGGCCCGCAGTCAGGGGCCGGGACAGGATTTCACTGTAGGTCCCGTTCACGTGAAACACGCGCGCCCCTTTCCACGAGTACAGCATGGGCGCATTAGGCGCGGTACCCCGGTCGCAGTATACGACCACAGTGCAGTGTTCAGGGGCACCCGTGCCGCGGACGATCTCTCTCAGGTTTTTCTGCTGCTCGATAAGCAGGCCCTGCGAACCGTTCAGGTAGAACGCAAAGGTCCAGGTTTCGGATGCGGCGCGGTAGAAGTACACCCCCGCAATAAGCGCGGCAGCCGTAAAGGCTGCCGCGAGGAGCAGAGTGATTTTTTTTGTGAATGACATTATCGGTTCTGTTAAAGTAAAGGCATAGCTAGTTCAGTAGCTTCTTCAGGGTATACGAAATCTTGAGCTGCAGACTCTGTTCCATGCAGGCAGTCAGTGCCGAATCTTATATAATCGGCAACTGATTCTGATTCAGCTGCAAGATTAGAACAATCGAGTGGATAACCACCTCCGTTATAGTCAGAATTTTTCATCTGACCGAATGTCAGGATGACATATGTGGTGGCGTCATCTGCATCGGTAATACCACTACCGTCATTGGCATAGGTATCGCTGTCTGCAGTGTCCGTTCCGCGAACAACAATGTAATTGTCATCTGACGCGACTGATCCGCCTCCCCAGAATGCCCATCCATCCGCTGCATCGGTTTTAATTTTGAACTTGAAGTTCTGGGCATCGGTGTTGCCTTTAAAGTACAGAAGACATCGGAAATCGTTTTCAACATGTGCCGTTCCGGCAGTGGGAAAAGTAGTACTGTCAGACTTATGGCATGCAGTCCATACTTCCATGTCATTGGTTGAAGTGTCCCTGGTGGCATAGATCAGGCCGGTTTCATTTTCACCGGAGTTTTCATACCGATAAAAAAGTTTTTCAGTGCCACTATCACCGGCTGATTTATAGTAGAAATTGCCTTCATAATCACCACCGGTGAAGGTCATGTGGTTTTCAAAATCATCAACTGCGGTGACCCCATTGTCAGAAAGTATGCTTGGCAGGTTTACGCTGCCGTCAACAAGTTCATAGACGACTGTATAATCTCCCACGGTTTTGCTCCCTTCACTTTCCAGGGCTGAAGGTGAGAGGTTCGCCATAACATTCGATAAAATTTCATCAAGTAATGTCACCGTGGCGTAAATGCTTTCGCTGCCGCTGTCTGAATCAAAGTGTTTTTTTAGCACGCCATATTCAACTCCGCTGCTCCAGCCATTTGAGCCGTCAGCCCATACGGTAATTACCGATGAAGCAAGGTCCGGCGCGCACTGTCTCATGTCATCAGCCAGGGAATTAATGATGATTCCAGCAGTTTTATCCGATGAGTCATCGGAACAGCTCACCAATAAAGGGATGGTGAGGGTCAGAGCAAATAATATAGTGAAAAATTTTTTCATTCGATACCTCCATTTTTTGTCTGCTCTAAATTTAATTATAGCGGCATGCGAAATTGTGTCAATCCCCTGCAGTTGATTTTTGTATGAATATTTTTTTGGCCGGAATGATATGGGGTCGAGCAGGGTAAGAATTGGGGCAGTGTAGTATCTGAGATGTGGGGTCAGAGCAAAAATGAATGGATGAAGAATATTTCATGTGTCGGGGTCAGAGCAATTGTCTATTATAAAAAGATGAATGTTATATAATTTTATAGCTGTAGATAAATTATTTTGGTGCTCTGACCCCCAACTACGGTGTATGAATACAAAATAAAATGTGCTCTGACCCCGGATTTTTTTTATTATTT
>ERZ795048.22-NODE-22-length-164737-cov-55.555349_pt1 | contig 164737 bp, 144 predicted proteins | sample MGYA00375132_ERZ795048 | MGnify/ENA primary metagenome ERZ795048 (study PRJEB30177, sample SAMN05720225) | activated sludge metagenome | isolation source: Anaerobic digester | place: Hong Kong | collected 2014-12-17 ...
GACGGCGGCAGGTACAACCCCGTCTTCGAGAGAGAGTTTCACGCCTCGGGCCACGTGTCTAGGGAAGACCTGGCCCGGGTCATCGATCAGATCGAACCGGACCGGATCGTCCCCATCCACGCCGAGGCGAGGGAGTGGTTCGCCGATAACTTCGAGGATGTGGTGCTGGCAGAGGAGGGGGTGGCGATCGAATTCTAGGCGGAGGGGCGGGCGATGCTCCGACTATAGCCGGTACGGGAATTTATAAAAATTATTAAAGAATAAATCTCAGATGATATCTAATATACTTTTCTTTCTTACTACTCCACTTCTCCCGAAAGAGAATGATGTCAGCACATCATTCAAAGGTTTTTGTATAATATTATCGTCATCTACTCCATACCATTCATAAGCTACCATTTCATATTTTTTATCCGCTGAAAATATGGCTCTTACACCTATAAAACTGTTATTATATTCTGGGTTTATCCAAGTAACGACCCAATTTAAATTATCTTGATCCATAAAAAATGTTGCATATTCTTCACCATCAGGTTTTATGCTTAATCCTGACCCACCACTAAGGACACCAACTTTAACAATTTCGTTTTTATAATATTCACTAACAGCGTCATTTACATACCAGGGAGTTAAATCTTTAACAACTTTCCAATTAACATCTTCTACTTCTGTATTTTGTAAAAAGTTTCGCTTGTCATGAATAAAATAATATGTAATATTATTTAACTCTTGATCTGATAGATGAACCCTATCTATTCTTATAGCTGATATATTATCTGAAATAATAGTTTTATTAGTATTATTCTCTGCTATATACCAACATTCGGGAATAGATATCGTGAAGTTACCATCTAAAATAAAGCTATCTTCAGCTATACAATTTCCTGCCAAAAATAACAATGCGACTAAGTATATTCTCATCATAATATACTTAGTGTAATTAATTATAGTTATATTTTATGGTTGGATTGAGCTTTTCGATTAGCCTCCGGCCAAACAATCTCGTTTAAATACCATTGTCTCAATTTTGGGATTTAGAGATGTTCGATTTGGAGCTTATCAGTAAATCTCTAAAATCGATAGCAATAAATCGAATAAAATATGTCGCAGTGGCCAGGTAAGGATTCTTACCTGGGTGACGAAGACCAAGATGGGCATCAAGCTCGTGAATCGACGCTATCACTTTGGACATGAATAAGCCAAATAAATTGCTAACAAGGGAATATATTTATTTAAGCATGGACGATCTGTAATCATGTACAACGTAACTGCATTAGACTTACTTAATAATATCTCTCCGACCATAAATGCCTTTGCGGCCTTACTTCAGGCGGTAGCAGCTATCGGTTTGTTTGCGGTTACTATTTTATTATGGAAAGCCGCTTCAGAGTCGAAAGCCTTTGTCGGAAAACAAACTGAGATTATGAACGACCAATTAAAGATTATCGAGAAACAAAACGAGAATTATGAAAAACAAACTGAAATTATGGATAAGCAGGTTTGTTTCCTTGAGAAGCAAGGATGTATCATGGAAGATGAAGCTAAAGCGAAGAAGGAAGATCGAGAATATCAGATGTCAATCGAAAAATATAAGCGACTTCAGGATGAAATGGATAAATTAGTAGGGCCCCTCTATATTCATGCTTCTATATACAACGAAAAAGAACCTGGCTACTTTGACTCTTTTAATCAGGCGGCAAGAGATACTGCAGTAAGCAAAGGATTTGGAGGTAAATTCGATTTTTGGGATGGAATTCAAAAGAGTTTATATCTAAGTAAATCTGACAATTTAGCCGAATATATACAACTTCACTTTAAATACATGTATATAAGTAGACACGAAGATAAAGAAGATTCTAGAAAGCAATTCTCTATGAACAGAACTATGTTAATTAATGAAATAAAGAACCAACATGAACGGCTTAAAAAAGAACTCGATGATGTTAAGAAAGAGCTTGGTATGCAGAAAACGCAGTGATACACTCTTACTTAAACACAATTGAATAATTTCAATTTGGGGCGTCGTTTTGGGGGGGGGCAAGGCGCAGGATAAAATGCCACAAAACTATATATTGGGGTCTCTAAAACGTGCTGAGATAAAAGCGGCGTGACTATTTCACAAAACCGATAGCAAGAACACCAACAAAATAGATCGTAGTAGCCCGGCTAGGATTCGAACCTAGGTGACGAGGTCCAGAGCCTCGTATGATTGACCGCTACATCACCGGGCTTCAGCACGCGAAATTTCGCTTTTCACGTATTAATCTGTCGATCCGATGCCGCCGATTCGGGATTAATATCGATGCCGACGCCTTTGGCCATGATCGTCACGACACCTGCTCCCTGATCCTCTCTTTCACAAGGCTATGTTTCGCCAGCGTGACCTCCAGTAGGTCATCATACAGGGACGGCGCTACTTTCCTGATCACCTTCACGCCTTCCTCGGTAATGCCACCCTTTGTGGCGACCCTCGTAACGACCTCCTCAAAGCTGTTGAAGGTCTTCAGCAGCTCGGCGGTCCCAGAAAGGGTCTCCTTTACGAGCAGCTCCGCAAGCTCGGGCGATATGCTGTCTCTTCTGGTGGCAGAAAGTGCGAACTCGTGCATCATGGAAGATATGAACGCTGGCGCGCAGCTCGTAAGATCTGCCAATAGCTCAAGATTTTTCTCCTCGACCTCAACCGGCAGGCTTATTCTTCCCAATGCCGACAGGATAAAGCTTCTGTCCGCTTCCGTTGAGTTATCGCCAAAGGTGACCAGTGACACCCCTTTCGAGCATTCGGAGGTCACGCTCGGGATGACCCTGGCCACCCTCGCGTCGCACAGGGCGGATATGTCGCGGATCGTGACGTCGGCCGCTATAGAGACCACCAGTTTATCGGCCGCCAATACGCCCCTGAGTTCTTTCAATAAGGCCTTCACTTCGAGCGGCTTGACGCAGATGAAGATCACGTCCGAAGCGGCCGTCAGGTCTAGGTTCCTCTCTACAATCCCGATTCCTGTCGCCGCAGCTACCGCCCTGACCTTATCGGGTGACCGGTTACTAGCCACGACGTCGCCCGCCGGGAACGCCCCGGTCTCGACAAATTTACGTATCAGCATGCCTCCCATGCTCCCTGTACCTATGACGCCTATCCTTGCCATACGGATCCCTCCCGTCATCAATCCTCATGCCCTTGAGATTGCAGAGCGACAGGTCGATGCCTTCTTCCCACCGTCCTCTCCCTTCTCTCATTTGTAGTCCAGCATCACCACCAGCGGCCCCTCGCCCTTTGTGGGAAGGCTCTTCTTGGAGACGGTGAGGGTGTGTCCCGGCCGCTCGACCTGTTGTCCCGAAAAGAAATCGTCCGCAGGATAGATCCCGAAGGACTTGGGTACAGCAAGGGTCTTGAAGTGCATCGGCATCACGATCCTGGGGTTGATCTGGCCTACGACTTTTTTGGCGCCCTCTCCGTCGAGGGTGAAGGCCCCGCCCACCGGGATCATCAAAACGTCCACCCTCCCCAGGGCGGCGACCTCCTTCTCGCTGAGGAGGTGGCCGAGGTCGCCGAGGTGGCAGACCCTGACGCCGTCCATCTCGAAGCAGAAGATGGTGTTCTTGCCCCGGAGCTTTCCTCCCCTGTCGTCGTGGTACGATGCGATCCCCTCAAACTCGATCCCCGCGGCGGCCTTCTTCCCAGGCCCTCTTACCACGGCGGGGTCGCCTTTCAGGGCCTTCACGTTGTTGTGGTCGTGGTGGTCGTGGCTGAGGGCGACGACATCCGCCCGGATTCGCGGTGGCGGGTAGCCGACGCTCTCGTCGAAGGGGTCGGTGACGACGACCTTCCCGGAATCGTCCTCGATCTTGAAGCAGGAATGGCCTAGCCAGGATATCTTCAACTCTATCACCTACAGCAATTATTGACCTTATAGGATAATAATTATTCGATCCTGGCGTCGATGACGGCATGAAGCATCCCCGGCGAGTACTTCTTCACCCGGGCGGACCTCTCGATTTTTATCGACCGCCCGGCCCGCTCAGCGGCGCCCGCCAGGTCCTCTTCTAGCATCTGGGGGTATAGCTTCTCGGGGACGGTCTGGTGGTAGTGGAGGACTCCGTCAGGCCTGAGGGCCGCCATCCCGGCGTCGAGGTACTGATCTGTCGTCCCGACGTACCCCATCACCACCCGGTCGGCGACGCCTGCGGGCGCGAGCCTGGCGCAGTCGCCGAGGGCCGGCTGGACGATCTCCTCGACATGGTTCAGGCGCACGTTCTCGACGAGGTACCCGTAGGCGACGGGGTTGATCTCGATGGCGACGATCCTCTTGGGCCGTGAGTGGACCGCCATCGGGAGGGTGAAGTACCCGATCCCGGCGAACATGTCGACCACCGTCTCGCCCCCGCCGAGGCGACCCATCCTCATCCTCTCCCGGAGGTTTCCGGGCGAGAACATCGTCCTCATGGGGTCGAGCTTGAAGACGACGCCGTTCTCCCGGTGGGCCGTCTCGGTCTTGGTGGAGCCTGCTATCACCTCTCGGTCCGGCTCCCGAAACTGTCCCCCGATCCCCCGGTCGAGAAGGACGGTGCTACACCTCGGGTAGATCCGAAGGAGGGCCTCGCCGATCTTACCCTTCAGATGCTCGATCTCCGGGTCGATCTTTACGGTTATCACCGTTCCGAGGATGAACCAGCCCCGCGGGAGAAGAGACCTCTCCTCGTCGGCTACGTCGGCGAGAAGCTCGGCCAGCTCCGGAAATCTACCGTAAAACTCGGGACGCTCTTGAAAAATGATTTTAAGGCCCGGCAGGGGCGATGACGGTGGCAGGGGCCCCGTCACTGGGATCTCGACCATGCCGTCCTTAGAGACCGGCTTTCGGCTCCGGTCCAAAAGCCCCAGCTGCTGAACCAGCTGTAGCGTTCTCGAGGCCTCCTTCCTTTGGACCGGGACCGCCAGAAACTTTCTTCGCATTGTAGATCTGATCGAAATCCAGATGGTCGTCGGTGCAGTTGCACCAGAGGCTGATGGTGCTGTTGGTGCGGCTGACCTTGTAGTCCTTGTCGTAGACCAGGACGCTCGACTCGTACCCCTGCGGTATCGCCAGGTTGAAGGTGACGGGGACGAGGATGTACTCGTCGGTGAGGGCCACCGAGACGCTGGCGTTGTTGCTGGATGCGAGCTTTATCACAGTGTTGTTGGTGTAGGAGATGGTGACGATTCCGCCCGTGGCGCTGATGCTCTTGTCCACGTCCGGCGGCATGACCAGCTCGACTTTGCTCTCCAACCCCTTGGGGTTTGTGACGTCCAGGTTCAGGTAGGTGTTTCCGGTGGCGTTGGTCAAGTAAGCAGAATAGCTGACAAAATCGGATGGCGGGGCCGGCGTCGCCGGCTGCTCGGGGGTTGATGGCGACCAGATATAAAAGCCCGCCAGCACTATGACGAGGGCCAGGGCCGCCAGGGCCATAAGATGTCCCTTTTTCTCTCTGGACCAGCCACCGAAACCCTCGCCGGGCTTTTTCTCGGAGGGGTGGGGCTTTGACGGCACCGCCGCCCTCTTCGCAGCTGGAGGCTTTCTCTCCGGCTCGGCAGCTTTCGCCTTCGCTTCCGTCTCCGTTGTCTCCGTCTTCGGTTCCGGCTCTTTCGTCTCGATCAGGATCTCCTCTTCAGGGGCCTCGGGCTCCTCCTTGATTGGAGCCTCTTCCTCAACTTCCGCCTCTTCAGGAGCTGTTTCGATAGGCACCTCGACTGTCGGGGCCTGGGCTTCGGCGGGCCGCTCTGCCGTGGCGGTCTCGGCGCCAGCTTCAGCCAGCGGTCTCTCCTCAGCCCCGATTTCGGCCGTCTCCCCTTCGGGGAGGGGCTCTTCTGTCTTCTCCTCGGGGAGCTTCTGCTCTGGTTCGGCTTTTCCCGGAGGCTCTTTTTCGCCTACGACCAATTCGGAGGACGGTTCAACTTCCCCCTTCATCAGATCTTCAGATCTCTCCTCCAGCTCCTCCTCGGTCGAGGCCAACTCGGACGTTTCCTCCTCAGCTTCTGCCCCCTCGGACCGAGGGAATGCCGAGGGCTTCTCCCTCCTGGGAAGGGCGACCTCGCCCTTCTCTAGGTCGAGTATGAGATCTGTATAGGTCCCGGTCTCGTCGACGAAGCGTCTCGCCTTGGGTATCAGATACGATATCCCGGAGATCTTCACCTCCTCGAAGAACCCGGTGGACCTCATGAGCCGGTCTTTGTAGGCATAGATGGCGCCACTCTCCATCCTCGACTCGATCTCGCTGAGGCTAGGGAAGCGGTCCTCCTCGGCCGAGACCTCGCTGGTGGCCTTCGCGTAAGCCTCGAAGAATACCCTGCTCATCCTGTTAAGGCGGTTCGAATAGCGCCGATCGAAGAGGAAGGAGAAACTATCCCCAGCCACCTCCAGCCTCTCTGCTGCGATCTCGCGCCAGACCGAGTACGAAACGTCCATCGCAGGTACAACTGGCTTCGCCACGATAAGTATTTTTGTGTCCTCGCCGACCTCTCAACGCGGACGAAAAGGGTGTGCGGAGGTCTCACGTAGCTCTTACATGAAAGCTACCTTTAAATCCCGACGCGTCTCAAGTTTGTTTCCAATGAAGAGGTTTCTGATGGTGCCGGTCCTGCTCGCCCTCACGGTGGTGGGGATCCACGTAGAGCAGGAGCTGGACCGCTACCATTTAACTGTGGGGGAAAACGCGAACGTTTTGGTCAAGGTCGGCAACACCGGCGAGTCCGCTCTGGCCGTGAGCGTCTTGCCGGGCGTGCCCGAGGGGCTCGCCGCCCTGAACCCGGAGGTCCAGTCGGTGAAGATATCACCGGGAAACTCGGCTCTGGTCTCCTACCTGGTGATGGGCGAGAGGCCCGGCCAGTACGCCATAGCATCCCAGGTGATCTATACCGACGGTGAGGGGCGGTCTCGCCAGATGAGATGCGGCGACAAAAACGGCAGGCACCTCGTCGTGAGCTAGAGCCGTTGATCTGGAACCGCCAATCTAGAATTACCGAACCTACCGAGTTTTGGCCAGAAGGTCCGCTCTCTTGAATATCGATTCGAGACCGTATCCTGCTTTCTTCAGCCTCTCGCTTCCGCCCTCCTCCCGGTCGAGGATGGCGACGACCTGGATCGGCTCGTAACCCTCGGCCCGGAGCCGCTCGATCGATTTGATCAGCGACGATCCCGTGGTGACGACATCGTCGACTACAGCCACCTTCGACCCCTCGGGGAGGGCTGGCCCTTCCACGAACTTCTGGGTCCCGTGCTTCTTCGGCTCCTTTCTTATGATCAGGGCCGAAAGGTCTCGGCCCTCGATGTGGCCGACGACCGATATCGCCGTCACGATGGGGTCTGCGCCAAGAGTCATCCCGGCGACGGCGACGGCCTCGGGGTCGATCATGTCGAGCAAAAGCCTTCCTGTGAGGTACGCCCCCTCGGGGTCGAGGACGACCTCCCTTGCGTCGACGTAGTAGTCGCTCACCTTCCCCGAGGATAGGGTTATCTTCCCCACCCGAAGGGCCCTCGTCCTCACCAGCTCCAGCAGCCTCTCTCTCTCGTCCATGGATTTCTGCTCACCACCGAGGGATATAACCGTTTTCAGCGCTGTCTCCCCGTCCTCTCGGCCTGGACCGCCCTGATCCGGTCGAGCCTCCCCAGGTCCGTCCCGTCCAGAAGGTAGATCCTGGCCATCTCCAGGCGGGCCATCTTCGGCAAAGGTCCCCGATCCTCTCTCGTGACGGAGTCGAGGGGGTAGCCTCCACAGAGGGGGTTATAGGCCGGAACTATCGTCATCTCAGGGCTTTTTAGGGCATGGCCGTACTCCTCCAGGAGTTCCTCAGGAGATAGGGGCGCTCTCACCCAGGCCCTCTCGGGCGGGCCCGATCCCAGCCGATCTGCGAGCCTTACGGCCGGATGAAGGTGAGATGCCACGAGAATCTCGGTCTCGAAGACCTTCGGGTCCGGCCAGGTGTGGCCGTGAAAGTAGCCGACGCCGTCGAGGACGAGCCCCGACGCCGGATGGATAAAGATCTCGGGGGGAGCGAGGTCGAAGATGCCGATGTCGTGGTTTCCGATGACTAGGTCGACGGTTGCGACCTCCGATAGCGACTTCAGAAAGGAGGGTACCTCGCTCTTCTCCTGAAAAGAGGTCCAGGGGAGGTTGTGCTTTGTATCCCCCAGAAGGATGAGCCGGTCGGGGCCGATCTCCTCTACCCGGCGCCTGAGATCGTTCAGCATCTTGTTGGTCTGGCTCGGGACGCTGGCTCCCCCCAGCCAGAGCTGGTGCTCGATTCCGATGTGGAGGTCTGTTGCCACCAGGACCCTCAGGCTTCCCTCCACAAGAAGGAGGGGTTCATTTGGGATCGGCCTCGTCCTGATCATCTCAGCGACTCTTCTGGCCTGAGGTCATTTTTGCCATCTCTTCCAGGGCGGCACCAAGCTCCCGGATGAGGGCCGGAAGGTCGCCGACGATGGCCCTGCAGGATTCTTCGATCATCAGGTTCACCTTCGACTCGGGGGTCTCCCCCGCCTTCCTCGCGTCGGTCCTGATCCCCACCGCCCTCGGGCCGAAGAGGGCGTAGTGGCACCCCACCTCCCAGGCGGTCCCGTCGTCTGCCATGGGTCCGTCCAAAATCGCCACCATCAGGGGCGACCGGCTCAAAGCCTTCAGGTTCGCCTCGAAGATCTCCTCCTTCGTCCCTGAGGCGATCTCGAAAGGCCAAAGGACCTCGACCCTCTCCCCCAGGGCCGACTCGATCTCTCTTTTGAGATATCCGGCCCAATCGATCTCGCCTCTGCTGAAGAGGGGGCCGGCCAGGTAGATGGAGACCTTCTCGGTCAACCTTTCCCCCATTTATCCCCTTCTCGATCTCGGTTTTCTTCTTCTTCTCTTCTCCAAAACCCGATCTCGCCGTCAGGTCTAATCGGCGGAGGCCGCGAGAAGCCTCTCTTTGACGAACTGGTCGTCGAGGCTCGCCAAAAACCAGCCGACCTTCGGACCCTGCTTCTGGCCCAGGAAGGCGACGTAGATCGCGCCGAATAGCTTCTTTCCGTCAAGCCCCCTCTCCTCGGCGACGGCGTAGACCTCGTTATGGATATCCTCGGCGCTCTTCCCCTCGATCCGTCCTGCGAGGACGCCGAGGGCCTCCCTCAGCTCCGGATCGACGTTCTTCACCTTGGTGGGAAGGGTCTCCTGGAGCTGGAACTTGACGAAGGGCGGAGCGTACCGGTCGAGCCAGGCTCTGACGTTATCGGCCCGGGAGAGGATCTGATCCCTCTCCGAGGTGTCGTAGCCGCTTCGGTCCAGGACCGCCATCAGCTTTTCAGGATCTTTCCCAGCGATCTGGACCGCCGTCACCATGTGCCGATAGGGGACCTGAGACGGTCCCTCGGCCCCGACCTTCGAGAGCTCAAGAGCCCTCTCCTCCCCGGCCTTCCGGTCGTACTCCTCGATGAGGTTGAGGAGGGGAAGGCCCGGATCGAACTCGATGTGCTTTTCGGGCTTTGTCCTGATGATGAGGTAGCGGAGGACCTCGGGCGGGACGACGTCGAGCATGTCCCTGATCGTCACGACGATCCCCGTGGAGGAGTGCATCGCCCCCTTCCCCTTCAGGTGGATCCACTCGTATACGACGGGATAGGGAGCGGGGTAATCGTAGACCTCCTCGGAGATCCTCTTGCCGGTGTCGTAAGATCCCCCGGCGGTGGCGTGGTCTTTTCCGAAGGGCTCCATGGTGACCTTGAGGATCGACCACCGGGCGGGCCAGTCGACCCTCCAGGCGAGCTTTCCTCCGCCTCGGAAGCTGGCGGTGCCCTGGTGGCCGCATCTGCAGACGTAGTCGGCGGTCTCCCGCGCCAGGTCGAAGCCGGTAACCTTTGTGGTGTTCAACCGGCCGCACTCCTGACATATCACGTCGAGAGGGCACCAGTCGGCGGGCAGATCCCTTCCCGAGACCTCTTTTAAGATCCTCGCGATCTCGTCCCTCTTTTCGAGGGCCACCTTGATGGCGTCGACGTAGAGCCCCTCCTTGTACATCAGATCGGCCCTGTGGACCTCGGGTCTGATCCCCAGCCTTTCCAGGGAGTCGAAGAAGGGTAGGAGGAAATGGTCGGCGTAGCTTTTGCAGCAGCCATCGGGACATGGGATCTCCGATAAGGGTTTACCCACATGCTCCTCGAAGCTCTTCGGCAGGAAGGGGTAGAGCCGTCGGAGAGGGTCGTAGGTGTCGGCGATGTAGATCAGGCGGGCCTCGACCCCCCGATCGATGAGCGCCCGGTAGACTGCGTCGGCGGTCATCACCTCCCGCATGTTCCCGAGGTGGATCTGGCCGGAGGGGGTGATCCCGGTCGCCACCGTCTGAGGGCCTCGGCCTGCCAGCTTCTCCGCCGCCACGTCGGCCCAGTGAATCGTCATGGGCTCTCATCGATGCAGAAGTGAATATTAACTTTCCGCCCTCGGTCGTTGCCAGAGAGAAAAGTGATATAGCCGTTGGCCAATCTTTCTTCATGGATCGGCCATCTCTTGACGAGTACTTCATGGAGATCGCCAGGGTTGTGGGGACGAGGTCTACCTGTCTTCGCCACCAGGTGGGCGCTGTCCTGGTGAGGGACAAGAGGATCCTCTCCACCGGGTACAACGGCGCTCCGACGGGCCTCCCCCACTGTCTTGAGGTCGGATGTCGGAGGGAGAACGTCGAGAGCGGATACCGCCACGAGCTATGCCGCGCCGTCCACGCCGAGCAGAACGCCATCATCCAGGCCGCGATCCACGGGGTCAGCACCATTGATGCCACCCTCTACTGCACCCACCAGCCCTGCATCCTCTGCGCCAAGATCATCATCAACTCCCAGATAAGAAGGGTCGTCTACGGAAACCCGTATCCCGACGACGAGGCGCTTCGGTTTCTCGAGCAGGCGGGGGTCGAGGTCTGCCAAATGCCTTTGGACGGAACCAACCGGAACGAAGGCTGAACCCGTTTTTCCTCGGCTCTCCACGAAAAAGATTTTACGCGCCCGCATCCTACATCCATATCTATGTTCGGGACGAAGGAGCACCTGAGGGCAGAAGGAGGCCATCTTTTGATCGACGGCGTCGACGTCGTCGAGATCGCCGGAAAGTTCGGCACCCCCCTCTACGTTACGAGCGAGAGGCGGCTGAGAGAGAACGTGAGAGCTTACCGAAAGGCCTTCCCCGGGGCCTGGATCTACTTCGCTGTGAAGGCGAACGGGAACCTGGCCCTCCTCCGGATCCTGGCGGAGGAGGGGATGGGAGCCGACGTCTTCTCCGCGGGAGAGCTGTCATTGGTGAGGATGGCGGGGATGCCGATGGAGAAGATCCTCTTCAACGGCAACTCCAAGAGGACCGAGGAGCTGGAGATGGCTGTAGAGGCCGGCGTCCGGGTCTCTGCCGACTCCAAAGATGAGCTTCTGGCCCTCTCGGAGGTCGCGAGCGAGATGGGCGAGGAGGCGGAGGTGGCCTTCCGGGTGAACCCCGACGTCTCCGCAAAGACCCACCCAAAGATCGCCACGGGGCTCAAGACCGCCAAGTTCGGTATACCCTGGCAGGAGATCGTCGACGTCTACAAGACCGCCATGAGCCTTGACGGCGTGAAGCCCGTCGGCCTCCACTGCCACATCGGCTCCCAGATCCTTGATGTCTCCCCCTTCGCCGAGGCGATGACCAAGATGATGGACCTCGCCGATCGGATCGTCGAGATCGGCGGGGAGATTGAGATGATGGACTTCGGCGGAGGGCTTGGGATCGCCTACACCCCCGAGACGAAGGCTCCGACCCCCGCGGATCTGGCCGCCGGGATCTTGCCGGTCTTCGAAGAGAGGTGCCGGAAGCTCGGGATAAAGCCGCAGATGATCCTCGAGCCGGGACGGAGCATCGTCGCCGACACCACCATATTCCTCACAAAGGTCAACGTCGTCAAGAGGGCCCACGTCAACTTCGTCGGCGTCGATGCTGGCTTCAACCTCCTGGCAAGGCCGATGCTTTACGACGCCTACCACCATGCCGTCGTAGCCAACAAGGCCGGCCAAGCGCCCGAGGAGAAATACACCGTCGTTGGCCCCATCTGCGAAAGCGGCGACGTTTTGGCAAAGGACCGAACCCTCCCCAAGGTCGAGAGAGGCGACATCGTAGCGATGCTGGACGCCGGAGCTTACGGGTTTTCCATGGCCTCGGTCTACAACGGCCAGCCCCGGTGCCCCGAGGTCCTGGTGAACGATGGCAAAGCGGAGCTGATCCGCCGGGGTGAGGATCGGAGCGTCTTCCTCTCGGGACAGATCGTCCCCCCGAGGCTTTTGAAGTGAAAAGCGATCCGCTGAATAAGTTCTCAGGCAGATATGGCCACCTTCCACCCCAAAACCGCCCTCAAGGCCCTGGTCCAGATGAGGGTCAGAAAGAGGCCCTTCGTACTCTCCCACGGCATCAACGCCCGCTGCAACCTCCGGTGCCCCTTTTGCGAGTACTGGCGGGCTCCCGGCCCGGAGATGACGACCGAGGCGATCTTCGCCATGCTGGAGGACGCAAAATCCTTCGGGATCGGGGTCTACAACGCCTGGACCGCAGAACCTCTCCTGAGGCGCGACCTTCCCGCGATCCTCCGTCACGCCAAGTCCCTGGGGATCATGACATCTCTCATCACCAACGGTCAGCTCCTCTCCAAAAGGGTCCACGAGCTTTGCGACCTCGACTACCTCTCCGTCTCCGTGGATGGGATCGAGACCTACGAGGAGATTCGGGGCGCTTCAATCGAGCCGGTCCTTGAGGGTATCAGGGCCGCCCAGGAGGCGGGCCACACGGTCCTTATGAACTGCGTCATCAGCCAAAAAAACCTCGCCGAGCTTGAGGACCTCGTCGGTCTCGCCGAGGATCTGGGAGCCCTCGTATCCTTTGAGCCGCTCCACGAGACCCCGGAGGTCGAAGGGGGCGTCTGGGAGGATATGGGGATCAGGGAAGCCGACCTTCCCGAGTACAGGCGGTCGGTCGACCGGTTGATCGAGATGAAGAGGAAAGGGCAGCCGATCATAAACTCCCTCACCTACCTCAAGATGGTCCGGGACCAGAAGCCAGACTTCAGGTGCCACGCTCCAGAGATCGTCCTTTCCGTCTCCTCCGATGGGACCGTCCAGATCTGCAGGGTCCACAAGGAGCCCCTCGGCCACGTTTCTCAGGGCCTCGCCAGGGTCTGGGAATCCTCGAAAAAGAGGCGCGAGGAGATCGTCCGGAATTGTGAAGGCTGCCTATTCTTCGGCTACGTCGAAAACAGCCTCCTCTACGACTTTCGTCCCGAGGTCCTCGCCCACTACGATTGGATGTGACGGTGAAGGAAATATTGGGTATATGGTCGCTCTCGCTCTATCGCGAGGGATCATCTGCCACAGCAGCCGCCACCGCCACTGGAGCCGAACGTGCCGCCGAGCATTATGGACGGGTAGAATATGTTAGTATAACTTCCCATGTTATCATGATAACCGCTCAGTTGCACAGCACCCGCGACGGGCGCTTGTGTGCTCGATTGGCTGCCGCTTCCGAGCTTCACCGTGGCCGCGGTCTGTTCCTGCAAGGTCAACTGGCTGCCGTTGCCTCCAAGATCCACCGTCTCCACTGTTTGTTTCTGTAGGCTCGCCTGGCCGGAGGCGCCGCCCAGCTGCACAATACCTTCACCGGCGCCCGCGTCCTGGAAAGGCCACGATACAGAGCCGTGTTCAAGGCCGTGTATGGCTGGGCTCCAGACGGTTGCTGCGGCCAAGGGTCCAAAGACCGTCATGGCGACGGCGATCACCATCATGGTATTTACGATAATGTGCCCTTTCGGCAATCTATCACCCCAGGAGGGGCGTCGCCCCGGAGGTTTATAAACTTATTGAAAACGGCCAGATGGAGGAAAAGGGCACGGGAAAATTCCGGGAGAATAATCGGGAACCTGAAGAGAACGATCTTATTTGGATGCGTTTGATCAGCCCGCGGGAGAAAAGCCGGTCATATCGCGCCCTTCCATCTGGAGGGCCCTCACCATCTCCCCGGCCTCCCTCTCATCCTCTGCCCTAAAGATGACTTTGACCTTATTGAGCTTGATCCGCTTCCCGCAGGGACAGGTCCTGGTGGCGACGCCCTCCTCGGCATAGAGGTGGCGTCCACACCCGGCACACCTGAATATCAGGTACATCAAAAGAGGTTGGATGGATGGTTTCGGATAGCTATGCGACCAGAATCGCGTTCACGACCCCGGCCTGCCCCGGCCTGCTGGTGACCCGTGCCTCTCCCAGCTCGGTCTTGATGATGGCGCCCTTGGTGATTATGTTTCTCCTGACGTAGTTCAGGTTGGCGGCGTTGTCCTTCACGCTCTCGATCTTCGCTGTCTTGGACTTTCCAGTCTTGGGATCGGCGACGCAGGCGATGTCGCACCGCAGGAGCCTGATCTTGGAGTTGCCGCCCATAGTCCTGATCTCCTTCTTTCTGGTGGTCTCGACGTTAGGCTCCCCGGCCTCTCTGCCCAGCTCGTACTTGCGCTTTCCCCGGTTTGAGATCAGCCTTCCGCCGGTGAATTTCCTCTTTGAACTTCCTTGCCACTTCATACTATACCCCGGATCGGGGATAGTCATGGGGGGGCGATATTTATACTTTTGGTAGTCGCTTTGGTGGGGGAAGATGCCCCTCGCCGCCGACCCATTTTCACCGACCCATCGACGACGAACCCAAACCATTAATATGTAAGCGGCCCCCAGGGGGCTGAGAAATGCGTCTTCCCGGCGGCGACTAAGCGTCCCCGGGGCCGTTTGAAGGCAGGTTGTAGATGGCGACGATCGACGAACAGATCCAGGCGATAGAAGAAGAGATCTTCAGCACCCAGAAGAACAAGGCGACAGAGCACCACATAGGAAAGCTCAAGGCCAAGATAGCGAAGCTGAAGGCGCAGCAAGAGCTGCAGAAGATGAAGGGTGCCGGCGGCAGCAAGGGCTACTACGTCAAGAAGTCGGGCGACGCCACCGTCGCTCTCGTTGGCTACCCCTCCGTCGGAAAGTCGAGCCTCCTGAACCGGCTCACGGGAAGCTACGCCGAGGTGGCTTCCTATCAGTTCACGACTCTGGAGGTGATCCCGGGGGTCATGGACTACAAGGGCGCCAAGATCCAGATCCTGGACATGCCCGGCATAATCAAGGGCGCCTCTCGGGGGAAGGGCCGGGGCAGAGAGGTCATCACCGCGGCGAGGGCCGCAGACATAATCCTTCTGATGGGAGACGTCTACAACTTTCGCCTCGACGTCCTCGAGCGGGAGCTCTACGATGCCGGGATCAGGCTCGACAAGGACCCCCCCGACATCACCCTCAACCCCTCGGAGAAGGGCGGCATCATCATTCGAAATACAGTCAACCTCACCAAGATGACCAACATCGAGATCGCTGAGATCCTCCGGGCCTACGGGATCGTCAACGGGATCGTGACCATCAGGGAGGACATCGACACCGAGACCCTCGTCGACTTCCTCGCCGGAAACAGGATCTACGTCCCCCAGCTGGCGGTCATCAACAAGATCGATCTCGAGTACGACGACGTCCGGGAGGAGATAAAGAGGACGATCGGCCGCGACTTCATACCCCTCTCCGTCGAGAAGGACGTCGGCGTCGAGGAGCTTAAAGAGCTGATATACGAAACACTCGGCTTCATCAGGGTATACCTAAAGCCCCAGCGGGGGAAGGCGGACATGAAAGATCCCCTGGTGATCCTGGAGGACTCCACCGTCCGGACGGTCTGCGAGCACCTCCATCGAGACTTCGTGCGGCTCTTCCGGTACGCCAAGGTCTGGGGAAAGAGCGCCAAGTTCCCGGGCCAGTCGGTGGGCCTCGACCACGTCCTCGCCGACGAGGACGTCCTCACCATCGTCGTTCGGGGGAAGTAGTCGCCCTCTTTTTTCGGCATCTACACATTCTTCCCTCTTCTCCTATTTGTCCACACACGTCTCCCAAATCTTCCTCAAAGGGTGAATTCTCGGGGCTTGCAGGGTAAGACCTTATATATTCGCCGCCCACCTTGCCCGGGTTGAGATCATCAGCTTAACTTCGACAGGATGAGTGCTAAGATGTCGAGGCGAATCATCGTTTTATTGACGGCGGCGCTGCTTCTGGCGGGCGTCGCTTCAGGATTGAGTGGGGGAAAAGAGCGTCCCATCAGCACTTGGGGCGGCCTGCAGGAACAGCCTGCCATCGACGGCCACATTGTGGCCTGGGCGGACAACAGAAGTGGCAACTTCGATATATTCATGTACGACCTGGAGACCGGGACCGAGAGGGGCGTATCCTTCTATCCCGGCTTCCAGGACCATCCTGCGGTCAGTGGCGACCGGATCGTCTGGCAGGACATGAGGACCGGGGAGTCGGACATATACATGTACGACTTTGCGACAAGAGAGGAGATGCCGATCACCACCGCCGCCGGGAGCTCGTTTCTCCCGGACATTGACGGCGACCGAGTGGTCTGGATGGACGACCGGGATGGGGATTGGAACATATATCTCCACGATCTGGGAACGGGCCAGGAGCGCCGGATCACCTCGAACTCAAAAGACCAGATCCAGCCCCAGATCAGTGGCGACCTCGTAGTCTGGGTGGACGACAGGAACGGAAACTCCGACATCTACTCCTACGATTTGGGAACGGGCCGCGAGAGCCCCATCACCACGGCTCCGGGGGACCAGGTCTTCCCCGCCGTCGACGGTGACCTCGTGGTCTGGTCCGACAACAGGACCGGTGACTACGATATAGTCCTATACGACCTATCGACGAAGAAGGAGACGGTGATCGAGAGGTCGGGGCTTCAGACCGCCCCCTCGGTCAAAGGCGACCTCGTCGCCTGGCAGGATCACAGGAGCGGTGTGGCGGAAGTCTACATCTACGACGTCGCCACCGGCGAGGAGACGGCCACAAGCCCTGGTTCCCTTAAGATGGAGCCTGCCGTCGGCGAGGCGGGCGTCGTCTGGACCGACTATCGGGCCGGCGACTCTGACGTCTACATCTACGACTTCGGCCTTCTGGCCGACGACCAGATCGCTTCGGGACCTTACAACCACACCAACCCCTGGATCGACGGGGACAGGGTCGTCTGGACCGACGACCGGACCGGGAAGTACAACGTCTACATGATGGACCTGTCCACCAACCAGGAGGCTCGGATCACCGACTCCGATGACGAGAAGAGCCGACCCAGCATCAGCGGCGACCTCGTCCTCTACACTGACAAGAGAAATGGAAACCTCGACCTCTTCCTCTACGACCTCTCGACGAAGAAGGAGACGACGGTCACGGCCGACCCCTCCGAGCAGAGGTACGCGATGGTGGGCGACGGAAAGGTGATTTGGATCGACAATCGGACCGGCGAAGACCAGATATATCTCTACGATGTCGCCACCGGGTCAGAACAGCAGATAACCACGACCCCCTCGAAGAAGGCGACGCCCATGATCGAGGGCGAGCTTTTGGCCTGGATGGACAACCGGGCGGGGAACTGGGACGTATTCGTCTACAACCTGACCAGCAAGGCCGAGACCCAGGTGACGACCGACCCCGGAAAGCAGGAGGCACCATGGATCGGCGGCGATGTGGTCGTATGGATGGATGATCGGAACGAGAACTGGGATATAAGGGCCAAAAACCTCAAAACCGGCGAGGAGACAGTGATCACCACCAACACCGGTAGCCAAGTTCAGCCCGTCATCTCCGAAGGTCGCGTCGCATGGCTTGACAATCGTAACGGCGATTACGACATCTACCTCTACGACCTGGAGCTGGAGAGGGAGATCCCCGCCGTCACCGGACCGCTGCACCAGAAGCCGAACGACGGGGTCGGCTTCCCCTTCTACGTGAACGTCGCCGGAGGTTCTTCGTTCTTGAGCGATGGGCGTATCGTCTGGATGGACTACAGCCAGGGCTCGCCCAAGATCATGACCAGATCGGTGGAAGACGATCCGATCCTGCTCCTGGAGAAGGCGGACCTCGCCACCAACGCAAGCCTCATCGTCTGGTCCGATAACCGGGGCGGAGATTGGGACATCTTCGGCTTCGACTTCTATAGCCGGTTCGAGCGGCCTCTGGTCCGGGCCCCTGGTGACCAGAGGAGTCCCGACGTCGGCGAGGACCTTCTGGTCTGGACCGACGACCGGAAAGGTGACTGGGACGTTCGGGCTCTGGACCTCTCCACCGGCGTCGAGACGATCGTCGCCGAGGGGCGGGGCGGCCAGACGAACCCCTCGGTTTATGGAAGGCGGGTCGCCTGGATGGACAACTCCTCCGGGGATTGGGACGTGGTGGTCAAGGACCTGGACGAGGGATCGATCAAGCCGCCTTCGCATAAGCCTGGGGATCAGATGTATCCGATCATCAGCGGCGACCTCCTGGTCTGGCAGGACGACCGGAACGGGAACTGGGACGTCTACGCCCTCGACCTCGCCACCGGTCAGGAGACGAAGCTCACCGAGGAGGGCGACCAGGTCAGCCCTCACGTCAGCGGCAACACGATCGTCTGGGAGGACTCGACGACCGGAGACGTAAGCTACTACTTCTGGGACAAAAAGTGGGGCCGAGCCTATGCTAGGCCCGGTGACCAAGTACAGCCGAAGGTCTACGGAAAGCGCGTGGTCTACCAGGAGCCGACCGAAGAGGGCTGGTCGATCCACAGCTTCGATCCAAACACCTGGAAGGACAAGGAGGTGGCCTTCGGCTCAGGAGAGATCGATCTCGACTTCGATTCGAGGCTGGCCTGGCTGATCTATCCCAGCGGAAAGTTTGGGTTCCAGAACCTGGGCACCGACCAGATGAGCGTGATCTGCCAGGCTCCGGGCGATCAGACGAGCCCTGCCGTCAGTGGCGATTGGGTGGTCTGGATGGACAACAGGACCGGAAACCCCGACATATACCTCTACAACCTGATCGAGAACGTCGAGTGGCCTCTAGCCGCAGGGTCCGAGTTCGACATGTACCCGGACATCAAAAACGACGTCGCGGTATGGATGCACCTCGAGGAGGAGTTCGAAGCCTGGGCCATCAGGACCCTGGACATCCCCACCGTCAACAGGACCCAGCTGGTGAGGGGGCTATCCGTGCCATCGAAGCCTTCCATCAGTGGGGAGATCCTGGCCTGGGGAGATCTTCCCATAGCCGCCTTCGGGTGGGACGTCCAGAAGAAGCCCCTATACAGCACCGAGGCGAGGGAGGCGATCCCGCCGAGGGGCAACCAGATGAACCCCGACGCCAGCGGGACCGTGGCCGTCTACCAGGACGACCAGAACGGCGACTGGGACGTCTACATCTGGTCGGGCCAGACCCGAAAGCCGGTCTTCTCAGGCCCCGGCGACCAGACCCATCCCACCACCGACGGGAGACTCGTCGTCTGGCAGGACAACAGGAACGGTAACTGGGACCTCTACTCCAGCGATCTCGCCACAGGAAAGGTCACCCAGCTCACCTCCGACCCCTCGGACCAGGAGAGGCCCCACCTCAGGGACGGGATCCTGGTCTGGATGGACGACAGGAACGGCGACTGGGACGTCCGCGCAAAAGACCTCTCGACCGGAAAGGAGATGGAGATCTTCACCGGTCCTGGCGATCAGACCGACCCCCGGACAGGAAACGCCAAGGTCGTCTGGGTGGACGACCGGACGGGGGAGAAGGACGTCTACATGTACGAGATCTACGTGGAATAGTCCGTCTGTCGACGATGGAAGCTACAGCTCCCCTTTGGGTGCTACGGCCGATCGGCGCCATAACTCCTCGCCGCGGGAGTTATGGTCCGTCTACCTCTTCTTCCGATACCGTTTCTCCGATGGCGGAGGGCGGCGTTGGGAGCAAAGTTTATTTATTCGGCCCTCACTTGTAAGCGGCTTAAAAAAGATCGGGGCATCTGACAATCATGCAACTTGAAGAACTACGTTTCGGCACGGAGCTGCTCAAACGCGGCTTTGCCAAGATGCAGAAGGGGGGCGTCATCATGGACGTCACCACTTCTGAGCAGGCCGTGATCGCAGAGGAGGCTGGGGCCGTGGCGGTGATGGCCCTCCAGGCGGTGCCGGCCGACATAAGGAAGATGGGCGGGGTCGCCAGGATGGCAGACCCGAAGATCATCATGGAGATTATCGATTCGGTCACGATACCGGTCATGGCCAAGGTCAGGATCGGCCACTTCGCGGAGGCTCAGATCCTGGAGGCGATCGGGGTCGACATGATCGACGAGTCGGAGGTTTTGACCCCCGCCGACGAGTTTCACGTTGACAAGGCCAAGTTCACAGTCCCCTTCGTCTGCGGCGCGAGGAACCTTGGGGAGGCCCTGCGAAGGACGAAGGAGGGGGCTGCCATGATCAGGACCAAGGGCGAGGCCGGTACCGGCGACGTCCGGGAGGCGGTCCGCCACATGAGGATGATAATGGGCCAGATCAGGAGCCTCAAGGGCATGAACCACGAAGAGCTGATGAAGGTCGCCCGGGAGATCGAGGCGGATTATGAGCTGGTCGTCGAGTGCAAGGATATGCAGAGGCTTCCAGTCGTCAACTTCGCCGCCGGAGGGATCGCCACCCCTGCCGACGCGTCCCTGATGATGCAGATGGGGGCGGACGGGATCTTCGTAGGGTCCGGGATATTCAAATCCCAAAATCCGGAGCTTATGGCCTCGGCGATCGTGGAGGCGGTCAACAACTACGACAACCCTGAAAAGCTCGTCGAGATCTCCACGGGCCTCGGCGACCCCATGAAGGGAATCGATGCTGGAACGCTCCAAGAGGGCGAGATCCTTCAGACCAGGGGTTGGTAGATCGAGGATAGGCGTCGTCGCCTTCCAGGGTGACGTCTCTGAGCACGTGACGGCGATGGAGCGGGCCCTGGGGGGCGAGGGATCAGTGGTGGAGGTCCGCAAGGGGGGGATCATCCCCGACTGCGACGGCATAATCCTCCCCGGCGGGGAGAGCACCACCATCGCGAGGCACCTCGCAAAGACCGGCGTCGGCGACGAGATCCGGGCTGCCGCCGAATCCGGCGTCCCCATCATGGCCACCTGCGCTGGGCTGATCGTCATATCCAAAGAGATCGTCGAGGAGACGAGGTTTCTTCCCCTCGGCCTCCTGCACGTCAGGGTCGCCAGGAACGCCTTCGGGTCCCAGAAGGAGTCCTTCGAGGCGGATCTAGACGTCGAGGGGTTTGGCTCGCCCTACCACGCCGTCTTCATCAGGGCACCGGCGATAGTTGGCTGGGAAGATCACGTCGAAGTCCTGGCCAAAATCGACGAGATGGCTGTGGCCGCGAGGCAGGATAACCTGATGGGACTCGCCTTCCACCCCGAGCTTACCGAAGACCTCAGGTTCCACGAGATCTTTTTGGATATGATTTAGGAGGTTTTTATTGATGTTCGGCATGGACGAGGAGTTTGTGGAGAAGAGCTTCGAGGAGATGGAGAAGGACATGAGGAGGCTCCAGAATGAGTCGGAACGGCTCAAAAAGGAGGCGACAGAGCTTCTGAGGCGGTCCGACGATCTTCGGAGCCGATCGATCGACCTCCGGTCGGATGACCCGTCGGCCGCCGAGGAGATGTGGCAAAAGTCCGAGGAGCTCCGGGCCGAGAGCCGGGAGACGATGAGGCTCTCCGTAGACTGTGGCCTCAAGGCCGGAGATATCAAGCACCGTCTCGAGATCCACGACCAGATCGTGGCGGTGGTGGACAGGGCGGACGAGATCTGGAAAGGGGCCATCAGGGCCGGAAGGCCCTGATCATCCCAGGCCAATTTTAATTCGAACCGCCCCGCTTTGAGGCTCCTTCGGCAAAGCCGTTCGTCTCTTATCCTCTCGGCTGATGGCCGCACTTTGCTCAGAGATCGGGCGCTTTCAGAGCGAAGCCCACCATTATGACGCCGCTGAATATTATTTCGATCCCGACCAGAAGGCCGATCGCCCATGCCGCAGAGCTGGGCCATTCAGACCAGATCATGCCGGCAATAGCCAAGGACAGTACGCCGTTAAAAAGCGGCCAAAACCAGCCGTATATCGGTTTCAGTTTCAACGCCAAGCCGATATTGAAGAGGCCGTCGACTATGAAGAACGCCGCCAGCAATAGCGTCAGGGTGAGCACGCCCTCTAGCGGGTGGACGAGCATTATGACGCCCGCGACGAGATAGAGAACCCCCACCAACAGCCCCAGAAGAAATCCCTTCCACTTTCGAGACATAAAAGCGTGGCCGACGTGGACCACGCCGCCGATCACCAGAATCGCGCCCACGATCACGTCGATGGCGAAGGCCACAAACATGGGCAAGCTGATGGCTGCGATGCCCAGGATTATCAAGGCTATGCCCATCCCGAGGAACCATCCCTTATATTCCCGCAGGATTTTCAGGTCGTCCAGCTCTTGGCTGCTCCGCCCTTCCGAAGATTCTTCGCTCATTTAAATCCTACCTCCATTTTCGAAATAATAGTTCAGTTCATCGGCAAAAGGTTTCAGATACATAATCCGGCTTTGGCCGATGTGCTGATGAACCTTGATCTTTGTCCAGGAATTGGCGGCAACACGCTGCATATCCTATCCTGGCCGATCCATCGGCGTCTATCTTACAATCCAGTTATCATTATGATTAATAATCCTTGTGGAGTCTGGCATGTAACAGAGTAGCTCATTCTTTTAAATCGGACCGGGAGTTTAAAGGGCCGGAAATGTCTTAGTCCTCGAAGGTAATCTTCTTCTGGGTCTCGAAGGTTCCATTCAGCTTCTGGTCCGCCTTTATCTTCTTGTTGAAGTTCGAGTACTCGGTCTTGGTTCCCCATATCCCCTCGAAGGCCTGCTGGGTGTTGAAGAGGAGGGTGTTCTCCGACCTGCTGACCGACGATATAGTCCCTGACTCGCTTTTCTCTAAGGTCGTCGCGTTGAACTGCTCGGTGACGCTGGCGCCCATGCCGCCGTGGAATCCCGGAGATTGCATGACCTTGAACCCTTTGAGGTAACCCTGGTCGAATACAAGAAGTCTGGAATCGGTTATGTTGACGATGGGGTTTCCCTTGTTCACGGTCTTCTCGGACTGCATCTCTATCGACCCACTGCCCTTCAGCTCCTCCTTGTACCGGGCGGTGGCCTCTCGGACCTCGTTCTTGATGGAGACGTCACCCTTGCCGATGACGGTGGTGGACTCGACGAAGAGCATCCCGTTCTTCTTGGTCTCGACGGTCTTTCCTTTTCCACCATCGTTTGACGTTGTCTCCTGGGCGGCGGGCTCGGCTGTATCTTTGGGGGCAGTTTCTGACCAGAAGAGGATGTAGGGGCCGTCTTCGGCCCATCTCTCCCCGTCGCTCACCTTGATGAAGACCGCCATGTAGGTCCCCGCGGGCTGGCCGGGGATCTCGTAGCTCCAGTACCCCTCTTTGAGGTCGCCATCCTCGATCTCCATCCTCTGGGTGTTGATCTTGGTGATGTCGACCAGATCCAGCCTGGTCACCGTGGTGGTGGGGGTGTCCCAGAGCATATCCACTGACTTGATCCCAAAGTCGTCGGAGGCGTGGACCGCCACCACCACCGGCGACCAGGCGGTCGGCTCCGGGGGGAACGCTCCCACGTCAATTATCCTCGGTGGGCGGTCGACCTCCAGGGTGCTCGGGTCGCCTATCACCAGCTTGATGTTCCTGGATGGCGACTTGGATTGCGAGGGGCTGTCTAGGCTCAGGCTGCCAGCAGGAGCCGACGCCTCTGCGTAACCCGGCGAGACTTCGGAGCGGCCGCGGAGGCTTGAATATTCGGCAGAGGCTTTCGACTCGGCCACCTTTGGCGAAGCCTCCGAGGACGATCTGGGGTCGGCGCTCCCGTATCCGATGGGGTCGGCGGAACCCGCGAGGGTGGACGATCCTCCCGCGGGCGAGGTCGGGGCCGAGAAGGGACCCCCGTCGCAAGAGGCGTATCCTGCGCTCCCGGGCGAGGTCCAGGGGGACGAGAGATATGCAAAGTCGTGGCCGCTGGCCGAATAAGTGTACCCCGCGGGTCCCGGCGAAATCCACGGAGAGGATAGATAGGATGAGGCCAGACCCTCAGCCGTGTACGAGTAGCCCGCAGTTTCGAGTTTTGGCCCCTGCGGCGAAAGATCTCCCGAGGTCGGCCCGCTCGTCGAGTAGGCGTATCCCAAAGCGTCGGTTTTCGTCAAGTCGGTGGCGGGCACGGCTTGCAGCCCCTCAGTCAATGGCGCGTATCCCGCCCCTTCCGGGAGGGCGCCGTCGGGGGAGAGGGGTGATGCGTTCGTCCCCTCCTCGTGGGTTCCGTACCCCGACCAGAGCGCTGAGTCTCCCGGGAGGCTGGCCGAGGTTGGGGCGCCCGAGGACGGAGCGGATCCCGATCCGACGGGTGCCGCATCTCCCGACGAAGTCGCAGCTCCCGTCTCTGCTGTGCTCTCTTTCTTCAGCCTGATCCGTTTCAGGATATCTTTTAGGCGGTCCATGAGGCCGGTTATGCTGGAGTTGTCACCCTCTCGAACCTCCGGGGCACCAGCTTCACTGAGGTTGGCAGGTTCCCCAAGGCCGACCTCCTCCCGATATTCGACCTCGTCAGCCTTGGCGTCGTACACACCTTCTGTTTTCTCCGATACTTCGGGGGGTGCGACCTCGTCGGCTGGGGGTTTTGGCTCCGTCAGACCCACCAGGAGGATATCCGTGTCCCTCACTGAGGCCCTGTCCTTGGTGAAGCCCTCGGCCGTTATCTCGTCCTCGATCTCCTCGAATACCTCGATCTCCCTCTCCATCGTGCGGCTTGAACCCGGAGAGATGTAGTCTATGGTGCCCAGTTGCCCCAGAGTATTGCCCATTATGAAGGTGCTGAAGATGGGGACGTTCCCCCGGTTCTCGACGGTACAGACGACGTTGGCGGTCTCTCCGGGGGCAGTCTCCGGCGGCTCTGCCCTTACGGATAGCTCGATGTCTGCGGAGACGAGCTGAACCGCCACCTCCTGGGAATCGGTCCAGGTTTTTCCCATCGAGTCGGCGCCCTTCGCCTCGAACCTTAAGGTGGTGTTCGTCTCTGCAAAGAACTCGATGGTTGTGACTTTGAAGTCGCCCGGCTCCAGCCTTCCGATCCTCTCCAGGGTTCCCAGGCTCTTCTCTGAGATGGTCACGTCCTTCAGGAGGTCGTCTCCGGAGTTGGTCACAAGACAGCTCAGGTTGAAGGCCTTATTTTGGCTGGCCTCCACCACCGAGGGCTTGACGTTGAGGCTGATCCCAGGAGAGACCACCCTTATCTCCAAGGCGGCAGAGTCGGAGACGGTCTCGCCTCCAGCGGTCCTCGCCTCGGCCCGGCCCGAGACGACTCGGCTCTCGTCGGCGAAATAGGTGGAGGATACCGGCGTTGAGCCCCCGGCGGCGACGGCCGGAAGCCTGAACCTGCTTGCCCCCTCCCCCTCGAAGGTCACGTCCACGAGGTCGACTTTGCCCGTATTTCTGATGGTCCAGACCACCTCCACCGTCTCTCCCGGGTATGCGGCGGCGTTCCCGGGAGAGACTGTGAGGTTCAGCTGAGGCTCCAGGAGCTCGAAGTTCAGGGTCTGCGACCTGTGGAGGCGACGACCGGTCGAATCGGTGGCTACGATCCCGACCACATCTTCGAGGCTCTCGTCGATAGTCGAGTTTCTCATGAGGGTTCTGACGTCGCCGGGTTCGAAGACCGGGATATGCCCGATCTCCCCGAGGGAGTCTGATACCCTCACCTCCGAGAGAGGGTCGTCCCCGGAGTTCTCCAGCCGTACGACTATCGAGACCCTCTGGCCCCGACAGATCTCCTCAGGGTCTTTATAGGCGCCCATCTTCAGGTCCGGCGATATGGCCTTTATCTGAAGGAGGGCTTCGTCGGCTAGCCTCGATCCGCCCGGTCCAGAGGCGGAGGCGAAAGCCGTCAAGTTGACGGACCTCTCCGCCCTCATCACCCCTTCGAGGGGGAGGCCGTCTCCGGGAGCTAGGTTCTTGGCCGTTGCAGCGTTCTCGCCGCATCGGATCTCCACGTCGACCAGGTTTGAGGTTCCCCGGTTTACGGCGGCGCACCTGTAACCGACCGCTTCTCCTCTATGGACCAGGGTCCTGTTGACCTGGAGGGTCGCCACCAGGTTCGGCGAGCCCGTCTCCGTCGTGGTCTCTATGTTCGTATTCGATCCCGTCGATGGTGGTTTTGGGTCTGAGCTTCTTCCGGAGGGCGCCGCGCCAAAACTGCTGCCAAACCCGAAATCTCCGAGGTCGAAGTCCATATCGAGGTTCGCAAATCCAGCATCAGAGCTGGGACCTTGGAACATCCGGTCACCAGCCGACCAGCCCTCCATCTGCCCGTCGGGCTTTATGGCCGTCCCGAAGAGGTCGTTCAGCTCCAGGTCCATCTCCCCGAACCCCTCCGGCTCGAGGGTTCTGGAGGACGGCTTCGAATCGCCCGATCCGCTCGCAGGCTGCTGGTGAACTGCGGAGGTGGCGGGCTGGACGATCACCTCCCCAGTGACGGTTTTTCCTTCCGGCGAGACGGCCGTCACCTCGATCGGTCCGGCGGCTTCGTCGCCCTGAGACCTGGCCTGAGTCAGGCTCTTGGACTCTCCGGGGCTGAGCTGGGGCAGGATGCCCAGAGTGCCTCCCGCGCCGTCTTTCAATGTCACCCGGCTCAGAACCTCCTCGCCCTCGTTCTTCAGCCTGTACTCGGCGGTGGCGGGCTGACCCGAGCTTGCCGGGGCGGAGATCACCGTGACCGAAAGATCCGAGCTGATGGTCGGGACCGCCAGAAGCTCTCGATCGGAAGCCCTGTCGCCGCCATCGGTGGTCCCGGTGGCTGTCAGGTCCGCTTTCAGGTCTTTGACTATGGTCAGGATCCGAGAGTAGCTCTTGGACTCCCCGGGGTTCAGGTCTCCCGCATCGATGGTCCAGCCGGGACCGGAGATCTCGACGTCTATCAGGGGCTGAGGGCAGCGGTTAGTGACGGTCATTCTCACCGTCGTCCTATCTCCGGGCTTCACGGCGTTCGGGTTGGCTCCGACGACGAGATCTATCTCGGGCGAGGCCGACATAGTCTTCAGGATCTGGTCTTCGTATGCCAACGGTTTTTCAGAGTCCTGCTCGGGGATCGAAAGCTCCTCTTCAGGGAGTCCGACCTCCAGGGCGGCCTCGGACCGGCAGATCTCCTCTTCTCCTGAAGTTGCTACAACCTTCAGCTGGGTGCTGGATTGCAGGGGGGTGGTGGTTCTGGTGAGGTCGATAGATTCGCCTTTTGGAAGGTTGGCGACGAACCCCGCCTGGCCGAAGTTGTCAGATATCGATATGTTGGTCAAAGTATCCGAACCCGAATTTTCCAGGTGGATGGTGTAGGTGGCCGAACTTCCGTACCCCACCAGGTTTTGATCCAGATCCAGGTTCAGATCTAAATTTTCGTTGGTGCTGGTGAGGAAGGGGATTGAGAACGGAAAGGACCAGGCAGAGGCGTTGGAGATCGAAAAAAAGATGAGGCCAGCTAGACAGAACAAATGAAACATACCGCCCCTTTTGGGGGATTTCGTCCAGCACCAGCCCTTCATAAGCTCCCCCTGAGCAAACGTTTTATTGTTTTCCTTCTATAAAGTAGTTTCGGAACAATTAGGCGGTACGGCCATATATATGAATCTACAACACATTATGAGTTATTTTTCATATTATTTAACTTAGGAAAAAGTTTCTGTGGCAATCTTTTTATAGGCTCACTGTGATACATCTCTGAGATGGACCCCCTTCCCGCCTTCATCGTGGCGATCTTTCTGGTGAGCCTACTGACGGTGAAAATCGGCCTTTCGCCCTTCCTGAGCCTGGTCGTCTCGGCCCTGGTCTACGGCGTCCTATCGGGGATGGGTCCGGAGTTGATCGGTTACGTCACAGATGGCCTGGCCCGAATCTTCTCGGCCCTGGCGCTGATCGTCTTCTCGGGATCGGTGATCGCCGAGCATCTCCGCCGGTCCCGGGCCTTAGAGAGGGTCGTCGCCGACCTTCTCCGGCTCGTCGGCCGAAGACGGGGGCTTTTCGCCTCGGGCCTCTCGGGATACCTGGTCACCATCCCTGCGATGTGCTGCATGACCTCTTACCTGATTTTGGAGCCTCTGGTGAAGGGGATGGGTCGAGAGACCGAGGGCTCGGGCAGAAGGTCTCTTTTTTCGGCGGCGGTGTTCTCGGTGATATCCTTCAACCTGGTCTACCCATCGCCGGTGATGGTCACCCTCACCGAATCGCTGGAGGTGGCTCCGGCCGAGGCGCTGAAGTTCGGCCTTCTTCTATCTCTCCTTCTGTTCATCCCTGCCTTCCTCTACTTGGGTCGGCTTCCCATCGTCGAGAGGGAGGCCCCGGGTGAGACGGGCCCCCTGCCTCCAAGGCTCGTTTCATGGGCGCCTCTGGCTCTGCCCCTGACCCTGATCGTCGCAGGCCTCCTATCTCCCGCCGCTTGGCTGGTTGGGTCGCCGAACGTCGCCCTCCTCATGGGCGCCCTCTTCTCGGCGGTCCTGGCTCGGGAGGAGGCCGGAGATATGATCAAGAGGGCCACCAGGAGGGCGGGGATCATAATCTTCGACCTCTGTGGAGCCGGGGCCTTCGGGTACGTCATCGCCCAGGGCGGCCTTGGGCCCGAGCTTTACCGAGAGCTCGCCCCCCTGGTCCCGGCGGTGGTCCTCCCCTTTCTGGTGGCGTCCCTGATCCAGCTTGCCCAGGGGTCGAGGGTGGTGACGGTGGTGATAGCCTCAGAGATCACGAAGGGCTACCCGATGGAGCCGGTCACCCTCTTGTTTTTGATCTCGGCGGGGGCCTTCGTCCTATCCAGCGTCAGCGACCCCTACTTCTGGCTGGTGAAGGAGACGACCGAATCCGACCTTCGGGAGGTCATCATCGGGTACACCTTCCCTCTCACCATCTTCGGCTTACTGGTCTTCGCGGCGACGGTCCTCCGCTGGCACTTTTTCGTTTAACCTGGATCGGGATGCATGGGCGTGGGCGGACTTCACCACCAACAGGATATCCTCCCTGCCTTTCGAGAAGTGGAGGTGGGAAGGGCACCGGCAGTCTGTGCAGCCGAACTTCTCGACGAAGGAGAGCTGCTCGCCGATCTTCTTGGCGATGGCGCACTCCAGGTCCTCCTCGGTCTTCGTAGCCACCACCTCCACCAGGGTCGAGAAGGGGAGGAGGCGGTCGATGTGCCACCTCTGGGCGGTGTTCGTCCCCTCCATCACCGAGAGGTGCCGCTCCACCCGAGCGAGACCCCCGGGGCCCCGGGCGGAGCCGGTGTAGGCGTAGTAGCCGGCCCCGAAGTGGACCCGTCCGAGGGAGCCGATCACCAAGTCTCGGTCGGTCGAGAGGCTGATGATGAGGGTGTAGATCCCTTTTTCCATCGCAAACGAATCGAATTAAGGGGTATTTCAGGGTTGGCGTCAGGCCGGGTCCAGGTCGTCCAGGATCTCTCGAAGCCTTCTGTTCACCTCGGCGGTGATGTGCCGTTCGAGGTCGTAGTTTTCGAGGTTGTCGTGGATCGCCGTCCCCACGATTACGCCCTTGAGAAAAGCGGCTCTTCGGTCCTCCTCGACGGAGTTGAGGACGCGGTTCAGGTACCTCTGGAGGGTGGTTCCGGGGATGGACCGATAGGCTTCGAGCTCATCGGTCACCTGGAGGACCTCGTCCACCTTGAATCCGGCCACGTCCAGGAAGATTTGGAAGTCGTACTTCTCATCTTGATACACCGATGTCTGGAAATTGCGCTCTTCATATTGATACATGGGTTCACCTTCGGTGTTTTACGGCAGGCGCCGGAGTTTGCGGGAAACTATTTATCTTGTACGCTTCAACTCTGCCCGGTACGGTGCGATTCGGCGTTCAGGGCAGTGACCCTTAGCGGTTTCGCAATCAATGTCAGGGCGGGGGTTGCCAAGTGGCCAAAGGCGCGGGACTTAAGATCCCGTCTCGCAGGAGTTCGCGGGTTCGAATCCCGTTCCCCGCACATAAATTTTTAGAACAGAGGTAACTCAATTACTAAGCGTATTTTCTGGGCAAGTTTCTTCGGCCAACGAGATGGGCTCAATAATTTCGTTGCGGATCAGATCCATCTTGTTGAGCATATCAACCCCTTTTTCGGTGGTCTTGTACCGGACGTTCTGCCCTTCAATTTTCTGTATCATGCCTGCGTTTATAAGGGCTTCTAGATAGGGAGTGATCAATTTGAAGTTGAGGTTGGCAAAATATACTATTTTTGTCTTACAAATTCCAGGCCTGCACACTCGCAGTATGTCCGACGTTATCTCTACCTTGCTTCTTCTCATCGACCTCTCTCCCTTTTGAATATATTTGGATGCTGCGCCTCGGCCACACCACTGCCGTATCGGAGCTGATTTGCCTGGACCGAGCAATTTTGTTGTAGCCCTGTCAGGATATATAGTTATTGGATGAATCTTTCTTAACTCAAAGAACCACCCAGAACAACGTTGAATTGTGAACACAATACAATGGATCTTTACATATTTGATAAATTTATTAAGAAAGTTATTTGCGAAATATACGCAAATTGTGAATATTATATAACCTCCACAAGTCATAAAACCTAAAATGAACTTGCAGCTTATAGACACGGTTAATATAGGATATATAATATATTGTTGCATTATTTATGCAAAAATCAGATCCTCGTGAATACGGCGCTAAATAAAATGAGGTTTGAGACGTAGGAGCAGCGCAACCCGCAGCATAGCTGCTTGTTTTTGATAATAAATGTTAGAGCCGCCTTTACCGCTAAAATGTGCGGGTAACGCGGCCATGGCTGACGGACTGGTTGGTCTTAACTTGCGCCCTGCGCTATCTCTGTTTCCGTCTCGTTCGTGGAAACTGCGGTTATGAATGCGATGCTATCGTTATCGCATTCTGGGCAACCGGATGAGGACTCGTCATCGTTCTCTGCTAGGGCGATTTCGAGATCTTGAAGATCGTAGACCCCCGTTCGGGACATATCCACCAGGGTATTGGTGTTTACGAAACTTGCGTCTCTGGACATACCATAATCCAGGAATCTCTTGTAGGCGTCCAGATACTCACCGGAGCCAGAGATGGATGTCGTCAGAAGAACGACAACAGGCTCACCGTTGGCTGAGGCCTCGTCGAACTTGCTTACCATCGCAGCGTACCACTGGGAAGAGCTTAGGCCTTCATCTTTGAAGTGCCTGTCCTGGAGGGGCACCCTCTCGCCTTCGAGGTTGTACGTGCTCAACGGCACTGCATAAAATCCGTGGCCTTCGACCCTGTAGGGCCAGACGTCATCCTCGTGGCCCGCCGCGTAGAGCAGCCCGGCCTGGAAGCCAGCATTGTACTCTATCCCCAGCTCGTCGAGAGCTCTGTATGTGTTCTCGTTCTGATCGAAGGATTGGGGTTTGAAGCCGGTGACATCCAATTTTTCTTCACCACATACATAACATGCCTCTGCGAACTCCTTAGAACTCTCCAGAATCGTCTTCTGCTCTGAATAAGGCATGTTGCTCAATCTCTCATCCAGACTATTGCCGGATATTGCAAACTCGTGTCTGCCTGATCGACCAATATGGGTTATGATCAAACTCGCTTGAGTTGCGGTCAGATCCTTTGGGAGATAGACTGTCGCTTTCAGGCCCCTTCTCTGAATTTCCACAGACATGTTCATTAAGTTTGATTTTGCGGTCTCAATCTCCTCCATCGAGGGAGAAACTGGCACATCGGCGTCTATCATCAAATTAACCACTGCGGTTTGACCATCTGGTTGTGAAACGCCTGTCGGCATCATGGTAATAAGACACAACCCCAAGGCAAATATCGTCACGCTGAAATAGGTTCTGACCTTCAATCTTGTATCCTCCTTAATGTGACTTCTCTAGGTGAATGTTCTCATTTCATTTATATCTATGGTTATAAGGTTTTTCTATTGGCCACATGATCGATGCGAGCTGCATTTGTTGATTTAAAAACCAGCAGGCGTTCCCATGATAGACCATTTACTAAAGTCCATATTATCATTCCTGAATGGTGTTCAGTATGCAAAATACTTATTAAAATTCGTTAATATAGCCCCCTATTTTTACTCGTTATTAAGCTTCCTTAATTCAATTTCTCAAATGTTAATAGGATGGCGGTCAAATACCCCTATTCTTAATAGGAGGTGTTAGAACATGAAATTGTTTGGAATTATTGCCGCTTTGGCCATTGTGATGGCCATGCCGTTACAAGCTGCCGGGGTCATTGCATGTGACGGCGATTGTGACGATAATATGACCGTTAATGAACAGGAATACATCAGTCTTACCGGACCAGATGCGGTATCACCAGCCAGTTATGCGTACCAGTGGGTCGTTCAAGAGTGTAACGGAACCTGGGTTGATTTGGGGACTGGTTATACGGGTTCTTTGGACGATTTCTCATTCACTCTTCCTGATAGGGATGTGGATACGAATTATAGGGTCGTCCTTTATGTTGCAGATACTAGAGATCCCACTTATTCGGGCGGCATAATGGCAGCTTCATGTAAAGATGATGCGATCCTTTGTCTCTTAGCTAAGGCGAGCGATTGCGACCTATGCCACGATGCATTCTGTATCTTGGATGCAAGTGATGGTGAAGAAGGAAGTGGTGAAACTTTAGTCTGCGCCGATAAGCTGTCTTACGAGAAACCAGCAGACTCCGACACGTATGCGCGGTGGACAATTTACAATTCGACTAATACGGCTGTACTAGGAACGCCCACTACGACAAACCCGTATTATCCGGCTTGGAATACATTACCGGCTGGCAGGTATACACTGAAACAAGAGATACTTAATGGCGATGATGTGGTTATCTATACCTGTACAAGTGCGGAGATCGAAATTGGAACTTGGCCATACCAGGGTGTTGACATAGTTCCACAGCCCACAGCGTCGATAACTGTGGTGTGAAAGATAACCGTCGCAGCATTAGCTGCGACTATTATTTTTAAGCTATAAGATCAAAGGAGATCAAAGAATATGCAAAATAACGGTTTGAGTCGGATTAATAACAGGTTGGTTATCATATTAGTTATCTCCTCAATTATTCCGCTGTGTTTTGTAGCGAATGCGGGAGATCTGTATTTATGCGATTGGGGGAGCTGCTCGTCCAGCAATGTAGACCTAGTTTCCGCATATCTAGGTGATTCTGATGGAGCTCCCATAGCTGGCTGTATTGATTGTGGCGAAATAACAGGGCAACTATACCTTTGGGTGACTATACACAACGGGGCATCTAACAGATACCAAGGCTACTTGTTATACACCATTGATGGCATACACTATCAAACTTGTCTCGACATGGCTTTGATAGTTGGGTCGCTCACTTCGTTAGAAGGGTTGATTCCCGGTGGAGACACTACATATCGATTGATAGGGTTGGACTGTGGCGGCTACACGCTCAACGATGTAGTAATTACCTGGCTACAAAATGAGGCAGGTGCTAAAGATTGCCCCGGTGATAAGACGAGTTGTACTTGTCCTGATCCGAGCTGCGACCAGTCCCGAAATGGTGCTCAATGCGAATATATTCAATCCTTTAAAGTAAGCTCCCCACCAGATTGCGATTTCACATCTGATGAACCGGTTTGCGTCGGAGACGGTATTGCATTTGACGGTCCAGGAGGGATGGACATTTACACGTGGGACTTCGGCGATGGCAGCGATGAAGTCCATGTTGAGGACCCGACCCACGTATATTCTACAGCAGGTGTGTACACCGTTACGCTAACGGTTACAAAAGGCAGCTGTCCACCAAAGACGTGCACTGACGAAGTTACAGTCATTCCAGTGCCTATAGCCACAATTGAGGTGTTAGAACCTTAAGATTTTTATTGGGGGGAGTTTGTTACATGTACAACTTAAATAAATTGGCAGCGATCCTGGAAAATCTAACGGGCTCGCAAAGAGTGGTTAGATGTCCCTCAATTCGTATTTGCTCCTCCAGAGCCCTATTCACGCTCTTGATCCTCTCTCTAACATGTTTGTGCTCAGCCAGCTTTGCTGAGAACTATTATGCAGGTCAACAGTACGGGTTTAGCACCCCCTCAGATCCGGATTATCTCTATCTCTGGACGGCCACCGCAGGCGGTTACGCCGATACCGGCAATAGCACCTTCCTATGGACCGCTCCCATGGTAGCCGTCAAAACAAACGTTACTATCAGCGTTTTGGTAACCAGCAAAAGAGCTCCGTCCTGCAAGGACGAGGATTCCATCAACATAACTGTTCAGCCCCTGGGCAGGATCACGGTGATCAAGGACGCCGTACCAGATGATCCCCAGGACTTCTCGTTCACCACAGCTCTTGGCGACTTCGATCTGGATGACGACTCCGATCCGACCCTGTCAAACAAAAAGAGTTTTGAAGACCTGCTGCCTGGAACCTACGTCATCAACGAGACCGTCCTTTACTGCTGGAACCTCTCCGACATCTCCTGTAGCGGCAACGCGTCGGTCGAGTTCGGCGACGGCGCGACCTTCCATTCGATCTACACGGCTGGCGACACGAGCGTCAAGATCACCTTGGGCGCGGGCAACGTCTCGACCTGCACCTTCACCAACACCAAAAAAGCGCCTGAGATCAAGATCGTCAAGACTGCTAACACGTCTGGACCTGTCGGACCGGGTGACAGGATCGAGTACGAGATCATGGTATGCAACACAGGGGAGGTCAACGTTACCGACGTTCTGGTCTACGACGACATGCTTGAAGGAAGTCCGTTTGCGATACCAGGATCCCTCGTTCCGGGAGAGTGCAAGAACGTCTCCGATTCGCTGATCTATGCGGTGGCCGACGAAGACCTCTGCCGCGGCGTTATCATCAACGTGGCCTACGCCACCGCCAACGATTACTGCGGCAACACGATCGCCTCAAAAGAAGCGACCTTGACGATCCTGACCGACTTCAACCATTCCATCGAGATCAGCAAGACCGCAAACGTCTCCGTGGCGACCGTCGGCAAGGCTATCGGCTACACCATCGTGGTCAGAAACACCGGAGACGTTGCGCTCCAACAGTTGAAGCTCCAGGACGATCTGACGGGCAAATTCTGGAACGTTTCAAAACTGGCCCCTGGTGAAAGCGAGACCTTGTACACAAACTACACCGTGAAGCCGTCCGACATCGGCCGTTTGATCACTAACACCGTGATGGCCACAAGCTATGTTACGCCCTGTGGTGAAGTCGACGCTGACGAGTCCGCCAACGCGACGGTGGAGACCGACTACACCGCCGACCTCACCGTATCGAAGACCGCAGACTATGGCCCCTGCCCCCAAAACCCAGCGGGACCAGGGGCGAACGTCACCTACAAGATAAACGTCACCAACACGGGCGACATCAACCTGACCTCGGTCAGGATAACCGATCCGATGTTCGGCCTCGCCGGATACCTCTTGACAAACCTCCTCGAGCCGGGCACGTCTGTGGAGAGGACCTTCTTCCACGTAGTGAACGAGTCGGAGATCTGTCTTCCGATCAACAACACCGTGGTGGCCAATGCGACGGTCCTTTTCGATGGACAAGGGGAGGCTGAGCACGTCAGCGGAGCTGACTCGTGGTGCATCCCCACCGCCTACAACGCGTCTCTTGAGATCGCCAAGACCGCCAACAGGACCGATGCAGCCGTCGGCGACGTCATCGGCTACGAGATCACTGTCAAGAATTCGGGGAACGTAAACATCACCGATCTTGTGATCGAGGACGACCTCACACAACCCGGGATCTGGAACCTGCCCCTCCTGGCACCTGGTGCGGATACGAAGGTTTACGCAACCTACACTGTGACCCAGGGGGATGTTGAGAGGGGATTGGTTGAGAACACGGCGAAGGTCAATGGGCTTGGGCCGTGCGGTCCGATCGATCCCGCAATCGCATCGAAGGTTGTGAAAATAAGCGACAGATTCGTCCTCGAGGTGAACAAGACCGCCCTCCAAAAGTCGGTCAAGCGCGGCGAGGAGATCGAGTACCTGATCCAGGTCAGGTCCAACCTCAAAGAGCTGCACAACGTGGTGGTCAAGGATGTCTTCAATAAACGGGTGGAGTTCGTCTCGGCTTCACCGATGCCCGACGCCGACGGAATATGGCGGATGCCCAAAGTCATCCTCAAGGGGGATGGATCTTGGGAGACCATAATAACTTTGAAGGTGAAGGTTCCCGAGGCCCAGGACTTCGAGTTTGGGATGGACCAGGGCGTTGCTGGGGAGGGATTCGTTCGGGTGGCCAACGACTATAGCACCACCTTCGAGTCCTACGCGATAAAGAACTGCATCTACGTCACCGCTGAGGAGACCGGCAACACGGTATTTTCGGACTGCGAGAGCGTCGCCGTCTCTAACGATCCCGGAACAGAGCTCTCCACCCGGGAGCACGGGTCCGGCCTCTATGAGAGCGCAGAGCAGGTCAGGATGAGGACCGAGAACAAGTCGATCTCGATGAACAAGGACATGGCCGCTACCTACGCCCCGACGACCATCGGCCTCTACAACAACCGGACCGTCGAGTACTCCTCGAAGTGGGCCGAGGGAGCCAACGCCAAAAACCGGGTGACAGGCGCCACCATGAGCGAGAGCTACCGGTACGCCACATCCATCGACCGCGAGTCGAGGATGTTCCTCGACAAGAACGAGTCGGTAATGGAGATCGACACCGAGTTCGACGGCATGGGCCACATCGGGTTCTTGAAGATGCCCACAAACTCCTCGACGCCTCACGCTACACCCCTCTTCGAGTCCCGGGAGGACTACACTGGAAGCTTCAAGGTCCTGGAGAAAGTCGACGAGTACGGGTCGAGCGTCTTCTCGGAGAAGGCGGCTTCGGGCGAGGGTCTCGTCGCCGTCGATAAAAGGGTAGGTGATAGCCAGAGGTCTTACGAATCGGGCACGGGCGCCTACGACTCCGAAGAGCTGATCGAGACCTACACCAACTACATCGCAAAAGACATAAACCTCGTCTATGCGCCGATGAACCAGAGCCTCACCGGCGACGTCTCGATCGACGGCTCTCTGAAGTGGAAGGAGGGTATGTATTCCAAGACGGCCGGCACCAGCTACATCGGCGAGGAGTACGCTGGCGTGACTGAGCTCGACAAGGAGACGGTGGCAAGAGGCCTCAACGAGATGGAAACGGAGGCAGAGTTCTCGGGCCGCGCTCGGTACAGGGCCGTCCTGAGAGACGAGGTCGACATCGACGAGCAGTACGAGGGCGACTACTCCGTCCAGAGGAGGATACTCTTCACCGGTGTTCCCAAGTACGATCGGCCTCATCTGAACGTCACAAAGACCCTCGACGGGATCAAAGAGGAGACGATCATCGGCGACAAGGAGACGACCCAGGTGGGCGAAAGCCGTGACAGGTTCATCAAGGTGGCGACCTACACCATCAGAATCGAGAACGACGGCAACAGGGCTCTGGGACCGATATACGTGCGAGACCTATTCCCGCCCGGCTCGATCTTCATCGAGCCCTCCTCGGTGAGGCCCACAGAGCTCGCAGACACCAGCGCCAACTGGACCCTGACGCATCTTGGCATCGGCGACGTTGCGGTCATAACCCTGAAACTGGACGTGACCAAATACTATCCGGACGAGCTGGTGAACAGGGTCGAGGTCTGCGGCGGCTACGGCGACGAGCAGGTCTGTGCCTACAACTTCAGCGCTCTCGAAAAGGAGTGGCTCACCTGCTGCCTCGACGAGACCGTCTCCGTGACGAAGGCAGCAAAGCTCGACGCTGAGAACCCGAACGTCGTCTGGTACAGGATCGACGTGCACAACCCCGGCGACGTCACCAGGGCGGCGACGGTGACAGATTCGCTTCCGGCTGGCATGACCCTTCTCGACTCGATGGTGCCCTTCGCCTCCTACGAGAACGATACCATCGTCTGGAACTTGATCGAGATCGGGCCTCGCGAGACGGTGACCATCGCCTACAGGGTCGAGGCCCAAATGGCCGGAAGGTTCGTCAACACCGTCGAGGTCGACGCGAGGTCCGTCGACGGGCCCGTCGTCCAGCCGGTCCGCGCCAACTCGGTCATCGACGTTGGCGAAGTCGAGGAGTGTGGGACCTCTTCCTGCTCCGGGTGGCAGCCTCCGAACTGGGACTTCGAGTACGTCGGATACACAGCGGAACTGAGCTGCGAAGGGTTCGAGGCTGGCGAACGCTGCGGCCTTGCGCCCTGAAGGGGCGCTCGGCCTCCACATCTTTTTAGCGACATCCCCGCATCTCTTTTGTTATCTTCCCTTCAGTGGCCATTTATAATCGGTTATCCGGTGATCTTCGATATCCCTTCAAACTTTCATATTCGGGTTTTGGGTCAAATTTCTCCTTCTCTGATCCAACCTAAGCGATTAATATATCACTTATTGATGTTCTATTAGATGGGGGACTAGGTCATCATGAGCGAAAATAAATCTCAAGAGAAGGATGAGGTGGACGGAGGAGATACGGCTTCGGACCATCGGGGGTCAAAGAGCGGCCACAAGGCCCACAGCGGTGAAGGGCACAAACCTCACGGGAAGGGTGGCGGAGGCGGCCATAAGAAGGGAGACCACCACGCCACCATGCTCCAGGACTTCAAAAAGAGGTTCTTCGTCTCCCTTCTGATCACTGTCCCGGTTCTCGCCCTATCCCCGATGATCCAGACGTTCTTCGGCTTCGACCTCGTCTTCCGAGGATCGTTTTATCTTCTCTTCGCCCTCTCATCGCTGGTTTACTTCTACGGCGGCTGGCCTTTCCTGAAGGGGCTCAAAAAGGAGCTGGCCGAGAGGGAGCCGGGGATGATGACCCTCATCGCCGTCGCCATATCTGTAGCCTACTTCTACAGCTCTGCGGTCGTCTTCGGCCTTGCGGGCAAGTTCTTCTTCTGGGAGCTTGTGACCCTGATCGACATCATGCTCCTCGGCCACTGGGTGGAGATGCGCTCGGTGATGGGCGCCTCCAGAGCCCTGGAGGAGCTGGCGAAGGTGATGCCCTCCGAGGCCCACCTGATCAAAGACGGCCAGGTCGAAGACGTCGAGATCGAGGCCCTGAAGAAGGGGGACTGGGTGATGGTCCGGCCCGGAGAGAAGGTCCCCGTGGACGGGACCGTCCTGGAGGGCAAAAGCAGCGTCAACGAGTCCCTTCTCACCGGCGAGTCAAAGCCCGTCGCAAAGACGATAGGCTCGGGGGTGATCGGCGGATCGATAAATGGCGAGGGGTCCCTCGTCGTCAAGGTCGGAAAGACCGGGAAGGAGACGTACCTGAGCACGGTGATCGACCTTGTGACCTCGGCCCAGGAGAGCAGGTCAAAGACCCAGGACCTCGCCAACAGGGCCGCCTTCTTTCTGACGGTGATCGCCCTCTCGGTGGGGGCGATCACCTTCGCCGCCTGGCTCTACAGCGGCAGGGATCTCGTATTCGCCATCGAGAGGGCCGTCACGGTGATGGTGATAGCCTGCCCTCACGCCCTGGGCCTCGCCATCCCCCTGGTGGTGGCGGTCTCGACCTCCCTCGCCGCCAAATCCGGCCTTCTCATCAGGGAGAGGCAGTCTTTCGAGAGGGCGAGAGAGATCGAGGCGGTCGTCTTCGACAAGACCGGGACCCTCACCCGGGGCGAGTTTGGGGTCACCGACGTCATCGCCCTCGCCGGGGTCGGCGAAGAGGGGGAGGAACGGGAGGCAGTGGAGGCAGAGGAGGAGGTTCTGAGGCTCGCGGCCTCCCTGGAGGCGAACTCCGAGCATTCTATCGCCCGGGGCGTCGTGAAGGGTGCCGAGGATCGGGGAATATCCATCGCCTCGGTGGGCGAGTTTCAGTCGATGCCGGGAAAGGGGGTTTCGGGAGTCGTCGACGGCAAAAGGCTGAAGGTCACAAGCCCCGGCTACCTCGAGGAGTTGGGGATCGAGCTTGATGATGAGAGGGTCAGGGCTGCAAAAGAGGGGGGGAAGACCGTCGTCTTCCTCCTGGAAGGCGAGACGCCCATCGGCGCCCTTGCCCTCGGCGACTCGGTGAGGCCCGAGTCGAAGGAGGCGGTGAAGAGGCTAAAGTCGATGGGTATGAAGTGCATGATGCTCACCGGGGACAACAGGTACGTAGCAGAGCAGGTGAGCCGAGAGCTCGGCCTCGACGAGTTCTTCGCCGAGGTCCTCCCCCACCAGAAGGCAGAGAAGATCAGGGAGGTGCAGGAGAGGTACACCGTCGCCATGGTGGGCGACGGCGTCAACGACGCTCCGGCCCTCGCCCAGGCCGACGTGGGGATCGCCATCGGCGCGGGAACCGACGTCGCCGTCGAGACCGCAGACATAGTCCTGGTCCGAAACGATCCGAGAGACGTCGTCTCGATAATCAGGCTCTCGAAGAAGACCTACTCGAAGATGTTCCAAAACCTCCTCTGGGCCACGGGGTACAACGCCTTCGCCATACCCCTCGCTGCAGGGGTCCTCTACAGCTACGGGATACTTCTCAGCCCCGCGGTGGGGGCGGTGTTGATGAGCCTCAGCACCGTAATCGTCGCCGTGAACGCGAAGCTTCTGAAGATGGACTGAAGGTCTGATGGAAAGAAGGCCGAGGGGGGACGCGAGACCGAGGTGGGGAGACTCTCGGGCCGGTATGCCCTAATTTACATCTCCCCCTCAAACCTCCTCTTGACGAGGGCCGAGTGGACGTAGTTTATCATGGTGACGTAGTCGAAGACCGGGAGGCGGACGGCCTCCTGGATCGCCCTCCCGTAGGGTGGCAGGCAGCTGCACTCCAGGAGGAGCGCCCCCACCTCCGGCTCATCCTCGACCATATTTCTTGCGACGGATACGACCTCGTTCTCGATCCTCCCGGAGTCGAGGACCCCCATCTCCTCGATCACAGCCTTCGAGAATCCGGGCTGGTCTTCCATACCCCTTATCACAAGCTTCTCGCCCGGCTCGACCCCGACGGCTATAAGCAACGGCTCGTCGAGGCCTTTCGAGTCGGCGGTGATGACCCCCACCTTTCGGTCGGGGCCCAGGATGCCAGATATAAAGGGGATCTGGAGGAGGCTTGAGAGGAAGACGGGTATTTCAAACCGGGAGGCAAGCCTCCTCTGATGGAGGGCGAGAAAACCACAGTCTCCAGTGATGGCCCTCACCCCCTGACCCACGAGCTCTTCTGCTGCGGCGAGGAGAGGATCGAAGGCCGTCGGGTCTTTTCCGAGAACCCTCTTCGTCGTAAGGCCCTGGACCTTTTGGAACCGGACGGGAAAGTCGTAGGTGGTGGCGTTGGCGACGTCCCCGGGGATGAAGGGGGTGAAGCAGTCCAGAAGGAGGATTCCTATCGCCTCGCCGTAGCTCGCCTGGCTGGGTCTGGCTTTGTAGATCATTTCATCACCTATCGATCATCTCTTTCTTCTCATCTCGTCTCATCTCAACTCATATCATCTGTCTCATCGCTTTCCATCTCGCCTTTCCGGCCGCAGCAGAAGATATTAACGGAGAGATCGCCGAAGAGCGGTCGATCAGAATGGCTCAATTTTCCCTCAGGAAGGCGACAGAGAAGGACGTTCCCGCCCTCGTCGGCCTCTGTAAGGACACTATATCAGAGGTTTACGGGCCTTTCATCCCGCCGGAGGTCTTGCGCCCCTGGATCGAGGGCTCCGCTGTCGAGGGACTCGTCGAAGAAGAGTGGCCGAGGATGGTGGTGGCCGAGGTTGAGGCCGAGGTGTTGGGGGTGGCGGCTGTATCAGAAGACGCCGTCGATCTCCTCTGGGTCCACCCGTCTCATCACGGCGAGGGGATGGGAACCGCCCTCCTGGACTTTGTCGAAGCCGATATTCGGAAGAAGGGATATCGAAGGGGAAAGCTCAGCTGCTTCACCCAAAACCACCGAGCAATGAACTTCTATCTGAGGAAGGGGTGGACGGCCGAAGGCGAGGGGAGAAACGAAGAGACGGGAGCCCTCGAGACGAGGATGGTCAAAAGCTTGATCGAGGAAGGTTAGCTCATCTTGATATCGGCCCTTCTGATCCGACCTTCGACCAACTCTCCCCTCACGACCGTCACCGCCTCGCCGCCTAAAACGACCCGATCTCCATCCTCGCCCACCCGGACACGGACGACCCCGCCCCGCTCCGAGGCCTGATAGCCCACAAGCTCACGTTTCCCGAGCTTTTCAGCCCAGTACGGTCCAAGACAGCAGTGGGCCGATCCCGTCACCGGGTCCTCGTCGACCCCCAGGGCGGGAGCGAAGAACCGGGAGACGAAGTCGTAATCGGGGGAATCGCTCGCGCTCGTTGCGATCACCCCCCGGACCGGGAGCTTCTTCATGAGGTTGAACTTTGGCCGAAGGGCGCGGAGGGCCTCTTCGGAGTCCAGCTCCACCAGGAGGTCGAACCTGTTTTCTCCGACGTACGAAAACCGCGCCCCCAGGGCAGCTTCGAGCATCGGCGGCGAGCATTCGACGGCCCTCTCCGGCTCTGCCGGAAAGTCCATCTCGATCAGGTCGCCCCTCTTCTCGGCGGATAGGGGGCCGCTTCTGGTCACAAACCGCGCGGTCTCGACCTCGGCGAGGACCCCCTCCTCCCAGAGGACGTGGGCACTGGCGAGGGTGGCGTGGCCGCAGAGGTCGACCTCGGCCTTGGGCGCAAACCATCGGAGGCGAAAGCCGTCCCCGGAAGGGGTCAGAAACGCGGTCTCCGGGAGATTCATCTCCCGGGCCACCTTCTGCATCCACCCTCCGTCCCTTGGACCGTCGAGGAGGCAGACGGCGGCGGGGTTCCCTTTGAAGGGCTCAGAGGTGAAGGCGTCAACCTGGAAGATCTTGAGGGGCATGGATACTGTATTTATATCTCTTCAGCCTTATATCCTTCCCTCGGCGCGGAGGGCCGGTGAGGCCAAAAAGCCAGAGATCCCGATCGGCATCACCCAAACTCCGGTCGGCGCGGCACCGGACCACGATCGGGCCCTCAAAAGACCTTTGTCCCTCTGTCCCCGGATAGGTCGCAAAGCATTTTAAAAGATGACCGCGAAGTTTGAGGCATATGGTCGAAACGAGATCGCTTCGCATCCTCCAGATGGTCGTCACGATCGCCCTGGGCTTTTTTCTGGGAACCTACTTTGGGCACCTTTTGGAGCTGTCTCCGATCGGCACGGGCCAGCTCGCCGGCGGGATATGCCTTCTCGCAAATATCATAACGACCCCCATCTTAGGGCTTGGAAGATAGATGTGGTGAAGCGAAGGGGGCTCGGGCGTCGAAGAGTGTGGACTTGCCGCTGCCGCTCGGGCCGAGGAGGGCGGCGAGGGGCGAGAGGGGCTTGGTCTCCAGGTCGCAGAGCGTCCGGTGGTTTTTGATTAGGATTGACTCGCATCTTCAGATGATCGTGACGATTGGCCTAGGCTTTTATTTGTGAATCTTCTTCGGGCACCTTTTGGAGCTGTCACCGATAGGGACGGACCTCCCTGCCAGGGGGTATGCTCCCTTTCAAATATCCTATTCATTTTCATCTTGGGCTGCGGTCAGAAAACAAGAGGTTGTGGGTATTGGTGCTTGTGAAGCGCGGAGAAAAATGATGGGTTTCGAAGGTTCGTGAAAAACGGTTCTGCCCGAGAACTTAAAGCAGATTCCTACGAGACCGAAGCCGTTGACTTTTTACAAATGTGTGAATTTTCTGGTCACACTCTTTTTTAATATCTTTGAATTCATCAATTGATCCTCTAAAAAGCCCCGCCTGTAGAGGTTGCCAATTTGAACCCACTGTTTCGATTTCTAAATCGATATCCTCCATGATGCTCCCTCTAAGCGGTGGTACATAACCCCAGCAAAATGGTCCTACTGGACTCCAAACATTCTTCCCTTGTTTTTTATTTAAATATGATTCAACCAATGCGGACAAATACTCAAAACGATAGAAATATTTTTGATATTTAGTATCTTGCGTGATGATATCTTTAAGCGGCTCTCTGAGGACTTTATATATTTGCTCATTAGTCGGCGTCGGTGATTCAGTGTCGAGTACATTTCCGATATTTTCATTCATAACATTGAATACATTCAATTTCTGAGCTGCTGGACCCTCCTCGTAAATATCTCTAACAGCTACATCCATAAGTAATGAATATAGCAAATCATACTTTTCAGCTGCTATTGAGGCAATTCCACCCCCATAAAGAAGTAGTAGGGCCGGATACAATCTCAAATTAGACAATTCTCCGATTCCGTGTCTTTCTCCAGGCAGGTTGGCCATTCGCTCAATGCAGTAAGTCCAAAGTTTATCATGAGATTTATTGCCCCAGTAAGAACCCACGATCACCATAGACAGGACCGGCTCTGTAAGAGATTCATATAGTTGTATCCGTCGTTTAATTTCATCTTCGATTTTATTCTTAGAATAGTTCAACGGAAACTTTTTCTCGTCTGATATTTCTGAATAAAGCTTCGCCACTTCTTGATATACAAGATCTTGAAGAGAAATCTTGTAGCGGTCATCAACGATGTACTTTTTGATTTGGGCTACCAATGCTTTTACAGAAAGGGGATGCGGCTTAGAATATTCTTCCAATGCAAAAACTTTCTCATCCAGTTCACAAAAAAATCTGTCTGCGTTTTGAATCTGAATGAATTTTCCTCGCCTTAACTCTATAAGATTACTTGCATTACCGGTTGGATCCCTCATGTCCATCCAGTAGGTCGTAAATCTATGATTACTGCATTTTTCGAGTGCAGCGCGAAGAGCGATATCCGAATCTCCTGACCAACCGCAAACAATCAACCCAAACTCGTCGAATATACGATCTAGGAGTTTCTCTATAGGTTCTGGATAATGTTTTAGCTCATCAGCCGTGTTCTTGGTCTGCGGGTCCAGGTAATCCCCATTAACTTTGACAATAATACATCCTGCAGAATGTGTAATTAATGGTAATACACCTTTCGCTGCTTCTTCTGTGTTTATAACTATAGGTGCGATCCCCCTATTCCCAAGGGCGCTTTCTAGGAGCCGATCGAAATTTGTTGTGATAATTACCCGAATATAACCACTTGCAACGAGATTCGCTATGGCTTGGTGGGCTTCTGTAGATAATTTTAATCCTTCTTCCCGTTCCTCCTTTGTGGGTTCAAAATAAGGTCTAAGCAGTTCACGACGTTCGGGCGCGGAATAAACAACCTGGCTGAGCAGCTTAGAGTAATCTGGATCTTCTCCAAATTTGGACTTATACCAAACAGCAGGATCAGGTTCGCAATCTTCACTTTCGAGGATCGCTAGCTTTCTTATGAGATCCAAAACGATGTCTCTGCCCGTCGGAATTTGAGCGGAACGAGAGACGCCAGAACCCAACAGAAGCGCATATACGCCCTTGTTGGACTGGACCGAAAATGCCAGCGAATCCAGGGGATCAATCATGGTATCAACTTAGAAAATTCCTTACATAAACCAATCGGTTTTTGACTATACAAATTCGGATATGTGCGGCCCACGAGGCGAGCCAAAAATATTTCCGCGCCGCCCGGCGAAGCGGCGCAGCCTATCGGTTTTGACTCTTACGCCCGCTTCCCCGCTCGCTCCTTCATCGCCTCGACGAAGGCGAGGAACGGAGGCGAGGGGCGGCCGGGCCTCGACTTCATCTCGGGGTGGAACTGGGTCGAGAAGAAGAACGGGTGGTCGGGGATCTCGGCGATCTCCATCCTGTTCCTGTTCTTGCCGGTGAAGATCATCCCCTTCTCCTCGATGGCGGAGACGTAGTCGGGGTTCACCTCGTACCGATGCCGGTGCCGCTCGACGATGAGGTCTTTGCCGTAGATCCTCTTGGCGATGCTGCCGTCTCTCAGCTCGGCGTCGTAGTTTCCAAGCCGCATCGTCGCCCCCATATCCTCGACCCCCTCCTGCTCCGGAAGGATCGTGATGACCGGGTGGGGGGTCTCGCCGAACTCGGTGGAGCTGGCGCCGTCCAGGCCCAGGACGTTCTTCGCGAACTCGACGACCGCAAGCTGCATCCCAAAGCAGATCCCAAGATACGGGACGCCTTTCTCCCGGGCGTACCTCACCGCCTCCATCTTCCCATCGGTGCCACGGGCTCCGAATCCTCCGGGTACGAGGATTCCGTCGACGTCTTTGAGGACCTTCTCTGGCGGGTTGTGCTCCAGATCTTCGGCATCGATCCAGGTGATCCTCGGCCAGACCCCGGCCTCGATCCCGGCGTGCTTGAGAGCCTCGCGGATCGAGAGGTAGGTCTCCTCCATGTGAGTCGTCCCTTGCGACCCTGCGGTGTACTTGCCGACGATCGCCATTTTGACCGAATCGTTGATCGAGACCATCTTCTCGATCAGCTCCACCCAGTCGGTCCTGTGCTCCAGGGGATAGAGCCTGAGCATCTTCATCAGGTACAGAGGCGTCCTCTGCTCCTCCAGGAGGAGGGGGACCTTGTATACGTCGTCGACATCGTGGTTGGACACGACCCCCTCGACGGGCACATCGCAAAAGAGGGAGATCTTCGACTTCGTCTCGTCCCTCAGGGGCCGGGCGCACCGGACGGCGACGATGTCGGGCTGAAGCCCAAGAGACCTCATCTCCTTGACGCTGTGCTGGGTGGGCTTTGTCTTCTGCTCGCCGTCGGTGGTGGTGGGGGCCAGGGTGACGTGGATGAAGGCGATATTCCCCATCTCCTCGTTTCGCAGCTGCCTCATCGCCTCGATGAAGGGCATCCCCTCGATGTCGCCGACGGTGCCGCCGACCTCGATGACGCAGACGTCGCAGCCGCTCTCCCTCGCCACCCGCCGGATCCTCTCCTTGATCTCGTTTGTGATGTGGGGGATGATCTGGACGGTCTTGCCCAGGTACTCGCCGCGCCTCTCCTTCTCGATGACGGTCTTGTAGACCTTGCCGGTGGTGATGTTGTGGTCGCGGGTCAGCTCGACATCCAAAAATCGCTCGTAGTTTCCGAGGTCGAGGTCCACTTCGCCCCCGTCCTTGAGGACGAAGACCTCGCCGTGCTGGAAGGGGCTCATCAGCCCCGCGTCGATGTTTATGTAGGGGTCGATCTTGATGGCGGTGACCTTGTAGCCCCTCTCCATCAACATCCGACCGATAGAGGCGGCGGTGATCCCTTTGCCGAGGCCGCTCATCACCCCGCCCGTAACGACGATGTATCTCACGCTTATCACGTATTCGAGAAGGTATTTTGGATATAGATAAAATTGGCGATCAGAATAAAAGGGAATTTGAAGAGTAAGTTTTCTTATGAAAAAAGCGGAAAAGAGCATATCCGGTGGTCGTGAGGCCTCTCAGGCCTCCTAAGAGGCCATCTCCTCCCGCAGGTCCGGGGGCAGCATGTTCGGTATCCCGTCTTCGATGGGGTAGCACTCGCCGCAGCTCTTGCAGCAGAGCTTTCCGTTGAGAATCTCCTCGTCCTTCTCCTCGAAGACCTCCAGGTCCAGATCGCCCTTGCACATGGGGCAGGCCAGAATCTCCATAAGATCGCGCTTCATGCTCTTATCACCATATCGATCCGTTAATAAAGTTGGCTCAGCGAAATAGGAGCCTTTTGGCATTCTCGAAATATATCAGCCTCTTCTCTTGATCTGAGAGGTCCATCTCCCCGACGAACTCGATCTCCTCCGCCTGGTCGGTCCAGGGATAGTCGGTCCCGAAGAGCACCCGATCAGCGCCGATCTCAGATATCAGGTCGCAGGCCTTCTCCGAACTCAAACTCGGCGAGATGTAGGCGGTGTCGAAGTAGACGTTCTCCCCCGCTGGGATGAGATGCTTTCGGACCCCGGACCACATCTCCCACCCGCCCAGGTGCGCGAGGACGACGACGAGGTTGGGGTGTCTCTCCACCATCCGGGCGAAGCGGTCGGGGGTGCCGAAGAACTCCGGCAGGTCCTCGGGCACCTTCCCTGCGTGGAGGAGGAGGACCATCTCCCGCTCCTCTACGGCATCGTAGAGCCGGTCGCACCGGGGATCGTCAGGATAGAAGCTCTGGAGGAAGGGGACGGCCTTCACCCCCTTCACCCCGGCCGCGAGTAGCCTGTCCAGCTCTTCCTCCAGGTCCGGCTGGAAGGGGTGGATCGCCCCGAAGGGTACGAGGCCGTCTCCGTTGCCCGCGGCCTCAAGGAAGAAATCGTTAGTCGGCCCCACGTGCTTTGGCAGCGGCGCGAGAGGCAGGATGATCGATTTTTCGACGCCAGCTTTCGCCATCGAGTCTTTGAGGTCTGAGACGGTCCCAAGGCCAGGCACCCTCACCCCCATCCTTCTCTTGACGGAGGCGATGGCCTTCGGCGCCATCTCATCGGTGTATATGTGAGCGTGAAAGTCTATCGGCTTCGTGGAAGATCCCCCTTCGCATCATCAGATCGCCCCCGACCCTGCACCATCTCGGCGGGCTCAAGGTCAGAGATCATTGATTACGGAAGTTCCCGGAAAGCATATAAAATCAACCGAGAACGTCCCGGGATCCGCTCGCGGGACGTTCTAGACCCCAGGGATCGTGAGCCGTACCGTTCCAGAAGTTCTCTGCCTTTTGATATGCCTCTTCGCCCACAAGCCTGCCCAACTTCCGACCTTGAAGGTCTGCATCCTGGAAGTGGATTCCGCCACAAAGCCGCGACATTCCCGCCTCATCTGCTGCATCTTGGAACGTCTCCCACTGGAGAACGACGACGGTCGCCGGACTCCTCTCAAACTTGTTGCTTCCCACGGTGGCGATGTGCTGGCCCAACATGTCGGGAATCCCGTCCTCGTTGAAGTCAGCGTTGATCATGGTCACACCGTCGTAGAATCGGTCAGACCCTGTGAACTCCGTCAGCACCACAGCCGCCGCAGCGCTGAAGGTGCTGTGGCCGGAGACGTACTCGGGAAACGGCGGGGTGACGTAGGTCAAATCCTGGTAGGGGCGCCACGTCTCCCCGGGGATGAGCTGCGTTCCCATGTTGGGCCCGCCCCAGGCTTCAACCATCTTTCCTGCATAGTAATGGTGAATCGCCGACTGAGGGCGGACGTAATCATAAGCTCGCTTGGAGTCCCAGGCGGCGATCCCGGAGTCGAAGAGCGCGCCGTTCAGGGCGAAGTACATCTTGACGTCGTTGTCGATGGAGTTTCGGTCTCGCTCCGAGATGCCGTGAGCTATGGAGTTCTAGTGGCCAGGCGACGTCTCTGAACGCGGCCCATCGGCACAAAACTCGGCTAGAACTTTCTGCTTGTCCGTCAGGTTAGCACTGAACTGCAGCGCGTGTTTCATCTCAAATTTATAAGCCTCGTCGTTGCTCATTTCTCGGCCCATGCCATCTACGTAGGGCTCATCGGAGCCGGCCTGCGGTGGCGAAGGCGGGCGGAACTGGCTTCCTGAGGTTAGAGCGAAGGGCACGACCGCACCCCAGTGCGGAGTCAGAAGCTTATGATCGACGAAGGATGCCGGGTCGTCGTCATCGACGACTGGAAATCCATAGGTATTGTCCAAGCTTCCAGTCGAAATATGCGCAAAGGCTGCCGGTGGTTGGGATCTTGCCCTGATTCTGACAGGGATTTGCCTGCCGATAGGTTGGCGTTTTTCAGAACGATGTTTTGGATAGACAGTGGATAAGATCTCGGTATAGCCGCCGACGGCGTTAAAACAGTCGTTCTATCAGAGGCGAGGACCGCCTGAGCTACCTGTACGACCAATACCTACAGGCTTGGTCTTATCGGTTAGTACGTATCCCAAGTTCCTCATGAGGTTGGAGGAGAAGATTTGAAGAGGAGAGAATATTGAATTGAACTCATGGGCAGGGTAATATACTAGTGCCATATTGGGTGTAAGGAAATGGTGGCAGATAAATGGCCTCATCAGCGAATAGGATATTCATCTTTGTGAGTCATTCTAGTGAGGATACCTGGGTGGCGCGCAAAATTGCGCAAGAAATCACCTTGCAGGGTGCTGAGTCGTTTCTAGATGAAGCGGATATCGATGTAGGCGCTGAGTTCGAGGAAGTTATTCGCGAGTTTCTGGATAAAGCTGATGAACTCCTCGTGCTTGCAACACCTTGGTCGTTAGGACGTTCCTACATTTGGGCAGAGATCGGTGCGGCGTGGATTCGACGAATTCCTATAGTGGTCGTGCTCTATGGTATTTCCACCGACGACTTCCAAGCCAAGCCTAATGTGCCGGTATTCCTTAAGAAACGAGACATGATTCGCCTAAACAAGATTGATCATTACTTAGAACAACTTGGTGCGCGGGTTTGACCCAAGAAGGTACGAAAATGATTGAGGAGAAATACGATGTTTATCTGTCTTCCACTAACCAAGATAGAGACTGGGTTTCGCAGTTCGTTAGGGCCATTAGACACACTGGGCTTAATAATTGTTTGTTTGACGCTGCTAACCGCCCTCTTGGAGAGAGTTTCAAACAAATTCGGGATGCTTTGCGTGAGAGCGATACATTAATTGTGATCCTCAGTTCGAATAGTATGGAAAGTCAATGGACTTTCTTTGAGTTGGGAGCAGCTATTGCAGACCAGAAGCTAATAATTCCTATCCTAATCGAAAATGTTGATATCCAAAATATTCATATTCCTTTAAATAAATTGCTGTTGTTAAGAGTGTCATCTCCATCGAAAGCTGGGAAACTTGTTGCGAAAATGCTCATTTTAATTCAATCATATCTAGCCAAATATACGCTCGACAAACAATCTGCTCGATTATTTCGCAAAGGTCTGTATGAAGATATATGTATGAGGGAAATCGGCCAAAAGAGTGATATGATGTCAACAAATAATTTAAATAGAACGTATAGCCAAAATGAGGATTTCGAAAACCCCACAAAAATCCCAAAGTTTGGGCCATCACCATTTAAAGAGGATTTAAAGGCGTACGCTCGCCCGGAGATTAATCGAAATCCTCAAAATGTAAACTATGATTATTATTTAGAAAGAATTATTAAGACAAATTTAGATATCATAATTCTAGACATTCTGAAAGATGCTCCGATGTGTGGTTATGATATAATCAAAAAAATATTTGAATCTTATGATATCTTTATTAGCCAAGGGACCGTTTATCCTCTATTATACTCTCTTAAAGAAGATGGCATAATAAAGGCCGAATTCGATAGGGAAAATATGAGGTCAAAAATCTATTCCATTACGGATAAAGGTATGTCCTTGATAAAAGAACGGATAAACGAGGAGACTCGCAGTTTCTTGTGGAAAATTATGGAATTAAACAGTGAACTCCAAGATGCGAGAACGTTCTCTGTGTCCGACCTAAAAGGCAGTTATATATCTGATCGGTAGCAATATGCGAACTATCAAATTCTTGAACGCTTCGATTTGTCCCCACAAACAGCGAGAGCCAAAAATGGAATTGAGTATTGATTCCGTCTTTAGTAGTAGACGATACTAATTTTAGTATTTTCCATTCAATGATATCTTGGCTATGACTGAATTTTTTCTTCAAGCCGTTTTCAGCGGCCATATCGTTCATGCAAATGTTCCCACGGTGGTCCTGAACGCTCCAAGCCAATTTGCCGCGGGGCATTCAAATAAAATAACTCTCTACCGAATAAAAAAAACTAAATTCCGGGTACGTGTTTAGCTCCCACTATTAGGTTACATGATGTTGATTTCTTCTAGGAAGGGGCGAGGATTAACAATGTCGCCAAGATCCAAAACCAATATCTATTGCCTATGTTGCTTGAAATTGCCCTTTTGAAGTGAGCATCCCACATTCCGTACCTTAATTCCCTAAATCGAGTATTTTGTTAGCGAGTGATTCCATAACCATAATTATAAATTATGTTATTCATTAACGTTAATATTATATCCGCTTACTACTGACTCCATATTGAGCGGGTATCTCATCACTTCATTTGCGAGGGCTAATTAACGTAATGTCCGCATAAAAAATTAAATATTGTATTAAATTAGAATAATTGAATTTGATGTTTCAAATCGATAGCAGTAAAGATATCAATATTTCAGAACTCAAGGTGCGGAGTGGGAGCATGTACGACATCCCAAAATCGACTTACCGATGCCGATTAAGAGGAGCTAAACACATACAATTCAGGAGATCTGTTGGAACTTCGAAGCCGACCACCGTTCCGCTGCTCAGATCATCCCCATCTCCGAGAGCCTCTCGGGGAGGTAGGTCTTGGTGACGAAGTCGAGCCCCTTCCCGGCGAAGGCCTGCTGCTCAGCCTTCTTCGAGAGCTTGATCTGAAGCTGGATCTGCTCTTTCCAGTAGTCGGTCGCAAACCTTGGGTCTGCGAGCTCGCTTCGAAGGGCCTGGAGGTCCTGGTCGGTCAACTTGTCAGTGGAGAGGTCGTAGTTGACGATGTCCGTCGGCTGGACCCCCAGAAACTGGGCTGCTGGCGTCACCAGGTAGTCGGAGAGGTAGGCGCTCTTGATGGCGCCGTAGGCGACGCTGGCGAAGATCCGGTAAGACCAGGGGTCGCCATCGGTGAAAACGAGGACGGGCAGAGATAACTCCTCGTTCAGCCTCTTTATCAGCCGGCGCGTTGACCGTGCGGGCTGGCCTTTCAGGTGGACGAGGATGGCGTTGTGCTCCTGGTCGAAGCCGTTCTCGATGAGCCTCGCGTGCATACCGCCCGTCTCGATCGCCACCACGAACTTCGCGTCGTGGTCCTTGAACTCAACGTTGTCGACGTTGAAGGGTATCTGGTAGCCTGCCTCGCCGACGTCCTCCTGGCAGTGGATCGTTCTTTCCCCACGCCGGGTCTTCTCACTGATGGTGAGGGGGCCGAATACCGTCGCCCCATCCTCCTCGGGCCGGACGTGAAAGTCCTCCCTGAGCAAAGCGGTCAGGATCTCCAGGTCCTCGACGAGCCGGTCGCTCTCGGCCTGCTCCCCGAACTTGGCGACGTCCCAGTTCTCGGAGATGTAGTAGATCTCTCTCAGGGTGGAGCCCCGGTTCTGGAGCAGGTGCTCTTTGATGAGAAGCTCCACGAGGTAAGCGGTCTTGAGGACGGATTTAGCGCCCCTGACGGTCTTGACGGACCTGACGCTCTCCTGGTCGCCGTAGACCCAGATCTCCCCCTCCTGGTCGTACTCGAGGTTGCTCTTAGTCCTGCTGGGCAGAGCCAGGTGGGGAACTATCCCTTTCTGAAACTGGTCGTAGAGCGTCTCCGCGAGGCCGAGAAGCCTCTCTTTTGTAGCCTCAGCATCCTTCATATTAACCCACCACCCGTGCACCGCTGACAAGCTCCGAGGGTACCCCCTCGACGACCGGCTCAGAGAAGCTGACCCCCTCCGAGGGGACGGTGTACCTGATCATCTGCCGCTCTCCGGGCCGGAGAGTGACCTTCCAGAGGTGATCGTACCCGTCCCCGAGAGCGATCACCCTCGCGGCGGGTTCAATGGCCTTCGCCTCCACCGAGACCGTCTCGTGGAGCTTGAAGGCCCGAGCGGCATCGCCGTAGTTTGCGACCTCCAGCGTCACGAAGCTCTCGCCGTTCTCGGAGACGACCGACCTCTTTACGAGGAGGTTTCCCATGATCTTGGCGACGACGGGGTTTATGTCCGGCTCTTCCTTTTCGAGAAGCTCCGCCAGCTTCTTTGAGATCCGGGGAAGGAGCTTTCTTATGATCTCCTCCTTCTCCTTTCGCTCCGATAATGCGCTCTTCTTCGATAGGTACCGCCGGAGCTTTCTTCCCACCTCTTTGAGCCCCAGCTCCACCTCCGCCACGATCTCGGGGACGTCGGCGACGGCGTCCTTCGACTCGGAGGTGAAGGGTATGTTCGTCGAGGCGATGTGGACGAGGATGGCCGCCTGCCCCGTGGGAACGCCGCCCCCCGGTTGGCTGAGGGAGTAGGTCTTCCAGGATATGTTCTCGATGGCGTGGGTTATGGCACACCCTCCCTGCTGGTAGAGGAGGGGGACCCGGTTTGCAAACCTCAATACGTCGACTTTGCCGTCCGCCTTCAGCTCGCCGCCGTAGGCTAGCCCCACCTCCACCTGGAAGGGGTTTCCCGAGTAGACCGAGACTGACCGCGTGGAGGTGGCGATGTAGTCCACCTTGTACTCCTTCTCGAGGCCCGCCCTTATCAGCTCGTCGCCGATGGGGGATAAACAGTCGGTCGGGGGCGACTTCAGCCTCATCTCTTTGAAGGCGGCCAGAAGCCGGGTCGCCTCGGCGTGGGTCAGGTCCTGGGGGACCATCTCGGGGTCGAGCTCCGCCCGCTCGCAGATCTCCGAGGTGATGATCGCCCCGACGCTGGAGAAAGACCCCGAAAGGAAGCTTTTGAGCTTCTTCTTGTCGGTGTACCGCAGCATCTTGATGAGGCCGCCAAGCTCCATCCCCCAGGGGTGGGGCTTGATCTCGTAGGAGGAGCGCGGCATCTTGTCCGTCGCCCTCTCGAAGACCTCCATGTTCCCGTCCGGCTCGACGAGGGTGATTCGGGCGTGGGGGTTTACGATCGCCACGTTCTTTAAATAACCATAAATCGACTGCCTCCGGCTTCGGACGTAAGAGCCCTCCATCTCCAGCTCCACCCTGGTTCCGTGGGGCCGATCCCACTCCGTCTCCTCGGCGTTCAGGATCTCGGGCTCGTTTGTGGCGGTGTTGATCATCAGCTCCCACCGGCCAGCCTTGTGGTTAGGCCCGATCTTGGTGGTGACCGCCGTCGGCCGTCCTGTGGTGAGCTGGGTGTAGAGGACGCCGGCGGAGATGCCGATCCCCTGCTGGCCCCGGCTCTGCTTCAGGGCGTGAAACCTCGATCCGTAAAGGAGCTTGGCGAAGACCCTTGGGACCTCAGACCCGACGATGCCGGGGCCGTTATCTTCCACCACCACCCGGAACCCCTCGCCCCTTCTTTGGATCTGGACGAAGATGTCCGGGAGAATATCCGACTCCTCGCAGGCGTCTAGAGAGTTGTCCACCGCCTCCTTGACGGTGGTTATCAGCGCCCTCGGCGCCGAGTCGAAGCCCAGTATCTGGCGGTTCTTCTCGAAAAATTCGGCTACGGAGATGGCCTTCTGGTGCTTGGCCAGCTCCTCTGCTATCTCCATGGAAGAAAAGAGGGGGGAGCTTAGAGCTCGGCCCCCACCACCGTCTGGGTCGCGGTCACGTTGTGAATCTCACGGATGGTGTCCACCAGGCGGTTCAGGACGGAAAGCCCCTCCACCTCTAAAACCACCACGAAGTCGTACTCGCCGAAGACGTGATAGACGTCTTTGATCCCCTCGATCTCTCTCAGGGCGTTGTAAACGCTCCTCTCCTGTCCCGGCACCACTTTGACCATCGTCACTCCGATCACCATATTCTATCACCACCTAATATAAACTCGGACATATTATATAAACTTTTCAGGGCATCTCTCGGCTCTTCCGTTTCCGGTCTCACCGCTCTCTCCTCTTCTTGGGGGCGGCCTTTTCGCGTCCGCCGAAGAAGAGCCCCTCTTCCTCGATCCTCTCGACGTCCCCCGGCCCTTCATCCTCAATGAGGTTGAAAGGCTCTTCCAGCTCCTCGATATCGCTGATCTCCTCTTCGCGCTCCTCCGGCCCGCCGCCGAAGGCCTCTTCCTCCCAGGCGGGCCCGGCCCTTCCGGACCCTGCCTTCCGCTTTTCGGCTTTGGGCTCTGCGGCCTCGTCGATCCTCGGCTCGGAGATCTCCCCTTTGAGGGCAAAAAGAGACCTCACCACCATCTGCCGGTACCTCTCCAGGTCCGGCGAGTAGTGGAGGTGGGCCTTTCCGATGTCGGCCACGTCCGCCGGGGACGATGGCTTTTTCAGGAGCTCGTCGCCGCTGGAGAAGGCGTCGGCTCCACCCATCTCCAGGAAGGCTTTGAAGGCCTCGATCCTTTCGAGGGTCCTCGCCGCCGACTCCAGGACCCACCGGTCCCTCGTCTCGGCGTCGACCCTCTGGACCGACTCGGCCCTCACCGATATCAGCCTGGTCCCGTCCTCGGTCTCGTAGACGCTCGGTTTTCCGACGACGGCGACGAAGGCCGGAGGCTCGGTCCCCGAGAGGGCCTGGGCGGCGTCGGGCTGGTATTGGCCGGCGTAGACGAAGATGCTGCCCGTGGGGTCGGCGACCCTCCCCCGCCAGTACTCGACGTCGTCGCCCAGGTTGTCCTTCTCGGTGAGGGTCCCCACCAGAAGGACCCGGTTGCACCGCGCCCCCGTCGGCGTAATCAGGTAGAGGGGGGCGTACTGGTCCTCATTCTCCCGAAAGGATAGGTCCGAGTCGCGAAGCTCCTGAGCGAATACCCTCCGAGCCACCTCTCGTGCAAATCCGGCCATCTCAGATCACCTCCTCGGCCCTGGCCTCCAGGAGGTCGGCCTCCTGTGCGGTGACGGGAGGAACCGGTGATATCGTCTCGACGAGGATGTACCGATCGACGGTCGGCCCGGAGACTGTGTAGTACCTCCCAAGAAGCTTCTCTCCGATCATCCCCCTCACCACCTCGTGGTCGAGGGCCTCCATCGCCATCGTCTTCGCCTCCTCCATGCTGATCCCCACCAGGCTCTCGGTCTTCTCCCGGTTGATCAGGACCTCCTGGACCTTCAGGCCGTCGTCCAGGACCGCCTTGATTCGGAGGTCGTAGGTACCCTCCTGCTTCCCGTGCTCGCCGCAGACCCCTTTCGTCAGCATCCTCCTGCAGACGGGACAGCGCTTGATGAGCCCCGACCCCTTCTGGACGTCCACGATCGCTCCGGTGAACGTCGCCTCCTGGGGGCTGACCTCGATCGCCTCTTCAAGAGGCTCAAACCCGCTCGTCCTGTTCAGCTTGACGCTGAACCTCCCCTCGAACTCGTCGGTGACGACGTTCTTGAAGAGGTAGCTTTCGCCCTCGACGAGGTCCGGCAGATCCGACTTCGCCCACTTGACGAACTTGATCACCCCGGAGTCGTCGCCGATGAGGCCGGTCTGGGATATCGTCTCGCTCGTCGGGTCCCAGAGCTGGACGACCTTCGCTTTGAGGTCGATCCACCGGGCGGCTTCTGTGATCTCCGAGATCTTCATCTCCTCGACCTGGCCACCACCTGTCTGGACCTCGGCTGCTTTCACCTCCTCGGCCAGCTCCTCGATCCCGCTCGTCCTGTTCAGCTTGACGCTGAACCTCCCCTGAAACTCGTCGGTGACGACGTTCTTGAAGAGGTAGCTCTTCCCCAGCTCCAGGTCAGAAAGCTCGGACTTGGTCCACTTGACGAACTTGATCGTCCCCGTCTCGTCGCCGATGAGCCCCGTCTGGGAGATGGCGCTGCTCGTCGGCTCCCAGAGCTCCACCACCTTCGCCTCCAGGTCGATCCACCGGCCGGGGCTGTTGATCTCGCCGACCTTCAGGCTCTCGCTCTTTCTGGCAACAAAGGACGCCGGCGCTATGCCGTGCTCTTTGAGAAAATAGTTGACGACGGACCGGGTCGCCTCGCCCTCGGGGACCCCGAACTTCTCCACCAAGAGCCTCATGCGGCTCTCCACCTCGTCTGCGGAAACCTCCACATTCTGGTCCCGCAGCCGAGCCAAAATCTGCTCGACGGCTGCTTTCATGATATTTGACCTCCAGTTTTTAATAGAGAGGCGATACTCAAAACGCCTTCATGGTAGATAAACTTACTTCCGGCGGGGCGAAAGTAATATTGGACCTGGCGGAATAGTGGGTATCGGAATGAAGATCACGACCTGGTTTGGATTTCTGGATGACGAATCCGGGGAGGTCTCCCTCGGCGGAAGCTCAGACGAGATTGCAGACCGTCTGATGGAGATATCGGAGGCTGCCGACTCGGGATTTGGCGCGTCGGTTTGGGCGGCTGGCGGGGTGGCCTTCCAGCCCGACCTTCGCGCCATCGCCCTGGCGGCGGGCCTCTTCGGTGACGACTCCGAGTACAACGCCGCCCTCCGATCGACGGCCCTGGACCTCGTGAGGCGGAAGCTCCGGGCCTCGGCCGGAGCCGAGGCGGAGCTCCTTCAGACGATCGAGGCCCTCGACGACCTGAACGAGGCCGTGAACCGGCTGGAGGAGAGGCTCTACGAGTGGTCCCGCCTCTCCGACGACCGCCGCCTCCGGGGCAGAGCCCTCGCCGAAGCCCTGGCCGAAGAGGAGGAGTCGATCGGGGTCTTCGCCAGAGCCGTCCTCGATCTTCGCGAGGCGCGCGAGTCGGTCCAAAAAAGCCTGGAGACGGCGACGGCCCAGATCGCCCCGAACCTCTCGAACCTCGCCGGGCCACTCCTCGCGGCACGAATGATCTCGCGGGCCGGAGGGCTCAAACGCCTATCGGAGATGCCGGCCTCGGCGATCCAGGTGATGGGAGCGGAGAAGGCCCTCTTCAAGCACCTCCGGGGAAAGGCCCCCTCCCCCAAACACGGCATGATCTATCGACACCCCGCCGTCGGAGGAACGGCCCGGAGGCTCCGGGGCCGGGCGGCTCGGGCTCTTGCGGCGAAGCTCGCCATCGCGGCCCGGATCGACCGGTACTCGGGCGAGGTGAACCTCGACCTGAAATCTGCCCTGGAGAGCCGGATCGAGGCGATCAGGAATAGCCCGCCGGGAAAGAGAAGAAGGGGAAAGATGAAAGGAAATAGAGGGGGCGAGAGGGGAAGAAAAGAGAGGTGAAGGAGATGCCAAGGCGCTGAAAGGCTTGGCACCAGTTCGGGAGCCTAGTCCCCATCAGATTTATAATGAAGGCGCCAAAATAGGTGTTTAGTAAAGGGTTCGATCATGACGGCCAGAGTTTTGCTGCTGCTCATCGTCCTGCTGGTGACGCTCTCATCTCCGGGCTTGGCGGACTGGAACGTCTCCAAAAACGTCACTCAGCGCTCGACCATATTCCTGAGGGGTTACATGGACGAGATCTTCATATACCAAACCGAGGAGGGTCTGGCGGGCTCGAAGCTCGTCTACGGCTCCCGCGGGAGCGGGACCGCCACCAGGACAGTGACCAGCTACGTCGACGAGGGCGAGATATCATTCAACGTCCAGGGCGAATTCTTTTATCAGCCCTACACGCCTCAAACCTCCGAGAACGACCTTCTCAGGGCCTTACGTGCCAAGAACCGCGAGGTGGGAACGGTCGTCTCCGAGAGCTACGCCGGAGGGGTGTATCTGATCAATGACCCCCTCGCGTCCCAGAACGACGTGCCTGTCTACCAGATCTCCTCTCAGGGACGGGGCGCCGCCCGGCTCGGAACCTGGTGATGGTGATGGGCGAAAGGAATTCGGGATCTGATGACCCATCAGATTTATAATGGATGTACCAGAATATGGAGCAAGAAATGGGGTTTATCATGAAGGCCAGAGTTTTGCTGCCGCTTATCGTCCTCTCCGCGATGTTGACCTCTCCTACGGGGCTTGCCGCCTGGAGCATCGCCGGGAACGTCACCGATCATTCTTACTTATACCTGAGCGGTTACATCGACGAGATGAAGATCTACCAGACCGATAGTGGCATCGCAGGCCAGAAGCTCGTCGTGGGAACCGAAGGCAGCGGGACCGTCGCCAGGAGACAGACTGCCTACGTCGACGAGGGCGGGATGTTCTTCAACGAGTGGGGCGTATTCCAGTCCGAGGGCGACCTTCGTAACGCCCTCTGTGCCAAGAACTACGCGGTGGGAACGGTCATCTCCGAGAGCTACACCGAGATAGAGTACCTGATCAAGGACACCGTCATATTCCAGGACGACAACGTCTCCATCTACACCATCGCCTCCGAGGGGCGGGGCACGGCCCGGCTGGGGGCCCGGGTGAGGGACGGCCCCGAGGGCGCCACCATCATGACCTACGGCGGCACTTACATCGGCGACTTCAACATCAGGCAGGAGATCGGCTCGGGAAGCGCGTTATACCTACCCTGTCTGTAAACCAGGCCTTACCCCTTTTTTGGCTCAAACCAGCGGTCGAGGCTGCTTGTTTTCCGGCAGGACCGGCAGAGGCATCGTGTTTATCAGGATCGGCCGGTCCACCTCTTTTGCCCTCTCCACCAGGACCTCCTTTCCCCACCGGGTCAGGCCGAATAGGGGCACCGCCGTTCCCACCTGGACGAGAGGCTGGACCATCTCCCTTATGAACTTGGATGCGCAGCTGGTGACGATGTCGGCTTTGGCGATGAGCCGCTTTGCCTCCTTCTCGCCGATCCCCGTGAGGTGAACTCCCACGATCAGGATCCGGACGTTCTTCTCCCTCTCCAGATCCCGCAGCTCCTCGGCCGTGTCGGCGTCGGCGACGGTGACCGCAAACTTCGAGTACCTCTCTGCGGCGAGCCTAGCTCCCGCCACCTGGTCGATCCTGGCGGTCTTCGGGTCCAGGACGGTTCCGTCCCTCGCCTCGATCCCGGCCAGGACCTCGGGGATCGGATCGGTCTTGACGAGCCCCGAGATCCAGCCCCCCATCCCCTGGATGAGGCTCGGGTTTGACGTCACCACCGTCCCGGCGCCGTCGCAGACGGTGACTGCCGCCTCGATGAGGCCCCGGGAGGTCGCCGTCATCATCACCTCGGAGGCGCCAAAGCCGACGAAGACGTCCATCTCAAGCTTCCTTTTTGGGGTGAACATTCCGTGCTCGTTTATCCGAAACTCCATGTTGGCGGCCGCAGCCTCGGGGGTGATCTCCTTAATCCCCCGGACCTTATCGAAGAGGGGACACCACTTGATGAGGGGCTCGCCGGTCTCGACGACCCGCTCGTCCTTGACCCTCACCTTTGTCTTTCCCAACAGCTCCATCTCGTCCAAGCTCAATCACCCTCGCAAACTCCGAAGTAGACCCGGCGGTTGGATTTGCCCTTGTTCTCGGCCTTGAGCATCTCGACGCTCCCGATCTCTCCGGTCCTTCTGACGTGGGTTCCGCCGCAGGCCTGAAGGTCGATCCCCTCCACCTCGACGATCCTTATCTCCTCCCTATCGGGGACGTCCTTTGCGAGCCGAACCAGGTCCGGTATCTCCATCGCCTCTTCCCTCGGAAGGACTGAGGTCTTGACGGCCCTGTCCTCCTTTACGATCTCGTTCACCTCGTCGACGTACCCGGCGAGTCTCGATCGGTCGAACTCCTCAAGGCTGAAGTCGACTCTGGACCTATCCTCTCCGATCTGGTTTCCCGTGATCATCGCCCCCGTCTCCTTGAAGATCACGGCGGAGAGGAGGTGGCAGGCGGTATGGCTTCTCATGAAGAGGTACCTTCGGTCCCAGTCAATCGTCCCGGTCACCTCGTCACCGGCCTCAAGGCCGAGTCGACCCAGCTCGTGGCTGATCTTGCCTCCGAAGAGGCCTACATAGGCTAAGGGAAACTCCTCGCCGTCTCGGACCAATATGCCTGTGTCGTGGGGCTGGCCTCCGGAGTTCGGATAGAATGCGGTCTTATCGAGGACGACGAACTTGCCGTCTGAAACCGCCTCCACCCTCGCCTCAAAGCTCTTGAGATAGCTGTCAGTGATGTAGAGTCCTGTCATAGGATCGCCTCATAAGCCCGATAATATATCGAGCTGTACTCGGAATGGGTTGGTAAAATCAGTTTCGATTCTCCAGGATCGAATCGGGCTTTACCTCCGCCCGGTCCGGATTAGGTGATATTTATTTTGAACGTAACTTATATATGGATCTATAACTACCATGACAATGGTGACCGGATTGAGGAATGTTTCGCTACCCGCTCAGAACGTTGAACGCGAGGAGTTCGCATCGATACTGATGAAGATCGGCCTTAAAAGGAACGTGGCTAAGGTACTGACGTATCTTGCATGCGTCGACGAGGCCACCAGTCGGGAGATCGAGATGGGGTCGGATCTCCGCCAGCCAGAGGTCAGCATCGCCATGAGGGAGCTGCGAAAGCTGGACTGGATAGCCGAGAGGGACGAGAAGAACCCGGGGAAGGGAAGACCCTATCGGATCTACAAGCTGAAGAAGGGGCTCTACGACATAATCGATTACCTGGAGACGAACAAGAAGACAGAGACCGACCAGGTGATGAACAAGATCAGCAGGCTCAAGGAGCTGAAGTCCTCCTGACCACGTCATACCATCACGCTCATTCTAATGAAGCTGTTTTTGAAGGTGGCGATAATTTTGGGGGGATTCGCCACCAGCAGGCACCATCTGGCCGTCCTGGAGCTCTTCGTTTCGTTCCGGCGCCTCTTCGATCCGGCATCGTTACCCGAAATGCTTTTCGAAGACCTTGGGGATATTTTCGGGTCTCTCCAGCATGGTGACCCCCTCCATCGCCGCCAGCTTCTGGACGTGCTCGACGTCCTCCTTTCTGATCACAAGCTTCAGGTCCCTTCCGTCGGGCAGCTTCGTGGTAACTTCGCCCTCCCGGAAGTCTGATGGCATGATGTAGAGGGGGAGGAGGACCTTCTGGCTCATGATGGCGGCGTTGGTGAGCATGGTGTCTGCGATCCGCAGGGATATCTTGGCGACGCTGTTGGAGGTGGCTGGGGCGATCAGCAGGAACTCGAACCTTCCCATCTGGACCTGGCCTGCGAGGAAGGGGGCGTTGGCGTTCGCCTCGACCCAGATCTTGTCGAACTCCGCCTCCAGCTCCGGAAAGAGCTTGTAGTACTTCACCACCTGGTCTCCGGCCTTGGAGATGTAGACCCGGATCTCGACCTCATCGTCGTACTTTCGCCTCATCTCCGTCATGATCTCCGCCGTTTCCCGGATCCGGTCGCCGCTCCCGGTGATCCCCCAGACCACCTTTTTCTTCTTGGTCCCTTTTTCGGTCATCTTCTCTCCCCGTCCGCTTCTATGTCTGCTTCCATCTCCGCTTCTATATCCCTTCACACCTTGATTTATTTTTCCTTTCCGGGGCCGATCCCCAAAAGATGGTCGGAGAACCTCCGGACCGTCTTTCGGAGGGTTCGAAAGCCTTCTTCGTCTTCCTTGACCCCCTCCAGGGTGTCCTTCGACCAGAAGGTGGCGCCGAGGTTTGCGCCGAAGGACCCGCCCCCTACGGGGACGATGCCGCTTAAGACGTAGAAGGTGATGATCTGAGAGATCGCCAGCTCCTGGCCTCCCATCCGATCGCCGCCGACGGCTATCGCCATCCCGGCCTTGCCCCTGAATACATCGAAGTCGGCGGCTGCGAGAGCCCGGCACCGGTCCATGACAGCCTTCGTCTGGGCGCTCAGGGCGCCGTTGTAGACCGGCGTCGCAAAGACGATCCCGTCGGCCTCTCGGAGGAGGGGGTAGACCTCGTACATGTCGTCTTTGATCCTGCACTCTTTATTCTTGAGGCAAAAGTCGCAGTGGAGGCAGGGGCTGATTTTCTTTCCCCGAACGCTGAAGAGGGCGGTAGTAAACCCCCTCACCTCCAGCATCTTCAGACACTCTTTGAGGACGTGATCCGTCGCCTTCTCCCGAGGGCTGCCGCATATTCCCACGATCTTCATGCACGATATATTAATTTCGGTGCGATTTATATTTATCCATCTCCCGGCGTTGAAGGCCGGACCTGGGCCGCAGGAGGTAACGGGCAAGAGGAGAACGGGCAAAGGGAGACGGGTCAAGAGGTGAAAGGGCAAGGGGAGAAGGTAAATAGCTGCTCGCAAATCCCCAAATAGATGTGCGAAGCCGAGAGCAAAAGTAGCGTCCTTTTCATAGCCACCGTGGCCGCCTTCCTTCCGGCCTTCATAAACTCGGCGATAAACGTCGCCCTTCCGCCCATCGGGGTCGAGTTCGGGATGGACGCCGTCCTCCTGGGGTGGGTCGTGACCGCTCATCTCCTGGCGATGGCGGTCTTCATGGTACCTCTGGGGAGGGCCGCTGACATCTGGGGGAGGAAGAGGTTCTTCACCCTGGGGATGGCGACCTATACGATCTTCTCCCTCTTCTGCGCCTTCCCCCCCACGGGATCGATCCTGATCCTCTTCCGGTTCTTCCAGGGGGTGGGAAGCTCCATGATCTTCGGGACGGCCGTCGCCCTCCTCACCTCCGTATTTCCGCCGGGGGAGAGGGGCAGAGCCCTCGGGATCAACGTCACCGCCGTCTACCTCGGCCTCTCTCTTGGCCCCTTCCTCGGCGGGGTTCTAACCCAGTACCTGGGATGGAGGAGCATATTCCTCGTCAACGTCCCTCTTGGCCTTGGAGTCGTCCTTCTCACCGTCCAGAAGCTGAAGGGCGAGTGGATCGAGGCCGCCGGCGAGAGGTTCGACTGGTCCGGATCCATAATCTACGGCCTCGCCCTCGTCTCGACGGTCCACGGCCTCACCAGCCTCCCCTCGGCCTCGGGGGCGGCCTACCTCGCCCTGGGGATCGCGGGGCTTCTCGCCTTTGGCGCTGTGGAGCTGAGAAGCAATAGCCCTGTCCTGAACGTCCGGCTCTTTCGGGAGAACAGGGTCTTCGCCCTATCGAACCTCGCCGCCCTGATAAACTACGGCGCGACCTTCGCCGTCGCCTTTGTCCTCACTCTTTACCTCCAGACGGTGAAGGGCCTCTCGCCCCTCCATGCGGGGTTCGTCCTGGTGGCCCAGCCAGCGGTCCAGGCTCTCCTGTCGTCCTGGGCCGGAAAGCTCTCCGACAGGATCGAGGCCCAGGTGGTGGCATCGATCGGGATGGGCATCACGGCCATCGGCCTATTCTTCCTGGCCTACTTCTTGGACTACGATACGAGCCTCGTCTTCGTCGTCGCGGTCCTCGCCCTCCTCGGGCTCGGCTTTGCCTTCTTCTCGTCGCCGAATACCAACGCCATCATGAGCTCAGTTGAGAAGAGGTACTACGGCGTCGCCTCGGGGATGGTGGGGACGATGAGGTCGATCGGGATGATGACGTCCATGGCGATCGCCATGACCGCCCTCTCGATCTTCATGGGCAGGGTCCAGGTGACGCCGGAGGTCTACCCGCAGTTCCTGGAGGCGGTGACGGCGATCCTCTCGGTATTCGTCGTCCTATGCCTGATAGGCGTCTTCGCATCCCTTGCGCGAGGCAAGGTGCGGAAGGCGGATTAGGCTCAGGCTCTGCTTGCTCCACCCTTACCCCGATTGCTCAGCTTACTTCTTTTCGGGGGTGTTGAAATCGTACCTGAAGGCGGGGAGAAAGAGGACCACCGGGATCAGAAGGTAGGCGAGAGAGGAGATTGGGGGGTCCACCAGGGCGAGAGCTATGGCGAGAAGCGAGACGATCGGCGTCACAGCGCTTCTCCTCTTTCCGATGGCGATCCGACGTGGGTCGAGGCTCACAGCTACCAGCCTGTGGTTTCTGGTGGCGTAGTACCAGTTGAGGTAGAAGAGCGACCCAAGGATGAACATGTTCATGCCGAAGAAGGCGCTTGCCATCCAGTCGTCGTTGTAGTCGTTGATGAGCGAGGTCGAGAAGGGGATGAGGGAGACGAACATCAGGATGATGATGTTCAGCCAGGTGTGGTTTCGGTCGGTCCGTTTTATGAAGTGGGACTGTTGGTGGTGTATGATCCAGAAGATCGCCGCGAGAAGGAAGCTCTTGGCGTAGTTCGAAAATACGTGGCTGTGGCCCGTGATCATGTCGATGAGTTCGGCCTCCATCCCCTCAATCCCTCCATGGGAAAGCTTCAGGTCCAAGACCAGGAGCGTCATGGTCACGGCGAAGATCCCGTCGGTGAGGCCCTCTATCCTGTGGGTGGTCATTCCGGGGATGTCAGAGTCGGTGGAGGTCATCTTGTGGTCTAGGTTCTACTTCGAGGTTTATGAAATGTGCGATGTGGATTTGTTGGGCAAATTCGGCGCCAGATTTTCGGTGACCGGCATACGGCGTCGTTCACACAGTGGATAAAAAAGCGTGCTGTTCCTCTGCACTGTACAGTGTCTGCAGCAGATCTGACTGGGACATGGAACTGCAACGATGGTGGAACCTACTATATTAGGCAAGTTGGGTGTGAAGTGATCCTCGAACGCTTCTGATCGTTTCTTGTCGTTCTCGTCCATTTTAATAGCCCTCGACCATCTCCTTTTTTCTTCTCCTCCTCTCCACCGTCTCCGCCTTCTCCTCTTCCTCCTCCGATGTATTCTCAGAGCGAATTAGCGGGCAGGTAACCAGGCCCCTCTGAGGTCATCAAAACCTGGTTGTCTTGCAAAGCTGCCTGATCTTGAGAATTCCAGGCGGAATCTCAGGCCTTTTCCGAGTTATATCTGAAGGTCGGGTGAAATAGGATCACCGGGATCAGAAGGTAGGCGAGAGAGGAGATTGGAGCGTCCACGAGGGCGAGAGCCATGGCGAGAAGCGAGACGATCGGCGTCACCGCGCTTCTTCTCTTTCCGACGGCGATCCGACGAGGGTCGAGGCTCAGAGCCACCAGCCTATGCCCCCGGGTGGCGTAGTCCCAGTTGAGGTAGAAGAGCGAGCCCAGGATGAACATGTTCATGCCGAAGAAGATGCTCGCCATCCAGTCGTCGTGGTAGTCGTTGATGAGCGAGGTCGAGAAGGGGATGAGCGAGACGAACATCAGGATGATTACGTTCAGCCAGATGTGATTTCGGTCGGTCCTCTTTATGAAGTGAGACTGCTGGTGGTGAATGATCCAGAAGACCGCGGCGAGGAGGAAGCTCATGGCGTAGTTGGAAAATACGTGGCTTTGTCCCGTGACCAGGTCGATGAGGTCGGCTTCCATCCCCTCCACCCCACCCTGGGGGAGCTTCAGGTTCAGGACCAGGAGCGTCATGGCCACGGCGAAGATCCCGTCGGTGAGGGCCTCTATCCTGTGAGTGGTCATTCCGGGGACGTCAGAGTCGGTGGAGGTCATCTTGTGGTCAGGTCTACTTCGGGGTTTATGAAATATGCGATGGGGTTAGATAGATCTGGAACAGTTCACGGGATGAATAGGTGGCGTCACAATTTGCATAGTCATGCTGGCAGTTGAGTAGAGGTTTACGCCAGAAATCAGTTATTTAAAAAGATTTTAAATATTAATTATTACATTCTTGAAAGGGAATGATCGATCTCAAACATCACGATGGCAGTCTGAAAGACAACTCTACGGGCATCCTCTCCTGTTAAACCTGATTTTTGATCATCGTGGACTTGTCGCTGGACAAGGCCGTTAACTGCGCCCCAATAATTGATAAGTGCCTCTAAAAGTGATTGTTCACGTTCTCCTAAACGATTAGAATTCAAGCTTAAAACTGCTCTAAGTCGATTAATTGTACGTGCTTTATCTGTTTCAACATCACGCGGTTGATACCTATCGACCAGTGCAGTAGCGAATTCTTGCATCGCTTCTCGACAGGTGAAGCCAATTAACTGCAATTGCCGTTCAGAATTATCATCCCAAAGTTTAGACTCAGCATCCACCCACTTTTGATATGCTAGGGGATATTTTTGTTGAAAATAACTCGATTCTACGTAATTCTTGACAGTGCTTTCGACTCTTTGAATTGGTTGATTTACCCTTTGTTTGATTTGTCTATAGTATTCAAACCCAAGTGGTGTAACACTAAATTGTTTTAAACCATCACCATCATTAGAGATCAGAATCAGGCCGCTGTTCGCCAAGATTCTGATATCGTCCATGTATATGTCCTTCATTTCATGTTCTGGCAGACCCATATGACTAATGTACGTCCCGGAATCCATTTCGTATATATAAAATGGTTGCCGATTTTCACGAGGTATATTCCTAGCAGCTTCAACTAAGTTAGAAAGAAGCTCTTTTTGTCCATCTTCCAAAATAATACTAAGAACCATATTTATCACTACCTAGCTTAATCAGTCCCTTTCTTCTCCCGCTCGTACTCCTCCTTAATCGCCTCGATCATCTCGTCGTCGGCCTCTATCACCAGCGCCCCGATGTAGTTGCAGTCCTTGCAGTGGTAGACCTTGCCGATGGAACTCCCGGCCTCGTAGTAAAGCTCGGAGCTTCCGCAGACCGGACAGACCTCGACCATCTTCTCCCTCTTCTCTTTCTTTTCAGACGTGGTTTTCTCCCCCTTTGATCTCTTCAGCGCGGATGAGCAGGCAGGCGGCCACCGATCGGCCGAATCGAACGGACGGATAGACTGCTGCATCTTTTTATACTCATCTTTGCCATATTAACCTTTGGAATCATCCTCTTGTTTCGGCTGCCAGAGGGGTCTCGCGCCGCCCGGCGAACCCGGACCTGGCGAGCCCGCTCGCAAATTTTAAATAAACAGCGACGCTTTGTGCATCATAGTACAAGATCGTACATCGATATCCTTTGGTGATCTCAAATGGCTCTCAAAACTCTGATGGTCCAGCCCAACCTCTGCACCGGATGCAGGAGCTGCGAGATGGCATGCTCCCTCGGCCACGAGGGGAAGTGCAGCCCCGCCCTCTCCCGAGTCCGGGTGATCAAGTTCGACGCCGAGGGGAGGAACGTCCCCTCGATCTGCGCCCAGTGCACCCGTCCCGAGTGCCTCTCGGCCTGCGCCGAGGGGGCGATCAGCCTCGACGCCACAACCGGCGCGGTTCTCATCGACGAGAACCTCTGCACCGGGTGCCGAAGTTGCATTCCGGCCTGCCCCCACTCCCAGATCGGCTTCCACCCCGAAAAGAGGCTCGCCTTCAAGTGCGACCTCTGCGGCGGCGATCCCCAGTGCGCCCGGTTCTGCCCGACGGGAGCCCTGGCCTACGTCGACGTCGACTCGTTTTTGATGGCCAGAAGAAGAGCCCTCCTCAAAGCCCCCAGCGAGGCGATCTGAGATCTCGGATGAGGAAGAGGAAGAGGAGGACGATGACAATGACGATGACAAAAGGATGGACGGGAAAGAGGCTCCGAGTGGACCTGACCTCTGGGGCGACGAAGGTCGAAGAGATCGATCGATCCCACAGGATACGATGGCTCGGCGGCCGGGGCTTCAACTCAGAGCTCCTATATCGAGAGGTGGGACCCGACGTCGACCCCCTCGGCCCCGATAACCGGCTGATATTCGGGGTCGGGCCGCTGACGGGCACCTTCGCCCCCGCCAGCTCCCGAACGACGATCACCGCCAAGTCGCCCCTCGGCTCGCCCGAGGGCTTCGGCGACTCGAACATGGGAGGCCACTTCGGCCCAGAGCTGAAGTTTGCGGGCTACGACCAGGTCGTGATCCAGGGAAGGTCGAAGGGGCCGGTTTACCTCTCGATCCGGGACGATCTGGTCGAGATCAAAGACGCCTCCCACCTCTGGGGCCGGAAGGTCTCCGAGACCGACGCCATCATCAAAGAGGAGCTTTGTGACGAGGAGGTCCACGTGGCGGCGATCGGGCCCGCCGGGGAGAACCTGGTCAGGTACGGCTGCATAATAAACGATGTATCGAGGGCCGCCGCCAGGTCCGGGATGGGGGCGGTGATGGGCTCGAAGAACCTGAAGGCTGTGGCCGTCCGGGGTACGGGAGCCGTCGAGATCGAGAGCCCCGAAGAGTTCTTCGAGATCTGCGCCGAGACGAGGGACCGGATAAAACGGGACGCCGTTGCCCAGCTCCTCCACGACCAGGGGTCCCTCCTCCTCACCATGCCCGCCAACTACGAGCATGGCTGGTTCTGCTGGAGAAACTTCCAGCGGGGCAACCACCAAGAGGCCCACCTTCTCAGCGGAGAGCGCCACCGCGACCTGTTCTTGGCCCACAAGGAGGGGTGCTTTGCATGCTCCATCTCCTGCGGCAGGTTCAGCAGGATAAGGGAGGGGAAATACGCCGGCGAGACGACCGGCGGCCCCGAGTACGAGACCCTCACCGCCATCGGGCCGAGGATAGGCCTCCTCGAAATGAACAGCGTCATCCACAATGGCAAGCTCGTCAACGAGCTGGGGATGGACTCCTGCTCCTGTGGCGGCGCCATCGCCTGGGCGATGGAGTGCTGGGAGAAGGGGCTGATCGACGAGAAGGACACCGGCGGCCTCGCCCTCGAATGGGGCGACGCGGACCTGATCGAGTCCCTGATAACGATGATCGCAAGCCGGGAGGGCTTTGGCGACCTCCTCGCCGAGGGGTCCTTCAGGGCGTCCCGGATCCTGGGCCGGGGCGAGGAGTACTCGATCTCGGTGAAAGGGCACGACATGTCCCAGGATGACCCACGGGGGCTGGGATTTGCTTTCGGGATCGGATTTGCCACGGGAAGGCGCGGCGGCGACCACCTCCAGGGCCTTCCGTGCCTTGAGCTGACCGGAGCCTTCTACCCGGGCCTCGTCGAAAAGATCCTGGGGACGAGGGAGGCCGAAGAGCGGCTCTCCAAGGTCAAAAAGCCCGAGATGGAACGGTACCAGGAGGACCTCAAGGCCCTCGGCGACTCTCTAACCCAGTGCGCCTTCACCCACACCTGGTCATTTGCAGTCCAGCTCGAAGACATGGTCCGGTTGGTGAAGGCGGCGACAGGGGTCGATTACACCCCCGAGGAGCTTCTGAAGGTCGGAGGCAGGATCGTCCACCTGGAGAGGGCCTACTGGAACCGGGTCCTCGTCGGCAAGAACGAGGACAAAAACCCCAAAAGGTTCACCGAGGAGCCGATGCCCGACGGACCCAACAAGGGCGTCGTCTTCCCCGAGAGCGAGCTGATCCCCCGCTACTACGAGGTGAGAGGCTGGGATGGTGAGACGGGATTCCCCCTCCACGAGGTCCTGGAGGACTACGGCCTCAGCGAAGTGGCCAGAGAGCTTGTGCCTTACAGAAAACGGTACCAGGAAACGATGGCGAAGACGGATAAGGCTTCGAAGGGAAGACCGGCCGTGGAGTCTGCCTAGATGATCTCGATCGAGACCTGCGGCTGGACCTCGCCGTTCCGAGATAAAACGGCAGCCTACCGAGCCGTCATTTTGGAGAATTGGAGGGCAAAATCCTGAAGGTGACCGCCCGGTACTACGGCTTCTTCTCGAAGGTGACGGGGAAGATCTCTGAAGTGTTGGATGTGGCCGATGACTCGACAGTCAAAAACCTCGTCAACGATCTGGCCGAGGGGTACGGCTATCGGTTCGAACAGCTCTGCTTCATCCGGCCCCTCTACAGCGACCGGGACTACGCAAACCTCTGCCTCAACACCCTCGACCTGAACATCGCAAAGAAGTTTCCCGAGGGCCTCGATACCCGCCTCCGGGAGGGGGACGTCGTCTCCTTCGGCGTCATGGGCGGGGCAGCCTGAAACCTGCCCGCGGGAGCGTGACGAGCTTGCCAGAGCGCGATGAGGCGGGATGGAACCGATGGTCCAGGCAGATGGCCATCCCAGGCTTCGGGACCGAGGCCCAGAGACGGCTGGTTCAAAGCAGGGTCGCCGTCCTTGGAGTCGGCGGGGTCGGGGGCGCAGCCGCCCTCTACCTGGCCGCGGCCGGCGCGGGAAGCCTCCTTATCGTGGACCGGGACGTCGTGGAGCTGACAAACCTCAACCGCCAGGTCCTCTTCACCTCCGCCGACCTCGGGCGGCCCAAAGCCCTGGTCGGTGCCGAAAGGCTCCGAGCCCTCGACCCGGACCTCGATGTCAAGGCGGTGGTGAAGGACGCGAAGGAGGACGACCTTCGATCCGTGATAAAGGGCTCCGACTTCGTCCTGAACTGCTTCGATCGGAACGCCGATCGCCTCGCCGCAAACAGGGTCTGCATCGACCTTGGCGTTCCCGCAGCCTACGGCTTCGCCCAGGACTTCAGCGGCGAGGTCTTCACGGTCGTTCCCCAGGAGAGCGCATGCCTCGCCTGCGCCCTGGACGAGACCTTCCCGGAGCCGGAGGTGACGCCGGTCGTCGGCGTGGCAACAGGCGTTATCGGTGTGGCGATGGCGGCGGCCGCGTTGAGGTTTTTAACGGGGATCGGAGAGGTGGCGGAAGGCCAGAGGCTGATCTACGACCTCGCCTTCTCCGAGCTGATCAGGATACCGGTTTCCCGCAATCCGAGGTGTCCTGTCTGTGGGAGATGAACGATCCGAAAAATAAACAAGATTTGGTAACCCCATTCGAAGTTGAAAAAATTGGCTGATGGCGGCAGCAAGCCGCCTACTTCGATGCGCCCTCGCGCACCCACGCCAAGGCGTCTTCGAGCTGGGATTCGTCGAAGTACTTCACTTCGCCCTTCATGAAGAGCTTGGCGAGCTTCGCCATCCAGTCTTCCCACCGCTTGTTTCCGACGATGGCCACCTGTTCGAAATTTTTACCGTACTTTCGCCAGTACTCGTAGTCGTCCCAGACTGCCTTCGCCTCCCATCCCTTGAACTCTTCCAGGAGCCACAGTATCCTGATCTTCCCGTACTTTCCGATGGCATTTTCGAACTCTGGTCCCATGGCCTTGTAATCGGCGTCCGTCAGCTTTCCGCTCAGCCGAAAGCCGACGACGTTTCCAGAACTCTCTTTCATTTTTTCGTACATATATATCCATCTCGAAATCACATACTTGGAGTTTCCTCAGCTTTGTTCATCATTCGCGATCGGGATGACCGGATATCCTCAAGAAGAACGGACGTTGATGAGGACGTCCAGGTTCCCGAGGAACTCCTCAAACTCCTCGGCACCCATCTCTCCGGAGAAACCGTAGACCGACACTATCCTGCAGGTCGTGACGTCGTCCACGGCGAAGAGGACGAAGTAGACTTCGGGCAGGTCAGCGCCGTCGCCGTTGCCATAGTCCCCCGTCACTGTCACCTTGTACATCGGCGTCTGGATCGGATTTATCCAGCCCACGGTCACGTTCTTGACGACGGAGATCGTTATGTTGTCAACCTCCTCTCCGAGGCCGACGGGCGTGGTGTCGAGCCCGCCCTCGGGCGGCTCAGGATACGTGTCAAGCTGTATCTCCACGTATGACTCCAGAGTCAAGAGGTTGTGGGGCAGGTCTATCACGTCTTCGGAGGCCGACCCGATCGATAAGGCCTGGCGGGAAAAGTTCGTCGCCGAGGCGGCATCGTCCGTCCACTCCGATCCTCGAACGATCAGGGGATAGGTCAAGCTTCCCGTTTCCATCTCCTGCGAGTCGTTTTTGACGAGGTCCACGTTCATGGCTATCGAGTAATCCTCCGCCTCGATCGTCACAAGATCGGCGACTGCGGGGCCCGCTGCCGCCAGCGCTACAAGCGTCGCCATCAGCAAAAGCATGCTCTTCGTTATCAATTCATCACCTTCTTACCGACAAAATTCTGATCGGAAATCCTCATTCAGGGATGAGGTCCACCCCTGGGCTTGCAGAACCGCTGACGTCTCGGACACCGCAGGGCGTCCAGTCGGACTTAACGTTGATGAAGACGACGTTGCTCGGGACACCGTCGAGGGTGATGATCGCCATCTTCTGTCCCGGCGAGTTGGTGTAGAGGATGACCTGCTTGTACCCCTCAGAGGCAGATCCCAGCCGGTGCAGCCTCGCGTTTCCGCTGAAGTCCATCATGTATAAGTTGACCGACCCGTTCCTCGGAAGGTAGATCACCTCGCTCATCCAGGCGCCCAGGGGGCATACGGCGTTCCAGGACCATCCCGAAGAGGTCTTTATCCAAAGAGCGGGCGAGGTCGCGGGGAATGTGCCCTGAAAGTCGCGCCAGGAAACGAAGCTCCCCATGAAGTAAACCTGGCTTGGGGGCGCCGATTTGGCATCGTAGGCCAGGATCGTCTCCTGCTCGGAGGCGGGCGGAGCATCGCAGGTGTAGGTGGCTATAGGCGCCTGGGGCCTAGGGACGGGAGGTGTGGGCGTCGGAGTTGGGGTCGGCTGAGGTTTTGGCTTCGGATTGTATTGGCACTGTCCCCTGTAGAAGGCCCACTCTTCGCAGGAGGAGCCGTCGGGGAATACGCAGTACCCCACTTGCCCGCCGGTCCTGGGATCGGTTCTGATCTCGAGCTTGTACCCCTGAGCCGTGCAGTAGGACGATGCAGGGTTTGGCATTCCTATCGGCTTCTCAGGCTCCGGGTCGTAGCTACACTCTCCCCTGTAAAACTCCCAGGCGTCGCAGGACGACCCGTCAGGGAATACGCACCTTCCGCCGCTGTAATCGTAACCCTGGTTGGAGCAGTAGTCGGCGGCGGGGTTCGACATACCAATGCTGCCGCTGGGGCTCTCGGTTCCCGGCCCTATGACCCCGCCGATGAAATCATCGTCCTGGGCCGAGGCGATCGTCGAAAGGCAGAGGAGGGCCGAGAGCAGGAAGATGCTTACAGCTCTTCTCACTCGATCCCTCCATCGAAGCTGCTGCTGGAGAACATGATATAACTTCTGAACAAGTCAATAGATAAAGTTTTTGAGTCTCCGCTCGATCCCCCCGAAATGTTGGAGTTCGCAAGGGTCTGATATATCCCTCCATCGGTCTGCCAATTTGGTTTTGTTCAAAACTCTTTCAGCTGCTCGTAGCGTACGGAGAAATCAAATTTGTCCATCTTTTTCGAGAAGGTCAGCCATCCCGTAAAAATAGGACGTAGGTGGAGAAGACGTCGGCCCCTATCCCCTCCTCCGCCAGGATCCGGAGGAGGGCCAGGTTCCCGTTCGCCTTCATAGCGAAGTAGATCCAGGCGTCGGGGAAGGTCTTTCGGTAGTCCCTCACGTTCTCCCTCAGCCGCCTCTCGCTCGTCACGTAAAGGGGTTTCCGAAATCCTCGACGATCTCGACGACGTCGACCCCGTCGATCAAAAGGTGCCCATCCTCCGCCCTCAGGTGATCCTTCGTCCCGAAAATAGATCTGGATGTAGGGCCTGGGCGCGTAAAATCTTTTTCGTGGCTGTACTGTTGAATCCTGTGGTGGTGCAAAATATTACGTTATCGCAGTATGGCGATTTCAAAAGGCCGCCACCATAAGATTCAACAGAATCCTGAATGGAATCGACGGATATCACGATGAAAACCAGAGTCGTGCTGGCACTCTAACCGCCAGCGCCGCTCCCTCCATATTATAGTGCTGCACCAAAAGATTGAAACTAACCGTCGATATCCAGAGGCCCATCTATTGGCCAAATAAGTATTATTTCTTGGGTTCAGCACTATATTTTTGCCTTGTGCGTTTATAGCAATACGGTTGTGATTTATTATATGCTATTTTTAGATTTATAAGATTTTTAGCTTACATTTTCTTTTTTTGTAGTACAAATTTTGGAGAGACGCATAAAGCATAAATCGTTATATACATGTTATGCCCCTTACTTAGGTCAGGTAGTTGCAGAGCAGCTGCCGACCTTACATTCCTAGTTTTGAGGGAGGGATGACGTGATACGGATTGAAAGGATGACGAAAGCCGCGGCGGTGCTTGCCCTGCTGCTCTTCATAGCTGCGCCGGCATCGGCCACTTGGTTGACTCAATACGAGCATACCTTCGAGCAGGACGTGGAGGGAAATGGCTACGCCGTGGTGCGCCAGAACGTGAACACTCCGACCCTTGAGCTCCTGAACTACATGCACGGAAGCGGCACCATGGATGCGGCGACCCTGATCAGCTCAAATCAGAGCTTTAACAAGTACTATCCTCAGGATCTGAATACCCAAGTTTATCAGTCACCCGAATATGCCTATAGTGCAAACATATCCTTATTAGAGCAGAACGAGATGGTTTACGCCCCCATGGCGATGGCATACGGGACAGGCTACTACGCGAAGAACCCCATAGTTTACAACTCCAAGCTGAAGGAGAAGACCTGGGGCAAGAACTACCAGCCTGAAGTAGAGACCTCGATGCACCACCAGATCGAGTATGCATCTGCCTTCGTGAAAGACGTGGGTGTCGACCTCATGTGCAAGGAAGAAGTTCCCGTCTATTGGGAATACCCAACAGACCATAAGAGATATAGCTCCACACCTGAAAACGGCGTCGGCCTCGCCCGGATGAGGATCGAGGAGGATGTGACCGAAGGAGTCGTCCACGTGGGCGAGCTGGTGGGCCCCTGGAAGTACTCCATGATCGAGATCGACGAGGACTACGTCGGCACCTTCAGCATCCAGAAGAACATGGAATTCTGCGCTACCAAGTATACGAAGCCGGTGAGGCCGGACTGGCTCTCCTGCTGCATCGGAGGCTACGATTCCATGGCTGACGACGACAAACTCTGGGGCGAGGAGGCTATCTTCGACTGCACCTGCCGCGATAAAGCATGGGGCGACGCCTGGCCGGACAAATCCAGAGAGCAGCCTCTGTGAAGCTCGGAATCAACGCGAAGAAAACGATGAAAAGAGTTGCGCTGGCTCACGAACCGCCAGCGCCGCTCCCTCCAATTCTGAATTTTATGCTTCAGCGGACAGGGACGAATCCTGAGTCGGCCACTATACTCTGCCCCTCATCGCTCAAAACGAACTCAATGAACTTCTCGGCGGCGGGGCTCGGATCGCCGAAGGTATAGAGGTTGAGAGCCCTCGAGAGCGGGTAAGAGCCGTCCTTTATCGTCTCGGCGGAGGGTATGACTCCATCGTAGGCTACGGCCCGGAGGGCCCCGCCCTCGACGTAGTTGATCCCCACGTATCCGATGGCCTTATCGCTGCTTGTCACGGCGGTCTTCACCTCGGCGTTGCTGCCGTGGTATGTGGTGACCCCCGGGGTCTCAGCTTCTATACTCCCCATTACAATCCCGGTGAAGGTATCCCTCGTCCCGGAGCCGACCTCCCTCGCCACCACGTAGATCCTCTCGTCGGGACCACCCACTTCCATCCAGTTGGCGACCTCGCCGCTGTAGATGGCGGCCACCTCCTCCTGGGAGAGGTCGGTGACGCCAGCCTCGTAGATCGGCTGGCTCACCACGACGGCGATGGCGTCGTAGGCCACCAGAAACTCTTCAAAGCTGTCACCGTAGGTGGAGATCTCGTCGGGCTTCACCTGCCTTGAGGTCATAGCGATATCTGCGAGCCCCTCGGCGACGTTCTTGATCCCGACGCCGGACCCGCCGCCTGTGACGGAGACGTGGACCGCATTCTGGATTTTGTTGAACTCCTCGGCAGAGGCCTCCACCAGGGGCATCACCGTGGTGGACCCGGCGACGGTGACTGCGGCAGCATCCTTAGCGGCCGCGCCATCCTTCTCGTCGACGCACCCCGAAAAGGACAAGATCGATCCGATCGCCAAAAGGGCGATCAAAAGGGAAAGTAACGGTCTATTCATCAGGGACCACCCCTTACAGGTATCTGGTATAAAATTTATCACAATAGGATAAATAGATAGTGTTACCCCAAAATACCGCTAATGCCCTATTGATACTCTATATATCTTCCTTCGGCCTGATCCTGTCCAAGACCTCCTTCGGATCGTACCTGATGCGAATGACTCTGGACCTGCCCCGATGGCCCGGCCCGCTGAAGTCGGTATCTATCAGCCTTGCGGCGTCCAGCTTGTTCAAAATCTCGTGAAAGCGGGTGTAGCCCGAGCCTGTGGCATCTTTGAACTTCTCGTAAAGATCCCCGGCCTTGGAGGTCTCCATCTCTGCCACAAGGCCCAGAAGGAGGAGCTCGTCATCCCGGAGGGGCTTTAAGGCGCTCGCGAGGTGGACGAGCCTCGACCTCTCGCGGGCCCGGTCGACGTCCTCTTTCGATATCGTTCGGGACGCCCTCCTCTCGGCCTCCATCCCGGCTCTTTTGAGAAGGTCGATCCCGACCCTCAAATCCCCGGCCCTCTCGGTGAGGTCTGAGACCAGATCGATGATCTCCGCCGAGACGACGCCGGGATAAAAGCCGAGCTGGGCCCGGCGGTCGAGGATGTCCCTGATCTCCTCGATGGAGTAAAGGGGAAAGCTGACCTCTTCGGCCTGGAAGACCGACCCGACCCTCGGATCGAAGACGTAGTTTAAGGCCGGCTCGCTGAGGATGGCGATCACCCCGGCCCTGAAGCCGGGGAAGGTCTCGTGGGCCCGAAGGAGGGTGTAAAGGACCCGGTCCACCTCCCGCTCGGGAAAGAGGTAGTTGACGTCGTCGAGGGCCACCACGATGACCCGGTTCTCCTTCGCCATCGTCCTCGCGATCCGCTCAAGAACCCTCTTGAAGGAGACGCCGCTTGTGGGAGGCGAGTGGCCCAAAAGCTTGCTGTAGATCCGGAGGAATATGGCGTGTCTCGTGTGGTCCATCTGGCAGTTTACGTGGACGGGGACCACCTTCGATGAGTGGGCCTCGATCTCGCTGAAGAGCTTGAATACCGCCGTCGTCTTCCCGGTGCCGGGGGGGCCGAGGCAGAGGGCGCTGACGGGACGGCCCCCCGCAAAGGCGGGGCGAACGCAGAACTTGAGGGCCTCCATCTGAGACTCGCGGTGAGCGAAGTGCTCGGGCAGGTGGTCGAACTCCAGGACCTCCCGGTCCTTGAAGATCGTCTCGTCCCAGAGGAGCATCTCCCGTTTCATACCTCAAGCCTCCGACGGCCTACTGATATCTACAGACAAAATAGTAGTTGGCTCGGCGAGAAATAAATAAAGTTCCCTGCCCCGACCTCTGCGAAAAGTTCGGGCCCCCGAGCGACTATTCTACTCCGCCAAAATCCGATCGATCTCCCTCTTCAGAACGGAGCTTATGAGGGCGCCGTCGGCCTTTCCTCGGAGCTCCTTCATGGCAAGGCCCATCAGGGGGCCGAGGGCCGCCTCTCCCCTCTCTCTGACGAAGGCCTCCTTCTCGGCGACGATCCCGACCACCACGTCCTCGACGCCGCTCTGGTCTACGCCTCCGAGGCCCGCGGCCTCTGCGGCCTGGGCCGCCGATAGCTCAGGCCGCTTCGCCATCGTCTCCAGAAGCTGGGGGATCCCCTCTTTCGCCACCCCTCCCCCGGCGACGAGGGAGAGGGCGTCAAGATATCGGTCTTCGGTCAGGTTCGAGATCGGCACCCCCTCCCGAGCCAGCTCCCTTGGTATCATCTCAAGGGTTCTCACCACCAGGGCCGGTGGAAGGGAGAGGTTCCTTGCGGCGTCCTCAAAGAGCTGGTAGCTCGGCGACGAGGCGATCAGCCCCGCGAACTCTTTGTTCAACCCGTACTCCTCCGCAAACCGCGCCGCCCTCTCTTCGAAGAGCTCGGGCAGCTTCAGGGAATCGAGATAATCGGAAGTTACCACCACGGGAGGGACGTCCGTCTCCGGGTACATCCTGGCAGATCCTGGGAGCGGCCTCATGTACTCGCTCGTCCCCTCGGGGAGGGCCCGTCTCGTCTCCTCGGGAACCCCGATGAGGGCCTCCTTCGCCCTATCCAGGACCGCCTTCATGGCGGCCTCGGCCCGGTCCCGGGGCGCTGCCACCATCGCCACGCAGTCGTCCTTGCGGGCCTCAAGCTCAGACCTTACGGACGCCACCTCTTTCTGGGTGATGCCGTAGGCAGGTAGCTCGTCGGAGTGGAATATCCCGCCAACCCCCGCCCTCTTGGCCCGGTCGGAGATCTCCGAGCCGAGCCGCCGTCCCGGCTGGATCTCCTTACCCAAAAGGCCCGCAAAGCCTCCGAGCCTCACCGCCAGGACGACGCCCCCCTTCTTCAGGGCGGCCTTGATCACCTTCGACTCGGTGGCGGCGAAGAGGCCGGTGACGTCGGCCACCCGGTCGAAGACCTGCGCTTTCCGCCCGAGAAGCTCATCTCTGATCTCCAGGAGAAGATGCTGCCGATTAGCCTCGACCTCCACGATCGTCTCGATGAGGTTCAGGTCCTGAACGCCCTTTATCTCGACCCTGGCACCGTCCCGGATGGATATGTTGACGTCCTGACGGATCGTCCCAAGACCCCTCTTGACCCTCCCCGTCGAGCGGAGGATCATCCCGAGCCGCTGAGCCACCTCTCGGGCGTGCTGGGGAGATACGATGTCGGGAGAGGTGCAGATCTCGACGAGGGGTATCCCCAGCCGGTCGAGGGAGTAGACCACCTCGTCGCCCCGATCGTCGATGATCCGGGCCGCCTCCTCCTCAAGGCAGATCGTCTCCATCCCGACCTTGCCGCAGGAGGTCTCGATCGAGCCGTGAGAGGCGACGTAGGCGGTCCTCTGAAAGCCGGAGGTGTTGGAGCCGTCGATCACGATCTTTCTCATAGTGTGAACTTCGTCGGCGATCTGCATCGAAAGAAGCTTCGAGACGATGAGGGAGATCTCCAGGGCCTCGGGGTTCAGCTCGCTTGGGGGCTCCTCGTCCGCCTCCACGAGGCAGGTGGAATCGTAAGAGCAGTAGATGAACTTTCGGGAGACGAGAACCTCTTCCAGGGCGGCCCTGTCGATCTCGCCAAGCTCGCTTCTGGCCGGTCGCAGGCGCCTGAAGAACTGATGGTCCGACTCCTCCACGTCCCTGATCCTTGTGGGACAGCCGCAAAACAGCTTGGCGGCGGTATCAAGCTGCTGATGAATCTCGATACCGCATACCAGACCCAGGGAGGCGTAGTCTAAGCTTTCAGGCATAGAATGACGACCTTACCTCCAGGGTTAAATAATATCTGCCTCAGTCGGTGCCCGGCGCCCGGGGCGGCCTCACCCTCTTGACCGCTTCTCTGATGTCCTCGGCCTTCACCGTCTTTCTCTTGGCATGGTTCGCCCATTCGACGGCCTCCTCGGCCACCTCCATGCCGTAGCTCTCCAGAATTTCTGCCAGGGCGTCGCGCGCGCCTTCACTGACCCTTTTGGCCCCAGCCTCGCGAATGAGTCTGCTGACCGGTGCCACCGGAAGTATCGCCATTTAAGCTCCTCTCCTGCGATCATATTCGGCCCTTACAGTCAGAAAAAGGATCAAAACAGCTTCTTCTCCGACTAGAGGACCTAATAGACACCATGTTGTCCATCAGGTCTCTATATATAATTTTCGTAAACTCTCAGGCAATATTATACCTGAAAAACGAAGAAAAATCGATATATACACATATCGAGCCAAAAGTCCCCGAATGATTGTTTCTTTTATTCACGCGAAGATCCAGACCGGGAAAGGAGATCCAAAAAGATCAACTACAACCGAGCTCTTTGGCCAGACATACTTTCTTCGGGCAGGTGAAAATGAGAAAGGTTATTTAGCTTCTCGGCCCTTAACCCCATGGAGCTAAATATTGACTTGGGGTGGTGGAAGATGGAATATCAGATCACCAAGGCCGTCGTCTACGAGGGGCCCGAGGATACCTACGGCCCCTGTGGATGTGGCATGGACATGGCGATACTCCCGGTCCTTTTGCCGAAGATCTGGTTTGAGGACGAGTTTCCGATGGCGGCTGAAGACCACGAGTTCTGCAGGGGTCTGGACTGCAGACGGATCATCGGTCTCAGCTGCAACAACATCTTCGAGCACGAGATGGAGGGGGTAACTTACCTCGCCAACTTCTCGTGCTGCAGGGATTGCGCCGAAAGGGCCGTCGATGAGGGATACGCCGTCCGGGCTGAGAAGGGCTACCCGATGGTGTTGAGGTGAATCGCCGTCGGTGAACGATGGAAAAGAACGAGGGACGAAGAACGGGAGGATAATCCTTGAAGTATGTCGTTTACACCACCACCGAGTGTCCGAGGTGCGAGCAGGTTAAGAAAGTCCTGAAGGGCTGGGGGGTCGAGTTCGAGACGGTGGACATGGCCAGCGCCGAGGCCCTCACAGAGCTCCGGGTCAATGGGGTATTCACCCTCAGCGCCCCGGTCCTCATGGCCGGGGACGACTTTTACACCGTGGAGGAGCTCTTCGAGGGCGATGTGATCAGAGATCTCGATGCGATGGGGCTTCGTGGGTAGGCCCGCCGCCTCGGGACAAAACCATCATCGAGATCGCCCTGCGATATTTTTCTCTTAGTTTCAATCCCGCTTCTGGCTCAGAACTCCATGCCGCGAACCCTTTTTATGTCGAATATCGCGGTCTTGGCGACGTGCATCACCGCGAAGGTTCCGGCTTGGATGGGGTCTGTCACCACCAGGTCTGCGTAGTAGGGGACCGATCCCGCCATCTTGAGGGCGATCACCGGGATCCCCTCCTCTTGAAGCCTCTGGACCTCTTCAGAGATTCTGCCGCCCATGAGGGCTCCCGCCAGGATCAGAACCGAGGCCCGATGGAGCCGGCCCACGGCGTTGACGGCGTCGGCTATGGGGTCCTCCCCCACCAGGGGGATGGTGTCGATGCTGATCCTCTCGCCCCGGAGGTTGTGCCGGTCGGCCTCGTTGACCGCCCCCACCGCCACCTGGGCGACCTGGGCCCCGCCTCCGATTATGATCACCCTGGAGCCGTAGATCTTCTCGAAGGACTGGTGGACGGATACCTCCAGGACTGCGGGGAGGTCCTCGAGCTTCTCCACCATCTCTTCGGCAAGCTGGTCGATCTCCATGTAGACGGTGGCATTGCCTATATTCACCCCCCGCTCCAGGACGAACTGCTGGGTGTACTCGATGTTGCCGCCGAGGCTCGCCACCACCCCGGCTATGTCCCGCAAGACCCCAGGCCTGTTCTCGCATATTACGTTAATTGCTGTGCTCATGATCACCTCAGAGACGGAAGGCCCGTCGGGGCCTGTCATCGTATACCTTTACTCAACTGGTAAACTTTAATATGACGAGTGAGTACTCGTCATCTGATGGAGTTTTGTCCCGATTGTAAAAGCATAATGGTGCCTTCGGAGGGAATGCTGGTCTGCAGAAGGTGCGGCAAGAAAATAGAGATGAAGAAGAGCAACACCATCGTCAGCAAGACCGAGCAGAAAGAGCGCATCATGACGGTCATCGAGGATTCCGAGGCGGCGGGGCTTCCCACCACCAAGTACAAGTGTCCTGAGTGCGGGAACGATACCGCTTACTGGTGGCTGCGGCAGCTGCGGTCCGCAGACGAGAGCGAAGTCCGCTTCTTCAGATGCACAAAATGCAATTTCACCTGGAGAGAGTACGACTGATGGGATAATCTATATTTAAGATAAAATTGATCTCTCGATGAGGGGGCTACGAGGATGTTCAAGGCAGTGATAAGCGCAGAAACCCTGCGGGATGCTGTGGAGGCGGTATCGTCTCTAGTCGACGAGGTGAAGTTCACCCTGTCAGAGAACGGCGTTGAGCTGAAGGCTGTGGACCCCGCCAACGTGGCCATGGTCTCCTTCCGGCTCAACTCCGAGGCCTTCGAGTACTTCAAGGCGACTTCCGGCGAGATCGGCGTCGACCTGGTGAGGCTCAGCGACGTTCTGTCCATGGCCGACCGGGGTGAGAACGTCACTCTCGAGCTGGACGAGGAGAACCACAAGCTGAAGATAGGGGTTAACTCCCTCTCCTACACCCTCAGCCTCATCGACCCCAGCGCCATAAGAAAAGAGCCCCGGGTGCCTGAGCTGGACCTACCCGCCCACGTCATCCTTCCAGGCGCGCAGCTCCGAAAGGCGATCAGGGCCGCCGAGAAGGTGTCTGACCACGTCGTCCTCGGCGTCACCGACGATCCCGAAGACCAGTTCTACATGGAGGCGAAAGGCGACATCGACTCCCTCAAGCTGAAGATGCCCGGAGCAGAGCTTCTCGGCCTCAAGCCCGGAAAGGCGAGATCTCTCTTCTCGTTGGACTACTTATCGGACATGAGCAAGGCTATCGGGAAGGCCCAGGAAGTGAAGCTAGAGCTTGGCGTCGACTACCCCCTGAGAATCAGCTTCAAGCTCGGCCAGGGCGTCGAGATCAACTACCTCCTCGCCCCGAGAATCGAACAGGAATGAGCCTCTCCGACTACCCCTTCTCCCGGGAGGCCGCCGCGAGGGTGAAGGAGACCGGCTACTCCCTGGAGGGCCTCCTGGACGATCCAAACCCGCAGCCTCGGCTCTCCCGCCTCGTGAGGAGGAGGGCTCTAGACCGCGTTCTTGGCGCGGTGAGGGGAGAGATCTCCGACGAGAGAGCCCACCCCCTGGCTGAACTCTTATCCTACCCCCTGGCGAGGGTGATGGTATCCTGCATCAACGACGACCTCCTCGCGAGGAGGTACGCCCTCGCCGAGGCGAAGCTCGCAGGCAAAAAGATGGTCAGGGAGGATCAGGCCGATCTCCTTCTGCTCGCCCGCGACCTGGACGTATTTCCCCAGTCAGATCAGGCAGGCCTTCGCGTCCACTTCTCCGACTACCTCAAAGCCGCCGCGAAGATGAAAAGCCCCGGCTGGAAGCTGGTCAACCGCTCTCTCGAGGCTGGATGGGTCGCCGTCACCGGCCAGGAGCTGGCCCGGCTTCTGGAGGAGAGGGCGAGAGAGAGGGTCGGGCGGGGCATTCCTCTTCCCGTCCCCGAGGCGATATGCGAGAGGCTCCGCGAGGAGCTGGGCCAAATCGAGGAGGAGCTCTCGGCGAAGAGGGCCGAGGAGAAGGTCGACCTCGGCGAGGTGACCGAGGACGCCTTCCCCCCCTGTATACGGGAGATGCTTGGTCAGGTGGCGAAGGGAACAAACCTCGCCCACACCGCGCGGTTCGCCCTCACAACCTTCCTTTTGGCCGTGGGGATGACCGTCGACGAGGTCGTCGGGGTCTTCAACACCAGCCCCGACTTCGACGAGGAAAGGACCCGCTACCAGGTGGAGCACATCTCGGGACGGGGCGGAACCGCCTACAGGCCTCCATCCTGCGCCACCATGGCCACCTACGGGAACTGCCCCGGCGAGGACAGGCTCTGTCGGTGGGTCAGCCACCCCTTAAGCTACTACGAGAGGAAGGTGAAGAGGGGCGGAAGCGGATGAGGCCGTCGTCTCTGGAGTACAGGCTGATGAAACGGGGCGAGGAGGCTCTGGCCTGCGACCTCGCCCTTCGGGTTTTCGAGGAGTTTGTCGCGCCTCAGTTTTCCAAGGAGGGCGTCCAGGAATTTCGTAACCATGCAGATCCTCACCTATTTCTGCGTCGGTCGCAGTGGAACCATTTCATCCTGATCGCCACGACCGCGCAAAAAGAGATCGTCGGGATGATCGAGATGAGAGGCTACAGCCACGTCGCTCTATTCTTCGTTGACGCCGAGTTTCAACGCAAGGGCATCGGAGGCGAGCTTTTGCGCCGAGCCCTTGCGATCTGCCGGAGAAGAAATCCCGAAATCGCGACGGTCACCGTCAACTCGGCGCCCAACGCCGTCGAGATCTACGAGAGGCTCGGATTTCGACGGGCTGGACCCGAAAGGTGCGAGGATCATATTCGGTCAGTGCCGATGGTCTTCGATCTTTTCCAGCCTGAAACTCAGTTGCCGGTCACCGGCAGGGTGAAGCAGAAGGTGCTCCCTTCCCCCTCCACCGACTCGACCCAAATTCGACCGCCGTGAACCTCAATGATCCTCTTGACGATGGCGAGCCCTGCGCCGGTCCCCTCGCTCTCCGGGTCGGCTTTGTAGAATAGCTCGAAGACCTTCTCCTGCTGGCCCGGATCGATCCCGATCCCGTTGTCCCGAACGAAGAAGACCGCCTCTTCGCCGTCTTTTCGCCACCCCACCTCCACCCGGGGGCGGGGCCGGTCGGCCGAGTACCTTATGCCGTTCTCGACCAGGTTAACGAGCGCCTCTCCGATCCTCAGCCGGTCGACGTGGACCGATGGCCATTCTTCGGCGACGGAGATCTCGACCTCCTTCGCCCTCGCCATCTCTTGAGTCGAGGCGAGGGCGTCGCTGACGATCTCTCCGAAGGGGATGTTCTCCGGAGGGTTTGCGACCCGGCCGATCCGCGAGAGCCGGAGGGTGTCCCTCAGAAGGTAGTCCATCTTCCCGACGGCTCCGGAGATCATCTCGATGTCGGCCTCGATCCTCTCTTCATCCCGATCTCTTAAGTCTTCTTTCAGAAAGCCGAGAAATCCCTGGATGGTGACGAGAGGTGACCGGAGGTCGTGGGAGACGGTGTAGGCGAACCTCTCCATCTCGGCGTTCTTCGCCTCCAGTTCTCTCGTCCTCTCAGCGACCCTCGCCTCCAGCTCGTCGTGAGCCCTTTGGAGCATCTCCCCCGCCCGCTTCCGCTCGGTGACGTCCCGGATCGACTCGATGGCTCCAGCGATCCGCCCCTCATCGTCGAAGAGGGGGGACGCCGTCCCCCAGAGGTAGGCGCCCCTCCCGCCGTAGAGGGTGGGGACGAAGACCTCCCCGAAGATGCCATTTGCCCTTTTTGTGATGTGATCGTAATGTGAAGCCGTATCCACATCCTCTGAAAAGATCAGATCGATGAGTATCGGCCTCTTATACCCGTAGAAGGGCTCTGCATAGGCGTGATCTCCCTTCCCGATGATCTCCTTTTTTCGAACGCCCGTCATCACCTCGATAGCTCGGTTCCAGGCGATGACTTTCCTCTCTTGGTCGATGACGAAGGTGGCGTCCGGAAGAAAGTCGATTATATCCTGGAGCTTTTTATGGGCACGGCGCAGTTCGTCATCCATCCTTTTCTGCTCGGTGATGTCCTGGCCCACCGACTGGAACTCGAGGAGCTGTCCCGACTCGTCGAAGATCGCCCGGTCGGTCCACCGCTGCCAACGAACCTCGCCGCTGGGGAGGATCGCTCTATGGGAATAGCTGACAAGAGGATTTTTCCGGGAGAGGGACGAGAACTTCTGGTGGACCATCTCCTGATCCTCCTCTGGGATCAGGGGCATGAAGGTCTTCCCCAAGAGCTCCTCGGGGGTCTTGCCGAAGTAGCGGCAGTAGGCGTCGTTCGCGAAGGTGAGGGTCCCGTCGGGCCGGAAACGGCAGATGAGGTCGGTCTGATCCTCGATGATGGTCCGATAGAACCTCTCGCTCGCCTTCAGCGCCTCCTCCATCTCTCTCCTCTCGGAGATGTCCACGATGATACCCCTGAGCCCCAAGGAGTGACCGTCCCGGATTATGGGAGCGGAATAAATCAGGCCCGGGAAGGTGGAGCCGTCCTTTCTCTTCATCAGGAACTCATGTTCCGGATAGGCTTCGCTCAAGGCGAGCCCGAAGGCCTCTTCCAGGTCATCTGGATCGTCAGCCGCGGCGGCGTCAAAGATGGTCAGGCCTCGCCTGAGGTCTTCGGGAGAGTATCCGAAGACCTCCAGGCCTTTCTTGTTTGAGAAGGTGACCCGGCCCTCCAGATCGAGCTCGAAGGCGGTTAGGGGCAGCAAGTCCGCCAGCTCGTGATATTGGCTCTCGCTATTTTTCAGCGCGGCCTCCGTCCGTTTTCGGGCGGTAACGTCGTAGAGGACCCCCTCGACTTTGACGGGAGCACCAGGACCTTCGCAGGTGGTCTGAACCAGCTCGTGGACCCAGGCGATCTCGCCATCCTTCCGAACTATGCGAAACTCATTTTCCGAGATGTGCGCGGAAGCGGATCTGGCCTTTTCTACCTCTAGTCTCAGCCTGGAGAAGTCGTCGGGATGAATTATCTGGTCCCATCTCGGGTTGGAAGAAGATATCTCCTCTTTGGTGTAGCCGGAGATCTCCTCGACATCTCCGAGAAGCGATGTTGGAACAAAATCGAAGGAATCCAAGGAGCTGGTAAAAGCCATTCCTGGAAGGCTATGAAGGAGGGCGCAGTAGCGCTCATCCAGGTACCGGTGGATAGACCGTTCCCTTCTTCTGTCCACCGCCGTCCGGATCCGATGGGCGAGGTCCGATAAAATGATGTTGCCGTCTCTTCCCTTAAAACAGTATTCAGCCCCAGCTTTCAGGGCCTCGACGATGGCCGCCTCATCTCCGCCGTCGATGAGAAGGATGAAGGGGATCTCCGGATCTCGGGCGCGAACCGCCTTCAGAAGGGCGATGCCGTCCATCGAACGGTCGGCGACGACGACGTCGTAAAAGGAGGTGTCCAGCTTCTCGGTCGCCTCCGTCGCTGACCCGGCCGTCTCTACGACCATTCCGTCGAACTTTGAGATATCGAGTCCCTGCCCTACGAAAAGAACTCGGATGGCATCCACATCCTGCAGTGGGCTTTTTTGATGAAATTTCGACCTGATGACTCCCCCAGACTGGTTTTGTGCCCTACTCATCGCCCTCCTGTGCAGCACCATCCTCGGAAGGAGATTTTGATTTAGCATATCAGGATTACTTTCATACTTAAATACCCAATATGGAGTCGGGTGGTTGGCCTTGTTCTCGACCAATCACAGCAGAAAACTGGTTTTTGGGGAAAAGAGACTCAAGACTCCAACGATCTCGTCAAATTTTGGTCAGGGTCGGAAACTCGTATTCTAGCACCATAATCATCTCTTCGTTCCCGCCGGGAACCTCTTCCAAGCTGAGAGCACAGTATCGGGCCCTCATCCAGTTCGGTCTCGAAGGGCAGGGGACTCTCGGTCTTGTGGAAATTCGTTTCCGGCCGCCTGCCGGACTCAAAAGCCCTGACCCGCCCTGCCGACGAATGTTGGACGTGGCTTACACCACCTGATACTTGATTAAAAACACTATGGGTTACTCAGTGCATATTTTACTGCTGCCTCTACGTGTATGGTCATAGTGTCAAAAACCGGTACAGTTACATCCTCCTGTTTGATCAACAATGGGATCTCGGTGCATCCCAATATGACACCATCTGCACCTTCTTCATCTATAAGACGATTTATGATCTGAATGTACCCCACTCTTGATTCGTTGTAGAACTTTCCAGCACATAACTCATCAAAGATCACTGAATTGATATAATCCATTTCGGTTTCATTGGGAGTAATAACATTGAGTCCATATTTCTTTTCCAGTCGGTCTCGATAAAAGTCGTTCTCCATTGTGTATTTTGTGCCCAACAATGCGACATTTTTTATTCCGCGGTCCCTTACTCTCTCGCCTGTTGAATCGGCGATATGTAGAACTGGGATTTGCACATTTGCTTGGATGTCATCAGCAAGTGAGTTGAACGTATTTGATGCGATAATTATAAAATCTGCACCACCTCGTTCGAGCCTTTGGGCGGCATCGATCATCGTTTCCGTCAAGGCGACCCAGTCGCCCATTCCTGCCAGTCGCTCCTCATCAGAGACTTCACCAAATTCAACAGAATACATCAGAACCTTTGCAGAATGTAACCCCCCCAACTCTTTGCTGACCATCTCGTTCATCAAACGATAATATTCGATCGATGAGACCCAACTTACCCCACCGATGACGCCGATAGTCTTCATTTGTACTTCGTTTGAACTGACCGTGCTCGCATTTGAGGAGTTTTGATCAGTGGCTTCATCCGCGTTTGCGTCAGCCGCGACCGGACGGATCTCCCCTGCAGAAGCTGAAAAATTATCTGCGCTGACAGCTCCAGCAAATACCGCAAAAAATATTGAGATGATAACAAACACCGATAGCCATGTATATTTCATCAATATCACCTTATTTAATCTCTAGTAACACCATCCAGCCAATCCCTAATGAATGAGACGCGATTCCATCCAAATCATGGTCAAATCAAATATTTATGGATTTCCTATGACCTCTGATCAGTTGCGGATACTTACACTCCGGCCCACTCCCGCGGCTCGCACCGGGGTACGTTGCCGGTTGACTATCTCTCCAGCAGGGAGAAGTCGGATCAGAAGGTCGCCATCCATCCGGGAATTCTCTCGTCCCAGAGAGTGGCTGGACAACCTGGATCTATGGTCACAGATAAAAGGGGCACCACCCCTCAAATAGGGCTGAGACGAAACCCTTAATCTCCCAGGGCCTCCAGGAAGGCGCGGACCGCGTCCCGATTCTTCTTTTCTGAAGGGACGAGAAAGATGATCTCGTCTTCGGCCACCTTCCTCGTGGCGAGATCTGCCTCCTCTGCCACATCCCGGACGGCGAAGCCGAGGTCGGCGCGGCCGGCCTTCACAGAGGCAGCGACGGCGGCGTGGGATCGGGCAAGGCCGACAAACCCGACCGACGAGCAGCCCGACTCCTCCAGAACCCTCCTCCATATCCTGTTCATCTCCGAGTCCCTGGTCCAGCCCAGGACCCGTCTCTCCTCGATCCCCACGAGGTCGAGAAGTTCGGGATCTTTTGCCATGATCACCAGATCGCGGGCGTATCCGCCGACGGGCTCAAGCCCCGTCTCGTCCCAGACCGGATCGAGTCCCTCCGACCGGGAGACGATGGCGAGATCAGCGACCCCGTCCATCGCGGAGATGGCCCCCCGCCTGCTCCCGGTGGCGACGACCCTGATCTCGAAGGGGAGGGCCCCGGCGAGGGCCTCAAGCCTCGGGCAGTCCTCGCCCTCCAGGAGGAGGGCGGGCTCCTGAACAGAGCCGAAGAGCTGGACCTCCACCTCATCGCCCCGGTCCAAAAGCTCGACCCTGTCGGGGATATCGACGACGCCGTCGGCCAGGGCGAGGGTGGTGATGGAGCCGCTCCCCTTGTCGACGGGATAGACCCAGCCACCGACGACCGCAACCGTCAGCATCTGTCTCCTGCCCTCGGACCGGACCGGCCTTGCGAGCCGCCTCCGGACCACCGGCGCCAGGTGCTCAGTCCCCACCGCCTTTCTGATGACTGGCGCCGCCAGCTGGCCGAAGACGGTGAGGGCGCTCGTTGGGTATCCCGGAAGGCCGATGAAGGGCTTATCTCCGATAAAACCAAATAGTGTCGGCTTTCCCGGCTTGAGGTTGATCCCATGAAACGAGATCTCCCCCAGCTCCTCGACGACCCTGTAGACCATGTCCCCGATCCCGGCGGAGGTGGACCCGCTGACTATGACGAGGTCGGCCTCTTCTGCCATGGCAACAAGCCCCTCGGCCATCGAGTCGTGGTCGTCGGGGAGGATCCCACAGACTATTGGTGTGCCGCCGCACTCCTCCACGGCCGCAGCGATCGAGCGCGAGTTTATGTCATAGATCTGGCCTGGGGCCAAACTCGCGCCAGGAGAGACCAGCTCGTCTCCCGATGAGGCGACGGCCACCCGGAGGGATCGGACCCGCACCTCCGTTCGGCCCACCGCCGCCAATAGGCCGATCTCCCGGGCCGAGAGCTTTCTTCCAGGAAGGAGGATCGTCTCACCGAAGGCGACGTCTCCCCCGGCCCGGTGGGTGTTCTCCCCGAAGTGGACCGCCCGCCTTATGAGGAGGGATTCTCCTTCGACCTCGGCGTGCTCCACCATGGCGACGGCGTCGGCGCCCTCGGGCATCATCGAGCCGGTGGAGACCTCGGCGGCCTCGCCCTCGCCCACGACCAGCTCCGGCCTCTTTCCCATGGGGACGGCGCCGATGAGATCGAAGGCGACGGGTCGGTCCTCCCTCGCCTCCAGGGTCTCGGCGGACCGGAGGGCGTAGCCGTCCATGGCGGCCCGGTCGAAGCCCGGAACGTCGATGGGGGATACCACCCTCTCGTCCAGGACACGGCCGAAGGCCTTCTCCAGGGGAACGATCTCTTGACCCGCTCTCGGAGCGGCGGCGAGGACGATCTTTTTCGCCTCGTCGAGGGAGATGAGGGTGTGAAACTCCTTCTGCATGGTCATCGGTCTTCTGATGGACGATATAAAATTTGGCCAGGCTTCAAATTCTCGCCACCCTCCGCCTCAGAAGATGGTCTGCGAGAACGAGTGCCACCATCGCCTCCGCCACGGGGACGATCCTCGGCGGGATCGATGGGTCGTGTCTTCCTTTGATCTCGATCACCGCCGCCTCGCCCGTCGAGAGGTCCACCGTCCTCTGGGGCATGGATATGGATGGGGTGGGCTTCACCGAGATCCGACAAACGATCGGCGCCCCCGTCGATATGCCGCCCAAAATTCCGCCGGCGTTGTTCGTCTCGAAGATCAGCCCCTCCGTCCCCGGAAGGATGGGGTCGTTCATCTCGCTTCCTTTCATCCGAGCCGCCCCGACCCCCGCCCCGATCTCCACGGCCTTGACCGCCCCGATCCCCATGAGGGCACAAGCGAGGTCGGCGTCGAGCTTGTCGAATACGGGTTCCCCAAGCCCGGCGGGAACGCCGATAGCGGCGATCTCGGCGACGCCGCCGAGGCTGTCGCCGGCCGATCGGGCCATTTTGAGAGCCCGCACCATCTCCTCTGCTGCACCCTGGTCAGGGCAGCGGACGGGGTTTTTCTCGGCCTCGTCTCTGAGGCGGGACAAGTCCGCGCCTTCGGAGATGTCGGCCCGAACGCCACCAAGCTCGCGGACGTAGCCCGCCACCTCGATCCCGCTCTCGGTGAGGAGCTTCTTTGCCACGGCGCCGCCCGCGACCCTGCCGACGGTCTCCCTCCCCGAGGACCTTCCCCCGCCCCGGTGGTCCCGGACGCCGTACCGGGCGGCGTAGCCCAGGTCGGCGTGGCCTGGCCTTGGCCTGTCCCGCAAGGCGTCGTAGGCGCTCGACTTTGCGTCCCTGTTCCAGACGAGCATCGAGATCGGCGTTCCAGTCGTCTTCCCCTCAAAGAGGCCGCTCAGGATCTCGACCCGATCCTCCTCCGTCCTCTGAGTCGAGACGGAGCTTTGGCCCGGTCGCCTCCGGTCCAGCTCTTGCTGAACATCTTTTTCGGAGAGGGCGAGGCCTGAGGGGCAGCCGTCGACGACGACCCCGACCCCCCGGCCGTGGCTCTCGCCCCAGGTGGTGATCCTGAAGATGGTGCCGAAAGAGTTCCCTGCCATGATCAAACCCTTAAACCCGAACGGATATCACTTTTTGGTCTCGAAGAATGCATCGAATGGGTCCTTTTCGTCTCGGAGCCGGTCTTGAAGGGGCCCTTTGATTCCACCCTCCAAAAGGCTTTTACAGACCGGTTTTGATGAAATGGCGATATAATGAGCTACCTCGAAGATCTGAGAGAGAAAGGAAGAGATGCGAACCCCTTCTTCAAGCTGATGGAGATCGAGGTCGCCACCTTCGGCGATGGGAAGGCCGAGCTTCAGATGGTGGTGAGGCCCGATATACTGAACGGGGCGGGATGGATGCAAGGCGGGATCTACACCGCCCTCGCCGACGAGGCGATGGCCCTCGCCCTCTTCACCGCCCTCGACGAGAGCGATATGATCGCGACGATCTCGGAGACGACCTCCTTCTTCCGAGGGGTGCGGGAGGGGAGAATCGTCGCCGAAGGCAGGGTCACAAGGATCGGACGGCAGGTCGCCTTCGCAGAAGGCTGGGTTGTGGCGGAAGGGGCCGACGGTCCGGTCCTATCTCAGACCTCGGCCTCCTTTTCGATAATTCGCGAAAAATGATTTTTCAGGGCCTTACGGCCTCGGCGACGAGCCCCGCGACCGTCACGGTGCTGACCGCCTTCTCCAGGGTGTCGGTCGCGATGATCGACTCGACCCCGGCTCTGCACAGTTTCAGGACGGCGCTCCCCGTCAGGACGGGATGGACCGACCCGAGGTAGACCCGCTTTGCTCCATTCGATTTGAGGATCGATATCGCCTGGGCCATCGTCCCACCGGTGGCGATCATGTCGTCGAGGATCACGACGTCCCTTCCTGATGCATCGATCTCCTTTGGGGCCATGGAGACCTCGGTCCCGCTGTGCCTCGTCTTCTCCAGATAGTCATAATCGATCCCGAGTCGGGTCGCCGCCACTTTTGCCATCCGGACCGCACCCTTGTCAGGGGATATGATCACCGGATCGTCGAGGCCCATCCGCCCGATCTCGTCGGCCAGGAGAGGCGCGGCGTCCAGGTCGGTGGCCTCGTGGCTGAAGTTTTTGAGGACGGACCGGTCGTGGATGTTGACGGTGAATACCCTCGACCCCTCCGCGAGGAAGGCGTCGATGGCGACGGCCATCGCCCTCGCGGAGAGGGGCTCGCCCGGCTTGAACTGCTTGTCCTGGCGGGCGTACCCGAAGTAGGGGACGACGAGGTCGATCCTCCTTCCCCGGAATACGTCCAGAAGCTGGAGGAGCTGGATTATGTCCCGGTCCGAGGGCGTGCTCTGGACGACGACGATCCGATCGTCGAGGTCGGAGCATACCTGAGTGTAGGCCTCGCCATCCGGAAACCTGCTGTACTCGCACAACGCCAAATCTTCTTTGAGAACTGCTGCAACCCTGCCCCCCAGAAGCTGGGAGGATGGCCCACCGATGATCATCAACAACCGCCTCGATAATTATAACGTAAGATTCATCAACCGACTTCGATATACTCGCCTTCGAAAGTTCTGCCCTCAGCTCCCGACGACCTTCATCTCCACTCCGACCGTGGGAACTATGGCAGACCCCACCATCCGCGTGTCGGTCCCCGCTTTGATCGATTTCAGGAGTTCGAAGACGTTTCCCGCCAGCATCAGGGAGCGGATCGGCTTCACTGCCTCGCCGTCCTCGACCAGGAAGACGTTTCTTGCCTCCACCGAAAAGTCGCCGGAGACGGGGTTTGCGGTGTGAGCCCCGATGACGCCGGTCACAAGATATCCCCTCTCCGTCTCCGCCAGGACGTTCGAGGGGTCCTTCGAGGACGCGATCAGGTTCGTCGTCCCGATCCTCGGGATCCCGGCGTAGCCCGGTCGGTCTGCGTTCCCTGTGCTCTTGGTCGCTAGGATCTCTTTTCCCGCGGTATAAGAATCGTAGAGGAAACCCCTCAGAACGCCGTCTTCAACGAGGGGCGTCTTCTGGGAGGCGACCCCCTCGCCGTCGAAGCTGGAGGTGGCCATCCCGCTCTGGAGGAGGCCGTCGTCAGTTATGCTGAAGCTCTCCACGGCCACCGTCTCCCCGATCCTACCCGCAAGAGACGACCGTCCCTTCTGGACGTTGTCCCCGAAGGTCGAGGGGACGAAGGCGTTTTCGAGGATGTCGGCGAAGGCGATAGGACCCAAAAGGACCGAGGCCCGCCCGCTCTCGCCCCGGACGCCGCCGACGGACCGGATCGCGAGGCTGGCCGCCGACCGCCCCACGTCTCCGAGGTCGGATGTGGCCTTCCTGGAGTTGGCAAAATCGTAACCTGTAACCACATTGCTGTCATCGCCCCTCGCCAACGTCTCGATATGGGCGACGAAGATCGTACCCCTCTCCTCAAGCTCGACGCCGCTTGTGTTGATCAGAAGCTCCGAGCCGGCGACGGCTGATACGCCTCCCGAGACCGGCTCGGCGCCCGAGACAGTGCCCGCCCCCGCGATGAGGGTCGCCGCCAGGTCGAGGCAATCTTCGGGCCCCATCTCGTCGATGGCAGGATCATAGACCCCCTCGGGCCGGCCCGGCTTTCCGGATGATGGCAGCGACCGCCACTTCTCGTCGGACCCCCGGGCCCGGGCGGCCCTGACGGCGCTCTCGGCCACCAGTTCGAGCTTCGTGAGGTCGCTGGTGCTGGAAAATCCGACAGCCCCTCTGACGACGGCCCGGAGGCCCAATCCCCGGTCGCGGCTCACGCTCGCCATCTCTACCTGATCTTTTCGGAGGTCGACGTCGACGGACTTCGCCACCGACCCGAAGACCTCGGCCTCCTCGGCCCCGGCCCTCTCGGCCAAGGCGAGGAGAAGACGCGCCCTCTCGAAGAGCTCTTCAATCATGACGAACTCATCCGATGTAGCGGAGGTCTTCTTCGCCGCTCGTCTCGAAGGGCATCTGGGCCTTCTCCATCTCCTGGAGCTTGCCCACGATCCGCTCCATCTCCTTTGCCCGGTCCTCCAGGGCCTGCATGTCCACCTCGATGTTCAGGGCCTTGGACAAAATCCGGAGGACCTCCTGGGCGCTCTTCGGGTCGACGAGGTAACCGCTGGTGGTGCCCATCAGGCAGACGGCGTCGATATCCCTGAGCCTCGATAGGCCCACCAACAGGCCGCTGACGCCGACGATCCCCCCGCCCGGCTCGTTCTCCTGGAATACGACGCCGTACCCTTTCATCTCCTCGACTAGATCGAGGCTGTTGGCGGCCCCCAGGACCTGGGGCTTGTCGACGAACTGGCCGGTGCCGTAGCCGCCCAGGGTGTAGATCCTTTTGACCCCGAACTCCTCACATATGTCGAGGAAGGCGCCCGAGAGCTCATAGTGGCCTTCGTTGGTGGCGCTCTGGTAGTCGCCCACCAGGAGGAGCAGGTCTCGATCCTCGCCATGGTAGGCGTAGATCTCGTTTCGGACCTGCTTCACCGTCCCGTCGTCCAAGACGATCACCTGAGGGGGGAGGTGAGGCGAGTAGATCTCGATTATCTTCTCGGCCTCCAGCTCCTCGATGAGGTGCTCGGCCACAAGCTTTCCAACGTGACCTACGCCCGGCAGGCCTTCAACAAGAATCGGGTTTATGAGATCGAGATCCTTAATCCTGCGAACAAAAGTTTCTCTCATTCAGCCTCCTGGCGGAGCGCCCGCCGGTACCTGCCATACCGGTCCTCGGGTGAGAACCGGGCGGGCTTCGTCTGGCTGGTCGCGGCGCCACAGATGGGGCAGTTCTCCTTCAAGGTGTACAGGTCACAAATCCTGCACTTCTTTATCTTAGATCTCATGCCTGCCTGTGGAAGGTTCCTTCGCCGCCCTGCTTCTCGATGAACTTTATCGCGGCCTGGGCCGCCTTCCGCAGCTCCGCCTCGGCCAGCTTGTAGTCGGGGGCGGTGACGTGAATTCTGTAGCGGGGCGCTCCGACGTACCTCACGTCCAGGGCGATCTCTTCCTCCTTGGACTTGGCGGCCTTCTTGAGAGCCTTCTTGATCTGCTCCACCCCGTCGGAGGCGGGACTCGTGAGGTCGACGTAGCCGGTGATCTCGACGTAGGGGATCTTGACGTTCTCCTGAGAGATGGTGAGAACCTTGCTCGCGTCCTCGGGGCTGAGCCCCACCTCGGTGAGGGCGTCGATCCCGCTGACGGCCGCATCTTCCAGGGCCATGTAGAGGCTCTCGTACCCTTTGACGAGGCTGGCTGTCACCTCGGCCAGGTGCTCCTCATCACCCTCGTAGGCCATCTGGAGCCACTTCCACGCCTTCTGGTCGGCCTTCCAGGCCTGGATCTTATCCCTTCTCTGGTGCTCGTTGACGTCCTTCAGAGATAGGTCGATGTGGTGTCTGGACGGATCGACGTTGAGCACCTTGCAGACGATCTTCTGGCCTTCGCGAACGTGATCCCGGATGTACTTTATCCAGCCGCTGGCCACCTCAGATATGTGGATCAGCCCTCTCTTATTCGTGTACTCGTCCAGGATGACGAAGGCTCCGAAGTCCACCACCTGGTCCACAGTGCAGACCACAAGCTCCCCTGGTTCAGGCCAACCCTCACGTTGCATATCGATCACTCTAGCACTTCTAAGATCTGAGTCTTGACCTGGGCCTTTCCGCCCTTGGGATCGGCCAGAGTCCTTCCGCAGACCAGGCACTTGACCACCGTGGCGGCGTTGCCGAAGATCACCTGCTCGTTCTCGCAGTCGTTGCACTTGACTTTTAGAAATTTAGACAGAATTAACCCTCCACCAGATCGAACTTTGAAACCTTGAAGCCCTTGCGGTTGTGGGCTTTCTTGCACTCGCTGCACCGGTACCTGATGTTCACTCTCTTGGTGGGCTTGTCGCCACCCGGAACCTTCGAGAACTTCCCAGAGTTCCCTATCCCCTGGGCCCGGTGCTTCTGTCTGTCTATGTGGGCCATCGTCGTGGCCCGTCCCCTTCGCACCCTCTCCACCACGTGGGTGGTGTGCTTTTTGCAGAAAGGACAATGAGCTTTAAACTCCTTTGGCATCTTCATGGGATCACACCTGCCTACATTCGCGAGCTAAATTTTTGTTGCATAAGTTCTTGGCGTGTAAAGCCGGAAGCATCACCAGATCTCCCCGTTGTAGGGTGTAACGCCTCCCATCAACGCCCGCGAACGTTGGAACGCTCTCCATCATGATCACAAGGGCGTATTCCTGGTCCATACCCTTCTTGGGCGTTAAAGCCCTTTCGGTGGTCGCGCGCTCGACCCGGTTAACCCGGGCGAGGATCGCCTCCCTCCCCTCGGTGAGGGCGGCCAAAGTTTGGCGGTATATCTTCTCCTCCTCAGGGGTCATCCCCTTGATGGCCACGTCCCGAGAGGCGGAGCCCGCGCGCTGGACCTTCCTCGTGATCTTCTTGATCCGGAGATCGATGAGCCGCCCGATGCTCCCCCGGGCCGCCTTCAATTCGTCCTCGACGATCTGGGCCTCGACGGAGTAGGGGTCTTTCACATCTTTCCGATCTCGCTCAAGCTCAGCCAGGTACTCGCCCACCTTCTGGTAGAAGCCGGGCTCCAGGGGCAAAAGCTCCGCTGCCTTTCGCTCTTTTCGCAGGAGGTTTACGAGGTCCAGATCGCTCATCTTCGCCCACCGATTTGCGTCCCAGGTCGAGAAGGGTATTAGGTCATCTCATCAGTCTAAAGCTTTGCCCAGCTCCGCCACCTTCCGGGCCATGAGGAAGACGGCCAGGTGGAGGGGAACCTCTGCCGGCCCCTCGTCCAAGTCGAAGCTCTCGCCCCGCATCTCGATGGAGAAGGGTCCCCGGAGGCAGACCTCGACGGAGCGGTCGCCGAAAACGACGGCGTCGCGGAGGGGGTCGAAGGATTCGAGGCCGTCTATGGAGAGGGGCGTCACCCGGAGCCCCGTCCCCCCGTGGAGGCTGAGGGGGAACCTTATCAGCCTTTTGATGTCGGTGGTCACCGGCTCGTCGGTCTCGCCGCTCTCAAGATCCCGGGAGAAGCCGAGATGGACCCCCCCTTCTTCAAGGTAGCCCTCGATCAGAGGCTTCCAGACCTTGGAGCTGCCCTTGAATAGGTCGAGGCTCTCACCGTTTCGTATCCGCTCCAGCACGTCGTCTCTCATCAGGCTCTGGCGAAATTTGGAGGCGTTCCGCCGCCCGATCCCCTCGACGGATGAGAGGATCTTGATAGCCTCCTTCTCGTCCAGGGCGCGGATCTGCTCGACGAAGGAGATCATCGACCTGTTTACTCTTTTGCCCCAGCCCGGCGAATCGGCAGGAGAGCACCGGATGACGTCGGCTGTCTCGACGCCGAAGTCCCCCTCGGCCTGGCCCGCAGAGATGAACCGATTTATCTCAAGCCCCCTCCCGGTGAGGTAGTCCACGATCTCGCGCCTCTCGCCGCTCGCAAGGTCCAGGACCCGAGGGTCGCGGACGTGGATGTGGTAGCCCCGCCCGCCGGAGAAGACGACCCGGACGTCGTCGCCCGCGAAGCCGAAGTCGCCGGTGAGAAACTCCAGAAGCTTCAAAGTCTCGACCTTGACGAGGTCGAGCATCTCGTTGTAGGAAGACGGCGCGTTTCGGAGGTGGTCGGCGTCGAGGTCGAAGATCAGGTCTGCGCCGAGCCACCCCTTCTCCCGCATGGTGGGGGCTCCGGGCCGCTCGTAGATGGCGGCGGAGTGGTAGATGTGGGCCGGGACCTGAGTCCTGACGTAGTCGACGAGCTCAGATCTCGTCAAGAATGACTTGTGGCGGCGCATAACGAACTTCGGCATGTCGTCGAAGAGGATGAAGCCCCACTCCCTTCTTTCGAGGGATGGCGGCGGCTCCAGGGACTCCTCCAGGTAGTACTCCCTGAACCTTGAGCGGAGGAACTTCGCCGTCTCGGGCTTCATCTCGGACCACCCATCTTGATCCCCTCATCCTTCCTTCGTCCGTCTGTCTTTTCTCCTTTCAGCCTTCAATCGTCATATATTCTCGGATCTGTAAATTTCGGGCCGCCGATCCGCCAGGGCAGGGATCTCACGCCGGGCACAGTCCCGATCCGCCAGGTCGAGGTCGGCGAGGATCGTCCCCTCCTCGGCCCCCGCCTCGACGACGGCCCTTCCCCAGGGGTCGAGTATGACGGAGCCGCCGCTGAAATCGGGCCCCGCGCCGTTGCAGCCGATGTGGTGGATCTGGTTCTCGATCGCCCGAGCCCGGCAGAGGGACTGCCAGACGTATCCTCGCGACGGCGGGAACTGGGCGATGGTGACGAGAAAGTCTGCGCCGGAGAGGGCGAGCTTCCTCGCCACCTCAGGGAACCGGAGGTCGTAGCAGATCTCAAGGCCGACGGCGCCCCGGGAGGTCTTAATCGGCGATATCAGCTCCCCGCCGTCAAAGTGGACCTTCTCGGTCCCGAAGGGGTGGATCTTATCTTGAAAGCCGATCCCCGACTCGTCGAGGCAGAAGCCCCTGTTCAGACGCCCGTCGACTATGGACCCGACGATCAGGCAGCCGTGCTCTTCGACAAAGGACCGGAGGGGGCCGAGGGAGGGGTAGGGGGTGTGGTCCGACAGGTCCTGGGAGTAGCAGAAGCCGGCGAGGAAGAGCTCCGGGAAGACGAGGATCTCAGCGCCCCTCTCGACGGCTTCGGCGGCCATGGCCAGGGCCCTGGCCAGGTTCTCCCTTGGTTTGCAGAGGCGGATCGAAAGCTGAAGGCAGGCCGCGATCATGATCAAAAAAAGACACCGGTATATATTAAGATGACATATAAGGGAGGGATGGTCCAGAGGCTCAAGAGAAGGGCGTACGAGATCCTGGAGGCGACCGATCCGGAAGACGCCCTGGGGAGGCGGACGAACTTCTTCATAATGGCCCTGATCCTCCTCAACGTCGCGGCGGTGGTCCTGGAGAGCGAGGCGTCGATCGATGCAAGGTATGGACACCTCTTCGACGCCTTCGGCCTCTTCTCCATCGTAGCCTTCACCGCGGAGTACGCTCTGCGGCTATGGGTCTCGGACCTGTGCCCGGTGACGGGACCGGGCCGATTTGGTCCCGTCGGGGGCAGGGTGCGGTTCGCCCTCTCGCCTCTTGCGATCATAGATCTGGCGGTGATCCTACCCTACTACCTTCCGATAGTCTTCCCGGACCTCCGTTTCCTCCGGGGGGTGAGGGTCTTCTGGCTCTTTCGGCTCTTGGAGGTGGGCAGGTACTCGGAGTCGATGGGGACCCTGGAGAGGGTGATAAGAGCGAAGAAGGAGGAGCTGACGGTGACATTCTTCGCCATAGTCTTCTTTTTGACCGTCGCCTCCAGCATCATATATTTCCTGGAGCACGACGTCCAGCCCGATAGCTTCCCCAGCATCCCGGCGACGATGTGGTGGGGCCTGTTGACCCTCACGACGATCGGGTACGGTGACGTCTACCCGGTGACGACCCTGGGGAAGATCGCGGGCTCATTGATAATAATTCTCGGCGTCGGGATGTTCGCCCTCCCCACCGGGATTCTGGCCTCGGGGTTTGTGGAGGATATCCAGAGCCGGGCGAAGCTCCGGGCTGAGAGGGCCATAGACGCGGCTAGCGGGACCGTAGGGGAGCAGAGGCCGGCAAGGTCCCAGGAAGAGCGGCCCCGAAGAACCTGAAGGGGGGAGTCTTCTTGATGACGGGGGTTGAAGGGGTCGGAGATGAGTTGAAGAAGAAGTGAAGCCTGGGGGCCGGGCGGCGCAGACCGAAGCTGAGGCCGGGGGCCAGACTGCCCATCTGCAGTTGAGCTCCCCCAGACGATATACAAATCCAGAGCCCAAACCCAGACCCAGATCCAAACCTAAAACAGACCCCAAACCGACCACCTTTCTCAGGCCGAACAAGATTAAAATACTTTGTTACTCAACCTCCTTCGGGTGATTTCTTGAGCGAGAAGGTCTCAGAGGAAATAAAGCAGGTCAAGCCGGAGGGCGAGTTCAGGATCTGTCCTGCTTGCGGCTACGAGAGGGGCTTTCACGCCTCCTTCCTCCGTGACGGTGGTGATTACAGGATCGTTCTGATCTGCCCGAACTGCGGGGCGAGGTACGACGTCGGGTGGCGGGCAAAACTTTAAGCCAAAGTCCGACAAATTTCATTCTGGCGAGAGTTTCGCAAAAAGGTGCTTCTGCCAGGGTCGAGAAGAGCGAGGATTGAGCCGAACCGCCGAAGACCGAAACGCCCTGAGGATCGAGAGATGGAACTGCGGAAGTTGGGATGAAGAGCCGGGAGAAATGGGAAAATGAAGACGAGCTATCTCGATAAGCAGCTTTTGGAGATCTTCATCGCCGAGCATCTCTTCTTCTCCAAGGATTACGAGAGGGCCCTGGAGCCGAACCTCCGCCTCGGCGCCAAGTCCCGCGCCCTTTTAGACCTCAGCTCGGCCCTCAAGTTCACAGAGCGGGCTGAGATCTGCGCGATAGAGACGGGCGACAAAAGGATGCTCGCGACCGCCCTCAAGCAAAAGGGTCTGGTTTTGGAGTCGATGCTCCGATCTGACGATGCCGTCGACGCCTACAAAAAGAGCCTCGATATCGATCGGGAGATCGGCGATCGGGCAGCCGAGGCGGCGACCCTCCACCAGATCGGGAAGGTCTACCGCGACACGAACCGGTTCCGGGAAGCTCTGGATTATTACCACGAAAGCCTGGCGATAAAAAGGGAGATCGGGAACCGGGCGGGGGAGGCCGCGACCCTCCACCAGATCGGCACAGTCTATCAGCTGACAAACCAGTTCGAGGAGGCTCTCGAATATTACAACGAGAGCCTGAAGGCGAGCCGGGAGATGGAAGAGGAGGAGGCGGGCGAGAGGGCGGAGCCAGAGGGCGAGGAAGAGATCAAAGATAAAATCCTACACTGAATTTAAGATCAAATCACACTTTTCACCAAAAAATTCATATCCAATCAGACCCACCAGTATCTCCAGAGGTGATAACTCTTGCCAGAGAATCCAACGCCGAGAAGAAAGAGGCTGGTTATATCGGACGCCGCCGTGCCTTTCGTCGCCAGGGGCGGCCGGGTATTCGGCCGCCAGGTGATCTCCGCCGACCTTGACATCGCCGAAGGAGAAGAGGTTCTGGTGGTCGACAGAAACAACCGCGTCATAACCACGGCCCGGGCCATGCTCTGAAGGCCTGCCCGGTCACCATCTTTTTTCTGCGTTTTTCTGCGGATTTTGCGCACGAATCGTAAAGAATATCTCCAGCCCCGCCTACGATTCTTCAAAACGGGGCCGACACTATTTCTTCCGGCCCAAGAACCAGATAGATCGCGGGGCAATCCATGAGATCCGTTTTCACCCTCGTCCTCCTCCGCCACGGCCAGTCCGTCTACAACCAGGAGCGGAGGTTCACAGGCTGGACCGACGTCGGCCTTTCGCCTCGGGGCGAGGGGGAGGCGAGACGGGCAGGCCGCCTCCTCCGCCGGGAGGGTCTCGACTTCGACATCGCCTTCTCGTCGCTGTTGAAGAGGGCTATCAAGACCCTCTGGATCGTCTCCGAGGAGATGGAGCTCGAATGGGTCCCCGCCGTGAAGGCCTGGGAGCTGAACGAGCGGCACTATGGGGCGCTTCAGGGCAGGACGAGGGACGAGGTGGCGGCCGAGGTGGGGGTGGATCAGGTCCGGCTCTGGCGACGCGGCTACCGGGATCTTCCGCCGCCTATCGATCTCGATGATCCCCGGCACCCGCGGTTCGACCGTCGGTACTCCGACGTTCCGCGGGAGAGGCTGCCGTGCGCCGAGTCGCTGGCGGACGTCTACGATCGGGTCGTCCCCTTCTGGAAAGAGAGGATCGGACCCGAGATCAGGTCGGGCCGGAGGGTCCTCGTCGTCTCCCACGGAAATTCCCTCCGCGCCCTGGCGAAGCACCTCGACAGGATCTCGGACCGGGACATAATGGAGGTCGAGATCCCGACGGGCGTTCCCCTCCTCTACGAGCTGGACTCTGAGCTTCGGCCGCTAGCCCGCCGCCGTCTCGTCGAGGAGGAGTAGGTGGGGAGGAACGGAGAGAGGGTCACAGGTTCTCGTTCTGGTAAGCTCCCTCGTACCCCTTGTCAGCCAGACTGCTGAGCCGATAGAAGGCGAGCTGGATCAGGCGGGCGTTCCTTTTCAGCCGCAGCCCCTTCGAGTTGTGGACGACCAGGAGCGACTGGCTCCGGCCCATGTACCCCGGATCCCAGAGGGCGGTCTCAACCGTCGCCCCGCTCCGAAGAAGGCTCGACCTCGGACGGGCGAGGGCGGTCAGGGCCTGGGGGATGCTGACCGTCTCGTTGAAGGTCACAAGGTAGCAGCCCGCCTCAAGGCGGACCCAGCCCGCCTCGTCAAAGGGCATCTCCTCCGTCTTCGAGACTACTCGCTCCTTGTTGTCGTAATCCACCGCCCCCGCCGTCACAAATCGCTCAACTGACCTGAGGGAGAGGTCGACGCCGCACATCTGGACCTGGACCTCGGGATCGATCATCTCCCGGACGACCCCCCGTTCCATGATCTCGCCAAGCTCTTTTCCTGCAATTATCGCCATATCAAAACCGCTCCGTCTATTCTTTGATTTTCTTTGATGAATAGGTCAGGCCTTCCTCGAAGAGATCCTCTTTTCGGTTCCGGCTTTTGGAAGACTATATTAACGGCCCGAGCAAATTGTCTTCCGGGTGTTGAAGTTGTTCGAATGGCTCGTCATCCCCATCTCCCTTGCCCTCATACTGCTGGCCTTGGCCGCGCCCCTGATCGTCATCTACCTCTTCTTGCGGCTCACGGCGGAGGCATTCTTCCAGGTGGGGTTCAGCCACTGGCACGCCCTTCTGATGGTCTTCGGAAGCTTTGCGGGAAGCAGCGTGAACATCCCCCTCCATGCGGGGCTCATTACATCTTACCCTCCGATCTTCCTGGAGGTCGCCTCCCTCATTTCGCCGATGATGGGCCTCTCGTTTCCCACCACCTTCCATCCCGTCACCCTGGCCGTGAACCTCGGCGGGTGCATAATCCCCATCGTCGTCTCCCTGACGATCCTCGTCAAATGCCACGTCTCGACGAGGAGGGCGATCCTGGGAACCCTCATCGTGGCAACGATCACGTACAGGATGGCGATGCCGGTGGCAAACGAGGGGATTCTCCTCCCCGTCTACGTCGCCCCCGCCCTCGCCGCCGTCTGCGGCTTAACTCTCGCAAGAAGGCTCCAAGCCGCCCCCGCCCTCGCCTACATCAGCGGGACGATGGGAACCCTCCTGGGGGCCGACGTCTTCAGCCTCCTCACTCCCGGCGTTCTGGCCACGCTCGCCCCGCCGATGGTCGGCCCGGGATCGATGGACTTGAGCGGAAAGCCTCTCGTCCTCTCCATCGGCGGTGCGGGGGTCTTCGACGGCATCTTCCTCACCGGGATCATGGCCGTCCTTCTCGCGGCCTTCGTCGTCCACTACTTCCATAGGTCGGGCCAGCTCAGCTCGACGAGCTGCACCGACCCTTGATTTTCACGGGTTTTATGGGATGGATATTGATGGGGCTCCATGAAGTGGGAGCTCTATAAAAGGCGGCGCGAAACCCTCGAAAAGCTGACGATCGGGATTTATCCGTCACAAGACGAATGAAATGGTAGGAAGGGGCAGGCCGCCCCTTTTGAAACTCACGAAAGCTCCTCCAAAATCAACCCGTCCCTGGACGTGGTCCCTGAGGGTTCATCGTTTGAGCCGAGGAGGGGGAGGCGAGAGGGTACCTATCTACAGCTCCGGAATTGCCGGGAATCGGATATTCTTCGTCGCAGATGCCATCGCCGTCGCCATCGGTGCAGACGAAATCGCTGTAGTAATTGCCGGCCGTCCCGTCGTCCCAGATGTTAGTCCCGTTGTTGTCGCTGGCATCATGTGTTATTCCGTTATCGACGAAATTGTTTCCGTATATGATGTTGCCCGCATTAGACGGAAGGATGCTGATTCCAGCGTCGGTGCAGCCTCTCGCAGTGTTGCTCGTTATCGTGTTGTTTTCGTTGGACGCGAAGAGATAAATGCCGTACTTATCGTTGTCTTTCGCTGTGTTCCCGACGATTTTGTTGTTGTTGCAGTATTCCCAAAGTGTGATGCCCCAACGGTTCTTTTGGACGGAGTTATTTGATATGGTGTTGTTGCTGCATTTCGACTCGAGCTGAATGCCGATCATCTCATTTTCGAAGATCGTGTTGCCCGAGATCAGGTTGTCCATCGATCCGTGGAGAGATATTCCAAACCTCTCGTTTAGGGAGGCGTTGTTCTCCGATACGTTGTTCCCGACCGAATATCTGAGATGAATCCCGTCACCGTTGTTAAATTCAGCATCATTATCATAAATGACGTTACTCCTCGATCTCAGAAGGTAGATGCCATGTTCTGTATGACTGGCGTCTTTAACGTTGCGACTTGCATCGTTGCCATAGATCACGTTATCGCTGGAGTTGACGAGGTGGATGCCGTATTTGTTGGATTTGGCGTCGTTTCTGAAGATTATGTTATCGCTGGAGTTCAGTAGGTAGATGCCGTATTCGTCGTTGCTTTTAACCTCGTTGTAGTTGATCGAATTGTTGCTTGAATTATCGCTGACGAAGATGCCGCAACAGTTGAAGTAAACATGGTTGAACCTGATGATGTTATCCTTCGAGTTCACCCGGATTCCGGCCCCGGGGATCAGAGGATCGCCTTTCTTATCGCATCTTCCCGAGTCCTTCACCTCAAACCCCTCCAGAGTAACCCCATCTGCGCTGATGGTGATCGCGCTGCCCCAAAAACCTCCACTAACCACCGGGCTTTTCATTCCCGTCAGGGTCAGCTTTTTGGTCACGTTCAGGTTTTCCCGATAAGTTCCCCCGTCCACCAGAATTGTATCTCCCGCCGCCGCCGCATCGATAGCATCCTGAATCCCCGAATAGTCGTCTCCCTTCGAACTTACGACCAGGGTCGCCGCCTGAGAGAGAGGGAGAAGGGCTATGAAAATGGAGATTAACAACAGATAGAACCTCATAGATTTCCCCCAAAGTTTTTTAAGATATCTCCAACCCGATCGTATAAAAATATTCTCAAGACTTAGACCGTTTGGGCTTAAGGATACCGAACCTGATTGAAATTGCAGGATAATTCGCCGTCAGAACGCAAGGCCGAAGAGGTTCAGTATGATCACGGCGATCGCCCCAGGCGCCCCCAGGATCGCGCAGATCAGAAGCACCGGCAGGCTGTAGGGGATGGAAAGGCCGCCGACGACGTTGGCGAGGTAGAGGATGATGAGGCCAAAAAGGGTGTTTACGGCCAAAAACTTCACGGACTTCATTATCAGGCTGAAAAAGACGTAGATCGCGACCAGCAGCAGCAATCCCAGAACTATGATCTCCACTTGAACCACAGGGGATCTCCTCTCTCCAGCCTATTTATGATTTTTCGTCTCCGATCTCGAGAACCTCCATCTCGCTCTCCAGCCGGTGCCGCTCCTTGGTGTCCAGGGCGAGGGGGTCGATGTGAATTATCAATATCCCCCTCTTCAGGGCCACCTCGTCCCTCTGAGACTGGACGAACCTCAGCACCGACTCGTAGTTGCTCTGAGTGATGAGGTAGCCGAGTCCCTCCAGCAGGATCAAAGGCTCTTCGGCTTTCGAGAGGAAGTCGGAGATCATGCTGCTGAGCCTCGGGAAGTTGGTGGGGTCGACGTGCCTGTACTGAGGCTCGACCCCGGCCGACTGGGTGAGCCAGATCACCCTCTTCGGGGAGAGGCCGTACCTATCCAACAGCTTTTCTGGGTGGTACCTGCTTATGCATAGCCCCTCAACGCCCCGGTCGACCAGGTCGCTGAAGGCCGCGAGGCTCTTTAGAGGCTTATCCTCCTCGATGACGTAGGTGGTCCCTGGCGCGAGCCGCAGCTCGATGGGGTCCAGACCGTACTTTGCCATCAGGGGCTTTGCGGCGCTCGAAAGATCAAAGGTTGGGTCCACCTCTACGATCGCCTTTCCCAACCGCCTCAAGGCCGCAAAAAACTCTCCGCGGCTCAACCTCGAGCTCGAGTCGACCTTCACCCCGCCCCTCTGGGGCTCCTCGCCGATCTCGCCCATCTCCGGATCGCAGGCGACGCCCTCGTCTGGCCCCCTCATCCCGGAGAAGAGCTTCTCGGTCTCCATCATCTCCTCAAGATCCCTCAAAACCGTCAACCTCGAAGGCTCGTCGAGCCTCTTCAAAAGGGATTCAGCAAAGACCTTGAAGAGATAGGCCGAAAGGGGTCCCAGAAGGAATATCAGCTGCGTGGCCTCGGTGATCTCAGAGGTCAGCTTTCTGTTCACAAACTCGGGCCTCGCATGGAGGAGAAGCCTCGTTCTGCCCTTCCCAGATAGGCCTTCGAGGGCGTGGACGAAGTCCAGCACCTCCGCCTCGGGAACGAGGGAGACGTTCTCCTCGATCAGCTCTTCGAGGCTGTCCAGAAGGATTATGCTGTTTTTGCTGCTCTCGACGAAGGACTTTATGGTTATGAATAGGAGGGGAAGGTTGTTGGGGGCGATGTACCTCTCGCCCCGGCCCTTCTCGTGGCTGAGCCTGACGATGGGGGTTTCGGTGAAGTGCCACCTAAGCCTGATCTCGTCGGGGTTCGACGACGTTATGCAGAGCCCCTCCACACCGTGAGTTATCTGGTCTGTGAATACCTCGTAAGCCTTCTCCGGGACGATGTAGACCTTTCCCGGATCGAGAGAGTAGAGGGGCCTTGTCTCCTTCATCACCTCGACGACCGGCTTTACCGCCACCTCCTCTTCGACGATCATCCTGGTGGCCGAGGGACCAAGGGAGCCGGTGAGGGTCTTTTCGAGCCGGTCTCTCAGCTCGAAGAGCTGCCTCGCATCGATCTCCTCCCGGTTGGTATTCAGATCTGCGAGGTTCATCTCGACTACATTTTTGGCCCTCTCGGCCCCGATATACCTTGCCACCGTCCCCTCCAGCTCGTCCACCGTCCCGACCCTTATCACCATGCTCTCTCCAAAGGGCAGGATGGGACAGGGCTCGATCCTTGGACAGACCTTGTATATGTCCACGAAGCTGTCGGCGAGGGCCTTCTCCTCATCGGTCGGCTCGTGGATGAGGGAGAATAAAACGTAAAGGGTGAAGTTGGCCAAGATCGACCAGAAGAAGGCGTGGGTCCAGACGTCCAGCTGGAGGCCGAAGAGCGCCGTGGGCCGGAGGAGGGCAATCCCGAAGGGACCGTTTGCGATAAGATCGTTCGAGACCCATCCGGCATCGACGAGGGTCGGGACCAGGCCGGAATAAACCCAGATTAAAAAGCCCGCCACAAGGCCCGCCACCGCCCCGTGACGGCACCCCTTCTTCCAGTAGAGGCCGCCTAGAGCCGCAGGGGCGAGCTGGCAGGCGGCGAGAAACGACAACAAGCCGATGTCCACGAGGGCCGGAAAGCCTACGAGAAGAGAGTAGAGGTACCCCAGAGCCAAGACCAGAATTATGTTCAGCCGCTTCAGGGTGAGGATTAGAGACGGCAGATCTCTCCCCTTTCCGATCTTCCGGACGATGTAGGGCATCTCGAGGTCGTTTAGCATCATCGTCCCCACCGTCACCGCTGAGACGAGGACCATGGCCGTGGCCGCCGAGGTTCCGCCGATGAAGACCAGGAGGGCCAAGAGCTCATGGCCCTGACTCATGGGGATTGAGACCATGAACATGTCCGCCCTGCTCTGCGCACCCAGCAGGAGGCCGCCCCAGGCCACCGCCGGGACGAAGAGGTTTATCAGTAGCATGTAGAGGGGAAAAAGCCACATCGCCTTCTTCAGGTGTCCCTCATCGGAGTTCTCCACCACCATGACGTGAAACTGGCGGGGAAGAAATAGAATCGCAAACGACGACATCACCAAGAGAGAGAACCAGGAGACGTAATCTATCTCCAGAAGGTGGGAAAAGTCCGGATGGCTCGCGATCCCGCTGACGATCTCGCCGTAGCCGCCGAAGAGGCCGTAGGTTATGTAGAGGCCCGCTACGAGAAAGGCCACCAGCTTCACCACCGACTCGAAGGCCACCGCCGCTATCAGCCCCTCGTGCCGCTCCAGGGGGTCGAGATGTCTCGTCCCGAAGATGATGGCGAAGACCCCTAGAAGGACGGCCACGATCAGCCTTCTCACCCCCAGGATCTCATGATACGACCCGCTTATTATTGTCAGGGACTCCGATATCGCGATCAGCTGGAGGGCGACGTAGGGGGTTATCACTATGAGGATCGCGATGGAGACGAGAGCCCCGATGACGTAGCTCCTCCCGTACCGGAAGCTTATGAAGTCGCCTATGGTGGCCAGACGGTGCTCTTTGGAGATGGTTATCATCTTTCTTATCACCGTCCAGCCGAGGAGCATCACAAGCGATGGTCCCAGGTAAACCGGGAGAAATCCGAGGCCGTCGGTGGCGCTCCTGCCGACGGAGCCGTAGAAGGTCCAGGCGGTGACGTAGACCGAGAAGGATAATGCGTAGACGTAGGGGTTTGAGACGATGCTTTTGCCCTGTTCGCGCTTCCTGTCGGCGTAATGGGCTATGCCGAAGAGGAGGAGGAGGTACAGCACCATCGCAGCCAGGGCAAGAACCGGGTTGATCAATTCGAGGTCCACCTGTCGAATAGATAAGCAAAGAGGATGATCATGAGCCAGACTGCGATTATGTAGACTAGTATCGTGAAGTTCCCGGAGGTCTCGTCCCCTCCCGCGACCAGTGATAGGATCGGCCAGTTGAGGAGAACGCCTCCCAGAAGGAAGAGCAATATCCAGAACTCGTCCTGCTCCATCAGATCTTTCCGCGATATCGTCATGGTGATTACAGGCCAGAAGTTACTACAATCCCCTTTTCAGATATATCTACCGGATGCTTTTCAGCCGTTTACATCCTGCCGGTTGAGACGTTCCGTCTTTTCAGAGCAGCTTGGCACTCCTTTTTCAAAGCTCGTTTCGAAGCTGAGGCGGCGCAATCGATGGATCTTCGATGGTATCTGACAACAAATATCCCTAATTTTCCAAATTTCCCTAATATTATGTTAATTAACGTCTTATCCTATTTGGCTTTGTTGGAGATGGCAAATCCCACCATCTTGACCTCCATCGCCCCCGATCTGCGGACTGCTTTTATATCAGAAACCTATTCTCCCCACGGTGACGTTATTTGGTCCTCAGAACTCATTATTCAGGTGATATACTTCCGGAGATGGACGGCCTAGAGGTGACCCTCGCAGGCTGGGCTCACGAGGTTCGAGACCTCGGAGGAATCTGCTTTCTCGTCCTGCGGGACCGCGAAGGCTTCGCTCAGGTGACCCTGGTCGCCAAGAAGGTGGACAAAGACCTCCTCGAAAGGGTGAGACGCCTCAGCCGGGAGAGCGTCCTTCTCGTGCGGGGAAAGGTCAAGGGCGAGCCGAAGGCCCCCCGGGGCTACGAGATAATCCCATCGGAGATCACCATCCTGAACGAGGCGGACTCGCCCCTTCCCATGGACCCCACAGGAAAGGTGGGGGCGGACCTGGACACCAGGCTCGACTCCCGGTTCATCGACCTCAGAAGGCCTCCGGTTCTGGCGGTATTCAGGATCGAGAGCGAGGTTCTCCGATCCTTCCGGGAGTTCTTCTCCCAAAACGGGTTCATCGAGGTCTGCACCCCGAAGGTGGTGGCGACGGCCACCGAGGGCGGAACGGCCCTCTTCCCCATAACCTACTTCGAGAGGGAGGCCTTCCTCAACCAGAGCCCCCAGCTCTACAAGCAGATGCTGATGTCGGCGGGCCTCGACAGGGTCTTTGAGATCGGGCCGATCTTTCGGGCCGAGGAGCACGACACGAGGCGCCACCTCAACGAGGCGATATCTATCGACGTCGAGGTCAGCTTCGCCGACGAGGAGGACGTGATGGTTCTCCTGGAGAAGGCGATGGCCAAGGCCTACAGCGACGTGGCCGAGCGGTGCAAAAACGATCTGGAGGCCCTCGGCATCGACCTCGAAGTCCCCAAGACCCCCTTCAAAAGGGTGACCTACACCGAGGCTCTGGAGATCGCAAATGCGAGCAGAGAAAACAAGATCGAGTGGGGAGAGGACCTGGACACCGAGGCGGAGAAGGCGATCGGCTCTGCCGTCGGCGAGCACTACTTCATGACCGAGTGGCCTACCGTCATCAAGCCCTACTACACCCAGCCCTTCGAGGACCGGCCCGAGATCAGCCGGGGCTTCGACATGATGCACCCGCAGATGGAGCTTGCGAGCGGCGCCCAGCGGGTCCACAACCCCGACGTCCTCGTCGAGAAGATTAAGCGGCAGGGGCTCGACCCCGAGGGGTTCGAGTTCTACCTGAGGGCCTTCAGATACGGGATGCCCCCCCACGCCGGCTGGGGCCTGGGCCTTGGGAGGGTGGTCCTCACGATGCTCGGCCTGGAGAACATCCGAGACGCCGTATTATTCCCCAGGGATCGAAGAAGGCTCGTCCCCTGAAGCTGAGATTGTAGCGTCAAAGGTGCGGGCTTTTGCCCGCAGATTACTATTTTGAGATATCAATTAATTCACACACATCTTAACCATCAAGATTCTGTTGAATCTTATGGTGGCGGCCTTTTGAAATCGCCATACTGCGATAACGTAATATTTTGCACCACCACAGGATTCAACAGTACACCATTCAGTTACAGAGGCTGTTCCTTGGATTTGTCGCTCCAGGAGTCGCCCCATGCTTTATCGCGGCAGGTGCAGTCGAAGATCTCCTTCTCACCCCAGATCTTGTCGTCATCCTCCATCTCGCCGTAGCCGCCGATGCAGCAGGAGAGCCAGTCCTTGGGGGCCTTGGGCTTGCTCTTCTCGGCGCAGAGCTTCATGTTCTTCTTGATCGCGAAGGATCCTACGTAATTCTCGTCGATCTCGATCAGGGGGTCTTTCCATCCACGGTTGCCGTCGGGATCGGTCAGGAGCTCTCCGACGTGGACTGTACCGTCAGTCACCGTCTCCTCGATCCCCATCTCAGCGAGGCCGTGGCCTGCCACGCCCTCCTCGTTGCTCTCTATGCACTCCAGGTTCACCCTGATGTCCTTCTCAAACCCCTGGGCGTACTCGATCTTGTGGTGCATGGAGATGCCCTCCTGGTAGCTCTTGCTCTGGGTCTTCTCCTTCAGCTTGGAGTTGAAGACCACCGGGTTTTCGGCGTAGTAGCCTGTGCCGTAGGCGAAGCTTTTGGGGGCTTGGTTCATCTCGTTCTGTTCCACGAAGGATATCTCGCCCCGGTGGACCTTCGTCTTGCTCGAGGCGTACTGGCCTGTGTCAGGGTCGAACTTGTAGTAGTCCTTCTCCTCCTGGCTGGAGTTTAACAGAGTCGCCGAGTCCAAGCTACCGCTCCCGTGCATGTAGTTTTGGAGCTGGAGGGTCTCGGTGTTTACTTTCTGATAGACCATGGCGTACCCCTCGCCAGAGACGTCCTGTTCGAAATAGTGCTCGTTCTCGACGAAGTATCCCTCGGGGTTGTTGGCGGCCAAAGAAGGGCTGAAGGCAGCCAAGGTCAGCATGAGCCCAGCCCATATCACAAAGACTGCAGCCCAAATCTTCATAATCGTCCCTACATCCCTCATATATCCATCCCTTTTCCAAAATTTGATGTTGTTGATCGCGATTTTCACATCGGCGAAGACAACCATGCTGGATATGGGGTATAAAATTAATCACAATAATATAAATAGGTCTACTTGCTCTGGGTATACGACTTTTCAATACTTATCGGTAGTTTACATGACTTTTGTGAATAGGTTTTATATATCCACAGAGGCGCCTCCGAATCGTCGGTCACAGCTCGGCCCAGTTTTATCAATCTTTATCTCCCCGATGCCAGCAGATAGGAGTCGAGGACCGTTTACGAACTTCAACTCATGTATATAGAACATCATCCAGAACATCGACTATATATGCAAAAGTTATGTAAGTGTCTATATTTATTTTATTGCGAATAACTTTATACACAATTCCGGCAGGGTTGGGGGCCGTATGAGCATCATGTCAAAATCCGTACTGACCAGCGTTCTGATCGCGGCATTTTTTGTGGCCGCAGGGACCGCTGCAGCTCTATCGGTATCTGGGTCGACTACGGTCCTTCCCTTTGGCGCCCAGGCTGCCGAGGAGTTCAACGCGATGCAAGATGACATCGAGGTATCCGTCACCGGCGGCGGGTCCGGCGTTGGCATCAAGAACGTCGCCGAGGGGATCAGCGACATCGCCATGGCCTCAAGGCAGGTAAAGGACTCCGAGAAGGAGGCCTACCCTGACGAGGAGTTCGTCGAGACCCCCATCGCCTACGACGCGGTCTGCATCGCCGTGAGCACGGCCGTCTATGACTCCGGAGTCACAGACCTGTCCCAGGAGGACGTCCAGGCCATCTACAACGGCGAGATCACCAACTGGGCGGACTTCGGCGGCGACGACGAGGAGATCTACGTCCTCGGAAGAGAGGTAGGCTCAGGCACTCGAGACACCTTCAACGAGATGGTGATGGGCGGCAGCGAGGCTGAAACTGCGGGCGTCAAGACCAACGTCGGCAGCAACGCCGAGATGAAGACCGCGATAACGAGCAGCGACAAGGCCATCGGCTACCTCGGCCTGAACTACGTCATGGACGGAGATCTGGAGGCCATCGCCTACGAAGGAGTTGAGCCCTCCGCCGAGACGATAAATGACGGCTCCTACCCTCTGGCTAGAGAGCTTTACATGGTCACCTACGGCGAGCCGAGCGAGGACGCCTCCATCTTCCTGGACTTTGTGACCGGTGAGTATGGTCAGGCCATCGCCGAGGATCTCGGCTTCGTATCGATTAACTGAGCTTGAAAGCAATTAGCTGAGCTTGAACGAGAGATAACATCGCCCGGGGCCCTCAGGCCCCGGGCCCTCCTTCTGTCTTGGATCGCTTTTCGTCAGCTATCGAGGTTGTCTCTGAATTCTTTTCTTAGATTTTGAGAGCTTGAGGCTGCTTCTTTGGAGGTGTGGAATTTCGTGAGCGGAAGGCGGGGACTCATTCTGAAACTTGTCGTGATCGTCCTCGTTTTAGTCGTTGTTGCAGTTTTCGTCTTTTTTGGGACGATTATCAGGATGTATTCCAGCGATCGGCTCAAAGGAGCGGTCAGCTTTCTGTGGTCGGGTCGACTTCGGCTCTGCCTTTTGTCGAGACCTGTGCCGAGGAGTTCAACTTGCTCCAGGACGATCTCTCCGTTTCTGTGACCGGGAGCGGCACCGGCGTTGGGATCAAGAGCCTCGCCACTGGCACCGCCGACATCGCCATGGCCTCGAGGGAGGTGAAGGCCGAGGAGGTTGAGATCTACGGCGACCGGTTCGAGCCATTTCCCATCGCCATCGACGCCGTCTGCATCGCCGTGAGCCGGGACGTCTATGACGGCGGGGTCAAAGAGATGTCTCGCGATCAGCTCTTGTCGATCTACAACGGCGAGATCGATAGCTGGAAGAATCTCGGCGGTCTAGACGAGCCGATCGCGGCCATCGCGCGAGTGGCCGGCTCCGGAACCAGAGACGTCTTCAGCGAGGTCGTCATGGGACGGCTGGACCACGAAACCCCGGGGCCGATTCGTATCGTGGCAGCAACGCCGGGGTCTGGGCGGTGATAGTCTCCGGCGAAGGGGCCATCGGGTATCTCAGCCTCAACTACGTGAAGGACGGCGAGGTCGAAGCACTGGCCTATGAGGGGGTAGCGCCGTCGACAAAGACCGTGATGGATGGGTCTTATCCCCTGAAAAGGACCCTCTACATGTACACCTTGGGCGAGCCCAACGAGAACGAGAGGGCGTTTTTGGAGTTCTTCACAGGAGAAAGGGGCCAGGCTATCGCAGAGGAGCTGGGGTTTGTGCCCGTCTCGACGTAGCCGAGAATTTCGCCGGGTGCGTTTTCGATGCATCGTTTTGGCGAGTTGGGCAATCCAACTTCAGCAGGCCTCCGTCCTCATGGGTCCAAGCTCCTCGAAGGTCTGGGCGATGATCGTCCTGGTGGTGACGACCCCCTCTGTTCCCCTTATCGTCTCGACGATGCCGTTGAGCATCAAAAGGCCGCCCGCCTGGACCTCCAAGAAGAGGTCGAAATCTCCGAATAGGATGTACATCTTTCTAATTCCGTCAAGACCTTTGAGGATTCGGTGAACTCTCCTCTCATGGCCGGGAACCGTCTTCACCATAATTATGCCGGTGATCATTTTTTTCAGCTCCTCTGTAGAGCATTCCGGAGATCTGACGATGGTTCGTCAAATCCCATCGCTGTCCGTATCTTCTGTACTGCCATCATCCAAAGAGCTCGGCGAAATCCGGATTCTGCATCTTTTCTGGTCAACGCTTTGATCCCCCATTTTCGAAAAATAGGTGATCGGCGCAGGGCCGTCAGAGCCCCATCGCCTCTTTCAGCAGGGTGAAGACCTTGGTGTTGTCAACGAGGCCCCGGGAAAACTCGATCGCCGTAGGTCCGGTGGCGAATAGGGGGACGTCCACGGAGGTGTGAGATGCCTCCTCCAGAATGGTGAGGTTGGTATAGTCGCCATTGACCGGATAGGCTCCAGAGCCGAAGTTGGGGGCCCAGCCTTCGGTGTACTCGCTAGTGGCGGCGCCCAAAGCAAGGCCGCCGCACTCGTGGTCGGCGGTGACGACCACAAGAGTATCGGGGTTCTCGGCGGCGTAGTCGAGGGCCGCCTTGACGGCGTCGTCGAAGGCGACGGTGTCGACAGCAGTTCTCTTATAGTCCCGGGCGTGGTCGGCGTGGTCGATCCTTCCGCCCTCCACCATCAGGAAGAAGCCGTCCTCATCCTTGGAGAGGATGTCGATGGCCATCTTGGTCATCTCTGCCAGGCTCGGCTCAACGGCGGGGTCGCGGTCCAGCTCGTAGGACATGTGGGAGTCGGTGAAGATTCCGAAAAGCCTCTCGATGGCGGCGGGGTCTATGGCCGCAAGCTCGCTTTCGTTGGTGACCACGGTCCATCCCAGGGGAACTGCCTCCTCCAGAAGGCTCCGGTTTTCGAAGGAGAACTTGCTCGCGCCTCCACCCATGGCGACCTCCATATCGCTCTCGATGCACTGCTCGGCGATCTCGTTCTCCCAGTCCCGGTCGGCGGAATGGGCGTAGTATCCAGCGGGGGTGGCGTGGGTGACCCTGGTGGTGGTGACGACGCCCGTGGCCTTTCCGGCCTCATCGGCCATCTCCAGGATGGTCTTCAGGGGAACGGCGTAAAGGGTGGCGTTCTCGCGTCCCATGACCGCGCCACGGTCGGTGACGTTGGCGACGCTGATCACGCCGTTATAGGTCTTCTCGCCGGTGGCCATGGCGGTGATCGCCGCGGCGGAGTCGGTGATCCAGCTGTTCAGGGAGTGGGTGGACATGTGTCCTGCGAACTCCATATCGTCCATGTACAGCCTGGTCGACTGATAGTTGTCCAGGGTGGGCTGGTAGTTGGGCTGGTCGCCGCCAGCCTTCTCCCATCTCGCGGCGGTCACCTGGGCGTATCCCATTCCGTCGCCGATCAGGAAGATCACGCTCTTTGCTCCGTCATCGATACCGTCTTCCATCTCGGCTACCATGGCCGTCATGGGGAGAATAGCCGAAACGAACAATATGGCCAAAATCCAGAGGGTTAAATGCATCCGTCTCATTTCTATGCCTCTTTCGTCAGATCTGTGGGCAGGCTCTCTTGCGCCGGTCTGATGGGAGGCGCATCAACGCCGCCACAGTCGGGGAAAGGGGACGGATTTATGTAAATATTGCACAAATATAATAAATAGGGTCGCTTATTTCACCTTCCTCCCTTTCACCGCTATTTTCTAAATAGATCTATTTATTGAATTGGGGTGATTCGGCGCTATTCATCCAGGACGGATTCTTTAGCCGATCCTAAGAGCAATTTGGAACGACGGAATACCGCCAAAATGGATATGATGAATATGTTCAAGAATGGTTCTCTATATATTTAATATGGACAAGCGGCTTATACAATTACCCGCTGAAAACTTTCATGGACCCTCCGAAGAAGAGACTCCTTCTTAATCGCCAGATTCGAGAGCATGCCATCGAGTACTCTTTTTTCTTCGCCGCCATCACTTCGATCCTGATTATGGTACTGATCTTCTACTTTTTGATTCACGAGAGCCTTGTGGCCTTCAGGGAGGTGGGGGCCTTCAACCTCCTTTTGGGGATGAAGTGGCACTCCGCTGGGGACATCTTCGGCATGGCGCCCATAATCGTGGGATCGATCATGGTGACTCTCCTGGCCCTCATCATAAACATCTTCGTGGGAATTCCCCTGGCAGTCTACCTGGCAGAGCTGGCTGGGCCCCGGAGCCGCTCGGTTTTGAAGCCAGCCATTGAGCTTTTGGCTGGGGTTCCCTCCATCGTCTACGGCTTTCTCGGGGTTCTGATCCTGGTCGCCTACCTGGAAAAAAGCTTCGACATGCTGACGGGACGGTCGATTCTGGCGGCATCGATCCTCCTGGGGATCATGTTCATCCCGGCCCTGACGACGATCTGCGAGGACTCCCTTCGGGCCGTTCCCAAGGAGTTCAAGGAGGGTTCCCTCGCCCTCGGCGCCACCCGTTGGCAGACGGTGCGGAAGGTCACCCTTCCCGCCGCAGCCTCGGGGATCATCGCCGCCACCGTTCTCAACGTCGGAAACATCATCGGGGAGACGATGGCCGCCCTTCTGGTGGTGGGCAACGTCGCTCGGCTTCCCTCGCCGATCTTCGACGTCTTCGACCAGAGCGCCATCTTCACGTCGGTCATCGCCGGAGAGATGGGGGAAGTTCCCCACGGCTCGATGCACTATCACGCCCTCTTCGCCGTGGGCTTCGTACTGCTGGTGATCGTCACGGTCCTGAACATCTCGGCGGACTTCGTCAGGTCTGCGATCAAGAAAAAGTTCGGTGGATACTGACATTTTCTCCTCTTCCGGCGATCTGCTCATGTTCCTTTTCCCCCACCGGCTATATGCCTGATATATAGCTGTACTCGCCATATATAGAGAATATAGATAAGTGCTTTAAGCGATGAATGAACGCTCAGATGATGATATGGATCCTCCAGCTGAACGCGGCGCCCGGCGACCCCTCAGATCCGGTGACATTTTTGTTGAAGCGCTCCTCTTCTTTGCTGCCATCACCTCCATACTGGTGATGGTCCTGATCTTCTACTTCCTAACCTACGAGAGCGTTCTCGCTTTCAGAGACGTGGGGATCCTCGATATGATCCTGGGGCAGAAGTGGCATCCCGCCGGAGAGATCTTCGGCATGGCGCCGATCATCGTCGGATCGATTCTGATCACCTTCATCGCCCTCTTCATCAACATCCTGGTGGGGCTGCCACTGGCGATTTACCTCTCTGAGCTGGCGGGCCCCTGGTCCCGGGAGCTTCTGAAGCCAGCCATCGAGCTGTTGGCCGGGGTTCCCTCCATCGTCTACGGCTTTCTTGGGGTTCTGGTTCTGGTGGTCTACCTCGAGAGGAGCTTCGACATGCTGACGGGACGGTCGATTCTTGCGGGGGCGGTCCTTCTCGGGATCATGTTCATCCCGGCCCTGACGACGATCTGCGAGGACGCCCTCCGGGCCGTTCCCAAGGAGTTCAAGGAGGGGTCTCTAGCTCTCGGCGCCACCCACTGGCAGACGGTCCGGAGGGTCACTCTACCCGCTGCCTCCTCGGGGATCATCGCTGCCGTGATCCTGAACGTGGGCCGGATCATCGGGGAGACGATGGCCGCCCTCTTGGTGGTGGGTAACGTCGCCCGGCTCCCCTCGCCCGTCTTCGACGCCTTCGATCAGGGCGCGATCTTTACATCGGTCATCGCCGGGGAGATGGGGGAGGTGGCCCACGGATCGATGCACTACCACGCCCTCTTCGCCGTGGGTTTCGTTCTGCTGGTGATCGTCACCGTCCTCAACATATCGGCGGACCTCGTCAGGGCCGCGATCCAGAAAAAGTTCGGTGGATATTGATATGAAGAAGATCAGACTGGCACCATTGGCTTCGATCGTCGTAGCCCTATTTTTGCTTATATCTTCGCTCTACTACCTTATAATCCAGCCGGGAGAACTCCCGCTGGTGCCTTTCTGGGTTGGCGGCCTGCTGGTATGTGCGGTCCTCATTTCGTTCTCTGCCCTCGTCCTCAATCGGGGGGCTGACGATAGGACGCGCGTCGTCTGGACCTGGGGCAGATTTTTGCCTTTAGCCGGGGATCTGGTCTACTTTCTGGCGGTATTTCTTCTGATCTTTTTGGGCCTAATCCGGCCTGACCAGGAGTTCGAGTTTCTGGGGCTGAGCGCGATCTTCACCTACAATCTGGTCCTGCCCTTTCTCGTCCTTTCGGCAAGCTTCTTTGCGATAAAGGACTCCATCAACATCCTCTACGGGTACAGCACCAGGGGGAGGGAGGTTCTGGTATTCTCGATGGTCAGGCTCTCGGCGGTCTTCACCCTTCTGCTTTTGGGCGGCATAATCTCGGTGATCCTCTTCCGGGGGATCGGAGCTATAAGCTGGGAGTTTCTGACCCAGCCCCACTTCCGGCTCGGCCAGCAGGGCGGGATCAGCACCTGCATCGAGGGGACCTTCTGGCTGGTGATGGGGGCGATGCTGATCTCGGCGCCCCTGGGGATCGGAGCCGCCATTTACCTCAACGAGTACTCCAAGCACTCGGGGCTGAAGCGGATCGTCACCATAGCCGTCGGCTGTCTCAACGGGGTCCCTTCGGTGGTCTACGGCCTCTTCGGCCTCGCCCTGTTGGTGGCCACCTTCGGGCTCTCCCTTCTGGCGGGGTCGGTGATCCTGGGGCTGATGAACTTGCCCACCATAATTCTCACAAGCCAGGAGGCTCTGAAGAGCGTTCCAAACTCCTTGCGGGAGGGGAGTGTGGCCCTCGGTGCCACCAAGTGGCAGACGATCAAGCAGGTGGTTATACCCTCGGCCCTTCCAGGAGTCCTCACGGGTCTTATCATCGGGGTTGCGAGAGCCGCCGGGGAGACGGCCCCCATCATGTGGACCGCCGTTACCTTCTCCGCTACCCCTGTCCACATGGTTTACGGCATCGTTCCCGACGTCTTCCAGCCGGTGAACAACCTCTGCTACCATCTCCTCAACCTCATCTATTTCCTGGGGGCCTGGGACGTGGAGCAGAACGCCTGGGGGACGGCTCTCGTCCTTTTGGCCTTGGTCCTCTCCATCAACATGGTGGCGATCATCGTCAGAAACCACTACAGAAAGAAGATCTCCTGGTGAGCCGCCCCCACAACTTTTATCATTTCAGGGACATAAGGGTCCGTTATGAGACCGATCTCTCCCGACGAGATGAGAGTCGTCGATGCAAACTGCGCCTATTTTGGTCTGATCCCTCTCCAGCTGATGGAGAACGCGGGGGCCGCCCTCGCCCAGGAGGTCAAAAAGAGGGCAAAGGGAAAGAAGGTCGCCGTCGTCGCGGGACGGGGCAACAACGGTGGAGACGCCTTCGTGGCCGCCCGCCACCTCGCCGACTTCGATGTGACGGTATTTCTTCTCGGAAGGTCGAGAGATATCGCCACCGAAGAGGCGGGGCGGAACTGGGAGATCCTGGAACATCTCGGCTTCGACCTCCGGGAGGTCCGGGATCCGAGGGACCTCGAGTCGCTATCTCAGTACGATCTGATCCTGGACGCGGTCTTTGGGACCGGCGTCCGCGGAAGGGTCCGGGGTCTGGAGGCCGAGGCGATCGACGCCATCAACTCATCGAAGAGGAGCGTCGTATCGGTGGACGTCCCCAGCGGCCTTGGGACCGATAAGGTCGTCGATCCCGAGGTGACCGTCACCTTCCACAGGCCGAAAGACGGCATCCCCGGCGAGGTGGTGGTGGCGGGGATCGGCATACCTCCGGCCGCCGAGTTTCTGGCGGGCCCCGGAGACCTGGCCCTGGTGGCAGATCGGGCTCCGGGAAGCCACAAGGGCCAGAACGGCCGGGTCCTGGTGATCGGGGGCGGTCCTTACAGCGGAGCCCCTGCCCTATCGGCGATGGCGGCTCTCCGGGCCGGGGCGGACCTCGTAACCGTTGCCACGCCCAGCAACGTCTCCGACACCATCGCCGGGTTCTCCCCGAACTTGATCGTCAGGCCCCTATCCGAGGACCACCTATCCCCCGACGACCTGCCGGCTCTTCGAGAGCTCCTGCCCCGCCACGACGTCGTCGTCGTCGGCATGGGCCTGGGCCGGGACCCCGAGACGAGGGCGGCTCTGGCGAAGATCGTCCCCGAGTGCGAGAGGGTGGTGATGGACGCCGACGCCCTCTTCCCCGGCATCCCCCTCAAGGGGATCATCACCCCCCACGAGAGCGAGTTTAGGAGGGTCAGCTCCATCCAGGTGCCGCCGGGCCGGGTCCAGAACGAGACCTTGATGAGCTTTGCAAGAGACATGAAGCTCACCATCCTCCTCAAGGGGAAGGTCGACCTGATCACCGATGGCGATGTCGTGAGAGGCAACGCCACCGGGAACGCCGGGATGACCGTCGGCGGAACCGGGGACGTCCTGGCCGGGATCACTGGGGCCTTCCACTGCAAGGCCTCGCCCTTGCGGGCCGCCGTCGCTGCGGCCTTCGTCAACGGGACCGCCGGCGACCTGGCCTTCGAGGAGAAGGGCTACTCCCTTCTCGCCACCGACGTCATCGAGAATATACCCCGGGCCATGTGGTCGTGAGGCGTTGTGGCTGTGATTCTTTGAAGATCGGTTCAGCTATCCGGGAAGATCGGGGGGGGATGGTGGAGATCACCGAGAAGCCCCCCGTCGGGCGGAGGGCGGTTGCCTCCGGAACAATCCGCCTGAAGGAGGCCACAGTCGAGGCGATCAAAAACGGCGAGGTGAAGAAGGGGGACGTCCTCACCGTGGCAAGGGTATCGGCGATCCAGGCGGTGAAGGAGACGCCAAGACAGATACCCATGTGCCACCCGATCCCCATCACCGGCGTCGAGGTGACCTTCGATCTTCTCTCCGACCGGATCAGGGCGACGGTCGCCGTCACCTCCGTCGGCAAGACGGGGGTCGAGATGGAGGCTCTGGCCGGGGTCTCGGCGGCCCTCCTGAACGTTTGGGACATGGTCAAGTACCTGGAGAAGGACGAGACCGGAAACTACCCTTCGACGATGATCGAGGAGATCTGGGTGGTGGAGAAGAGAAAGGACGAAATCTGAGAGAAGGGACACATGAGGCGCGCTTTTTCTTCAGGGAAAAGTGCGACCGAGGTCGCCATATCTTTCGCGCAAAGAAATCGAAAGAGAACGGCCGGATGAGAATCGACCTGTGATCCCGAGCCGTCTCCGACGGACGTAGCCGCCAACGACGGCGAAAGCGCGCTCCCTCGGACGTAATCTGTATAGGACGATCGATCATCACGCTTCAATCTATCTTCATCGAAGACGAGAAAGGGACGATGGATCAGGCGAAGGTTCATATTGTAGTGGTGGTCGATTGGTATGGCGCGTTTTGGCCTGTCATTCGCAAGACCTGATGGAGCAACGGGGTTGAGAAGAGATGATCGAAGACGAAGGATCTGGAGACCTTTGGGCTGCCGACGATTCTTTTCGTATATTGCTCGTGGAGGACAATTACGCCCACGCGGCTCTGATAATGAGAGCCTTTGAACGGCTGGGGCTCTCCGGCAAGATCGACTGGGTCAAAGATGGAAAGGCGGCGCTGGACTATCTTTACGAGCGCGAGATCGCAGATGAGACCGCCCTCCCAAAGCTCGTGATGCTCGACCTCAGGCTCCCGAAGCTCGACGGTCACGAGGTCCTCCGAGAGATGAAGAGGTCGGAGAGTCTGAGGGTAATCCCGGTCGTCGTCCTCACCACCTCCACCAGCGATTACGACCTCAAAAAGGCCTACTCCAACTACGTCAACAGCTACCTCACAAAGCCTCTCAGCTTCGACGACCTCCAAAAGACGATCGAGGACGTTAAAAATTACTGGTTTAAATTGAACCGCTATCCAAAACCAGCATGAACGGCGAAGACGAACCTGCGACCCTCTCAGAGGCAGTAGATTCATGACCTTGCGCAAAAGTACTCTGATCGTCAACGGCGCGATAATTCTCATCATGATCGTGATCATCAGCGCCTTTATGTGGCAGTTGATGATCAGCAACCTCTCGGAGTTGGAGGAGGAGGCGGCCCGCCACGAGGTCGAAAACACCATCTTCGCCATCGAGGAGGATCTATCTTCCCTGAACAGGATCGGTGGTGATTGGGCTCCATGGAACGAAACCCGCGATTTCGTGTTGGACGGAAACGAGGATTACATACTCGCGAACCTGGGCGAAGAGACCCTCGCCAACCTCTGCGTTAATACCATGCTCTTTTACAACAGCTCGGGCGAGCAGTTTTACGGAAAAGCGATAGACTTGGCCTCAGGTAAGCCGGTCCCCGTTTCGCCGGGCCTGGCGGATCTGCCCAAAGACAACCTCCTGATCGCTCACACCTCCCCAGAAGATAGCGTATTTGGCATCATCGTCCTTTCTGAGGGGCTTATGATGGTGAGCTCTAACCCCATCCTGGACAATCGGGGGGCTGGCCCCATCTGCGGCTCTCTGATCATAGGCCGCCCCCTGGACGAGGTCCGGCTCAACGAGCTGGAACGGCTGAGCGGCGGCGTCCTGAAGATGGAACCTATCGACGCCGCAAAGACGCCTCAGAGACTTCGAAGTCTAACCTCACAAGACGCTCCCATCATCATAGAGACGGTGGATGAAGATTCGATGCTCGCCTTCAAGGCCATCGAGGACGTCTACGGAAAACCCACCGTCCTCCTCGAAGCCCGCCTGCCGAGGGATATCCACCATCGCGGCATGATGGTCATCCGCAGTCTTGAGCTGGCGGTGGTCCTGACCTGCCTCACCTTCGGGGGAGTCATTCTCCTGTTCCTGGAACGGTTCGTCCTCTCCCCACTGGACGCCATCACCAGCTCTGTGGAGGAGATAAGCCGGACGGAGGGGCCAGATGCGGTGCGCGTCCCCAAAGCGGGGCGGGGCGAACTTGCGAACCTGGCAGAATCGATCAACGAGATGCTGGATCGTCTTGGGAATTACAACCAAAAGCTGAGGGAGAGCGAGGAGAGGTTCAGGACGATCTTTGAGACCGCCCAAGACTGCATCTTCATCAAAGACCTGGAGGGGAGGTACGTTCAGGCCAACCCTGCGATGGAGAGGCTCTTGGAGATGCCCGCCTCGGAGATTTTTGGAAAGAGGAACGAAGACTTCTTTCCCTCTGAAACGGCAACTAAAATCCACGAGGCCGACGCTGAGGTTCTTTCCGGGGGTGCCGTCGCCAACGACGTGCACATAGACCTCGCCAATGGTGCTTTGGCCACCCTCCACGTGGTCAAGGTGCCCCTGAGAGACGACCTCGAAAGGGTCGTCGGGATCTGCGGGATCGCAAGAGACATCACGGAGCGGAAACAGAGCGAGATCGAGCTTCAGAATAGGGATATGCTCCTGGTGGCCTCGGCCGTCGCCTCCAACGCCCTCTTGGTCGAGGAAGACCTCGACCGCGTCATGGTCGATGCCCTCCAGTTCCTGGCCGAGGCGGTGGTGGCAGATCGGGCCTACATCTTCGAGAACCACCTTGAGGCTGGCGAAGTCCTCATGAGCCAGCTTTACGAGTGGGCAAAGGACGATGTTGAGCCCCAGATAAATAACCCGCAGCTTCAGAACCTCCCTTATAATCCCGACTACACCGGGATTTACAAAATCCTATCAAAGGGTAAGCCGTACAAAGACCTGGTCAAGGACCTTCCCGAATCGGAGAGGGGGATCCTGGAGTCCCAGGGGATAATCTCCATCCTGATCGTGCCCATAATCGTTAAAGGGCAACTCTGGGGCTTTGTGGGCTTTGACGACTGCCATTCCGAGAGGATTTGGAGCAAAAACGATACCACTGTCCTTCAATCGGCAGCAGGGAGCATTGGCGGTGCCATCATCCGTTCGCGAACCAGGGAAGACCTGGTCAGGGCCAGAGACGAGCTTGAGAGAAGGATCGGTGAGGTGGAGACGAAGAACGCCGAGATGGAACGGTTCGTCTACACCGTCTCCCATGACCTGCGGTCGCCGCTGGTCACCGTCCAGGGCTTCGTCGGCTTCTTGCGAGAGGACATCTCGGAGGGCGATCATGAGAAGGTTGAGACCGACCTCGAGATGATAGAGGACGCCGTCTCGAAGATGGACCTCCTTCTCAAAGACACCCTCGAGCTCTCCAGGATCGGAAGGGTCGTGAACCCACCGGAGGAGGTCTCCTTCGGCGAGATCGTCTCGGAATCCCTGGGCCGCTTTTCCGAGGACGCCAGATCGAAGGGGATCGAGGTCCTCCTCCCCGAGAGCTGGCCCGCCGTTCGAGTGGACCGGCTGAGGATCGTCGAGGTTCTGACGAACCTCATCGAGAACAGCATGAAGTACATGGGAGACGTGATCGGGCCTGAGATAGGGATCGGATGGTGGCGGGAAGGCGACGAGATCGTCTTCTTCGTCAAAGACAACGGGATCGGCATCGAGCCCGACCAGCGAGAGAAGGTCTTCGAACTATTCTACAAGCTGGACCCCAGCACCGAGGGAACCGGCGTTGGCCTTGCGATCGTGAAACGGATAATCGAGGTTCATGGCGGTCGGATATGGATAGAGTCTGAAGAGGGGATGGGCACCACGGTCCTCTTCACCCTTCCTGCGGCCGAGGGTTGAGCGTCCGAGGTGCTGAAGGTGATGGGAAGCTCCGGGGCGAATTTGGGGTTGGGCGCGACCACTTCGACCGGGAAAAACTTTTAAGATACCTACCTCCGTCCAAAACGGTGGAGACTGATATCGTATTTTCAGATCAGAACGGCATCGGCGCGGCATCGAGATAGAGCGAGACGAAACGAGGCGATCATGAAGATTGAAGTGCTCGGCACCGAGTCCCTCGGCGTCAGGGGTCTCTCCTGCGTGGTGGAGACAGAAGGGCGGACGATCGTCATAGATCCGGGGGTCGCCCTCGGATATTTGAGGCGCGGCAAGCTCCCTCACCCCCACCAGGTGGCGGCGGGGGCCGAGGTCCGAGAGAAGATCGTCGGAGCCTTGAAGAGGGCCACAGACGTGGTGATCAGCCACTACCACGGCGACCACATCCCCCTGGCGGAGGCAAACCCCTACCAGCTATCCCTCAGCAGGGTACCGTCCCTCGACGGGGTCCGACTTTGGTGCAAGGGACCCCACGACCTCTCGGACCTGGCGGTCCGGCGGTGGATCGACCTCTCCCGGTTCGCAGGCTGCATCCTCCCCGACGCCGAAGAGAGGTCTGACGGGACGATCAGCTTTTCTCAGCCCGTCCCCCACGGCTCCAGGGGTTCGAGGCTGGGAACGGTGATGATGACCCGAATCCAGGATGGGGATGAGGTCTTCGTCCACGCATCCGACATCCAGCTCCTCGACGGGGAGTCGATATCGATCATCCTAGACTGGCGGCCTACCATCGTCCTCGCCTCGGGGCCGCCCCTCTACCTCTCCCGCCTAAGACCCGAGCTGCGGGAGGTCGCATGGGAGAATGGAATGGCTCTCACCGATAGGGTCGATACCTTGATCCTGGACCACCATCTTCTGAGGTCGGTCGGCGGATACCGATGGATGGAGCGGCTCTCAGAGACTACCTGCAACAGGGTCACCTGTGCCGCCCGGTTCATGGGGAAAGAGCCCCGCCTCCTCGAAGCCAGAAGAGACCTCCTCTACGCGGAGATGCCGGTACCTCCGGGCTGGCACGAAGCCTATGCAGAAGGGAGGATGAGCTTCGATGGATATAGAGATCTGAGCCCCGGCTGCCAGCAATCGATGATGGTCGACCATCGTCCCTGATCCGACGCCTGATCTGGGCTGACCATCGCAAACGTCGGGATCGCATCAACCTTGCGATCCCGTCTCAAAAGGCTCAATAGCTCGATCCTCGGCGGTCGACCCAGCCGTGGAGGTGGAGAGATCGACCCCGGCGAGGAACGAGATCCCCTGAACGGCCCCCGCGTTTATAGCAGTGGCGAGGGTGATGAAGATCGGCAGGCCCTCGGTTAAGCTGTAACTCCAAATCCCCCCGAACATGCCCACAAGCTCCATGTAGCCGCCAAGGGCTACGCTGACGGTGACGAGAGCGGCGTTCCAGTTGATGGGGCACCTGTTCGAGGAAAATAGGCCGAGAAGAGCCATGAACGCGTACATCACCAAAACCCAATTTCCGGCCAGGTCGAAGTACCCCTCTAGGTAGAAGAAGAGGGAGAAGGCCGCAACGATCGCAGCGAAGGGAAGGGCCCGCCATCCACTGAGCGTGTCGAATATCCGAAGCCTCGCCAGCCACTGCCTAAGAAGATCCGATAACCCGAATATGGCAACCATAAGTAGCGCCCAACCCGATGCGACGAAGAGGGTGGGGCCGTCGCTACCGGCATACTTCACGATCCCGTCCGAAGTGATGCCCGTCTCCACGACGAACATGACCGCCGCTGACGAGAGGACGAGGGCCAGAAGGTCTCTCGTCTTCATCCTGATGGCTGCGAGGATGGAGACGATGATGGCGAGGATGAAGTTCAGATCGAAGAAGAAGGATCGTAAAAGGTACCCATCCATGTAGAAGCCGAGGAGGGCCGCCTCCGCCAGAAGGAGGAGGATGAAGAAGTTGGTTCTTCTCCTGGCTCTGTCCTTCTCCGTATCCCCCTGGCCTCTCAGGTGGAGGTAGACGACGTCGTTCAGAAGCTTCAGGAGGGCCGGGGTGAGGTACTTGAAGACGGGAAGCCTCGCCATGTCGTAGAGGAAGAAGTCGGCTCCGACGTTGAAGAGGGTGCTCCAGCCCGGAAACTTCAGGATCAGCTCGATTCCCCAGTTGTAGAAGTCCTTCACCTTCGCCTCGGGCCGGTCCCAGTTACCGTCCTTGCCGCTGGCGTGCCTGTAGGGCAGGTCGTCGAAATCAAATTTCATCGAGGCGTCCCCCAGGCCCCGCTCCGCGGCGAGCTTCAGGTGGACCACCTCCTCGGGATCGTATCCCATCAGCTGCGATGCGATGGAATCGGCGCAGACGACGTCGTTTGAGGCGACGATCGTCTGGAAGTCGATGGGCCTGGAGCTGAGGGGGCCTATCGCTTCGTTACCTATGCTGCCGTCGATGATCACCAGGTTAGGGTTGAAGGCCCGATTAATCTCGTATATCACCTCCTCGATCTTCATCTTGTGATACTTGGCCTTGTCCACCTCCGGGAAGGTGCCGTACATGTTCTTCATCCCCAGGGTCACCCCCGTCAAAAGGTGGGTCTTCATCGTCGGGACCGAGATGATGACCTTTGCGTCGATCACCTCCTTTGATGCACTGTCGGTGCCGATGATGCTCTCCTCGCCGAAGTCGAATCCGACGATCTTCGTCTCGGAGAGGTTGACCAGCCTCACCCCCTTCTCCTTCGCCCACGCGACCCAGCCGGAGTCGGCCGCCACCTGCCAGAACTTGTTCCAGATCATGTCGGCGTCTCCGATGAAGGGGTCTCCTCCCGCCCCTCTCACCAGATCGACGATCTCGTCGACGACCTCGGTGCTGGTGAAAGTCCCAGCCACCTCGGGCACACCGCCACAGACGTTGATCTTGATGAAGACCTTGTCACCGGGTTTAACGAAACGCTCGATGCCGCCGAGGGCTGCTACAGCCTCCCTCACGCACTTTTTGGCATCAGGATCTCTCGCCACGGCGTACTCCGAGGGGCCGCGCTCGGACCGGCTCTTGACGTCCCATAATGAATAGACCTCCTTTGAGACCAGCCTCCGCTTAGATATCAAGAGGGCCGCAGCATACCCTGCGAAGAGCCAGACCGGGTAAAGGACGAAGAGAAGGACCACGACGAAGGTGGGAACCATCTCCTTGGTGATGCCGGTGATGTTGGAGTGGAGCATGAACTCTGAGCCGCTCAAGCCTGAGAAGAAGGGAAATACGCACCGGAATACGTCGGCGTAGAGGAGCGAGCTGAATATTATAAATATAAGTATGATGGCAACGCCGACCACAATTTTTGCATGTCTATTCCAGCCAAGCCTTCGACCTCCGAAGTAGATGAAGAGGCCTGACAAAACCAGCAGGGGCGGATCTATCAGGAAGCTCATTAACGCGCGACCTCCAGAATTGCAGAAGCTCCAGAAAATAACGCGGCTGCTTTAAATATAAGCCTGCCGATCGGCTAAATATTTTTGGCTTTCGAAAATGTTAGTATAAAATAAATATTATGCCCTCTCTACCCGACCCGTCTCAGCACGTAGTGCACGCATGTGCCCCTCTCATCCTTGATGATGAACCCCGTGGAGCGCTCCAGCATCCCGAAGATGGAGCTCTTTTCGTCGCAGAACTTGCCGAGCATGAAGTCCCGCCTCACCATCCTGATCTCGCTCTTGAAGGCCCGTCCGGCTAAATCGAATTCCTCCATCAGGTCTTTGGAGAACTCCGCCCCTGTGCCGCCTATCGGCAGAACGCCTCCGAGGATGAACCTGGCCTTCAGCTCTCCATCTTCCATGAAGTATCTGAACCTGAAGACCACAGGAGAGAGGGCCGGGTCCGAGACGAGCCTCGCCTCCCACACTCCCGGAACCTCCCTCGCTTCGGGCGCTTTCGCCTTGTTCGAGAATATGAACTCGAAGTCGTCGTGGGTCATGAAGTCGACGTTGTACCTCCTCGAGAGGATGAAGTAGAAGACGTGCTTGCCTTCTGGAGGCGATCCGAACCCGAAGGCCTCGCCGATGAGGGTGTCTTTGTCCACGATCTTGAGGATGTCGTAGAATAGGTTGTAGGGAGGGTCGAAGTACTGGAGGAGCGTGATCTTTCCGTATTCGGGATATTCGACATCGGAAGCTTCGTTTGCCGCGTATATATCCGAATAGTACGGATGCGTCTCGCCCCTCACCGAGTCGCCGCTTCTCCAAAACCGCTTGTAGAATCCGAGCGCATAAACCAGCCCTTTTGTCAGGGGATCGTCGTCGGAAGCGTAGAACCCCTTCCTGTATCTGTTGTTCCATATGGTGAGGTCGTCGACGTCGAAAGACCAGTTCTCTCCATCGACTATCTTCATATTCGGAGAGTTGACGAGAGACTCTCTGCCAAAGGCGCTCTCGCCCTCATCGAAGAGCTCCTTCAGCTTTGCCATCTTGCAGCGCATCGGCTGCTTCGTCGAGCAGACCTCGCCGAGCCTCGCCCTTGGGCTCAGGGACGCAAACTCGTTCCATCTTCCATCGATCCGATCGGAGATTATGGCGGCCAGGGCCATGATCGTTAGCTGGGGGTTGACGCCCAAAGCCGTCGGGAAGACGCTGGCATCGCAGACGAAGAGGTTCTCAAACCCGAAAACCTTGCAGCTTGAGTCGACGACGCAGCTTCGAGGATCGTCGCCCATCCGGTTTCCGCCCTGGGGATGGGCAGACCCCAAAAGGAGCCTGTCCGGATCTCTTTTTATGGCATCCTTCAGATCAGAGATCTCTTTCTCGCCGTTCAGGATGCTCTTTGAGAGGTGGGAGGTTATGACTCTCGTCGCCCCCAGCCTAAACCACATCCGGGCGATCAGCTCTGCGCCCCTGGCCATGGCGTCCAGCTCTTTAGTCCCCGGCCTGTACGAGACCCTCGAAAAGCCCAGGTCCGAGAGGGAGACCTCGCCTCTGGGATCGTCCCTCACCAGGACCCCCGCCATGGCGTAGTGGCCGTACCTCTTCATCAGCCCTCCCAGGGCCGGAAGGGCCATCGAAAACTGTAGCGGCGGAAGAAACGACGACTCGATCAGAAACCCGCCGTCCTCAACCCCGTTTGTCACCCCGAAGTCGTGGAGGGTGTAGGCCATGGGGACTCCCTGATGGGCCTTGATCTCGAAGGGGAAGTCTCCGATGACGAAGGGGGCGGGATGGAGGGACAGGCCCTTACCTGCCTTTCCCTCGGCTATGAAGTTCTTCATCAAAAGCTCCGTCGAGGCTATGGCGCCTGCGGCCACGATCACGATCCTGGCATTTACCCTAAGCTTGAAGACGACGTTTCCGATCCGATCGAGGAAGTCTCCCTCGACACCATCGACGACGCAGCCTGCTGTCGTGATCTTCTCGGCTCTGCAGTTGCAGTATATCCTCAGATTCGAGCCGGGATCGTTCAGGGCTTCGTGGAGGTAAGTGACCCTCATATCTTGCTTCGTCTCGTAATGGCATCCGAGGTGGCATAGGCCGCACCGCATGCAGTTGACGCAGTTTCTCAAGTTGGGGCCGTGATTCTCGTAGCCCATCAGAGAGCAGCCCCGTTTCAGCATATTGTTATTTATATTAATTTCGTCGTCCGCGATCCCTGAGACGTGAATAATCTCCGAGACCTCTTTGGTGGCGTAGTCCCATTCCTCGTCGGAGATGCCGACCCCAAGCCTCCTCCACTCTCTTTTGACCAGGTCGGGGATGGGGAAGCATACGGCATCGTTTATCACCGTCGATCCGCCAAGACACGATCCCTGGGCGATGGCCGTCCTCAAGTCGTCGGAGAAGTTGGCTCCGCTGTTCTTCCATAGGAGGGGGAGCATGTCCTCGTCCCTCTGGTTCATGTCTTCTCCTTCGAAGTAGCCGCCCCGCTCCAGGAGGACCACAGACCTTCCCGCCTCGGCGAGCTTCTTTGCCAGCACTGATCCCGCAGCGCCGGAGCCTATGATGCAGACGTCCGCTTCCTCCAGAACGTCTCCATCGACGGTCTGGTAGCGTTCCTCCCTGATATCGAGATCTTCCACCCCGTAAATCCCGCTCAATAGAAAACCTCCATCACTCCTACATCCATTACCGCAGAAAAATTGCTTGAAGTTGGAATTGAAGTTAAAGTCGAACTCAAACCCGAAGGATCGGCTTGTCCCACCTTGTCACATGGTCGTGCTTCTCTTCTCTTGGATTCTTTGGGACCTGGATGCCGTCATAACCGCGAAGCCTCACCAGTTCGTCCCGGTTCACCGTCCAGCTGGCGATCACCCTCATGAGCAGCTCGAATATCGTTCGCACGTCGGCCTTCGAGAGGTCGGCGGCGTCTCCGGCATCTCTGAGGGCCCCGATCATCGATAAGAGGCTGTCCGAGTACGGATCGTGCCCTTGGGGGCCGACCTCGCTTCCATCGAGCTTAATCTGAAATTCCATCAATCTCGTGGTGTTCTTCTTGGTCGGCGTTCTGATCAGAGCCTTTCCGGCCCTGTCTTTGACCACCAGATACACGTCGGGATCGGTTTCAAACCAGTCCTCAAAGGCGTCTTTTGAGAACGAGATCTCGAAGTCGCCGTTCCCGTCGGTCTTCGCCACTCCCAAAAGATCGTCAGGGTTGAGGCGGCTTCCGAGATCCTCGTCAAAGGCCCCTACCCTGTAACCTTTGACCGCTCTGTTATTTCGGTCCCTTATCTTGCCAGTGATCCTGTATCGACTTCTGGAAGACGAAGGGGTGATTTTTCCAAATGCTCCAAGGCGGTCTCCCATAATTCAATTTAAATTACTGTATAACATATTTAAGCATAGCGGTTCGAGGTGCCTTATGTGAGATGATCGAATATATCCGAAGTTCATATCTGCCCTTTTCGATGGATCCCGTTCTTCTTATCAGGACCGATGACCGAAGCGCTATCCGGAGATCTCTCAAATCCCCTAGAACAAGCATATATCAGAATGCCCAGCCGTGGCTCTCAGCTCGGGCTCCAGACCACCCCTCTCTCCGTCACCATAATGTATATATAGAATATACTGCTATGTAGATCATATAGGAGATGATCTGCGTGCTGTCTGAAAGCCTCTTCTTGGCCCTGCTATTCGCTGGCGTAGTTTACGCGCTCATGTTAGACATTTATAAAGACATCAGAGAGCTTTAGTGGGCCGGCAAAGGGCGTGCGAATTTTCAATTCGTGGTGGAGGGGGGCTTAAATCGCTAAAGCGTGCCGTCCAACATCCTCCACCCGATACCGTATCACCGAGATCGAAAAAATCCGATTTCGGCGAGAGCCATTTTTATAAAAAGTTATGCTCTTGTGAAGCGCTGATCTCGCGGGGGTAGAGACGTCCGCAGGCAGCGCCATAAGCTGGCGCTTCCTCTCCTCCCTACCCACCGTCGACTCTGCCCCTCAGTCTAGCTTCACGGCGATCCCGTGGGACCGGAGGTACTCCTTTGCCTCCTTTACCGTGTACTCTCCGCGGTGGAAGATCCCCGCCGCCAGGGCGGCGTCCGCCCCCGCCTCCCTGAAGGCCTCGAGCATGTGCTCCGGATTTTTGGCTCCGCCGCTGGCGATCACCGGGATATCGACTGCCTCGGAGACAGCCCGGGTCAGGGGGATGTCGTAGCCGTCGTTCGTTCCGTCCCGATCCATGCTGGTGAGGAGGATCTCCCCTGCGCCCAGCTCCTCGACCCTGCGGGCCCAGTCGATGGCGTCGATATCGACGGGCTTTCGGCCCCCGTAGATCACCACTTCAAACCAGGTATCGCTTCCGTCCTCAAGCTTGAAGGTGTTCGACCCCTTTTTGAGGGCAGGGTTCCTGCGGGCGTCGATGGCGACGGTGATCCTCTCAGATCCCACGGCCTTCGAGGCGTTCTTGATGAGGCCGGGGTCTTTCAGCGCCGCGGTGTTGATCCCCACCTTGTCGGCTCCGGAGTCGAGGATCTCGACGATCTCCTCCACGCTTCCGATCCCTCCGCCTACGGCGAAGGGGATTGAGACCTCCTGGGCGGTCCGGCGGGCGACGTCCACCATCGTCTTCCTCCCCTCGGCGGAGGCGGTTATGTCCAGGAAGACCAGCTCGTCGGCGCCCTGCTCGTCGTAGCGGATCGCGAACTCCACGGGGTCACCCTGCCGCTTCAGGTCCACGAACTTGACGCCCTTGACGACGGAAGGCTGGCCGTCGACCACCTTCACGTCGAGACAAGGTATGATTCTCTTCGTATCGGCCATGCTGGGGAGAAGGCGTCGCCGAGTAAAAATGTTCCTGAGGACGAAAATGGCAGAAATTTGAGATTTAATATTATCTTTCAGCGGTTAATCGGTCAATGACCCAGATCGCCCATCTGGATGGTGGATACTGGAAGCCGGACCTATCCCGCGCGATCGATATCATCGATGGCCTTCACCACACTTTTCCACTCGGAGCAATAGTAGACCTGGTCGGAATAATCTTCGATATCGGTGTCATTGATGCTCCATGGATGCTTGAACAAAATTCCTCGTCGATCGGGATGGCTTTTGACGAATTCCACGATGTTGAAATCGAGGTCGTCTATCAGTACATCGGAGGGTACGTTGTGCTTGGTCCCCGTCTTTGCACGGTAGTAATCTTTCAGGCATGGGAAGTGAACATTCAGCCACTCTTTGGTGGCCTCTTCTGCATTGGGCCGCCTGGCTGTAACCACAAAAACTTCGTGATGAATGATCTGTTTTACGCCTCGTTGAGACCCCTCTATGAGCGGCAGACTTCGAGTGTACTCCGGGTCGGCCAAAAGCCTTCCAATCTCAGACCATAACTCCCTTCCTCCGAAGGTCCAGTGCGCGCGATCGACATCATTTTTATAATACTTCTGGCCATATTCTCTTTCAATTACTTCAAGGACGGCGGCGACCTGATCTGCCAAAACGCCATCGATATCCACAGCAATCTTCACATCTAAGCGCCTCCGGTTTCATGCCTCTGGATCATCTTCCTACAATCCGACCCCACTCTATACCACTTCACTAAATAGATGTTGGTTTTTCTACGTCGCGCCATGAACTTGATTCTCGAATGACGACATTTGCGCCATCTATTTTATGGGCTTCTCTCCTCGAGCCTGCGCTCTTTTCCGTCTCTCTTCCTGCTTCTTCTTCCTCTTTTTCTCCTTCGCCGTTATTTCCTTGTCCTTCTTGAAGGGGCTGATCATGGTAGATTCCCTCGGCATATCTCACGATTAATTGGCATATCCGATCCGATGGTATTAATTTATTCTGATGCTGATTCATCTCTGTCCGAGATGAATCCACTACAACAAGTCCGCCGGTCGAAGTCCGAGTTTCTCCGCCCTCTCCGTCGACCCGGATCGAAAACTCCATGAGGTCGCCCTGTTGCTGGAGGTTCACGAACTTGGCCCCTTCGACGACGGAGGCTGGCTGTCGACCGCAGCCACGTTGAGGTGCTTTATGGGCCGTTAAAATCTATCACACCAGACCCGGCGAGGGCCTCAGCCACCAGGATCGGCCTTCCATAAAGGACGCCTTCACCTCCATGTCCTTCGCCAGCGTTTCAAGGAGATGGAGGCGAACGCTTCAAAGAGCCTCATCGAAAAGAGGGCCTGGAGGCGGCTCGCGGAAGGCTAGCCCATCCTCTTCCAGTGCTCGTGCTCGTGGGTCCAGATATCCTTGTTCATCTCCACCAGGGCCTTGAAGTACTTTCGCCTCTCCTGGTGGACTGCCTCTTGATCGGGGTAGACCCTCTTGTCTCGGATGGCCTCCGCCAGCTCTCGCCCCAGGGCGAAGGCCTCTTTCTCAGCGGCCTCCATCGTGCCGGGGAGACGGGGCGAGGCACCCACCTGGCCCACGACGTTGGCCCCGAAGCCCATCAGGATCTTGTTCAGGTAGTCGGTAACTTCATCGTAGGAGGGGCTTCCGGCGGTGGCCACCGAGCAGCCGTACTTGCCGGTGAGAAGCTGGCAGTGGATGGCGTCGGCCATCCTGTCCAGCATCGTCTTCATCTGGGCGGTGACGGTGTGAAAGTAGTTGGGCGAGCCTAGGATCAGGCCGTCGACGTTCAGGATCTTCTGGTACAGTTCAGCGAAGTCGTCCTCAAAGATGCATCTCCCCTTGGCGAAGCAGGTGGCGCATGCGTTGCAGTACTCGATATCAAGCTGGCAGAGGTCCACCAGTTCTGTCTCTGCTCCGGACTCTCTGGCGCCGTCCAGCGCCGCCCTGACCAATCTGAGAGTCTGGCTTTTTGAGCCTCTCGGGCTGGCATTTATCCCCAGAATCTTCAAATTCATCCCCTCTCTCTATCATATTCCTGGAAGGATATGATCTTCTTCCTCGGAGAAAAATCTTCTCTGTCGATCGTCCTTCGATCGGATGACGCCTATGCGATCAACATCGACTTTCTTTTGGCGATTTTACTAAAATCTATCGAGGCGGCGTTCTTGCGAGCTATAAAGAAGCCAGGATCAGAAGACCCTTAATAAAACGCGCCCTTTATCCCCAGGATCATCATCTGGACGGCGATGATCGTCAAAATCAGGCCCATCAGCCTCGACACCACCTTTATCATGTCCGGCTTCAGCAGGGCCGTCACCTTCTTGGAGTAGGCGAAAGCGAGATAGGTCAAAAGGCAGATGAAGCCGAAGACCCCCACCACCACGGCGACGTGGGAGAGGGAGGAGTTGGTGGCCGTGAAGGAGAGGGCTGAGGAGATCGTCCCAGGTCCTGCGAGGATCGGCACCGCCAAGGGAGATATGGCCACGTCATCGGATCCTCCCGCCCCCTCGTCGGGGTGGGGGTGGTGCATCCTCGACTCGCTGCCGTGGAGGAGCTGATATCCGACCAGAAATAGCAGAACGCCTCCCGCTATCTGGAATGCATAGATGGTTATACCAAAAATTTTAAAAATGATTCCACCAAGAACTACGAACATCGACACGATGATGAAGGCGAATAGCACCGACTTCCGGGCGATCCTGCCCTTCTCGGTGTCGGAATAGCCCTCCACAAGACCGATGAAGATGGGCGTGTTGCCTATGGGGTTCATTATCGCGAGAAACCCCATCAGCACCGTTATGGCAAAGGTATATAGCTCGTCCATCAGCACATCTCCGAAGCCCAAAGGACCAAATCCGTTCCCTGCTTTTTGTCTTCCTGTTCTATTATATAGGATTTATGCAGTTTACCGATAGACTTAACGACGGTTCCACCTGGCTCTTACAACACTTTAACCGCGGGATGAATAATTTCGGATTAATCTATAAAATTGTTTATCTTTTCCAAAAACGCCAAACCGACTGAACATGCGTCCACTCTCTGGAAACCCGGCAAATATAAGTATTATTATAAATATTATTAGCAGTGATAATAACAATAGCAATAACAGCAATCCAAGGGAAAATAAGTTACTAATATCCAAGAATAATTTGTTGAATGTCTCCTTTTGAATCTCGGTCATACTTTTAACAAAAGAAAATAATATTATTAGTATTGCTGGTGTTGAGCCGAATAACAGATCCATACATCCAGATTTTAAGAGCTGGTCACTTAAGGACTTCATATCTTCACAATATAGTTTAAATCTTTTTATAATTTCAGTTTCCGCATCGCTTTCGGCCGCAATTAAAAGCAGAAAAGTCACACGTAGCATATCCACTCGTTTTTTGGTTCTCCATCTGATAACTAGAGGAACCATATAATGCCAACGCTTACGTTTTTCCAGAATTAATGCGGCTAAACACGCAGAATAAGCTTTCATGAGATCCAAGTAAGCTTCTTCGATATCCTTTAGGGATGGGTCTATCGAGGCCTCTTTTTTAGATGATGCTCTAATTTCGTCCTCCATATTATATTCCTCTTTTGAAGAACAAGCTATATTAATTTTTGTCAAAAATTTTTCAGTGCCCCTTTCGCCCCACCAACTCCGCCAATTATTGAGGATTTGGCGGCTATTCAGGCGGCCACATATATCGCAGATCAATGGGACATAGCATCCGAAATTTTTGGAATGGCAGAGGCGCCGGATCTTCGATTCGGCGTAATCTCTGCCTACGGAGGAAGGGCTAACGTCCTCCGTCAGCCGTCCTACCTTTCCCGTCTGAAACCCGCTCCGATGACCAGAAGGATGAAGAGAACGAGGATGATGCCCATCAGCGGAGCCCCCGATATGGAGGGCATACTGCTCTTCTCCAGGACGTTCTCCATCACAAACCCTGAGACCTCACTATCGAGGGACTCGGATTCGACTGGCTCTTCTCTGCCTGTCATCCCCACCCCCGAGGCGCTGGTCTGGTTGGAGGACCCGCGATCTCCGGGGTAGGGGTGGCGGCTGGACCCACCGCCCTTGCCGGTGCTGCTGGAGCTGGCCTCTGTCGGCTCCGCGCCGGCGAGGATACCCTCCATGTACTCTCTGAGCAGCAGATTGCCGCAGGTGTGATGACAGCAGGTGACCCCATACTCCATCTCGGAGCGTTCGAACCTCTCGACGAGCTCCTGCTTCACCTCTTCGGAGGGATGCCATCTATCCTTCCTCGAGGTCTCCAGCATCCTGGCGGAGATCACCTGGAAGGCATAAGGGTTGTTCTCGTCAAAGAACTCCTCCAGCCCCATCTCGTACTTGTCGTTGACGTATACGTCGTGGACCTCGTTCCAGGTATTCTCGGAGACGAGATCCGGAACCGTCGTCTCCCAACCCCAGAGGTACTCGACGAACTTGTCCATCTCTCGCGCTCCGGAGTAGCCCTGGGCCATCATCCCCTCGATCCACTTGGGGTTGTAGTACCGAGTCCTCAATTCTCGGTGGAAGAAGTCGTGGAGCGATTCTACCTTCGGATGGTCTGGGTTTCTGACGTCGGTGACGTACATGGGAGGAGTCTCTCCGGTTACGGTTCTCACCGCCATGCCCAGGCCTCCTATGTACTGGAAGACGTCATCGTTGTCGATGAAGCCGTAGAGGTTGGAATTGGTGTGGTGAGATGCCGCATCGACGTCGTCCAGGTTCAGCTCGTAGACCTCTCTTTGAACGTCGGTGCTGTAGACCTTCCCTGAGGAGGTCTCGCTCCCCCAGACCTCGTCTCCGTAGATGTAAGACATCCTGTCGATGAAGAGGTCTCCGAGCTTCTCGTCCGTCTCCCAGGTGTCGCTGGCGGCGACGGCGCTATCAAGGTTGGGACCGTAGGTCCCCGCGGCCTCCAAAAATATCCTGGAGATTGAGAGATACTCCGCGTCCTCTTCGGAGTAATTCCCGGTCGCCATCAGGGACGCCCTGATATCCTCGGAGTTCTCCCTCACGTAGTTGGGATAAGCGGTCCCGGTGTCGTTTGCAGCAAGCCTCATCGCCCGATCGATCAGCTTCAGCTTCTCCGGGAAGAGGTCCCTATCAAGCCCGGAGGGGATGACCAGGACGTCTATCCTGGGCCTTTCAAGCTCCTCCATCGGTACCAGCTCCACATCACAGACCCCGCCGTAAGAGTCCCAGACCGGCTTCGCCCCGATCATGTGAAGGATCTCGGACTCCACGACGCCGTGATCCGTCACCGCCCAAGCCCAGAGGATGATCGCCATCTTCTGAGGGTAGCTTCCGTTGTTATCATCTCGGTACTTCTCTATCAGCTCCTCTGCGAGGGTTTGGCCCGCCTCCCAGGCCGCGGGGGTGGGAACCTGTCGGGGGCTTATGGAATGGAAGTTCCTTCCGGTCGGAAGGACGTTGGGGTCCCTTATGGGATCGTCTGCAGGCGAAGGTGGCGTGTACTTTGATTCAGAGGCGTTTACGAAACGCGGCGTCTCTTCTACGCAGGCAGTAAGACCCTCTGAATAAAAAATGCCAAGCTCAAGAAGCGTAGTGAGGTTCTCGGAGGGGATAATCTCTTCGGCTTCGCCGATACCTGTGAAATTTTCCGACCCTATGACCTCTTCACCTTCGATCGAGCCCGTGTGGTTGGAAAATACCTTCAACTGGGCGCGATCCGGCACTGTTTCGTTCAGCAGAACCTCGGCCAGGAGGTCGAAAGAAGAGCTTTCAAGCTCCCGTTCCTTGTCGAGCCTCGATGCGTTGGGATAATCCTCGTAGGGTATCATCAGGGCGACTTCTCTCTTGTACTCCTCGCCGAGCATCGATTCTGTCATCTCCACCAGGGCGGTACCTTCCATCGGCCTGCTGAAGGTGTGAAGGCCGTAGGGCATGAACTCGTTCTTCAGATCGTAGAGGTAGTGCTCAAGAACGTCGACGAAATCGTCGAAGGCCTTCGGATCGGAGGATATCTCAGTCAAGTTCACCTCCAGATCCTCGTCGAGGTGCATCTCTCCGCACTGGGCGATGATATCCTCTCTGTAGAGCGCCTTCACGGTGGCGTTCTCCACTTGGTTGTAGTTGAAGGCGGTCTCGGCGAGGTTGGTGAAGTTGCCGTAAAGGCCAGACGCCACTATCGGCGGCGTAAGGTGGGTTATCATCACGGCATCTCCCCTCCTCTTCGCCTGGGAGCCCTCGGCGATGTTGTCGACGATGTATGGGTAGATGACGGGAAGGTCCTGGATCAGGATCCCAGGCCAGCATTTGTCGCCGGATATCCCGCTCTCCTTCCCTGGGGTCCACTCCTGGGTGCCGTGTTTTCCGAGGTGGACGATGAAGTCGGCGTCAAAACCCTTCCTGAGCCAGAGGTAGAAGGCTATGTACTGGTGATGCGGCGGTATGTCCTTATTGTGGTAGAGGACGGTGTTGTTCTGAAGCCACCCCCTCGTCGGCTGGGGCGCCAGGATGACGTTTCCGAAGGAGAGCTTCGGGATCACGAAGTACTTTCCGGTCTCGTTCTCGTAGACCATGATCTCTCCGGGGGCGGGGCCCCACCTCTCAGTCACCTCCCTCTGCTTTTCGGGATCGATCTTGGAAAACCACATCAGGTAATCCTCGACGGGGATGAGGGTTGCGTTTCCGGCCACCACCATCCTCTCCAGCTCTCCAGGAGCCCAGGTGCCGACGTTCGTCCCCTCGTGGGCCATCAGGTCGACGAGATCCCGCTCGTCGGTGATCGTCCCCTCCACACGGTATCCTGACTCGTTAAGCCCGTCCAGAATCACCTGGAGGCTCCGAGGGACGTTGATGTAGGTCGCGCCCAGGTTGTCCTTTCCCCCGCCGTGGTTGTAGTAGATGATGGCCGCCTTCTTCTCCGCGTTCGGCTTTCGGCCGAGCTCTGCCCAGGCGATGGCCCTCTCCGCCAGCCATTCGATCTGGCTTTGTACCGGCTCGAAGTTCCCCTTCTCGGTCCTTCCCGCCATCGTTATGGGCTCAATGACCGCGTCCATCTCGGGCATAGCGATCTTGAAGTAGATCTCTGTGGGGTAAACGCCGGTGCTGTTCCTCCACTCCTCTGGGGTCTGGTACCATAGCTTCATCCCGTTGAGGACGGGGACGTTCAGCTCCTCCAGATCCTTGATCCCTTCCTCGGGATCTCCGTAGTTCAGCCTGAAGGGCTTGGTGAGGATCATGGCATCCACGATCGTCGATCCGTTCAAAATGAAGAGATCTTTAATCGTAGTGGTGTTCTCGAATCCGACGTCGATGACATTGGCACCCTTCGACTCCAACGTTCTGATGATGGCGACTCTCATCGATGAGGTCACGGGGTCGTCGGCCAGGTTCATCACGCCTATCGTCGGCGCCCCCTCGTCGTACCCGTGCCCGGAATTATTCCGGTACCATCGGAGGTAAGAGGTGGTGTTCAAGAAGAGGTCTGGCGAGTCCGGATGGCAGATGTAGGCTTTGGGCGTCGGAACGGGCTCGTTCACGGGGACGTCCAGGCCGCAAAAGGTCTTGGCGAGGTACGAATAGAGCCTTTCCATGTTCTCGAGGCCGCCGTAGTTCCAGTAGTCCTCGATCTCCGGATGATCTTCCAGGTCCATGTTGCCTAGGAGGTCGTCGTACCCCTCCGAGTGGATCGAGATCACGGGAACGCCCGCCTCCTTTTGGGGCGAAAGCAACGGCAAGAGCTTGGTTGCGCCATCGCTTCCCACCATCTCCAGGAATATGAGGTCGTAGCCCGAGAAGTTATAGGGAGCCGTCTCGACGAAGGTCAGGGTGACGTTCAGGACCGCGTCTTTCGCCGACTCCTCGATCACCGCGTGGTTCTCTGCGGTTATGAATAGCGCCTCCGGCCTCTTCGAAAGGATCCTCGCCGTTATGTTCACCCGGGGAGATCCGCGAGGCAGGGCGTGCCGATCGCCCAGGTAGAAGGTGAGGTTGTCGCCATCATCCAGCTGGAATTGGTCGGGGCCGGCGAGGGGGACGGGCTCTTCAGGATAGTTCACCCAGTACCTCCAGGATCTGTTATCCTCGGCGTAAACGCCTCCGACCGACTCGACGACGGGGCCTCGGATCGACCAGAGAGACGAGTCCAGTTCGAGCTCAAACCCTCCAGCCTCTGAGGCTCTGATGAGGGCACCAAGAGCTGATTTCCCGCTTACAGCGTGAAGATCGCCTCCAGGCCCGGTGAAGTTCACCTCTCCATCCGAGAGGAGAACTTCGCCCCCCCAGATCAGATCTGAGGGCTCTTCCACCGATTCAGCTCCAGAGAGACCTGGTCCAAAGTCTCCCAAAGCGGGGATGATCGTCAAGAGGATGAGGGATATAAAAGCAGAGATCCCCATCCAGCTCCTTTGTCTTCCCCTCGATCTTCTGCCGCTTCGGTGAACGAACACGCTTCCCTCACTCCCATCCCGTCGTTATCTCCACCCTGAGGGACTCCTCTGGGCTGCTGTTTCTATCTCCGAGGTAGAAGGTCACCACGTCGCCCTCCTCCAGGGGAAAGCGGTCCGGGCCTACTGTTGGCATCGGCTCATCTGGATAGTTCACCACGTACCTCCAGATCTCTTCAGTCCCCGGCTCGATGCCGCCGATCGCCCTCGCCAGAAGGCCGTAACCGTCGACTAGAGAGTTGTCGAAGGTGATTTCGAACCCGCCGGTCTCGGAGGCCTTTATCAGCGCGCCTAGGGCGCTTCTCTCATCGACCGAATAGATCTCGCCATCCTCGACGGTGGCGTTGAAGCTGCCGTCGCCGAGGAGGACTTCGCCCTCGAAGATCAGTTTGGAGGCCTCCTCTCCGAAGGCGCGAAGGCGGCCGTCGTCTGAGCCGATGTAGAGGACACCGTCAGAGAAAGAGGGGGCGGACATCAGGTAGGCTTCGGTGTCATAGGTCCAGACCTCCGAGCCGTCCGAGCAGTTGAGGGCATAGACGACGCCTCGATAGGTACCGAAGTAGACCTTGTCTCCGACGACGAGGGGCGAGGACTTGACGGAGCTATCGACCTCGACGCTCCAGATGAGGGATCCATCCGATGCATTGAAGCCTTTCAGACTGGCATCGTCGGTGCCGATGTAAACCCGGTCGAAGGAGAGGGCCGGAGACGATATGGTGCCCTTCAAAGGCGCAAGCCAGATCTCTTCGCCCGTTTCAGCGTCCACAGCGCGGAGATCTTCCGTCGTCGCGAAGTAGGCGTTGCCGTCCTTGATCGCTGGCGTTGAGGTTATGGGGGCCTCTGTTGGGTGCTTCCAGAGAAGCTCAAAAGAAGAGGTGTCCACGCAATAGAGAGCAGGGTCCCCTCCCGCAAAGTAAACTCTGCCTTCATCTCCGGCTGGCGATGTATACGGATCGATCTTTCCGGTTGAAATGTTCCAGAGTTCGTCTCCGCTGAGGTCCAGAACGTGCAGGGCCCCCTCTGAGAAGGTTGTCACGAATATCATCTCCTCGATCACCAGAGGTGATGACGCCACCCCCCACCATTTGGGGTCCTCCTCAACCGTCCGGTTCCAGACGGTCTCACCAGTGACGGCATCCAGACAGTAAAGATCGCCATCCCAGGATCCGGCAAAGACGAGGCCGTCGGAGATGGCGGGAGTCGATGCTCCCCCTTTTCCTCCCAGAGGATTCAACCAGAGGACCGATCCGTCCTCGGCGTCGAGGCAGCCGAGGGCCTGCTCGCCCTTGTAGCTCATGTCCGGCCAGGAGGAGACGTAGACTCTGTTCCCATAAACCGCAGCGCTGCTGCCAATGTAGCCCTTGGCCGTCAGCTTCTCGCTCCAGAGGAGGTCGGGGCTTGAGGGGCCGGTCCCGTCTACGTTGCCGTTCCTCTGGGCGTCACCGCGAAACGTCAGATGATCCCCGAAGGCCGGAGAGATCGCAGAGACGAGGATGAGGCAGATCAGCAGCGAAGCGAGCCGTCGGATCACAGGACCCTCTCCCCGTCTGCCGCACCGCCGAAGGCGTAGACCGCTCCTTTGTCGAGGGTGAAGACGATGCCGTCGGCAACGGCCGGCGAAGATCCGCCACCGGGATGGCTCCAGACCAGATCGCCAGTGGTGGCATCGAGGGCGAAGGTTCCGCCGAAATCGTCGAAGTCGGGCTGGCCGGCGAAGACGAGGCCGTCGGCGTAGGCCATCGAGCACCTCCAGTCTCCGATCTTCTCGGCCTCGTCCGTCTCCCAGAGGAGGTCGCCGGTGGCAGCGTCGAAGCAGTAGGTCTTGGAATGGCTGAAGCCCTCGCAGCCGCCACAGACGTAGACCTTCCCTTCAGCGATGGTGGGGGTGGAGTCGGTCGGCGAGATCTCCTTTCTCCAGAGGATCGACCCGTCCGATAGAGATAAGACCAGAAGGTCGCCGTTTCCGTTGAAGTTGTAGGTGGTCATGTAAACGACGCCTTCCAGAATCGATGCTGATCCTGCCGGCGAGTTCTCGGTCCGGAGAGACCAGATCTCAGAGCCGTCTTCGAGGTCGGCGCAGTAAATGTTACCGCCGAGCCCCCACTCCCAGGCCCCGAAGACCACCCTGCCGTTGGATATGGCTGGCGTGGACTGGGCAGACCCCTCAACGGTGAAGTTCCAGATCTCTTTGCCGGAGGCCTCATCGAGGCAGTAGTAGTGGTGGCCGTCCCAGTCGCTGGCGATGACCTTCCCCTCTGCCACGGCCGGGCTTCCGTCCACAGATCCCCTTCCCGAAGGAGGAATGAAGCTCCATATCTCCTCGCCGGTGGCGGCGTTAAGACAGACGGTCTTCATCCCCGAGAAGTAGAGCCTGCCATCGTGGTAGGCGGGGGTGTGCCATGAGCAACAGACGTCCTCGCTCTCCTCGAAGGGCGCAGTCCAGAGAGTCTCTCCTGTGAGCTGGTCCAGGGCCACGATCTCGTCGACGCAGTTGACGAAGACCCGGCCCTCGGCCACTGAAACCGAAGATCCGGCCTGGGCGCCGATCTCCCTCGTCCAGGCGGCGTCGTTCGTCCTCGGCGCAAAGGACGAAGATGCACCCAGATGTTGAGGGTTGAGGTGGAACTGGTGCCATCCGGCACCATCGCCATCCTCCGCATCTACATCGTCCGATCCGTTGCAAAGCGCGGGCGCGGTCAAGGCCGAAAAGATCAGCATGGTCGCAAAAAATTCCAGATAGAGCTTAAGTTTCATGGTAGAGAGCCTCCCCCAATTTCCATCTCTTGGGTCGCATTTGCGGACGGCTCGGCCTGGACATCGGAGAGGCAGTACAGGAGCCCCTTCTCGGTTCCGAAGTAGACCCGCCCGTCCGAGACTGCGGCTCCGGCGAGGATGTATCCATCATCCGGCGGGTCGAACCTCCAGAGGAGCCGAGGCTCGGAGCCGCCGTCCTCGATGCAGTAGATTGAGCCGTTGACCTTGGCGACGGTGAAGACGATCCGTGGACATTCTTCGGCCGCAGATATCACCGGCGAGGACTTCACCCCTGCATCGACGGGGTATGACCAGATCACATCGCCAGTGGAGTCGTTGAGGCATGTCAAAGCCCCTGGATAGCCGTGCTCGCCGACGCCGAGGTAGACCCTGCCGTTATAGACGGCCGGAGTTGATGTGCTGAACCCGACCGGAGAGCTCCAGCCGAGGTTCTCGAAGGACCCATCGTCCTCGTCGAATCCGACCTTCCAGGCATATCCCCTCTCAGCCGAGAACTCAGATGCCGTATAGACGAAGCCGTCTTTGTAAGAGACCGAAGCCCGGATGCGGCCGGGATCCGACGCCGCAAAATCGATCCTCGATCCGTCGGAGAGGTCCAGGAGGTCCGAAAGGCGGCCGGTCTTTCTATCGACGCTCAGGAGGAGGCCGTCGTTTGAGCCGTAGACGAGATAATCTCCGGCGACGGCGGCCCCGCACCACATGTAGCCGGTGGTATCTCGGGAGAGGGTCCAGACTTCGTCTCCGCCTTCATCGAGGCAGAAGTACCTTTTCTCGCCCCGGCCGTAGGCGCTCCCCTCGCCGAGGTAGATCCTCCCATCGAAGGAGGCGATGGGAACCTCAAACCTCCTGTCGGTCAGGCTGCGGGTCCAGACCTCTTCGCCGGTCCGAGCGTCGAAGGCTGCCAGATCCCCCGAGTCCGTCGCCGCGAAGATCCTGCCTCCGGCGAGGGCAGGGGTGGAGGTCTGGAAGATCCAGCCGTCCATCTTGGCATTCCAGATCGCATCTCCGGTCAACTTGTCCAGGGCCCAGAGGGTGCCGTTGTCTGCGAGGACGTAGACCCGGTCCGAAGCGATTATGGGGGTGACGTCGATCCGATGGAGATCGACGGACCACATAACCTGGGGGTCGGTGGGCAGATCATCCATGGTCAGGCCGGAGTTGGTATCGTCCCCTTGGAAACAAGGCCAATCCGACGCGAAAGCCCAACCTAAGATGATCGAAATTGAGACGAGCGAGCATTTGAGAAACTTCGAATATCCTGCACCCATGAAGACCAAGACCTGCACAATACCTCGGTTTTTTTATGTTACCAAGTTAATTTGTCCATAGGAAAAGGCATTTGATTTTAACCTTTCGGGGCTGAAGAGATGGAGAAAATGGGGCCGAATACATCGATTTCCCGTCTGGACCAACACAACCATGATACTTCGATCATAGGAAAAGGTAGGAGAGAACGAGGATTTAGAAAGGAAAAGAAAGAGACACGACCGGTTGGTCATGCCTCCGGGTAGACGAAGACGCCGTGTTTGCTCAGGTCGTAGTCCAGACCCTGGAACCCGGTGATGTACTCCTCCTGGATCGCCTCCGGATCGAGGTCGCAAAAGAGGTCCGGGTGGAGGATCTTTGCCAAGTAGTTCAGCCCCACGAAATATTCGGCCCCGGCGAAGACGTCGATGGATAGAACGTATACGTCTCCGTTCTTGACCGCGGTGATATCGTCCCAGCCGGGACGGCTCATCATCTCCTCACACAAGGCCTTCATCTCGGAGGGGTCGTCATCGGCATAGCCGCCGAATTTGAGGCTTCCGGTGGAGCAGATCTTGATGACGATCTCAGGATCTTTGACGATCACGCTCTCGGGGTCCACCTCAGGATAGTCAATCGAGGCGTTCTCGAATACGTTCTTCCCACCGGCCATCACGATCCTCTGATGCCATATTGACCCGTTCGCGCAGGTCTTGCCGGTGGGGGTCTCCAGGTAGACCCGCGGCCGTTCCTCCTCTGAAAAATCGAGGGCAAGGTCTGTTATTCCAGCAACGGAATCTCGATAAAACGAGAGATAGTCTTCGGCCTCCTCCTCTCTATCGAAGAGGGTTCCTATCTTCTCCACCTCCTCTCTGTAGATCTCGGGGTTGGAGCCATCGAGCCTGATCACGGTTATCCCTGGGTCGGCGGAGTTTAGGGTCTTCTGGATCTCTTCGGAGCTGGCCACCCTGTTGGTGGCGTAGACGAAGACCGCTTCCGGCTCGGTTTCCAGGATCGCCTCGTAGTCAGGAGCGTCGGTGGTTCCAACGTCGGCGACCTCCTCACCCGTCATCTCCGGGAAGAAGATCCCGTCCTCTTTGGTGTAGCGGTCCACGCCGACGATGGTGGTGTTCGTCTTCAGAGATCTCATGATCTCGATCGTTGCGCTGTTGAAGACCACGACCCGTTCTAGGGGCCTGTAGATGGTCACGGTCCTTCCGACCGAGTCGGTTATGGTCCGAGGGTACCTCTCGTTTATCAGCCTGATCTCCGCCAGCTCCTCTTCTGATATCTCACCTGCGTCGCATTTTTCTTCGGCGGACCTCAGCTCCTCATCGGATACCACGAGGTCGCCGTCAAGGTCGCCGGGAACCGACAGCTCTTCTGCAGTGGCCGAAGCCGCCGCAAGACCCGCTGATATAAGCAGGATCAGCAGAAGTGAAAGGGCTTGTCTCATATCATCACCTGCACACCGTTAATAAAGCTATTTTGATTTAGCATCAATTCTTTTGTCTTAAATTTCTCTGACATAAATGGCTTTCTACCGCGGGTACCGCGGGAGTTTTCCTGCTCGAAGATGGCACCTAGCCATCGGAGGTGGTGATGTCGGAGTGGCTTAGCCCCTTCCTCTGCCCACGGTGAAGTCATACAGCCAGCGATCGCAGCGCAGAGAGCATCGTCTAATGCCCCCATTCTTTTGACGATGATGGGCGTTCGCCATCTTGAGGCACGGATCCAAAGATCCGAAAAACCTAAGTAGATTAAAGTCAAGTTTACTTTATTAAAGTCTCAACTTGAGGAGATGAGACGTCGTGAAACTTAGAAGCGCATTTTTGGTGGCAGCCGTGGCTTTTTTGCTCGTCCTCGCCGCGGCGGCCGAGGATATCTCCGCGACATTGGAGATAGACTATGAGGGAGACGGCGTGGCGGACGTGACGACCGAAGAGACGATGGCCGAAGGCTCCACCGCCCTCGCCCTGCTGGATACGGCTGCTGACGTCGAGGTCGAGATGATGGACTGGGGCGTCCTTGTGGTCGGGATCGACGGCGTGATGGCCAGCTGGGACGAGGACGGCACCTGGTGGCTCTTAGATGTCAACGGCGAGCAGGCTGATGTGGCCGTGGACGGCTACGTCCTGGAGGACGGCGACGTCGTCACCATCTCCTTTGCAGGTGCCGAAGAGGGGACCATAACCGTCGTCCTGGAGGTTGACTACGAGGGAGACGGCGTCATCGACATGGCTGAACACGCCGAGATGATGGAGGGATCTACGGCTCTCGACCTCCTGAACGAGACTACGGAGGTCACGACCGAGGAGAAGGAGTGGGGCGTCCTGGTGGTCGGGATCGACGGCGTGATCTCCAACTACGATGAAGAAGGAACCTGGTGGATGTTCACTGTCGACGGCGAGCCCGCGGAGGTCACCGTGGAGAAATTCGCTCTCGAGCAGGGGCAGACGGTGACGATGAGCATGGCAGGGACTGAAGAGGCAGAGGCCCACGAGACTGCCACAACCTGACCGAGCTTAAACCGCCCGACCGAAATGGACGGCTGGGTGGCTCTTCTCCGGCCGTCCATCGATCATCTCTTATTTCTCCGGGGATTGGGGTGGAAGACTTCCTCCAGACATCGCCACGATCCCCTGAGCTGTCCACTCGAAGGAGGAGCCTTCGCTCTCCTCCTTCCACCAGATGGAGCCGTTCTCCTTCTGGAGGCTCGATAGGTGGTCTAAGGGGTAGTGTGATCCCCTCCGCCAGTCTTCAAGATCCTGGCCCGCACCGTTGAGGGCGATAATCACCCAGCCGTCAGTGGCAGAGTTTGATCCCAGGGACGAGAGCCCACCGTCGTCGTTCTGCTCCGACCTGAAGTAGTCGAGGGCCTTTACGATCGATTCTGAGCTCTCGTCCTCGCCAGCGGCGAATAGAGCGCATACGACGAGGCCCGTGGTGTCGGGGTCCTCCCCTCCCGCGCCGCCGTGCCAGGCCCATCCGCCCGAGGCGGTCTGATGCCCCTTCAGATAAATGGCAGCTCTTCTGACCTCCTCCGATCCCGACTCACCGGCTGCGGCAAGCCCCAGGATCACCCAGCCGTCGTCCCAGATGTAGTTCTCCTTTCCGATCCCGCCGCTGGGCTTCGAGTAGCCCTTGAGAATCTCGACGTAGTCGGTTCCTCCGACGTCGGCAGGGTCTAGCCCCGCCGAGACGAGGGCGACGACGTACCTGCCGGTCTGGGCCTCGACGTTCGAAGAGCTGGCGAGCTCGTCAGCGTTCTCGGCCAGGTAGTCTGCAGGGCTCTTTTCGCCCTTCAACTGGTCGGCGGGATCTTTTCCCGCAGCATCCAAGGCGATGGTGGCGAGGGTGGTGGAGGCGAGGCTGCTCTCATCTCCGGGCTTGGGAGCGAAGCCCCCGTCATCGTTCTGGCAGGTGAGAATGTAGCTCACCGCCAGGTCGACGTTTTCTGAGAGTTCATCAAATCGAGAAGAATCGGTCGGGCCGCCGAGCACTGACTCACCAGCTGCTTTTTCGGCGCCGTCTTTGGCAGATCCGAAGACGACCTTGTCAGCGACTTCACCATCGGAGCCCCGTTCTACCGCGCCTTCGGGCTCCTTTAGATTGCAGACCTCCTCGCAGGTGAGGTTGTTTTCATAGTCCATGTAAACGAAGTCCCAGTCGGGCGGATGCCATATGGGCTTAGGAAGCTCGACCTCGCCCTCGCTGGTCTCGACGATGGAGTTTGCATAAACAGGCGGGGTGCTCGACCCGTCGACGGACCTGGCATCCACCACGGCTCGGTTGAAGAACCTTCCGCTCCTGAGAGCCTCGACCCCGTAGACGATCTTCTCGGACTCGTAGGGGCCGATATCGATCAGGGTCCAGGTGACGGTGTTGCCGTCGATGGAGGAGGGTTCCAACGAGGAGTCGAGGAACCTCATACCCTCCGGGAGGATGTCGGCGACCGTGGCGACCTTGGTGCTCCCGTCGAGGTTCTGGACGGTGATGGTGTAGGTGACGACTCTGGGATCGTTCTCGTCCACCTCGCCGGATTTCGTCGCCGTCACCGATGCGTCCTCTGTCCAGCTCAGCCAGTCGGTCTCGATGGCGGAGAAGGCGGCGGCCGTCGTCGAGTTTCCGTTGTAGCCCGCCGAGGCCTTGATTCTGTTCACGATCTCGTCGCCGCGGCAGTCGGTGACGTCAAGCCACAGGCTGAAGCTGAGGCTGCCGCCGAGCCCCAGGTTCAGGAAGGTCCACTCGGCGCTCTCATCGGATAGACGAGAGACCCTCTCGGAGGCGTTGACGAACTCGGCCCCGGGCGGGAAGATGTCTCTGATCACCAGGGGGCCGAGGGCCCGGTTGCCGTCGTTTTTCAGGGTTATGTTGTACCGTGCAAGGGTGGCGTCGTCCTCGTAGAAGATCTCGCCGGACTTCTCGGCTGATAGGTGGGGCTCGTTGTACTCGTAGGCTCCGGCGAAGATCACCCTCCTCTGGATGGAGTAATCTCCGAAGTAATGGTCGTCGATCTCGATCTCGGCCTCTCGAAGCCTTTTCATCGAGCCGTTGACTGACTCGTTATCGGACTCGTTGACGTGGGTGTTGACGTAGATGGCCCTGAACCTTCCCGTCCCGGAGAACTCGGCCTCCGTGGCCACGTCGCCCAGGCCTCTGACGAACGTCTCCTTATCGAGGCGGTCGAGGCTTGAAAACTCCTCGCCGATGAAGGTGGTGCTGTTCTCGCTAACGTTCTTTGACCAGATGCCCTCATTCCATTTGTTGGAGGAGCTGAAGGATCGATCGCCTCCGAGGTCGAAGCTCGTCGGCTGATAGGAGAGGCTGATATCTTTTGCGATGTAGTTGGTCGCAGCCTCGATGATCTCGTCGGATTCGTAGGCGCCGGACCCGGCCTCGTAAGACCTCTGCTCGCCACCGATTCTTTTATCCGCCGCGACGGACCCGGTTCCCGAAGCCGTCTTCTCGTACTTTATGCTCGAGCCGTTGGCGACCTGATATATCTTGAAGCTCCCCGAATAGGTCTCCTCGGATTCGAATTCGGCGGGACCGTCCTTTGAGGAGGGCTTCTGGAATATCCTGAAGCTTCCCATCCCATCGAACCCCGACTCGAAGGCCATCGAGGTGCTCGTCTCGTCGAGCTTGAAGCGGGAGTCGCGGTCGATGGAGGCAGCATACCGATATGTCTCGCTCATGGAGGTTCCGGTGATCCTGTTCTTTGCACAGGCCGATTCGGTCCATCTCGAGGAGTAGGCTACGGATCGGTTGTTGTAGAGGCCGAGGGCGGTGGTGGCGTAGGTCGCCGAGACGTCCTTTGACATCTCGATGGATTTGTTCTCGGTCTTCACCGCCACCAGCTCTTCGCTCTCGTAGCTGCCGCTCCCGTGCTCCCGAGTGGAGAGCTTGGTTCCGGGGTCGGTCACCCCGACGCTCTCGCTGGCCGACGCCTCGATGAGACTATTCGTGCTGTTTTTGGCGCTGACGAGGACGACGTTTTCGAGGACGTACTCCGGCGGGGCCGTCGAGTAGTCGTTGGCGACGTTGACGAACCCCTCGCCCCTCACCCTCTGCTCCATCCCGAACTCGAAGTCCTGCATCTCGGGAACCAGAACTTCGAGGATTATCTCCTCACAATCATTGGGCTCGATCGAGTCGTAGGTCCAGACGATCTCTCGAAAACGCTCCCCATCTCCGTAGTTGCTGAGGGGCGCAGGGTCGGCGAAGACGAACTTCACATCACGGCTGAAGACGTCCTCGACCGCGACGTCGGTCAGCGGTTGAGCCTTGTAGAGGTTGCAGACCTTTATCGTATACTTGACCTTCTTTCCTCTCTCCACAGATTCCTTGTCTGCGGTCTTGGTCACGACGAGGGGGTTGCTTATGCCGATGAAGACCTTCTCGCAATCCAAAGCGCTGATCAAAACGTCGGTATCGTTGAGGGCCAACACATTGGCGCAGTTTTCAAGGATATAGCCCGAGGGCGTAGTCTCCGAGACTTTCACCTTCAGGCTGATCTCTCTGCATTCGCCAGGCGCTATCTCCTCAGGGAGGTTCCACACCAGCTCATTCCCGGCTGTCTTGTTCGGCCAAGGGTCAGCGTAGACGAACTCCGAGTCCATCTGGAGGAAGTCCGTTACGTTGACTTTTTTCATCGCCGCTTTGTCATCGTTGCAGATCTTTATATAATAGGTGAGGATATCGCCGGGCTCTGCTGTGTCATTATCGGCCCTCTTTGTCACGCTCAGTGCGCCGCTCTCGCCGGTAACGGTGATGACGTGGTAGCCTCCGGGGATCATATAGTAGGTTCCGATGTAACCCGCCTTCTCGGCCTTGACTTTGTACTCGCCGGTCTGATGTAGGGTGACCTTCGCGATACCAGCACCATTTGTGCTGTAAGGAGAGCCGGGATCGCCCTCAATGGTGACGGTTGCGCCTACGACTGGAACCATGACCAGGTTCCAGTTGGCATCATACTCCTCTGTCTCTACCTTGATATCGAAGGCCTCTCCCGCCGCAGCATCATTTGGCGCATCCAGATAGAGTGGAGACACCGACCAAGGAGCGCTGACTGTGATCCACTCGCCACCGTTCAGATAATATTGATCGAGCCCGACGGGCGCCTGACCACCGTCGACATAAAATGAGGGTGATCCATACCCATCGACGTCGGAGACGAAGAGGCCCCAGCTCCATTCCGATAAGGAATATGTCAACTTTGTCAGCTCTAGGGCGCCCATTGCGGTGGGGTTGTCAACCTCAAAGCCATCTTTGGTGAAAGGCGCAGAAGATACCGTTACCTCTCCGCTGAAGAGCTTGCTCCCGCCTCCGAGGACGTGGATTGTGACTTCTGTCAAAGCCGCATTCTGGCAGCTGATGACGTGGGAACCACAGCTTAGATAATATGTTCCGATGTAACCCGGCTTTTCTGCCCTTACCTCATATTCTCCTGCTTGGTTCAGGGTTATATCGGGCGTATATCCGTCGGCTCCGGTGATGTAAGCGGTCGTACCGACGGTGACCGTCGCCCCCTCCAGACCTTTTCTGACCAGATTCCAGTTGGCGTCGTACTCCTCAGACTCCACCTCGATCTTGAACTTCTCGCCCACCACCACATCCGTTGGCGCATCCATGTAAAGTGGCGATACCGACCACGGAGCACTGACTACGATGCAGTCTCCATCTCTGAGATGGAACTGATCGAGCCCGACGGGGGCCTGGCCACCATTTGCATAAAAAGAGGGTGTCCCAAATCCCGCGACGTCGGAGATGAAGAGTCCCCAGGACCATTCCGATAAAGAATAAGGTACACCCGTCAGCTCCAGGGCGCCCATGGCCGTGGGATTATCGACTACAAACCCGTCCTTATTGAAATCTGCAGTCTGCACCTCGACCTCGCCGCTGAAGAGGGGTGCACCGTTGCCGAGGACGTGGATGGTGACGTCTACAGGCTCGCCGCTCTGACAGTTTATCACTTGGTACCCGCAATTCAGGTAAAAAGTGCTGATGTAGCCGTCTTTTTTGGCCTCGACCTTGTACTCCCCGGGCTCGTTGAGGGCGATTTCAAGGGTTTTGCCCTCTTTGTCGGTGGTGTAATCGGTGGATACGGCCTTGAAGGTCACTGTGACAGTCGCGCCCTCCACCGGAGCTTTGACGATGCTGCCCCTGGCGTCCAGATCTTCAGAGGCGACCTCGATGGCGAACTCTTCGCCGGTCACGACATCCTTCGGCGCGATCATCACGAGGGGCAGAACAGTGGCGGGAGCGCTTATCACTACGCACTCGTCGCCCGTCAGATTGTACTCGCCGATGGGGTCATCTTGCCTCGCGCCGTCGACGAAGTAGATGGGAGCTCCAAACCCCTCCAGGTCAGAGACGGCCGGGCTTCCCGATCCGTCGGTATCTGCTAGGGTGTAAGTGAGCCCCGTCGCCGCGAGCGTTCCCAGGACGGTGGGGTTAGAGACCTCAAAGCCGTCTTTATTGAAGCTCTCGGCCCCTATGGCGAGATCGCGGCTGAAGAGAAGATATCCGTCGCCCAGGACGGTGACGGTGACGGTGGCGCCCTCGCCCACTTCACCGCGCATGGCGGCGGTTATGGGGAGCCTCTCGCCCATCAGGGCGATGATCCCGTAAGCCGTCGCTTCAACGAGAAATCCGGCTCCCCCTTGGGTGTCGGGCTTCCACCAGAAGACTCCGCTCTCCTGCTGGCAGCTCAGAAGATGGGAGACGGGAGTCTCACTTCCCTTCCGCCATTCGGTGGGATCGACGCCCGCTCCGTTGAGAGCCATGATCGCCCAATAGTCGCTGATGGCGTTTGAGTCGGCGCTCATTCCCGAGGAGGTAAAGCCGCTGTCATCGCTCTGCTGAGTTCTGATGTAAGCGATGGCGTCCTTTACCATCTGGGACTCCGGGTCCTCGCCCGCGGCCAGGAGGGCAGAGGTGGCGATCCCGGTGGTGTCAAGGTCCGGAGCCCCGCCGCCCCAACCCCAGCCCCCGGAGGAGTGCTGCTTCTCCAACACGTAGGATATGAAGGCCTTTGCCTCCGCCGACTTGGACTCGCCGGCGGCCGCGAGGCCCAGGAGGATGTAGGACTCGGAGAAGAGGTTCTCCTCGCCGCGAGGCGGCTTTGCGAACTTCTTTAGCCACTCTACGTAGTCGACCCCCGATACGTCTCGGGGATTGCCCCCACAGGCCACGATCCCCATCACGTACCGGCCGATGCTCCCGCCAGATGCGTCGTCGCCGGGCGGGTTTGCGACCAGGTAGTCGAGGGGCGTTTTCCCACCCTCTCTGGCGCGGTTCAGATCGCCGGTCAGGGCGAGGGCCATGGCGGCGTTAGCCGTTGGAACGAGGCTGCTCGTCGAGGCGTCGGGCTCGTTGCCAAACCCCCCATCCTCGTTCTGGCAGGATAGGAGATAGCCCACCGCGTTCCTGATGGTGGGATCGTCCCTGGCCAGGGGAAAGTCCTGGGCCTCGCCGGTTGCTGCCGTCAAAAAGAGGATGAGGACTCCAATCCCCATAAGTCTCAAAAACGGTCTCATCTCGACTTTACCCCCATGCGTATTCGATGTTCAAGTCCGCATGAGGGAGGACGGAATCGAACCAGATCGAGTATAACGGCATCATTTTCAGGGGCACCTCCGTCCAAAAAACGGAAGCTAAGAGCGGTCTTTTCTCCCTTCTGATCCCCGACAAGCCCTCGAAGTACACCTCATCATGATAGTTGGTGCCCTCCCGAACCGATCCATCTACTTTGAGGCACCTTCCCATGAACACGTTTTCCAGCGGTCTCAACTCCTTCACCCAATTTAACTTGATCCAACTCAACTTATTTTGAGCAAAATTAGTTTATTGTAGTTAAACTTTTTTGTCTTAATGCAATAAAAACAACTATTTTAGATAATTTTACGTCAGATTATTCCAAAATAGCATACAGATTTCTGACCCGCGAGCAAGGCGAATCTCTGCCTTGCTCGCCCACACAGGTATAATCCGCAACGGATGGCAGAGGTGTCTAAAAGATCGTCCAGAAATTGCAGCCAGACCGGCGGAACAACAAAAAATCGAGAGCAATAACGGCAAATTGGTGCGGGGGATGGGATTCGAACCCACGAACCTCTGCAGGACAGGGTCCTAAGCCCTGCGCCTTTGACCGCTTGGCAACCCCCGCTTTGCGAAAATCATCTTGATACCGTCTCGATGCCGCGAGACCATGACTATCGGACCATCAGCTTCTCCAGCACCGCTTTGACGGAATGGAGCCGGTTCTCGCTCTGGTCGAGGATCGCTGACCTCGGCCCATCCATCACGTCGTCGGTGATCTCCTGGCCCCGGTGGGCCGGAAGGCAGTGCAGCACGATGACGTCTTTGCTGGCGTGCTTCAGGAGGTCGGAGTTCACCTGATATCGGCCGAAGGCCGCAATCCTTCGCTCCGCCTCCAATTCGTCGCCCATGGAGACCCAGGTGTCGGTCTCGACGACGTCGGCGCCACCTACGGCCTTGACGGGATCGGTGACGACGACGGCACCGCCTCCTAGACGATCGGCCTGATCTAATATTTTACGGTCTGGACCAAAGCCGGGCGGGGAGGCAACGGCGATCTCCATCCCCATCAGGGCGCAGGCCAAAATTGTCGAGTTGCAGACGTTGTTTCCGTCTCCGACCCAGGCCACCTTGAGGCCAGCCAGGCGGCCGAACCTCTCCCGCATCGTCATCAGGTCCGCCAGGATCTGGCATGGGTGTTCCACATCCGATAGGGAGTTGATGACGGGTACCGAGGCCTCGCTGGCCAGCTCCTCGACGGTCTTGTGGTCGTAGACCCGGGCCGCGATCCCGTGGACGAACCGCGAGAGGACCCGGGCGGTGTCGGCTATCGTTTCTCCGCGGCCGAGCTGGAGTTCGCTCTTGCTGAGGTAGAGGGCGTGCCCTCCGAGGTCTGTCATCGCCACCTCCAGGGATACCCTGGTCCTGGTGGAGGGCTTCTCGAAGATCGCGGCCAGGCTCTTTCCCGCCAAAATCGACCGGGAGGCCGGATCGTCCCTCCGAGCCTTCAGCTCGTCGGCCCGGTCCAGGATCGCACTGATCTCCTCAGAGGAGAGGTCGGCTATGGATATCAGGTTCGGTTTCATCTCGATACATCCGGACTTCGGGTCAATCCGCCCCGATCCTCTCTCTTATCTCCTCGATCGACGTTACAGCGCCCTCGGCGAAAGAGACGTTCGCCCTGAACCTCTTCAGCTCCAGAAGGCCGCCTCCGCCCACCTCTCCTGAAAGGAGCTGGGCTGACCACGGGCTGGCCGGCATGAAGGCGACGCCCGGATGGGGGTCTTCTGATACCTTCGCCACCACCACCACCTTTCCCGAGCCGTTCTCCAGGAGGACGGGCTTTCCGGTCTCCACGCCCAGAGCCTTTGCATCGCTTCCGTCCAGATCGATGAGGGCGGACTGGTCCCGGTACCCGTCGCTGTACATCCCGAGCGCCTCCTCTACCTCCTGGAAGATGCCCCGGTAGGTGACCACCGTTACTTCCTTTCCTGTCATCTAGACCGCCTCCATTATCCTTTCGATGACCTCAACGTCCGGGAGATAGTCCGATTTGACCACCGCATCGAAGTCCACCTTCACCCCGTCGGTCCGCAGAGCTGAGCCTCCCACCTCGAGCCCCGCCACACCGATGGGGATCGTAACCTTCGCGGCGTCCGTGGTGAGGGTCCTGTGAGAGTTCACCGCCACCATGGGAATCCCGGAGAGCAACTTTGTGAGGGGCGCAGGAAGAGCGGCCACGGGGTCTGCGCCCACCACCATGACGGCGTCGCAAGAGTCCAGATACTTCGCGATCCCGAACTCGGGACCGTGAGCGACACCATCGGCGAAAGAGACGGAGTTGACGGAGCCGGTCTCGTCGAAGAGGTTCTGGTTGAACCCCCGAGTGTTGTAGTCGCCGAGGGTCGGGATCACTGAGAAACGGGATAGCTCGTTCAATTTCCCGACTAGAGAGAAGAAGGCGTCGAGATCTCCACCCATGGAGTGGGCGAGGCCGAGGCCTGTGAAGATCACCCCGAACTTCGCCTTCCGGAGCTTCGTTCCCAGGTTCAGCATCCTCTTTTTGTCCTCGACCTTGGGGATCTTTCCACCCAACGTCGCCATCAGAGCCTCCGCGAACTCGGCGTCGCCTCCCGGCGGGATCTTGAAGAATCCGTCGGCAGCGATCTGAGCCGTCGGCGACTTTCGGACGTCGATGACGATCGCCTCCCGATCCTCCTCGTACCCCCTCTGCCTCTTCTCGCCCCGGGGAAAGTAGGAGAACCGCGAGAGGTGGCGGGGATGGCTGCTGGAGGGGTCGTCCCCCCAGAAGATTGAGACGTCGGCGAAGTTCCGGACGTCGTCGAAGGTGCAGGAAGGAAGATCGCCCGCGAGGATCTTTTCGGTTATGAGCCCCTGAGAGTAGGAGGAGGGATCGTCGATGACGGAGCCGAGCTTCTTTGCTAGCCCTATCCCTGCCTGCTGAGCCGCCAGGGTCGAGTTCCCCCAGCCGAAGAGGAGGAGCTTTTCCGCCCCGGCCAGAAGCTCTCCGGCCTTCGATATGGCCTCATCGATGGAGGCAGCGGACCCGTCGACGGCGGGGGCGAGCCTGTCGACTCGAAGCGAATCGTAGTGGGCCCGACCCTTTCTGCAGAGGTTCATGGTCCTTTTGACCTTCGCCCCATCAAAGTCCACCTCGATATCGTCACAGAGGAGAGAACAACCAGTACAGAACGCCATTTTAAATCACCTAGATGAACTCGATCGCCTTGCTCGGACAGGTCACGATGCAGGCGTTGCAGAGGACTTTATTGGGCCCAAACCGCCTGCACTCATCCAAGTTCACGCACTTGACCACGCCGTCTTCCACCACCAAGATCGCCTTGCGGCTGACGGGCCCGCGACCGATGGCCGTCCCCTTGGGGTCGTTTGCCACGTTCACGGGACAGGCGACGACACAGTTTCCGCACCCGTAACACTTCTCGGGATGAATCACCATCCCGGTCTCGGTGGCGTCGGCGCTCAATATGGGGGCCATAAGCTCCCTCAGCCCCGCCAGCTTCTTTTCGTACTTCGGCTCCTCCACCAGCGGCGTGCAGTCCTCGATCGCCTTTCGCTTACCAAGAAGCTCGACGGCGAAGGCCATGCAGGTGGGAAGGCCGCACTTCTTGCAGTTCGTCTTGGGGAGAAGTTGATAAACTTCCATGACGCTGACCATTGTGGTGCACCTCGATGAGCAGGATCTGACAACATTGAGATCGTCAATCGTATTAAGAATGTTGGCATGGGGGCCGCCTTCGAACTTGCGTAAACCTTTTCTCGGGCGTGGGCGTAAGGTCGCTGATGCCTTTCAGCTCCCCTCTCGCCCTCCTGGGGCTTTTGAGCGCGATCCCCCTGATCATCCTCTACATGATCCGGCCCAAGCCAAAAGACCTCCCTTTTCCGTCGACGGCCTTCATATTAGAGGGAGAGGCGAAGCCCACGGCATCATTGAACCGGCTGATCACAGACCCCCTCTTCTGGGTTCAGCTTCTGGTGATCGTATTTCTCGTCCTGGCCGCCGCAGGCCCCTATACGGAGGCGAGGGGAACCCAAGGTGAGCATCTGGTGGTTGTGATCGATCTATCCGCCAGCATGGAGGCGAGCTTCAGCGAAGCCGAGGAGATCTTCCTCCAGTACGCCTCCGGCCAGGATCGGATCAGCATCGTTCTCGCGGAGAACATCCCCATCGTCGCCCTCCGGGAGGGAAACGGTGAGCAGGCGAGGACGGTTCTCGAATCCCTATCCCCGAAAGCGGTCTCTGCAGACCTCTCAGCGGGAATGATGATGGGCAAAAGCCTCCTGGGAGCCGAGGGGGGCCAGATCCTCGTCGTATCCGACTTCATCAGCTGGACCGGCGACGACCCGGAGGTGACGAGAAGGCTTATCGAGAGCGAGGGGACCGAGGTGGCCTTCGTCGACCCCGGCGGAGAGGGCGACAACGTGGGGATCGTCGGCGGCTGGATCGTCGACTCCGGCGGGGTCCTGAACTACTCCTGCCTCATAAGAAACTACGGCAGGACCAGGACCGTCCCCATAAAGATCGAGGGGCCTGGGGGCGCCTCCACCAGCACCCGAACCATAGACTCCGGCGGCGAAAGCTACCTCACCTTCGACGCGTTCCCCGGCGTCAACTCCGTGATCCTTGAGATCGATGACGCCATATCCTTCGACAACAGAGCTTACGTCTACACCCCGGAGCTGAGGCCGAGGAGGGTTCTTTACCTGGGCGACGAGGGGCCGGTCCTCGCAGCCCTCAGATCGATATCCACCGTCGTCATCAGCAGGTCGGGCGAGTACGGAAGGTTTGACCTGGTGGTGATGGAGAACGCGACGACCGACGGCGACCTGAATCGATACGTCTACGGCGGCGGCAAGGTCGTCTACGTCGCCTCGAACGATTCAGCCAGCCCCGAGTACCTGCCCGTCAGGATAACGGGTGTCATCAACGAGTCGGCGCCCCTCTGGACGAGAAACCCGGTCTTCGCAGAGGACCTCCACTTCGACGAGGTCGAGGTCTTCAGCTGCCTTCAGGCCTCGGCCCGCCCCGGCTCCGTGACGATCGCCGAGGCGAACGGCGTTCCCGTCATATCCTACTGGAGGCTGGGGAGCGGCACTGTCGTCTACTTGGGCCTCTCCTCCGAGAGGTCCGACTTCTACCAGAGGCCCGAGTACCCGATATTCTGGTACGAGATGACGGGCTGGCTCACAAACGTCCCTGATGCCTCAGAGTCGAACCGCAAGACCGGCGAGATCGTGAGGCTCGGAGAGACGACGTTGGTGGACGCCCCGGGCGAGAGGATCGCAACCGACGTCCTCCTACTGGACAGGGTCGGAATTTATCGGTTCCAGGGCCAGACCCTCGCAGCCAACATGTACGATCCCATAGAATCGAACCTGATGAATGAGAGGACCCTCAACCTCGGCGCCTTCACCGGCGGCAAGACCACCGAGAAGGTGATCAAAAAAGACATCTCTCCATGGATGGTGCTGATAGCCGCGGGCCTCGTCGTCCTTGAGCTTCTAATCCTGCGAAGGAGGCGGGAGAGTTGATCGAAGGGCTGTACTTTTCCGAGCCCCGACTCCTGATGCTGGTCCCCATGATCCTGATCGCGGGGGTGGCGAGCCTCCGGCTGAACAAAAACAGGCTCCTCGTTCTGAGCAGAACTGCCATATTCTGTCTTCTGGCTGTGGCCCTCGCCAACCCCTACGTCACGGTGACAGAGACGACCCAGACTAAACGGCCCCTCATAACCGTCGTCTCGGACCTGACAGCTTCGACGGAGATCTTCGATCGAGGTGCGGCGGAGAGGGTCCAGGCGGACCTCCCCGACTCTCAGATCAGAACCTTCTCAGGGACGGCTACGCCCTTGGGCGACAAGATACTCCAGTACGCCCAGCAGGGCGGAGCCCTCCTTCTGGTCACCGACGGCTACAGCAACAAAGGCCGGAGTCTGGAGGAGGCCCTTGCCCTGGCGAGATCCGCCAACACCACCGTCTTCGCCCTGGAGATGGTGCCGGAAAGAGAAGACTACAGCGTCGAGATCTCCGGGACGAACACCGCCGTCCTCGGAGGCGACTATCCCTTCACCGTCATCGTGAGAAGCTCGAGCGGCGGGTTCGACGGCCTTCTCACGGTCAGGGCTGACGACTCGGTAATATACCAGGACAAGGTCTCGGGGGAGGGGAGGTCTGCCTCCATCAAGATATCCCAGCGATTCTCGTCGACGGGAACCCACCTTATCGAGGCGACGATAAACTTCCCCCAAGACGCCCAGAGAGAGAACGACCGGTATCAGAAGGCGGTCTACGTCGTCCCCAAGCCCGACGTCCTCCTGGTGGCCGATGAGGAGTCGCCCCTCTCGGCGGTCTTATCCGAGCAGTACAAGCTCACCACCACATCCTCGTTCAGGGCGGACCAGCTGGGTCCCGGGGGCAAGAGGTACAAAACGGTGGTCCTGGACAACCAGAGGTACGGTCCCGAGCTCGCAAGCCTGAAGGAGTACGTAAGAGACGGTGGCGGCCTCGTGGTGGTGGGAGGCGAAGCGTCTTTCGACTTCGGCGATTACAGGAACTCAACCCTCGAGGACGTCTTGCCGGTGAAGTCGGTCCCCAGCATCTTCGAGGGCGGGAAGACGACGGTCATCATCATGGACATCTCCGGAAGCACCCGACGAGAGATGTCGATCGGGGGCGCCACCTTCCTCGACTACGAGAAATCCCTCGCCATAGAGATCCTCAAGTCGCCGGAGTTCAGGGACGATCGGGTCGCTCTCGTCGTCTTCGGGACCGAAGCCTTCGTCGTCTTCACCCCGACCCCCATCGCCGGAAAAGAGATCATGATCGCGGACCGGATATCGAGCCTCTCGCCCCAGCCCGGTGCCCAGGAGGAAACCCAGCTCAATACGGGCCTCGCCCTCGCCTGGAACATCCTCAACTCCAGCAGCGGAGAGGGCGAGATCATCGTCATCTCCGACGGCAGGGTGAAAGAGTACCCTGAGGTCTTCGAGGAGGCGACGAGGATGATCCAGGATATGGAGGCGACGGTCCACCTGGTGGAGGTCAAGTCCTTCCAGGACGCTCCCGGAGGGTTCAGAGACCTCGCCGCCAGGACCGGAGCTTTGTACCATTCCGCCGTATATCCCAGCTCCGTCACCATCAGGGCCGAGGAGAGGCCAGATGAGGAAGAGCTGCCGGAAGAGGAGGAGATCTCCGCTGGCGGTTACGCCCTGATGATTCTGAACCCAAACCACTACATAACCTCAGACCTCAGTCTCGCCGCCAACGCCACCGGCTTCAACGACGTCACCCCCAAGTCCGGGGGCCAGAGGCTGGTGGTGATGCTCGACGGAAAGCCGATCCTCACCACCTGGAGGTACGGCCTGGGGAGGGTCTGTGCCTTCACCACCGACGACGGCGCCGCCTGGGCGCCGGAGGTCTACTCTGCCAAAAACTCGATGCTAGTATCCAGGATGGTGAACTGGGCAGTCGGCGACCCGAGGCCGGAGTCGGGGAGGATCGACGCCGAGGACGGATGGCTGGGGACCCCCCTCGAGATCACCATAACGAGTCCGAGCCCTCCGAAGATCGGGTCGGGGCAGGTGGAGAAGGTGGGAGAGAACCGGTACTCTGCGATAGTCACCCCCGAAAGGCAGGGGATATACACCGTCGGCGATTACGGGATCGCCGTGAACTATCCCCTCGAATTCAGGCATGTCGGCTTCAACCCGGACTTCTCAAGGCTGATCATGTCGAGCGGCGGAAAGGTCTTCTCGGAGGCGGAGGTGGCGGGAAACCTCGTCGAGGAGGCGAGGAAGAGAGGCGAGATAACGACCCAGCAGAGGGTCAGCCGTCGGTGGTCCCTCCTCTTTGCGGCGCTTGCCATCTTCCTCGCAGAGGTGATCGTCAGAAGGTTGAGAGAGGTGAAGAGATGAAAGACCTGCCAACCCCTTCTGCCGCCTCAAACCCGAGACCGAGACTGAGAAGAGATGCGACCAGACCTCAGATAGAGATCGCGGAATAGCGTTTCACTCCAGCAGATCTTGCGCCTATCCCGACGGCTGGACGGGCAGGCGACCGAAAAGTCGATCTGATCGTCTCAAGAAGGATTTTTTGAGATCGATCTTGGTTGAGACCCGGACGAAACAAGAGCGATGCTTATCGTTATTTCTGCAGGTGCCAACGGCCACCAATAGCTATTTAGCTTATTGATATCTTCTTCTGCTAGAAGACTGGCTCATTTGCAGGACCGAAAGTGATGGCGAGAGGGTTCCAGGATAGGGAGAAACAAACCTGAAACTGGGTCTGATGAGACGCAAGACCCCATTATATCGGGATCCACAGCCTCGAAAGCCGTGTGAAGGATGTCTCAAAAAGCCGTTCCAACGAATGAGTTCATATATTCTGTGGAGGTAACTACCAGAAGATGAGTTCCGAGATGTGCCCAGTATGTGGCCTTCCCAAAGACCTTTGCATATGCCAAGAGGTAGCCAAAGAGCAGCAGAGGATCACGGTGAAGATCAACAGACGAAGATACGGAAAAGAGGTTACAGTGATCCAGGGAATAGATCCTCACGAGATAGATCTCAACGAACTAGCTACATATCTCAAATCGGAGCTTGCCTGCGGTGGGACCGTTAAGGGCTACGGCGTTATCGAGCTGCAAGGCAATCATACCGGGCGTATAAAGAAGATCTTGGTTAAGAAGGGCTTCGGAGAAAGTCAGATCCAGATAAGTTCCTGAAAATCCACCCCGGCTTTCTAGTCTTTCCGTCTTTATCGGGGCCATCTCTGGGCGCTTTGAGGTGAGCTTTGCGGTAGGGAGGACCTTATGGGGCGCTGTTGCGCCTGATAACAGCTATTTTTCCTGATTTGATCAAAAAAAATGGGCGGGCGAACTTACTGCTGGAGCCTGGCCGTGCTGATCTTTTTTATTGGCTGGTCGATGTGGAGATCAGAATCCTCCGACAGGACTATGGCGAAGATCCACTCGCTCAGCTCCGGACAATGTTCAGGAACGCATTCGTTTATGCAACCCGCACACGGCTCGAATATTTCTCCCGAAATAAGTTGTCTGAAGCGACCAGAGGATGACGGAATCCCAACGTACCTCAGCCGATATGTTCTCACCCCATCGACGGACTCTGGCTCCCTGGTGATGAGATCCTCTTTCAAGAGCTTCGAGACTATGCGTGAGCATTTGCGAGAATCGATATCCAAACACTTCCACAGATTGCTCTGCAGAACACCTTCCTCACACGACTTGATGTACTCCAGCGCTTCCTCATACATCTGGACACCCGGACAGTCACTCAACCGGACTT